>Ga0206868_10002_pt1 | contig 152026 bp, 137 predicted proteins | sample Alteio_BWOrgCont_38_FD_152901 | JGI IMG/M metagenome (GOLD analysis project Ga0206868, IMG submission 152901) | Enriched cells from forest soil in Barre Woods Harvard Forest LTER site, Petersham, Massachusetts, United States -... | ecosystem: Environmental > Terrestrial > Soil > Temperate forest... | reverse complement strand
GCAATTGAATTTAATAATCGCTGCGCAACATAAGCAGAAGTTTCGGATTTAGCAATTTGTGGCAAGATAAAAACAAACTCATCTCCTGTAAACCGACTCACTGTATCGACTTGGCGCACAGCAGACTGTAACCGTCCAGCGACTTCTTTCAGTAATTCATCCCCCGCCTCTAGCCCCAATACATCATTAATGATTTTAAAATCATCCAAATCGAGAAATAAAATTGCAAAAATTAATTTATGCCGCTTACTCTGCTGCAGTGTTTGCTTTAAACGGTCTTCAAAAATTTGCCATCCGGGTAATCCTGTCAATGAATCGCTCACAATATTGCGATCAATCTTATGTTTCATATCAGCTAATTCAACATTTAAGGCGCGCTCTTGCGCAATGCCTTTGGCTACTGCCGTTTCCGCCGCTGTGAGTTTTTCTTTGATATGAGATAAATCGCGGACATTAGCAAATAACCCGTAGCCCAGCAGGACTATGCTGAGAATACTTAACCCAAGCAATATAATAAACACTAGCATAGCATTGATCTCCTTATCTCGTTCTCAATAGAACCTAATCATTTTAAACAATATTATCCGTCATTAATACATTTTCAGGTTTCACTTTCAATACAAACTGTTTAAACGATTCAAATGCCTCGGCGTCAGTAGGAACCGGCAGTGGCGATGCCTTAAATATCGCTGCACGCGCCGAGCGATCAAGAGATATATCCCCGCTACTTTTGATTAACTGCACATCTAATACCAAGCCGCCTGGAGCCACATATATCAAAAATTCAGCGGTCAAATGCTTATCTATATTGTTCGGGATGATCCAATGCTGGCTAATTGTTTGCAAAATCAGGGCCTTATATTTATCAACCACCCCATGCATTTGCTGTGTCATCACATTGGCCAAGCGTTTTTGTTCCTGTAACATTTGTTGTTGCAATGATTTTGCTTTCATTTCTTTCATGTCTTTTTCAAATGCCGTTTGAATGGCTTTTTGCTTCATTTTTTTTTGTTGCTCTGTTTGTTTTTTTAAATCAGCTAATAATTGCTTTTGAATAAGATCTTGTTTTATTTTTTTTTGCTTTTTATCTGCTATCGCAATAGTCGGTTTTTTAGCAGGCACGATTGTTTGTGTTTTTACATTGGGCTTAGATTCAACTGGTTTTGGTAATGGCGGAGCAACAGGTTTAGGCGGAATAGGTGTGGATTTTCGCAGGATCTTTGAAGGCAGTGGCGGTGCATCCATTACCATCGCGTTAATCACTTCTTTATTTTTTGAATTTTCGACCACCGGCATGGGAGCGCTAAAATCAAAACTCACAACTAATATAGTGAGAATCATCACATGCAGCGCTATAGAGTATAAAAATGCATTTCGTTGCATTTTCGGCTGCCATGAGAACTTCGACATGCGGCTACCCCACCGGTCGGTCATGTGGCGCAGGTTGTGTAATCAAACCTACGCTTTTAGCACCTGCTTGCTGCAATAAAACCATGGCTTCAACAACTTTGCCATAATTCGCATTTTTATCGCCACGCACTAGCACTGGCCGTTGCTCACTGGCTGCTGCGCTTGTCGTTAATTGTGATGTCACTAAATTACTTAAAACGCGTGGTGTGATGGGTTGGTTAGGCTTATTTGCAATATTCAAATAAAAATTACCAGCACCATCCACCGTCACTATCAAAGGTTCTTTTTGATCAGGCGGTAATGCTTTTGATTCCGTGTTAGGCAAATCAATTTTCACACCTTGTGTCAACAAAGGTGCCGTGATCATAAAGATCACGAGCAATACCAACATGACGTCAATGAAGGGAACCACATTAATTTCAGCAATAGGGTGACGCGAGTGACGTTGGTGAAAATAAGCCATTGTTACCTCGCCATCTCTGCTTGACCTATTTTTTGTTGCGCTTGCCTAAATAAAATATTGGCAAACTCCTCTTGAAAAGCATCAAAGCGATTTAATAATCGCCCAATTTCTGTTGCACAGCGATTATAGGCAATAACCGCAGGAATAGCGGCAAATAATCCCATCGCTGTTGCCACTAATGCTTCAGCAATGCCAGGCGCTACCATGGTAATGGTGGCTTGTTGCGCATGTGCCAATGCGCGAAATGATAACATAATGCCCCATACGGTACCGAACAGCCCTATATAAGGGCTGGTAGAACCCACTGTCGCCAATAAAGGTAACTGCATTTCTAACTTATCTTGTTCGCGCATTTGCGCCACTTTCATCGCACGCTTAGCACTTTCCATCATTTCTTCCGCTGTCACACACACTTGTTTGTGTAAACGCAAAAATTCTTTAAACCCCGCCATAAAAATGGCTTCCATCCCTTGTACAGCTGACTTCTGGCGTTGGCTATTTGCATACATTTCTGATAAATCCCCTCCCGACCAAAAAGTATGTTCAAATTGTTGAGTCGATTGGCGCATCTCTTTGATGTACAAGGCACGCTGCAAAATATACGTCCAAGATGCAATGGACGCGCCCACTAATAATAACAACACTAACTTCACTACGATGCCCGCATTAATAAAGTAAGCCCATAAAGAGGAATCTATATTCACAGCCTATTCTCCACCATTATTCAAGTCTTACTATAGTATCGACCATGCACAACGAGTGCAAATACTACAGTACAGTCACTTTCTTTGATCTTATTATGAGCAGCTTTGCGCCCACTCTCCCAAATATATCTATCTATATGATTAATAATAAAAAACAAAAAATAGGCTTACGCTATACTTTTATTAAGCAATGCCCTACTTTTTACCGTTTTGCGGAGATACAAAGTAATGAGAAGTAGTAGCGATACACCCACACTACCCACATTTGAATCCTTGCTCGAGGAATCACAGGCGCTGTTATTTGCGTTAAAGACAACAGTCACCAGTAGCAAAGATATACTGAACCCCACGAAGGAAAAAAAACAAATACTCTATGTCAGAATTAACAAAATCATGGGCCAATTGCAGACAACATGGCACTATTTGCATGAACAAGAACAGGCAAGACACGCACCTGACGCTATTGCAGCAGACATCGCAATAGAACCATCCACCTTTCGTATCCCTGTAGCAAAACAGGAATTAACTCAATTAATGAAGCAACTCAGCGATATTATCCAAGATCTCATTACTCTCGATCACGAACAAGAAAACGCTTTTAAACAGAAATTTATGGACTTTAATGCCAACGTGCAAAAATTTAACAAAGAGCACAATGAAATAAGAGCATACACTGCACAGCTTGCTACATTGGAGTATAGTAAAAATGCATCCATTTACATGGACTATGTCACCTCGGTCGCAAAAGCAATAGCCATCGTTGTATTTGCTGTATCCCATACACTCGGCGCTGCCGCAAAAAAAGCGGGCGCTATTTTTTACCCCATCAGCGCTAGTTTTACGACTTTAGCGAAATTATTTGCTTCTCTGAAACGCATTACTCAACTTCGAGCAGCAGTCAGCAAGGAAGAAGATAATGAAATTCTTAAGCTCCAATTAGAAGAAGCAAAATCGTTACTCGCTGATAGCGCTCTATTTAGAATACTCATTTTTTTACTGAATGGTGCCAGTATACTTGCATTCGCTGGCTTGCTTACCACGCCGATAGGTTGGCCATTGGTAGCGGGAGCCACTTTAATAGAGTGGGTTGATGATGAACTTGGCGCTTGGAAAAGGGCCAGCCATGCATTAGAAAAATTTAAAAAAGAGCATGGAATAATAAACATTCCCGATTCAACCACAGATGAAAAAATAATAGAAGAGTTCACGTTATTACAAAAAACTGTTGATACCACAAAATCGCAAGCGATTTGGGGATTTATCAATGTGATTGCGATGGTTTTAATTGCTTGCGGGCCTATTCCTATCGCAGGGCCTTTTTTGGGTTTGGCAGGTTTAGGCCTATTTGGTATTGTGTCAGTTAGAAATGGTTATGTAGCTGCCAAGCCTTATGTCGAAAAATATTTTCCTGATAAAAAACAGGGTACAAACGAAGAACCCGTATCGCCAGAAAAAGATCTCCGCTTTTCAAACAAAAAAACGCTGGTTAAATCATTAGGGGTAACACCATCGTCTCCCTTGTCAGCAAGACATCATGAAAGTGCATCCAGCACATCGACAACCTCAACTACTGCTATAAAATCTCTCTGGGCAACGGCCAATGGTTCGAAGAGAGCGACAGGCCAAACGAATGGAGCAAGAAGTCATGCACGAAAAAGCGGTGGCAGAGCGTCATCCTAGCCAGGATGACGCTCTGCCACTGAAGCAAGACTGCATTTCTACTTAAGTGGAACTCACCCCTCGTCATTGCTGTCAATAGTTACAAGGATGCTTATACAGACTCATCTAACAAACTTAAATTCTTTTGCATGACCACTGTCTCAGGTACTTTCATGCCAAAATGCAAATAGGCATGCCGTGTTGCAATGCGACCTCGTGGTGTGCGCATGATAAAGCCTTGCTGAATTAAAAAAGGTTCAATGACATCTTCAATCGTGCCACGCTCTTCACTGATAGAAGCTGCTAAGCTATCGATCCCGACAGGGCCACCACTGAATTTATCAATCAAAGCTAATAGTAATTTTCTATCCATCATATCAAGCCCTTGATCATCCACATCCAACATATCCAATGCACGACGCACGATATCACGCACGATGCGTCCGGTACTTTTCACTTCTGCATAATCACGTACGCGACGAAGCAAACGATTGACGATACGAGGTGTACCACGCGAGCGTTTTGCAATTTCTTCCGCACCATCTGAATCAATTTGAATACCTAAAATAGCCGCTGAGCGCTGCACAATTTGCGTTAGCTCAGTCACTTGATAAAACTCTAATCGTTGCACAATACCAAAACGATCGCGCAAGGGTGATGTTAATAATCCTGCGCGTGTTGTAGCGCCAATTAAGGTAAAAGGGGGTAAATTTAATTTAATAGAACGTGCCGCCGGCCCCTCGCCAATCATAATATCCAATTGATAATCTTCCATGGCTGGATAAAGCACCTCTTCTACCACCGGACTTAACCGATGGATTTCATCAATGAATAATACTTCGCGTTCTTGTAAATTAGTTAACAAGGCTGCCACGTCACCTGCGCGCTCTAAAACAGGCCCGGAAGTTTGACGCAATCCTACACCAAGTTCATTTGCAATAATATTTGCTAATGTCGTTTTACCTAATCCTGGCGGGCCAAAAACCAAAACGTGATCTAATGCCTCGTTGCGCGCTTTGGCTGCCTGAATAAAAATATCCATTTGTTCACGCACTGACGTTTGGCCAATATAATCTTGTAAATTTTTAGGCCGAATCGCACGGTCTACCACTTCCGCTTCCTGATTTTGTTCCGGGGAAATAATGCGTTCTAATTCGCTCATGTCACCATCTCCCTTAATGATTGTCGAATCATCTCTTCACTACTGAGAGAACCATCGTCTACTTTAGCCACCACGCGGCTCGCTTCTGTTGGTTTATAACCCAGCGCAATTAAAGCAGAAATAGCATCTTGGATAATGGCGTTACGTGTAGAAGGCTTTTGGATTGCCTGACTTAGCTCCGATAATCCAGCCGTTAAATTAGGCTGCCATTCTGCTAATTTATCTCTCATCTCAATCACTAAACGCTCTGCCATTTTTTTTCCAATGCCAGGTAAGCGCACTAAGCTGGCCGTATCGTTATTACCAATACATCGTACAAATTCGTTGGGTTCGATACTAGATAAAATAGTTAACCCTAACCTTGGCCCTATGCCGTTGACTTTTAGTAGGGTACGAAACAAAGCACGCTCTTCGCGGGTGTAAAAGCCGTATAAATGATGCGCATCCTCGCGTATAACCAAATGCGTGAGCAACACCACTTCCTGGCTCAGCTCAGGTAAGCGATAAAACGTACTCATCGGTGCATCGACTTCGTAGGCTATGCCATTCACATCAATCAATAATTGTGGTGGTTGTTTCTCAAGAAGAATTCCTCGGAGTTGGCCAATCATAGGATGCCCTTTTAATCGAATTTATAAGGATTTTACCGGAAGGAACAAAATAGTAACATAGAGGATATGGGATAATTTTATAATGTTAATTGGGCAATAATATGTTTCAAGTATTTGATCAAATTATAAGCATAATTTAAAATGGACAATAATCCAACACCTTTGTATAATACACAAATCCTGCACCATCAATAGCGCTCTTCACAGAAGAATCTGTGTTACCCGATCCAAGTGGTTTTGCAACAGAGCTAGGACGGCAATGGTATACCTGCTATCACGTTGCTGCGCTTCGGTGTGGTTCTAAAACAACAAAACGAGGTTTACTATGGCTCACGAAGAAAAACATGATTTTTCTTTACTAGTATACAAAGACATCGCGCAGGATTATTTAAATTATATTACTCAAAAACAGACAAAGTCCATGAGCGGTTGGCGCAATGCGCTGACGGGTTCGTTTTATTCTGGAGACCATGCACGGTTTTTCTTATGGGATATCTTAGCGGGCCACATTACCAATAATTTTTTATTTAACCGCTTTAAAAAAGCAGAGCATGCTCATTTTATTTCGTTGATGGATCGGATTGCTAAATTGAAGAGGTCAGATAAAACTGGTTTTTTTAATACTCTAAGCACTCTTATTCCGAAACCAACACAATCAGAACAGGACGCTTTGTTTGACGCCTGTTCTCACTACTTCACTCAGCAGCTACAATCAGACCCCTCGTGCCACGGCAGCATGAAAGCACTCAAGCGGGATATCAATCATCTTGCTAAGGAATGGGGTATAAATCGCAGAATAGCTTTTAAAAAAAAGGACGACGAGGAGGAATATCAATATCGGGTGGTTGACACGGACAATACCAAAGAGCAACAGAAAGACAGCACGCGAACCATGAAAACAAAATGGAAACGACGCGCAAAAATTTTAGCGTTTGGAATGGCCGTCACAGATATTTTCATAGCATTGGGCGGACTTATGGCGTGTGGTCTTGCATGGCCATTAGGGGTAATGATATTTATAAAGGTCTTTGTCTCCATCAACGCCTTCTGTTTTGGCTACATTTTTGCAAAAGACGATTTATTTTTGTTAGCCAAGGATCTGGCTTTAGGACGATTTTTTAAAATAAAAAACCCTAAAACCGGCGAATATGAGGAATTAGGACGTTATCAAAAAATCACTATTGGTGTCCTGTCTTTCGTCTTTGCACCTGTTGCAGGTATTTGTATCGCTTCATTGTCGTTTACAAGCGCCCTGCCTATCATCACGTTGGCTCCTGCAGGTCTCGCTGCCATCTTTGTGTGTTGTTTAGCAACTGCAGCTTACGTGAGAACCATCAGACAGGTTATCAGTAATGTGGATCAAGAAAAACTGAAGTCCTACTTTGATAGTTTGACGTGGCAAGATAATGAAAGCGGCCTGTGGTATGGCTTCCGCCTATTTTTAGAACTGTTGAAATGGACACTAGCGTTAGGCATAATGTCTGTTGTTGCAATAGCAGGTTATTTTTTATTTAAAGATAAGTCCATCCACATGGTAGGCCAAGTATGGACAGGATTGTCGGCAGCGCAAGCACATACTGTTTCTTGGGGTGCGTCTATCGTTTCAAGTTCTTATTCATTTATTAAATGGATTTTTGGTGTTCAAAAAATCAAAGACTTATTAGGTTTTTTTGAAAATGCATGTGCAGCTTATTTTTCTTCATCAAATCACAATGCGCAACACGTGCCCGACGACCCTGCTCAGAAAGCAGAGCGGTATTATCAATATTGCTCTACAAGTGTAGCCATGCTGGGGTTAGGCTGTAAGAGCGCGGCAATCGGTGGGTTTTATTCAGATACAGCCTCAAAGCATCCCCTGCCTCTTCCTCTTCCACCATCAATGGTTGGAGGTACTGCAAGCGGCTTCATTTTTGCTATTAAAGCAGTGCCATTTTACAAAAGCCGAGGAGGAGAAGAGCCTGCTCAACCAGTCGCTCCACGTGTTCGGCAGCAAGGTGCTGGCGCTTAGGTCATCCAGGCTATTTTTTATTGTTGATAGATTTCCCCCGTTCATTCAGCGCATTATTTCATTGCCTAGTAAGCATTCGGCTGATAATCCCGCCAACTATTACGCTTGCGCTTCTTAGAAAACAAAACACCCATTTTTTGCAATCCTGAACGGCTATGCGCATGGCATAATGCGATCGCTAATGCATCTGCTGCATCAGCTTGTAATGTGCCTGTCATGTTGAGCAATTGTTTTACCATGTGTTGCACTTGCTCTTTGCGCGCGGCGCCATAACCGACGACGGATTGTTTGACTTGGCGGGCAGAATATTCTGCGATGGGAAGGCCTAAAGCAACAATCGCTGCACCGCGGGCTTGGCCTAGTTTCAGGGCAGAACCTGGGTTTTGGTGCATAAACACCTGTTCTATGGCTGCCTCGACAGGTTGGTGTTGCTGGACAATGGTTTTAAGTTCTGTATAAATTTGTTGTAAACGAGAGCCGGCATTTTCTGCTGTGATGCGAATGCAGCCGTGATCTAAGTGAATGGCCCGATTTCCTTCCATGCGGATAAGTCCGTAACCGGTGATGCGAGAACCAGGGTCAATTCCTATTATTACCATAAATCTCTCCGCTGACCTCTCGTGAACGTATCCGTGCGCATGCTGAGCTGCATTGCCATTAAGTTAAGAATTCTGCTGCGTCACTTTCTCGACACTGTCACCCCGCAAAATTCTCGTCCACAAGAATGAACAAGGACACTGATCTACCACGAGAATTTGTGCGGGGTCTGGTAGCAATGGCACTACCTTAAGCCTAAGTAAAACTCAATCTTGCTTCAGTGGCAGAGCGTCATCCTAGCCAGGATGCCGCCCCACACTAGACAGAAGCAGTAACCTTATTCGGCATACTGGGTAGGATCCAGTCTTTTAGCAGCTCAGCGTGTGACTTTGTTAAGCCGCTAACAAACTGGATCCTACCCAGCAACGCCTTCGGCCGCGATTGCTTCGATCAAGCACGGGGGGCGTTACTGGCTAGGATGACGCTCTGCCACTGAAGCAAGACCGCATTTACTTAGGGTAGTGCCATTGGGGTCTGGTAGCTGACTCAATAAGAAAGCAAAAGCAGAGGTCAAAATCGCTACCGGATCCCGCACAAAAACACGTAACAAAAACCTGTTTTCTTAAACAGGACAAAGGACGTGTTTTTTGCGGGATGACACGTACCCTTAACTTAATGGCAGTGATGCTGAGCTGCTACGCTTGTGATGTCGATGGAGACCTATGACGCTCCTACGGTCGCGGCTCGGTCACATCCGCATTCGTATAGACTTCTTGCACATCATCCAAATCTTCTAGCATATCCGTCAGTCGCATTAATTTTTCTGCTGTTTCTTTATCTGTAATAGCAACTTGCACAGACGCTGCCATTGTTACTTCGGCTTGAGCTGGCTGCAACCCGGCTGTTATCATGATTTTTTTCAATGCTAAAAATGATTCTGATTTGACAGTCACATCAATACTGTTATCGTCATTCACAATGATATCTTCTACACCTACTTCCAATCCAATTTCCATAATTTTTTCTTCATCGGCACCAGGAGCAAATGTAATTTGGCCTATTTTATTAAATAAATACGCCACAGAACCATCAGTACCTAAATTACCGCCGCATTTCGTAAATGCGTGACGCACATCAGCTACTGTACGATTACGATTATTTGTCATGCAATCGACAATAATAGCCACGCCACTTGGGCCATAACCTTCATATCGTACTTCTTCGACATTTTCTCCTTCCATACCACCTGCGCCACGCTTAATAGCACGATCAATGACATCGCGTGACATATTGGCATCCAGCGCTTTATCCAATGCAGCACGCAAACGTGGATTGGCATTGTCATCACCCCCGCCTAGCTTTGCTGCAACGGTAATTTCACGTATCAGCTTTGTATAAAGCTTACCGCGCTTCGCATCTTGCTTTGCTTTATGATGTTTTATGTTTGCCCATTTACTATGACCAGCCATCATTCACCCCGCAGTTTTTTCTTCCGTACTTTTTTTAATGCGAATACCTAATTCAATTAATTGCGCTGTTTCCACTGGTGCAGGCGCATCTGTCAAAGGACAGGTTGCCGTTTGAGTTTTAGGAAATGCAATCACTTCGCGAATAGAAGTAGAGTCGGTCATTAACATCGCCAACCGATCTAAACCGAATGCAATACCGCCGTGCGGCGGGCAGCCAAATTTCAACGCTGTTAACAAGTGTCCAAATTTCTCTTGTGCTGCTTCTTCTGAAATACCTAACAAACGAAAAACCGCCATTTGCACTTCCGAAGAATTAATTCGAACCGAACCACCGCCAATTTCGCTGCCATTTAATACCATATCATAAGCACGTGCCACAAGATGCATGGGATCTTGCTCTAATTCACGAATATCTTTAATTTTAGGCGCAGTAAAAGGATGGTGACATGCCGTTAAACGCCCTTCTCCTTTTTCAAACATGGGAAAATCAACCACCCACAATGGACACCAACCTTGTTTTATTAACCCTCGGTCGTGACCTACACGCAAACGTAAAGCACCGAGTGAATCATTTACAATAGAAGCTGTATCTGCACCAAAGAAAATAATATCACCCACCTTAGCATTGGTACGCTCTAAGATCACTTGCACAGAGGCCTCAGGAATAAATTTTAAAATCGGCGACTGTAATCCATCTGCATTATATTTAATATAAGCTAATCCTTTAGCGCCAAACGTACTAACATATTGCGTATAATCATCAATTTCTTTACGGCTCATGCTCGCACCGCCGGGTACGCATAATGCAGCGACACGCCCCTGTGGATTGTTGGCAGGGCTAGAAAATACTTTAAATTCGACTTCTTTTAATAAATCCGCCACATCGATTAGTTCAAGAGAAATGCGCAAGTCAGGTTTATCTGAACCATAGCGTGACATCGCTTCTGCATAGGGCATACGTAGAAAGGGGTTCGGCAAATCTACTTTTAATAATTCTTTAAACAGACCGCGGATCATATTTTCCATATAATTCTGAATTTCTTCTTCTGATAAAAAAGAAGTTTCAATATCCAATTGAGTAAACTCAGGTTGGCGGTCAGCGCGTAAATCTTCATCACGGAAACAACGCACGACTTGATAATACCGATCCATGCCTGCCATCATCAGCAATTGTTTAAATTGCTGTGGTGATTGCGGTAAAGCAAAAAAAGAACCGGGCTTAGTACGGCTAGGCACTAAGTAATCACGCGCGCCTTCGGGTGTAGCTTTAGTCAAGAAAGGCGTTTCAATATCCATGAAACCATGATCATCTAAAAAGCGACGTAAATAACGTGTGATGCTCGCACGGAATTTCATACGATACAGCATATCAGGACGACGCAAGTCTAAATACCGGTAACGTAAGCGTGTTTCTTCGCCTACATCATGATATTCATCAATAGGAAAAGGAATAGGTTCGGCACGATTCAAAATAACCAGATCTGAACCGTCAATTTCAATTTCGCCTGTTGCTAAATCAAGATTCACTGTGCCCTCAGGTCGACGACGAACACGGCCTTTGATTTGCACGACAAATTCATTACGCAACGATTCTGCTAATTTAAATAGATCAGGATTCGAGGGAGAAATAACGGCTTGGACTAAGCCCTCTCGATCACGTAAATCAATAAAAATGACACCACCGTGATCACGTCGACGGTGCACCCATCCTGCTAATTGTACTTCCTGGTCTAATTCTTTTGTTGTCACTTGGCCACAATAATGACTGCGCATGTATTTATTTACCTTACTAAAATAACTAATATTTTTTAAAAATTGGAATTTGTTAAACAGCTAAATGAATATCCTTTATTTATCGTCCATTTTCACATGGTTGCATCACGCCCAGTGAAATAACAAATTTTAATGCTTGATCTACACTCATATTGAGCTCCATGACATCTTTACGTGGCACTATCATTAAAAAACCAGAGGTAGGGTTAGGCGTAGTGGGAATGAATACACTTACCATGTCTTCACCTTGCATTAATTTCTGTATGCCATCGCCTGTTTGAAAAGCAACGCTCCACATTCCCTTGCGCGGGTATTCTACCAATAATACTTTTCGGAACGATTGGCCACCTGGTGTAAAAAGCGTTTGCAACACTTGTTTTACACTAACATAAATAGTGCGTACTAAGGGGATGCGCGCGATAATAGCATCGCCTATCATTACCAGGCGTTTACCAATAAAATTAGCGACGATCACGCCTGTGAGAAAAATCACAAGGAGCGTAATAATGACACCAATTCCAGGAATATGAAACCCAATAAGCGTATCGGGGTGGTATTGCTGTGGTAACAGCAATAACGTATTACTTAAGAGGTCGACTAAAAATTTAATCACCAAAATAGTCACCCAAATAGGTAACCACACCAATAATCCTGAAATAAAATATCGTCTAATAAATGACATCATAAAATTAGCTCGCTGCTGTGTCCTTCGTGGTAGTGCCCGTACCCGTCTTACTATCGCTAGGCTTGGTTTCAGTGGTACTTTGACTACCACCTTCTTCCTTAGGTGTTTCTTTAGACACTGTTGATGGCTTGCCTTTATTACGAAAATCGGTGGCATACCACCCTGTGCCTTTTAACTGAAAGCCTGCCGCTGAAACCAGTTTTTGCAAAGTGGGCTTACCACAAGCAGGGCACTCCGTTAAAGGTGCATCTGTCATCTTTTCGAACGATTCCAGCCTATGGCCACATTGACCGCATTGGTATTCATAGATTGGCATAATCACTGCTCTCGCAACTCAGTTGATGAAAATTGGCTTATTTTAACAAGAGTCAGGCAATGGTGATAGAGTAAAATAGTATTCTGACCAAATCCTTTAGCTTATCCCCCATCCGGCCTTCCCCCTGGTGGGGCTTTGTTGAATAAATCAATTTTTCATTCTTGTCATTGCGAGCGCGAGCGAAGCAACCCAGGTTTTTAAGGCTGCTTCTTGGCATTAGCTGTCCTAACCCGCTCTGGAAAGCCTGGGTTGCTTCGCTCGCGCTCGCAATGACAGGACTCCACGTTCAGAATGACCCTTTTTGTAGAAGTGGAAATTCTATTGGAAATCATTAAGATAGGAAGACTTCATTCTCCACAAGGTTTTACATCATGCAAAAATCCATTTTGATTACAGGCTGCTCTAGTGGGGTCGGTTTATCTGCCGCCCAAATTTTGCATAAAAGAGGTTATCGTGTGTTTGCGACGGCTCGCAAAGAAAGTGACGTTAAAAAATTATCGGCGCTCGGATTGGAGAGTGCACAGTTAGACGTGAATAATTCCCACTCTATTCACACGGTACTCAACCATATTCTTGCCAAAACAGGCGGCACTCTGGATGCATTATTTAATAATGCAGGATTTGGACAAACAGGAGCCGTTGAAGACCTCACACGTGATTTAATACGCGAACAATTTGAAACAAATGTATTTGGGCCTATGGAATTGGTCATGCGCGTTTTACCTATTATGCGCAAACAGGGCCACGGTCGTATCATTCAAAATACATCGATATTGGGAATCGTAGCCATGCCTTATTACGGCGCCTACAATGCTTCTAAATTCGCACTAGAAGGATTCAGCAATACATTACGTCAAGAATTGCGTGATACATCTATTTTCGTTTCTATTATGGCGCCTGGGCCTATCAAAACGCAATTCCGAGGTAATGCATTGACTATTTATCGAAACACAGTACCTCAAGATAGCAGCGTGCACCACGAACAGTATAAAAATTTAGAAAATTATTTTAGTACGGCAGAGACAAAACATCCGCCCATGACTGTCACGCCCGATGTGGCAGTAAAACAATTAATTCATGCTTTAGAAAGCCAGCGCCCCAAAGCACATTATTACATTGGCATTCCAGCGAATTTATTTGCTTGGATGCGTAGACTTTTACCTGATGGTGCCTTAGACTGGGTGCTCTATAAAATCGCTAATCACTGAAAATGAAGAGTCACTATGGCGACTATTCTAGTGCTTTATTACAGCCGCTATGGCGCAGTCAAACAAATGGCGCAATATGTCGCACGCGGGATAGAATCAATTCCTGCAATGGAAGCACGCATTCGCACAGTGCCGTCAGTCTCCCCTGTATCTGAAGCCACTCAGCCGGCTGTCCCTGATGAGGGCGCACCTTATGTCACACTCGACGATTTAAAAGAGTGCGATGGACTTGCACTTGGGAGCCCTACTCGTTTTGGCAATATGGCTGCACCATTAAAATATTTTTTAGACACTACCAGCCGTCTATGGTTATCGGGTACATTAGTAAACAAACCAGCTGCTGTATTTAGCTCGACTTCCAGCCTGCATGGAGGACAAGAAACAACATTGATCAGCATGATGTTGCCATTATTACACCTTGGTTTTGTGCTCGTTGGCATCCCTTATACAGAACCCGATCTCAGCACCACTACCACGGGCGGCACGCCTTATGGAGCTACACATTTCTCAGGAACGGATGGAAAAAATGCCGTTAATGAAGAAGAACAGCGCTTGTGTTTTGCAATGGGAAAACGATTAGCAGAAATTGCTTTACGCCTACAGAATAAATAACTATGCCACTCCAGGGTCTGTTGACAATTCGCTAAACTGAAACACCCGCGAATGGTTCCCTTTATTTCATAATGGCATTAAGGTAGAATAAGAAAAATTGTAACTATTCAGCGTTTAACCCCAGGCCCAATCGTGAACGTAAACGTTTGCGACCCCGCTTACGTCTTTTTTTGAATTTTAATGTTAACTATAAAATAGCAAAAGCCATTGATAATAGCTAAGAAAAGACGCAAACGGGCGCGTTCACGATTGAGCCTGGGATAAATGCTGCATAGTTACAAATGAATATTTTATGTACGTTCTGATTTTTTACACTTAAAAACCCTAAAGAGAGGAGGTGTATTATGTTCAGAAACCATCAGCCATTAGATCCTCGTTCTTCATTACAAATATTAATAAACAATGTAGAAAAGCAAGTAAGAGCGCTTCACACCCAATCACCTGAACACGAAAGAAAATTAGATGAAAGCTATTCATTTACACCGTTATCAATAAAAATTAATCAACGCGATAAGAAACGAGATGCAACTGGAGAACACGATGAGAAAAAGACCGAAAATATAGATGCTCAAATGCAGGCTGAAATACAAAAGACGTGGGAAGGACGCTTTAAAATTACCTGGGAAGCAATTTGCTCTCTCAATTTAGAAGAAATAAAAAATTACAAGAGCGACATTAATCAAGGCATTATCCCTAAGAATTTAAAAAAATATTATTCTACGAAATTTCAAGCACAACGCAGCAAGAATCCTGACGTGTATGAACCTATGTTTATTGCGTATTTTTTAACCAACATATTGTTAATGGAGGCTAAGAGTTTTCATGTGACTGTTAAGAACATACAAGAAACATACCCTGGACACCCAGGGTTTAAAAAACTAGCTTCCTATGTAAGCGCACTGATAGCCGCTATTGGGACATGGATTGCATCTCTGCAGGTACCTGCTGTAGCGGCAATCCATGCAAGTACAGCCATAGCCACAGCAGCTCTACCTCTATTGGCTGTCGGTAGCACAGTAGCACTCGCAGGGTTAGCTGGATATCATTTATTTAATTACTTTGCTAAATCACCTTCAGAAAAAATCACTGAATTAAATAAACAATTACAGCTTGAAGTATTAGATTTTCATTATGCGATCCATAAAATGTTCTAGGGATCGCTGACAATTGAGTAACGCTGTCATCCTCCTCAGCCCTGCCAGGGTAATTTGCGAAGGATTAGGGAAAATTATCATAAAAATTCGTATCTATTCAGCATCGGTAACCACATAAAGTAATTACCGATGCTGAATAGATGCGAAAATTCTACTATTGCATTGATGAGAGAATCCTATGCATCATTCTCATGGTTTTAGCTTATTAGAAATTTTAGTCGTTCTAGCCATCGTGAGCATATTAACACGGTTGTGCTTGCCGCTTTATTCTCAACATTTAGTGACTGAGAGACGGTTAGAAGCCATCATCACACTCGAAAAATTAGCGGCAGCACTGGAAAATTATTACACCGTACATAATACTTACCAAGGAACAAACTTAGAAAAATTGGGATTCTCATCTCTCATTGCAAAAAATAATTATCAACTTACTATTACCACATTAAGCGATAACATGTTCTCATTAGCAGCGACACCATTAACTCATCAAGCGCAACAAGATAATTCGTGTGGAACACTGGCTTTAGACGCAACAGGTAAGAAAAGTATAACAGGAAACGGCCAGATATCAGATTGCTGGGGATACGGATAATACATGAGACAGTATATTTAACACTGTTGAACAAAACCCTGACGCACATCTACCTCTCGCGCACGCCCAGACTGGCCCAGCACAATTGCCCAGCTGGGCTGTTTTGACATGGGCAGGCAATATATAAAAGTGCCATTTTCTGCTTGCAATGCACCTGAAGGGAGATAATGTAATTGTATTTGATTTTTTGGGAAAGCACGCCAATAAAGATCACCTTGATTAGCTACATTAAGAAATGTGTAGACTACTTTTTCATTAGATAAAATAATATAACCATCTTTCCAATGGCCAGAACATGTTTTTTGATCTGCGCTTTGGCATAAAGTCACTACTTCCTTTCGCATCATGGCTTCATAACGTGCTAAATTAATAGCGCGTAGTAATTGAAATCTAATGATATCAGCCTTCGATTGAGTTAAAAGCATTTTTTGCGATGGGATTGCCATATTTAATAGAATAGCTATGATAAAAAAAGCAATTAGCATTTCAAGCAAAGAAAATCCATTATACGCACGTTTCTTTAACAATTATTTTCCTATAAAACTGCAACAATAAAAAATGTAAAATGCGCGATAATCAAAGGCAACAGATCGCCCTGTTTTAAATAAAGTATCCCATTCACTACCCCTATCACCATTGAACCAATCCATGGGAAAATACTACTCATTAAATTTGGCATGTGAAAAAGCTGCATAAACATAAATAAAATAGTGGAACCCATTAATGCTTCGCATAATCCAGCGGGTAAAAAATAATGGAGCAATATGCCGCGAAAAACGATTTCTTCACAGCAAATTTGCGCAAATATGATGGAGAGAGCCAACGGAAGTGATAAAACATCTATCGTATGAAAATAATGGCGCAACCAACCGCTTCTCGTCATCACGAGCCAATCTTTTATTTCCAGTGCAAAACAAGGTTTAGGTATATGTCGCAATATTTCAATCACTGCCCTGCATAGCAGCGAAGAAAAACTCATCATCCCTATTCCAAGCAAAACACCTACTAACAAATAAAGTGCCACATTAGAAAATGTGAACCCTAATGTATTCAGAGGAACCGAAAATAACGACATTAATATGACACTAAAAGCGATATGAAAAAGTACAACCAAAGGCAATTCAACAACGCCTTTTGCCATTTCAATTGAGTAATGCTGTGTTATTCTAAAATAATAAGCGATCTTTGGCGCCATATTGAATATCTGCAATTTAATATAAAAATAGAAAAAAACAATGATTATTGTGCTTAGAAAGAATTGATAAAGAAATAGGGGTGATATATTCATACGCATCCCCTATCCTGATACCGAAATGCCACCCAATTCAAATAGCCATGTATTATAAAAGCGGGTAATAAACTATGAAATACCAATACCGCAACCATACAACACCCACCTAATATTGTTTTAGAGATAATCTGACCCAACCCAAAACTGGCATGAGAAATACCAAAAATAATGACGGTCATCACTAGCATCGTTTTTGATAGTGCAGGAGGTAAAAAATGACAACACTGAACTAAGTACCCCCTAAATAACATTTCTTCAAAAAGAGCTATTGATAAAATAATCGTTAAAGAAAAAGAGCACCGCTTACTTTCATGCACAGCGTAATGCTCATGCAGGTTTTTTAAATGGCTTCTGCGACGAGCACAAAAAGCGGGCGCTAGAGAAAGAATAGAATTGACTGGGCCTGTACGGAAATAATAACGATTCTGACTCATTAACCTCTTTTTATTGCGACGCTGAACAAAACGATTCATTATTAACTCTAAACGTGAAACACACCATCCCATCATCCATCCAAATGGAATACTAGCCAATTGCAGACCAATCACAGCAGAAAATAACGGTTGAATCGGCAACACGCTCATCACCACCAAACAAATACCTCCCTTCATGACACATTGAATAACAAACGGGTTAATCACTCGATTGGCAAAATAACGACTATAAACATGGCTCGCCAAATTGGAGCTACCCAAACACCACGTCACGATGATAAAAAATGCATAATATTGAAATTCAGGGGTAAGGATGTGGAAATTCATGTGCTACCCCTCCATAATTCAAGTAACGAGGGTGCTTTATCCATGGCGCGCTAGGTAAACACAAACTTAATGTATCTGGCGACCATACTCGTGGCACTACAAAACCTAAATCGGAGGCTTCAATACAAGTCAAATCACAAAAAAGTAATTCTTTATTTGATTCTTTAAAACTATTCACCAGCACAGCTAATTGCTCGGTTTCGCTGCCATTGATATCAGGCGGTAAATACATGGCACGAATACTGTTTTCTAAAGGAAATTTTTCTTGGATTAAAGAAGCATGGTAGCCCAATCCATAATAACCTACATTACTATCTAAATCATAAAAATAAGATTCATTAGCATAATTTGTTTTTTTCTGGCATATCACCATCCTGGACAACCCAATGACTCCTATTGCTTCTAAATAAGCTTTATACATCGCTTTACTCAACGAAATATCTGCACCTAAACCAATCGCCACTTTAGGGATACTGCGTTGATTCCGATAAACACATGCAACACTCAATCCGGCAAGATCCGGATTCTCTAGCCAATAAAAACTAAATTGGGAATGACTAAAATGACCCTGTCTTTTCAAAATAGCTTCTAAACTACAAGTACGCTCATCAAATTCTATTCTCTTGGATCGACGAGCAGAATACCAATGACCCATTGCTGAATCAATTTGCACTAATTCCAGAATAGAGTTCATTAATGCTTTTACTTTATCTGTATGTGCCGCCGTTCCTGTCGTGACGGCAGGCGATAACCAAGGCTCATTTTCTTTATGCTTCACTTGATAGCCTACCAGAATAAATTGCATAGGCACCCACAACGAATGCCTACCTAATAAAGATGGCAACTGCATCCAATTCAGCGGCTGATTGGCATACCCCACAAAAGGAAAACCAGTCTGTTTAAATTGATGTTGGCCAAACAACCTTAGTCTGTCATCTGATAAAACAGAGCTCTCTCCTATCGTGATGGCCAATTGGTTATAAGGCAAAAACTGGCTAGTAAACCGACCGGCTATTTCTGCGACTAATTGTGCATAACGCTCGACGGATTCCCCTAGTGTTTTAATGAGCGTTTCATTTAAATTCAATCCTGCCGCACCCACATGATACCCTCCCCGACCAGGATGAGGTCTATTTAACAGTGCATGTACGCCTGTCAACTCTGATCCTGTAGACATCACTCTGGGTGCACGGCTAGAACGACGCAAAAATCCAATCTCCTGCACAATGCCACAGAGAGGACTTAGCATTTTTTGAGTTAATAAATGGGTAATAGGAGACATGTTAATATCTCTCGAGTTTATTTCTAATTTAATCATTGGCTGCATGCTCCAATAGGGTTTGATAATCATAATAAAGTTGTTGATCATCTCGATGAGGCACAAAGCCACAAATAGGACAGCCAGATAATCTTAAAACTTCATTAAAGCAAATTTCCATTGTGGGCAAATAAATAGATAATGCTTTTCCTTTGGTGAAATACGTTTTTGAAGAACAATAATGGGTAATTTCCATCGCCAGGTGGGAAGCAAGCACATACATCGCTGGATGATTTACCTTAATTTTATTTTCAGTGAATTCACTTACAATGGATATTTCTTTATAGCGTTGATAGCTGGCATATTCATGTAAATTCATCGTGACACGCTTTTCAAAACAGTGATAACAGGGCCCTGATTGAGAAACAAAAGTAGGCCCTACAAAGATAAAAGGGCCATCCATAACGCCGTGTATCCAAGGTACGCCCAAAGTATAATTAATTTGATTGATACGCATTGCCAATAGAGGGTCATTTCTCTCCAATGCTAAAACAATAAAATAATCTTTCCACCATGAAAATTGATCAACAGCTTCTTGTAACATAAAGCTATCAAACATCCATTGAGAATTTATCTTAATATTTTTCAGAGCAGGATCAGACGGATCCAAAGTTGCAACAGTGCTCTTATTGGCTGTATTCTCCAATATTCGCTTTAGTTCAGAACAAATAGTATCTTCACCTATAATTAAAATGTTTTCTGTACTCTGATGAAATCCTGATGATTGCGTCACTAAATGCTCTTCGTAATGATCAGTCGTTTCTGCAGCACTGCCCTCTATCACATTTAATTGCTGCAAATAATCTAATATACCTTCAATATCACTACGAGAAACATGGTGCTTTTTTGACAATTCTTGCGTAGTCAATTGACCGTTCAAATCCTTTAAAATAGCATAAAGTTTATTGGTATTTGATTCATCGTTAATGACAAATGATGTAGGATTCCAAACACCGCTACGCAACTCTACTTGCTGAGCAGAATGCGGTATGATAGAAAAATGTGGTTTTATACGTAATGTCGCTTGTTTCATATTTTTTCCTGTTGATAGTTCTTAACCCGTTATTCCAGCCAATACGATATGCAAGACTGATTGATTCACACCATCAAACCCCATAATTTGATTGACTTCATTTTCATAATAACCACCCCAGTCCATGCTTCCCAATCCAAGACACACATTGGCTAAATGAATATTTTGGGAAATTGCACCGATTTCCTGCAAAGTAAAACGCAGACCTCGATTGCCATATTTACTCATTGATTTCCAAGGGTGCGCGACAAAGAGACAGATATAATTGGAACGGGTATGCACAATTGTATTTTGGGCTGTCACAAAAGTGGCTAACACTTCTGACACATTTTTTTCATTCCCTGTTTTTATCAATTCATTTTGATGCTCTAAATAATGATAAATGCCGTTTTCTAAGCCTTTTATGTTCAATGCTAGAAAATAAATATCTATAGGATAAAGATGCCCTGCGCTACTGATGGTACTAAAACTCAGATTAACTTTTCCTCCTTCCTGTAGCTGCGTAGTCGCTGTATCAGATATCCCTCTAGCACATCTAGAGATAGTCGCTAAATAATCCAAACCCACCGAATCACCCGTGAATTGACTGACACTTCTTCTCCTGAGAATGGCTTCACCTAAACTAATATCTAAGGCAACGCCAGGAGGTAATGCTATTTTAGGTAAGTCCAGATAATCACGCTGATTATTTAACGCTTGGGTTACAAGGCTGGCATCATCGTAAAATCGCTCGACTGATAACTCACTCTCAACATCACCACGCGTATAATATGAATTCAGCAAATATTCTTCTGCTAACAATGGTAAATGATGGCGTTCAGTGTATTTAATTAAATTCGGCTTAAGCCCTATCGCAGATGACCAAGGAATAAATGGGCTATATCCATTTAAATAAGCCGATGCATCTAGCAATTCTTGGCTAATGTTTTTATATATATACATAAAAAATGATTCCCTTAATTTTAAAAAACGAATACTCTTGATGGCCACAGACCCAAATGGCACTACCTTAAGAACACACTCACCTGGTCATTGCGAGCGAAGCGAAGCAAACTAGGCTTTCAACGCTGCTTTCGAGTCTTGAATTATTCTAATCAGCTCTCAAAAACCTGGGTTGCTTCGCTCGCAATGACTAAGTAAAAAGACAGACATGAACAAGAATTTACGGAGTAACCGCCCCACAGGATGAGCAACAACAACCTAAGCTACATCCTGCGCCTGGCAATACCATTGCTACCCGTGCAATACCACGCTGTGGCAAATAAGCTACTAAAAGACTACGATGATCAACGATTTTACTGCTGGATAATTTCATATCAATCTCCTGGTTTTTTAAATGAGTTTGAATAATAAATAGAAAAAGAGGGGATAATGGTTGAAATGAACAAATGCTATTAGAAATAATCAGTTGTTTTACTTTCTGGAAGGAATGCTAGAAAAACTCGGTGAAATGACTTGATGACAACAATCAAGTGATGTCATTAAACCATTAAAGAAAATGATAAGCAAGTAGTTATAAGAAAAAATTTCAGGCCAGAAAAGACGGGCGCGCACACGGGCACGTTCACGATGGGGCCTAGGGTAATGCTAAGTTATATTTATTTCACCGGCCGCATATGTGGAAACAAAATCACATCCCGAATAGACGCTGCATTGGTGAATAACATCACTAAACGATCAATACCAATCCCTTCTCCTGCTGTGGGTGGCAAACCATGTTCCAATGCTGTGATATAGTCTTCATCATAAGGCATGGCTTCTTCATCGCCCGCTTCTTTGTCTGCGACTTGTTTACGAAACCGTTCCGCTTGATCATCTGCATCATTTAATTCAGAAAACCCATTCGCTATTTCGCGTCCTGCTATAAATAACTCAAACCGGTCTGTCACAAAAGGATTTTGATCATTACGCCGCGCTAATGGCGATACTTCTGCAGGATAATCTGTGATAAAAGTCGGCTGCAACAATCGATGCTCTACTGTCTTTTCAAAAATTTCTAATTGGACTTTGCCTAGCCCGTCACTGTCTTTCACTGGAATTTCTAATTTCTTAGCTATCACTCTCGCCGTTTCTAATGTAGATAAATCTGTTTTTTCCAGTGTTGGATTATAATGCAATATCGAATCTAACATATTAAGACGCACAAAAGGCTTACTAAGATCGAATTGTTCTTCCTGATATTGAAGCACCATCGTCCCTAACACTTCTTGCGCTAAATAACGAAATAACTCTTCCGACAAATCCATTAAATCATGAAAATTGGCATACGCTTGATAAAATTCCAACATTGTAAATTCAGGATTATGCTGCGTCGACAACCCTTCATTACGAAAATTCCGATTAATTTCAAATACCCGCTCAAACCCGCCAACCACTAAACGCTTCAAATAAAGCTCCGGCGCGATACGTAAAAATAACGGCATATCCAACACATTATGGTGCGTGACAAAAGGACGCGCCGCAGCGCCGCCTGGCATGACTTGCATCATCGGCGTTTCTACTTCCACAAAATTACGCTGAGTCAAAAATTCTCGTATCTTTGTGATTATCTTTGCGCGAATCATAAATGTTTGACGCGTCGTTTCATTCACCAGCAAATCTAAATAACGTTGTCTGTAACGCAACTCTTGATCTGTCAAACCATGGTATTTATCGGGCAAAGGACGCAATGCTTTAGTCAATAAACGCAATTGTCTCACGCGAATAGATAACTCGCCTGTTTTAGTTTTAAAGACAACGCCTTCAACGCCAATAATATCACCCAAATCCCATTGTAAAAATGATTCGTAGCATTCTGGAGAAATCGCATCTTGTCGAATATAAAGCTGAATCTTGCCCGACATATCTTGTAAATGTACAAAACTTGCTTTTCCCATCAGGCGCCGCGTCATGATGCGACCAGCTATTTTGACAGCAATCGGTTCTGCTTCTAATTCTGGTTCCGTTTTATTTTCATGCGCAGCATGTATTTGCGCTGCTAATGTATCCCGCTGGAAATCATTAGGATACGCATTGCCATTGGCGCGTAATTCTTTTAATTTAGCACGTCGTTGTGCAATCAATTCATTGGTATCTACTACATCATTCTCTTGTTCAGTCATAATCACAGTCCGCTTAATAAGCTTGCTTCAATAAATTTATCCAAGTCACCATCCAACACTGCCTGCGGCTGCATGATTTCCACACCCGTACGTAAATCTTTGACTCGTGAGGTATCTAATACATACGACCGTATTTGACTGCCCCACGTAATGTCCATCTTATTTGCTTCTAATTCATCTTGCTTGGCACGACGCTTTTGTAATTCTAACTCATACAGCTTAGCACGCAATTGATTCATCGCTTGAGCACGATTTTTATGCTGGGAACGATCGCTTTGACATTGTACGACGATATTGGTCGGGATATGGGTAATACGAATAGCGGAATCTGTACGGTTCACATGCTGTCCGCCTGCCCCGCTAGCGCGATAGGTATCAATACGTAAATCAGCCGGGTTAATATCGATATCAATACTATCATCCACTTCTGGTGAGATGAATACAGAAGCAAAAGAGGTATGCCGCCTATTGCCTGAATCAAACGGTGATTTCCGAACTAAACGGTGCACGCCTGTTTCTGTACGCAACCAGCCATAAGCATAAGCTCCCGTGAATTTCACCGTTGCACTTTTAATGCCCGCCACCTCACCAGCTGATACTTCAATCACCTCTGCCTGAAACCCATGACGCTCACCCCATCGCAAATACATGCGCAATAGCATGTTTGCCCAATCTTGGGCTTCCGTCCCGCCTGAACCTGATTGAATATCCATATAAGCAGAGTTCGCATCCATTTCTCCCGAAAACATACGTTGGAATTCTAATTGTTCGATGGTCTGAGTAGCTTTATCTAGTTCGGCTATAATGGATTCCGTAGTAGCTACATCATTTTCTTGTACTGCTAATTCAAACAATTCGCCCGCATCTTTGAGGTTAGATTCAAGTGCTTGAATAGAATTAACCACTCCTTCCAACTGCACACGCTCACGCCCCAAATTTTGTGCCTTCTCCGGATTACTCCAAATAGCGGGGTCTTCTAACTCTCCTTGTACTTCTTGTAGCCGATCACGTTTTTGATCGACGTCAAAGATACCCCCGAATTTCTTCGAGGCGTTTACTTAAGTCTTTTATGCGCAGCTGAACAGCGGTCGTTTCGATCACGGTACAAGTCCTATTACTAGTTGAATTTTATACTGAAGCCTATCATATTCCATAAGCTACTATTATTAAAGCACGTAATTTAGCCTTGAAAAACGTATCTACATAGTATACACTTGTTGTGATAAAATTTTAACGGAAAATTAGCCATGAAAATACAAACCACTATCCAAAAATGGGGAAATAGCTTAGCCATTCGAATTACCGGCCCATTAAGAACAATTCCTCATTTCACGGCTGATATGCCTGTTGAGATTGAAGCAAATAAAAAAGGATTGATTATTCATCCCATTTCTCAAAAAAGGAAATCTCTGCTTTTAACTGAAGCCCAATTATTAAAAGGGTTAACCGCTAAAAAAGCACACGCTGATGAAATAGCAGACATCCATTATCGAGAATTCGAGCACGATGAGTAAACACTATATCCCAGAACGCGCTGACATTATTTTTCTAGATTTCGAGCCTAAAAAAGGAAAGGAAATAGGAAAATATAGACCCGCATTAGTGTTATCCTCGCGAGAATACAATAAGAAAACGGGTCTATTGATTTGTTGCCCAATCAGCACTAGCATCCGAGGACACTTAACAGAAGTGCCTATTGATGGTCTTTCAAAGCCATCAGTCGTCGCATCAAGCATCATTCAAACCTTGTCTTGGCAAGAACGAAAAGCAAAATTGATCGGCAAAGTGACTAATGAGATTTTTGAAGCTGTTTTGAGCAGACTATTACCACTCATTGGAGCTGCTGAGTTTTTACAGAGCGAACCATCGTAGCAATGCCAACAAATTCTAGGGGTCTGTTGACAATTCGCTAGAACGCATCCCTAATGCTCACGCGTCGTCTTAAAGTGAATAGAAGGCCATCGCTCCATCGTTAAATTCAAATTAACACGCGTAGGCGCTAAATAAGTTAAGTTATCACTGCCATCCAGAGCAAGATTATCAAATGCTTTTGTTTTAAACTCTTCTAGCATCTTATGGTCATCACATTGTATCCAACGTGCGGTAGCCACTGACACTGATTCATAGACACAGTCTACATTGTATTCATGCTTTAGCCTATAAGCTACCACATCAAATTGTAGCATTCCTACTGCGCCTAAAATTAAATTATTGCTATTCAGTGGGCGAAACAATTGTGTTGCGCCTTCTTCACATAATTGTTTTAATCCTTTTTGTAATGCTTTTAATTTCAATGGATCTTTCAAACGCACTAATCGAAATAATTCTGGTGCAAAATAAGGAATGCCGGTGAACTTTAATAGCTCCCCTTCAGAAAAAGCATCCCCTATTTGAATCGTGCCATGATTATATAAACCAATAATATCACCCGGCCATGCTTCATTCACATGTTCACGATCTGATGCCATAAAGGTCAAGGCTTGTGGAATCTTCACTTCACGACCTAGACTGACTTGAAATACTTTCATTCCTTGTGTGTATTTCCCAGAGCAAACTCGTAAAAATGCAATTCTGTCACGATGAGCAGGATCCATATTGGCTTGGATTTTGAAAACAAACCCTGAAAATTTATCCTCCTCAGGAAAAACATCACGCACTTTAGTTTCACGAGGCTGCGGCGCTGGTGCATAGTCCGCAAAAGCATCTAGCAATTCACGCACTCCAAAATTATTCAACGCGGAACCAAAAAACACAGGCGTTAATTTACCCGCCAAAAATTCCGCTTTATCAAACAGATGACTTGCACCCTTCACTAACTCTATGTTCGCACGAATTTCCTGCGCCATCTCGCCCAAAATCCGATCTAATTCTGGATTATGTAAACCTTGTATTTTAGTGCCTTCTTGTTGGATGGCATTTTTTCCTGGCTCGTATAAGTACACCGCATCTTCATATAAATGATAAACCCCTTTAAAATCCCGTCCCATACCAATAGGCCAAGTAATAGGTGCACAACGAATTTTTAATATGGTTTCAATCTCATCCAGTAAATCAATAGCATCACGACTATCGCGATCCATTTTATTAATGTAGGTGATAATAGGCGTATTACGTAAACGGCATACGTCGAGTAATTTGATTGTGCGTTCTTCAACACCTTTGGCCGCATCAATCACCATCAAAGCAGAGTCCACTGCTGTCAGTGTACGATACGTGTCTTCTGAAAAATCAGCATGACCTGGGGTATCCAGTAAATTCATGATGTGATGTTTGTAAGGAAATTGCATAACCGACGTCGTGACAGAAATGCCACGTTGTTTTTCTAATGCCATCCAATCCGATGTGGCATGCCGCGATGCTTTGCGGCCTTTGACAGTCCCTGCTAACTGAATAGCACCACCAAACAACAGCAATTTTTCTGTCAGCGTTGTCTTGCCTGCATCTGGATGAGAGATGATCGCAAAAGTACGGCGCTTAGTGAGCTGTGTTGTCAGTTCGGACATAAAACCAATTTCATTAATCATTCATGCGTGTGAAACCGCATCCTACCAGGTGTACTCTACAAGAGCAAACTCTTAGCAAATACCCAAGCATCTTCTTCAGAGTAATAGTTTTTACGCTCACCGATTTTTTTAAATCCCATTTTACTATAGAGCGCAATGGCGTTTTGATTGGAACAACGCACCTCAAGATACGCTACTTCGGCACCTTGTTGCGTCGCTACATGCAATGCATGAAACAATAATCGAGATCCATGACCCTGTCGCTGCTGACGAGCATCGACACCTATGTTTAAAATATGACATTCAGTGGCTTGAATCAGTATTAAAATGAATCCTATGATCCCAGTGTGTGTTTTTTCAATGACCCATCCACGCGCATCAATTTGAAAACATCTCTCAAAAACAGCCTGTGACCAAGGTACTTTTTGTATCGTAGTTTCAATGGCAAGCAGTTGAGGAATATCTGCTTCAGTGATCATTCTTAACATTGCTCTGCCTTATTTATTTTCACTCATCCCTAAAGGTACTACAGACTTTCAACACGCGCTATGTCTCTGCGTAAAAAATGAATAATTATTTTTATGGAAAAATATAAATCTATTATTGCACTTTTGATTTATTTGTAATACATTGGAAGTGTATTGAATAATCAATATGTTAAAAAAAAATCATAAAACATGCAAATAACGAGGAGTATTAAAATATGTCACATAGCAGACGATTAGTTAGGTACACACCTTACGGCAGACTCTTTCAAGAAGACATCAGTGAACTAAAGTTAAACGGTTATGACATTCACATTGTCGGGAAAGGCCCAGTACATGAGCGTAATTGTGTAGCAATCATTGGCAACATGATCACAGATATACGCAATGGGGAGAAACCAACGAAATTTCCTACTCAACCATTTCGGGTGCAAATATCACAATCTGGCTCCTTGCTTGCTACGATAAATAATCCTGCAGGATTAGTGCGCGGCCTCAAAAGCGTGATGAATGCAAATAAAGAAAATGCGCCTGAAGTCGTCACTCGCTTAAGAGCAATAATATAGTAAGTGCGCTACATTTTTCGCAGGCCATTGGCCTGCGAAAAAACACCTACCTCCGCATTAATACCCTGATAAATAAAGAAAAAATACCCTCCAAAATGGACAAGAAAAATCCATTATATGTGCTATAGTTAAATTAAACATCAGGCTAATTTATTTACAAAAACAATAGATTAGTGATACATACGATACGCAATCAAAGAGGAAAATAAAAAGTCACGGGGGTGGTTATGCTTAGGAAATGGTTAACGTGCTTAGGCACTATGATCTTAGTTAGCAGTACATATGCCAATCCAGTAGGCGGCACCGTATCCAATGGATCAGCAGCCATTACTGCTCCTGATACAAACACCGTTGTCATCACCCAAACCTCTGATAAAGCCATTCTGAATTGGGAAAGCTTCAATATTGGCGAACAAGAAACTACACGATTCGTCCAGCCCAGTACGAGCGCAATTGCACTCAACCGCATTAACCCTCAACAAGGCGCTTCAGAAATTTTTGGTCAATTGCAAGCAAATGGCCGCATTATTTTAATCAACCAGGCAGGCATCCATTTTGGCCCAAACTCCACTGTCAATGTCGCAGGTATCATCGCATCCACTGTTGACATGACAGACAGTAATTTTATGGCTGGGCAATATAACTTTGACCAATCCATCTTATACAACGGCTCTATCATTAATGAGGGCACAATTATCGCAGCACAGCACGGTCTTGTTGCACTCATCGGTTCTGCCGTTTCAAATGAAGGATTGATTAAAGCCCATTTAGGCAATGTTGTATTGGCATCAGGCAGTCAGTTTACTGTTGGTTTAGATGATACAGGATTGATTAATTTTGCCGTCAATAAAGAAGTTCTCAGCCCTGGCGTGGATAGCCATAATCGTCAACTACCGTATGCAGTCAATAACAGCGGCACCATTACTGCAGATGGCGGAACGATCTTACTCACTGCAAAAGCAGCGGAAGGCGTCGTCGATCGCGTCATTAATATGACAGGGGTTCTGCAAGCTCGCTCTGTACATAAAAAGAATGGCACGATCATCTTACAAGGAAGCAAGCATGGGGTCACTTATGTTTCAGGCTATATCAATGCCTCTGGAAAACACCGTGGGCAAACGGGTGGTACTGTCAAGATACTAGGAAATACCGTCGTGCTGGATGGTAATGCCGTGGTGAACGTTTCGGGTGATCGCGGTGGTGGTTCAGCGTTAATCGGCGGCAATTTCCATGGAGCAGGCCCAGAACAAAATGCACAATATACTTATATTGGCAATGATGTGCGTATTTTAGCAGATGCATTAACGCAAGGCGATGGCGGTAATATCGCTGTATGGTCAGATAAGAATACCTATTTTCACGGAAGCATTTCTGCACGAGGTGGAATCAATGGTGGCAATGGTGGGTTTGTTGAGACATCAGGTCAGTATTTAAATGTGAATGGTTCATTTGTTGACTTACGCGCTCCATTAGGCACAACCGGTACATGGTTGCTTGATCCAACCAATATTTATATTGCAACAGATCAGGCAAGCGCAACAGCAGCAGGCATGTCAGGTACCGATGATTCTGCGGATACGAGTCCCCCTCCTACATTTGAAGCAACTGGATCTGTACAAGATTCACTATTAACAATTAATACATTAACCACTGCGCTTGATTCAGCTGATATCCTTGTTACAACAACGAATCCATCTGGAACAGGTGATGGAAATATTATCGTGGTGGATCCCATTACTTGGGCGAGTTCGAAGTCATTAACATTAACAGCGGATAAGAATATCAATCTTAATGCATCTATTACACCAACCGGAGGTGGCGGCCTTACCCTGAATGCTAATAACTTTGTCTTTGCTGATGGCGTCACAATCACTGGCAATATTGTGGGTAATATCGCTGGCCTAAATAACACGTTAGATTTGAGTGCGTATACAACGCCTGTGAGCGTGAATATAGGAACCGGCACAGCAACAGGTATCATAGGCGGTGCATTCAGCAATATTAATACTTTTGTTGGCAGTGCAGCCGCTGCTGGTGCTGATAATGTGCTAACAGATAACTTAGTAGGTGGTAACACTTGGACTATCTTCGATAGCAATACAGGAACGATCAACAATACTATTAATTTTAATTCATTTGGCAATTTAAACGGTGGCGTGGGCGATCATTTTATGATTGTTGAACACGTGGCTTTTCCCTTTATTCAGCAAGGAAGCGCTAATAGTATTAGTGCTACTTCAGATGGAATATTAGATTACAGTGGTACCACCCTTAGCAGTGTATCTGTGAATCTTGGTAATGCATCTAGCTCAGTATCTGGCGCTCCTAATGTTAATAGTTTCAGTGGGATTACCACATTTATAGGTAATAACTCATCCAGCACATTAGACAATTCCGCAAACAATGGTCAAACGTGGAATATTACAGATAACAATGCGGGCACAATAGTAGGTACCGGTAATACATTCAGTGGATTTAATAACTTGATAGGTGGCTCAGGCGATAGCTTTGTTTTAGCAGACGGAAAGCAGGTTGACAGTATTACGGCTACAAACGGCACTTTAGATTACAGAGCTTATACAACGGGAGTATCAATCGATGTAGATGCTGCCACTGCCACGACAGGAGCAGGTACTCTCAGTTTTAGCGGCATCACACAATTTTATGGTGGTAGCGGTTCCAATACATTTATAGGCTCGAGTGCAAGCGATACGTGGAATATTACTGGCAGCGATACAGGCACGATTTCAGGCGATACCTTTAATGGATTTGGAAATTTAGTTGGCAGCAGCGCACATCCTGACACCTTTATTTTTTCCAATAATGCCACGATTAGTGGCTCGATCGATGGAGGAAACCCTGATGTGAATATACTGGATTTTAGCGGCTACTCACAGGGAATCACCTTAACACTTAGTATTCCTGCTCCTGGCGATGGCTTTAATACAGGCAGTGTTGCAACGAATACTTCTGTTCCTATTATTGGTTCATTTGCGAATATTAGACAATTGAATGGTTCTACAACATATCAGAGCACTATAGTATTGCCTAATAAGCCCAATATTTCGATTGTATACACGAATCCAGAGCATACGGCGGGTTACATTGATGATCCATTCACCTTCTCTAATGCAACAGTAGTAAATGCCACCCCCACGCCACCAACACCGGTTGAGCCTTCAGTAGTAGGCCCAATACCAGAGGTAGCGCAAATTATTACACCTTTTACACAGCAATCATCCGCGTCTTCTGACCTTTCTTCTTTTACCACAGCACTGTTTGCCAATGCTGCATCTCAGAGCACGGATGAAATAATCCAATTGCAAAAAACCATAGACCAGGAAATTGCAGATTCATTAAGCCTGAATTGCCCCCCTTAAGATTCGTAATAGATCAACCCCCATCTCTTGGTCATTGCGACTGCGAGCTTGCGCGGCAGGAAGCAACCCAGGCTTTTCAACGCCGCTTCCCAAATCATGGATTATGCTCTAATCATCTCTCAAAAGCCTAGGTTGCTTCGCTTCGCTCGCAATGACGACGGTAGGGTAAGCTGTTACTAAGAAAGGTTATTTTTCTTTTGGCAAATACAAATCAGTAATCGTGCCCTCATAGACTTCTGCGGCCATTGCTACTGTTTCTGACAAAGTAGGATGCGCATGCACCGTCAATGAAATATCTTCCACATCACAACCCATTTCAATCGCTAAGCCAATTTCAGCAACTAACTCACCGGCATTCGGCCCTACGGCTGCACCGCCTATGACGCGATGTGTTTTCTCATCGATGATTAATTTAGTCAAACCTTCATCACGACCAATACTTAGCGCACGGCCACTAGCTGCCCAGGGAAATACACCTTTACCATATTGAATACCTTTTGCTTTGGCTTCATTTTCTGTGATACCTACCCATGCCACTTCCGGATCAGTGTAGGCTACACTAGGAATACATTTCACATCGAAGTAATGCTTTAAACCAGATATCACTTCAGCCGCGACACGTCCTTCTGGGATCGCTTTGTGCGCTAACATTGGGTTACCCGCAACATCACCGATTGCAAAAATATGCGGCACATTCGTGCGTTGCTGTTTATCCACAGGAATAAAGCCACGCTCATCCACTTTTACCCCTGCTTTATCTGCTGCAACTTGATCACCATTGGGACGTCGACCTACTGCGCAAAGAATACGGTCAAAGCGTTGTGGTTTATCCGGTGCATTTTCACCTTCAAATGTCACCCATAACCCATCTTTCTTCGCTTCGACTTTTGTGACTTTTGTTTTTAATAAAATATTTTTGTAACGCTTTTGAATACGCTTAGACAAAGGCATCACCACATCTTTATCACAGCCAGGGATAATCTGATCCATTAATTCCACAATTGTGATTTCAACGCCCAACGCGTGATACACTGTCGCCATTTCCAAACCGATAATGCCACCACCAATGACCAACATGCTACCCTTGGTTTCTCCCAACTCCAATGCACCTGTCGAATCAATAATGCGTGGATCGTCTGGCAAAAACGGTAATTTCACAGGACGTGAACCGGCAGCAATAATGGCATTCTCAAATGTAATGACTTGCTTGCCTTGTGACGTTTCGACGGCAAGTTGGTTACTTGAAACAAATTGCGCGGTACCTTGCACAATGTCCACTTTACGTCGTTTGGCTAACGCTTTTAACCCTCCCGTCAAACGAGTCACGACTTTATTTTTCCAGTCACGTAATTTTTTTGTATCCACCTTAGGTGTGCCAAAATCAATACCACACTCCGTCACTTCGTGTGCTTCATCCAACACCTTCGCCGCATGCAACAATGCTTTGGATGGAATACAACCCACATTTAAACAAACGCCACCAATATTTTCATAGCGTTCCACTAAAATGACTTTTTTTCCCAAATCTGAAGCACGGAACGCCGCAGTATATCCACCCGGGCCACTACCCAACACGACGACTTCTGTTTGCAATTCGTTACTCATTAGCAAGTTCCTTTATTTTAAAATCACTTAACCCATTCGATAAATAATTCATAAATCTGGCGCCATCCGCCCCGTCAATCACACGATGATCATAGGATAAAGACAATGGCAACAGTAAACGTGGAACAAATTGACCCTCTTGATAAACTGGTTTCAGTGCTGATTTTGAAACGCCCAAGATAGCCACTTCAGGGACATTCACAATCGGTGTAAATGCGGTGCCACCAATACCACCTAAGCTCGAAATAGAAAAACAACCGCCCTGCATATCATTTGCCGTTAATTGTTTATTACGTGCTTTTTCACTGACCACACTTAACTCTTTCGCTAAATCCAGCAACCCCTTTTTATTCACATCGCGAATCACGGGCACCACTAAACCGTCAGGCGTATCGACTGCAACACCGATATGAAAATATTTTTTTAAAATTAAATTTTCACCGCTTGCATCGAGTGATGCATTGAATTGCGGAAATGCTTCTAATGCAGAAGCAACTGCTTTCATGATAAACACAAGCGGTGTCAATTTTACACCCTGTTTTTCTGTTTTCGCTTTCTGTTGTACACGAAACGCTTCTAAGTCAGTGATATCCGCCTCACCAAACTGGGTGATATGCGGTACTAGCAACCAATTCCGATGTAGATTTTTCCCAGACAGTTTTTTAATGCGTGAAAGCGCCTGCACTTCCACCGAACCAAATTTAGCAAAATCCACTGTAGGTGCAACAGGTAACCCACTTCCACTGGCTGCTTGTGCCAAGCGTGCTTTGACATAATTCAAAATATCATCTTTTAAAATACGCTGTTTTGGCCCTGTTGGCGCCACTTTCGCTAAATCGATGCCAAATTCATGTGCGATTTTTCTAACAACAGGCCCCGCATGCACATGAGCATGGCTTGCTATTTGAGAAGTCACCACTTCAACAGGCGCAACCACAGGATGACTCACCGCCGGCATTTCAACTGATTTGCTAATGGGTTTTTCAATGGTCGTTGTTTTTGCTATTTCTGCTTGCGCTGCCTCTAAAACAAGAATGACAGATCCTTGCGACACTTTATCGCCCACTTTCACTTTTAATTCTTTTACGATGCCTTCATCAGAAGAAGGGACTTCCATCGTTGCTTTATCGGATTCCAGAGTCAGCAAGGAGGTATCCACTTTGATAGAGTCACCTACCTTGACTAATACCTCGATAACAACCACGTCGGTTGCACCGCCAATATCAGGCACCGTTATATTTTTAATTGCCAAAATCTGTCCTCCCTTATACCGTCACCGGATTTGGTTTCGCCGGATCAATGTTATATTTTTTCAACGCTTCAGTCACTTTACTGGCGGGTAAAGCCCCTTCTTGTGCTAAAGCATATAATGCAGCCACCACGATGTGATAGCGATCTACTTCAAAGAAATGACGCAGCTTTTCTCGCGTATCGCTACGACCAAAACCATCTGTGCCCAATACGGTAAAAGAACGTGAGATAAACGGTCTAATCTGCTCTGCATAACTACGAATATAATCTGTTGCAGCAATCACTGGCCCTACATGGTCTTGCAAACATTGCTCTACATAACTCTTTTTTTGCTGAGTTTCAGGTGAAAACAAATGTTCCCGCTGCAAAGCAGCACCTTCACGCCGCAATTCATTGAAGCTTGTGACACTCCAGACATCGGCAGTCACGCCAAAATCTGTTTCTAATAATTCAGCCGCTGCAATGACTTCTCGTAAAATAGCGCCACTGCCCATGAGTTGTACTTTTAATTTTTCTTTGCCTGCCGCTTTGAAAAGATACATACCCTTGATAATGCCTTCTTCCACATGGTTAGGCATAGCGGGTTGCACGTATTTTTCATTCATGGCGGTTATATAATAAAAAACATCCTGCTCTTTTTGATACATTTCTCGTAAACCATGCTGAATAATCACTGCCATCTCATAGCCAAATGCAGGATCATAAGCACGGCAATTTGGAACAGCTGATGCAGTCAATAAACTCGTCCCATCCTGATGCTGCAACCCCTCACCTTCCAATGTAGTACGTCCTGCCGTGGCACCTATTAGGAAACCACGTGCTCGCATATCTGCTGCAGCCCAAATAAAATCGCCTACGCGCTGAAAACCAAACATAGAATAATAAGTAAAGAAAGGAATCATCGGGATATGATGAGTAGCATAAGATGTTGCCGCAGCAATCCATGAAGCCATACAACCTGCTTCAGTGATACCTTCTTCCAATACCTGACCATCTTGTGATTCACGATAGTAAAGCAATTGCTCCTTATCTTCTGGTAAATATAATTGCCCAACATGGGAATAAATACCAATTTGCCTAAACAAACCTTCTAAACCAAAGGTTCGCACTTCATCAGAAAAAATAGGCACAATACGTGAATTGATGTTGGGATCTTTCAACAATACATTAAAAATACGGCCGAGCACCATGGTAGTTGACATGGTACGATCGCCTGTTCCTTGTAACACAGTATCAAACGCTGCTAAATCAGGCGTTACAAGCGGATGTGATATCGCTTGGCGTGCCGGTAAATAACCTTTTAATTTGGCACGTTGTGCATGCAAATAACGTAACTCTGGGCTATTTTCTTCTGGTTTGTAAAACGCAAGATTTTCTAAGTTATTATCTTCGAAAGGCAAATTCATGCGCTTGTGGAATATTTTCAACTCTGCTTCTGTCATATCCAGCTGATTATGTGCAACATTACGACTTTCAGCGCTCGCACCTAACCCATAACCTTTGACACTTTGCACCAAAATAGCCGTAGGTTGCCCTTTGTGTTTGACTGCCGCTGCATAAGCCGCATAAATTTTTAGAGGATCATGGCCACCACGATTCAACCGCGCAATATCTTCATCACTCAACTCAGCAAACAGTGCTTTTAATTCTTCATTATCACCACATAAAAATGTACGAGTATAAGCTCCCCCTTTGACGTATGCATTCTGTAGATCACCGTCTACACATTCATTCAAGCGTTTTACTAACAAGCCTTTTTTATCTTTGGCAAATAATGCATCCCATTGACTATCCCATAATACCTTGATGACATTCCATCCCGCTCCGTGAAAGACGCCTTCAAGCTCTTGGATAATTTTACTATTGCCACGCACCAAGCCATCTAAGCGCTGCAGATTACAATTCACTACATAAACAATGTTATCGAGCTCTTCACGCGCCGCCATCGATAACCCAGCGACAGATTCAGGCTCATCCATTTCACCATCACCACAAAAAAGCCATACTTTGCGATCATTTGCTGGAACCAGCTTGCGATTTTCTATATATTTTAAAAAACGAGCTTGGTAAATGGCTTGCAGTGCGCCCAACCCCAAGGACACTGTGGCAAATTGCCAAAATGTTGGCATAAGCCATGGATGTGGGTAAGAAGAAAGACCTTCTCCGCTTATTTCTTGTCTAAAATTAATTAAGTTTTTTTCACTTAATCTGCCTTCAAGAAAAGCACGTGCATAATTTCCTTCTGAAGAATGACCTTGAAAGTAAACTAAATCACCGGGTATCTCTGGCGTCGCACCACGAAAAAAATGATTCAGTCCTACTTCGTATAAAGTAGCAACAGAAGCATAAGACGATAAATGTCCACCGACACCACCCGCGGTTTTTTTCGCTCGCAACACCATGCTAATCGCATTCCAGCGATTAATGGCTTCTATGCGTCTTTCTAATTCCAAATCACCAGGATAAGGCGGTTGCTGACTGACGGGGATTGTATTGCAATACGGTGTTGTAATAGCGGCGCCATTTCCCAGTGCAACACCGGCGTGACGGGCATTTTCTATGAGTTGCTCAATAACGAAACCTGCGCGTTCTGGCCCTTCATACTCTAGCACGGAAGCCAGCGCTTCTAGCCATTCTTGGATCTCTACCGAATCAGTCTCATCCTGCGTATTTGTCATGCCTCGTTCCTGCTCGCCCTAAAATTTGGCGTATTCTAACCTCAAGTAAATAAAAGCTGAAGATATTTGTCATCTTGAGCAGGCTCTTAGGGAAGAAGTGTTAACAACAGAGTTAGCTTAACAATACCATCATCGCCAACACCACTAAACCAATCACAAAAATGCGATCTATTAATGCCAGGGCCGCTTGCTCCGCAACACCTGTTTCAGGCAACCGACCGCCCTCTAGCAGATCCAATGCCGCCATACCGCAATCCGTTAAGAATTGCTCATTTGTGCTGGGCTTGGTAAGAACACCGCGCTTCCAACATGCAAACACTTCTGTAAAGTGCCCACCCAAAGCAAAAAGAAAAGTCTCTAGCCGCACAGGTAGCCAATCCAGCAATCCTTTTATTTGACTTGCTAATTTCGCACCTGTCATCGCCTGTGTACTCACAAACTCCATGATTCTGTACAACACTGCGCCAACCGGCCCTAGCAGAATAAACCAAAAGAACACTGCAAAAATCCGTTGGTGAGAGGCGGAAAAAATAGCCCGCACAAAGGTTTGATGGAAAGCCTGTGTGTTATCCGCTGCGACAAAACCAAACGAAGTTTGTGCTTGGGCAATCGCCGTGGGTTCCTGTTTATTGATTTGATCAATACAACGATATGCCTGCACCCACAAATTATGAGGGCCTAAGCAATAGAGAAGTACAATCACACTCAGCACACCCTCCAATGCACCCCATAACCAACCCGCTAAAATATATTGCAATGCGCCTATGATCAATAATGGCGGTAATGCAATAACCCCCAACAGAAGCTCTGCTGGCAATGCGCTCATCCGCGCACAAAGCCAACGTTCATAACTTAAAAACCAGCGCCAATGACGCACATGGTGCCAATGGAAAAACCGCTCTAACAGGAGAGCAATCAGGGTAATAATAAATGTCATAATCCAGGTTCCTTCTAAAGGCAGGCGCACACACCACACGAGGCCCATTCACGTCGGTATAGTTACATAAATCTTAAGCATTTACAAATTGACGCGCAATCAGCCATGCGTTAACCTACCCCCCCAAGAATGACGGTAACCCCACATGCATCCAGAAGAAATCAAACAGATCATTGAAGCAGGCTTAACAGAATGCACTGCCATAGTGGAAGGAAAAGATGGCAAACATTACACTGCTGCAGTTGTCAGCCCTGCTTTTTTAGGAAAAAATCGCGTTCAAAAACAACAACTTGTATATAACACCCTGAATCACTATATTACCGATGGAACGCTGCATGCGATTTCCATCAAAACTTTTACCCCCGAGGAATGGCATTCTCATCATGGATAAACTCATTATTCAAGGCAATATCCCTTTAACCGGCGAAATCCGTATCTCTGGCGCAAAAAATGCTGCGTTACCTATTCTAGCTGCCTCATTACTCACGGCAGCACCGGTTGAAATAGCTAATATTCCCCACTTGAATGACGTCACTACGATCATTAGCTTACTCGGCCAAATGGGTACACGTGTGACCCTGGACGAGCGTTCTCATATTGAGATCGACGCAAGCACCATTCATTCTCATCACGCACCTTATGAACTAGTACGCACCATGCGTGCATCCGTTTTGGTGCTAGGGCCATTACTAAGTCGATTTGGTAAAGCAGATGTATCTTTGCCTGGTGGCTGCGCCATTGGTACGCGTCCTGTTGATCAGCATTTAAAAGGCATGATTGCCATGGGCGCTAAAATCGAAGTTGAAAATGGGTACATAAAAGCAAGAGTCAACAATCGATTAAAGGGTGCAACCATTGCCATGGATATTGTGACTGTCACAGGCACTGAAAATATTATGATGGCAGCAGTGCTCGCCAAAGGACGCACCATTATCCATAATGCAGCGCTAGAACCTGAAGTGGAAGATTTAGCTAATTTTTTAAATACGCTAGGCGCAAAAATTAGCGGTGCAGGCACTCCTACCGTCACGATCGATGGCGTTGATGAGTTGTCGGGTGGTCATTATCAAGTGTTACCTGACCGCATTGAAACAGGTACTTACCTTACCGCAGCAACTATCACGCGCGGTAAAATCAAATTAAAAGATACACGGCCTGATATTGTTGATTCCATACTAGTAAAATTACGGGAAGCAGGCGCTCATATCGAAACAGGCACAGATTGGATTTCACTCGACATGAAAGGCAATAGACCACGTGCTGTTAACTTAAGTACAGCGCCTTACCCTGCCTTTCCAACCGATATGCAAGCACAGATGATGGCATTGAATACGATCGCAGAAGGAACAGGGATTATTACCGAAACTATTTTTGAAAATCGCTTCATGCATGCACAAGAGTTACAACGCATGGGCGCACAAATTTTGTTAAAAGGAAATACGGCCATTTGCACAGGCATTGATAACCTGTTTGGCGCACCGACGATGGCGACTGATTTACGCGCATCAGCAAGTTTAGTATTAGCTGGTTTAGCAGCGCAAGGTGAAACAAGCGTCGACCGGATTTATCATATTGACCGTGGATATGCGTGCATTGAAGAAAAGCTGTCTCAGTTAGGGGCGAAGATTCATCGAGCAAGCTCTTAACCAGTAATAGCTCAACCCCTATCCTTGTCATTGCGACTGCGATAGGGTGAGCTGTTACCTTAACCAAAACGCCAGCGGCAGCAGTTTTCCCGATTATTATCTTCTTCATTACAAGCCATCTCTTCAGTAGAGCCAGTAGAGATAGAAAGATGCTCATCAGTGCTAGCTTCAGAATAAACATCATCACTCGTTATTTTTTTATTGGAACTACCGCCTGGATAATTACGACTCCCTTTAGCATAAGTACGAACTAATACTCGACTCTTCGGCACATTCTCAGTCATTTCATCATCGCCAGAACCACCCATATAACCAACCTGTTTCCATCGAGCAACAGAAGCAGAAATTAACGCTCTTTCTGCTGCATTCTTTTCCACTGCATCGCTCTTATCAAACGCAGAATCCCTTGCAGGTGCTGCATAATTTAAAATTTTTCGGAATGGTTCAGTCAAGTAAGCCGTCACTTGTTCACAACGTTTTTTTGAAGAGTATGATGCATTTGATTGATTCAATGCTACTTCCGATGATTCTTTTACTTCTTTTGTTTTTCTTGCTCTGATTGGATACTCTCTGAATGCTGTCCAGCTAAACATTTTTACCACCTAATTATAAATAAAAATCCAACGTCTTCCGCAGCCCTGTCGCTAAGTCTACCATTGGCTTCCAGTTTAAGCTCTGGCTTGCTCTGTGAATAGCTGGTACACGCAATTGCACATCTTGATAACCTGCACCGTAATAGGTTGCGGCATCCACATCAACCAGCTTGGTTTTGTTCGCTGCATTCGCATACTGCGGATAACCTTTAATAAGCATCACCAGCAACTCTGCCAGCTGACGAATAGAAATATTTTCTAATGGATTTCCTAAATTAAAAATTTGCTGATGCGCTGCATTATTTTTGTTTTCAATGATTTTAACAAGCGCTCCAATACCATCATCAATGTACGTAAAACAACGCTGTTGCGCGCCCCCACCGACTAACATAATGTCTTCACCACGCAAGATATTACCAATAAACTGGGTTAACACCCGCGAGCCTCCTGGTTTGGGATTGAAAATATTATCCAACTTGGGGCCATACCAATTAAATGGTCGAAATAAGGTATAAGCTAACCCATGGTGTTTTCCATAAGCGTAAATCACTCGATCCAATAATTGCTTAGAAGTAGAATAAATCCAGCGTTCTTTATGAATAGGCCCCGTCACTAAATTAGATTCTTCTTCATCAAACTCCGTATCAGGGCACATTCCATAGACTTCCGATGTAGAAGGAAAAATAATACGTTTTTTATAATGCACACACTGACGAATAATCGCTAAATTTGCCTCAAAATCCAGCTCAAAAACGCTCAATGGATTTTGCACATAAGCTGCTGGTGTTGCAATGGCAACTAACGGCAAGACCACATCACATTTTTCAATCTGTTCCTTCACCCAATCTTTTTGCTTGATAATATCGCCTGAAAAAAAATGAAAACGCTTATGAGGCAAACATGTTTCTAGCTTATCCTGCGCCAAATCAATTGCAAAAACAGATGCATCAGTCTGTGTCAAAAGAGCTTCGCTTAAATGACTGCCAATAAAACCATTCGCACCTAGAATTAATATATTCATGCTATTCTCTAATTAAAAATACTATACATGACATCTAACACACGATCATGCTGTGCATCTGTCATCGCTGGAAATAAAGGTAAACTCACAATACGCTCACCCGCACTTTCCGCATACGGAAAATCTCCCGGCTTAAAGCCAAACTCTTCGCGATAGTAAGGATACAAATGCGCCACACGATAATGCAATCCTGTCCCAATATTTTTGTCTTTCATTTTTTGCATAAATTCATCGCGGGTCATGCCTGCCGCTTGCTCATTAATCAGTGGCGTATAAAGATGCCATGCATGGCGATGAGCAAAAGCCGGTGTGCCCGGTAACTGCCATTGCGGCCACTCTGTCAGTGCTTCTTGATAACGCTCCGCGAGCACTGTACGACGCGCAATAAAATCTTCCAGCTCTTGCAATTGATGCAAGCCTAAAGCCGCCTGAATATCCATCATGTTATATTTCAACCCGGGTAATACAATTTCATAATCTTGACTACCCGATTTGCCATAACGATTCCAGGCTTCGCGATCCATACCATGAAAACGCAATAAACCGATTTTTTTTGCCAATTCAGGATCTGTCGTGGTAACACAACCACCTTCGCCTGTTGTAATATTTTTATTAGGATGAAAACTAAATACCTGCGTATCACCAAAACTGCCAATGCGTTTGCCCTTATACATCGTACCAATCGCATGCGCTGCATCTTCAATCACACGTAATTCATGTGTTTTTGCTAATTGATATAAAACATCCATGTCCACTGGTAATCCTGCGAAATGAACTGGAATAACCGCTCGTGTTCTGTCAGTAATTGCATCGGCTACACGATTCAAATCCATATTCAATGTATGAGGATCAATATCCACTAAAACAGGCTTACCACCTGCTAAAATAATCGTATTAAGTGTCGCAGCAAAAGTCAGCGGCGTTGTAATGACTTCATCGCCAGGCTGTAAATCCAATGCTAACAAAGCTAAATGGAGTCCCGCGGTGGCAGAGGCTAACGGCAAAACCGACGACGCGGATAAGTATGCTCGCAACTCTTCTGTGAATTGCGCAACACGCGGGCCTGTTGTAATCCAACCCGATTCGAGACACGCTACCACTTCATCAATAGCGGCACGACTAATTGAGGGCTTGGAAAACGGTAAAAATTCTTCGCTCATAAACACTCCTATGCAGGATTTTGCGCTACCAAATAAACGCCAGCAATAATAATAAAAATGCCTGTTATACGTATTACTGAAAGGCTTTCACCAAATAAATAATAAGCCGCCACTGCATTAACTACGTAGCCAATACTCAACATGGGATAGGCAACGCTTACCTGCACCCGAGACAACACCATCAACCATACTAACACACTGATTACATAAGCAAATAAGCCGCTTACAATAGGCAAATTCCCAGCAATCTTCCATCCTATAGGGACTACATTTGCCATCTTAAACTCAAAATGACCAATTTGACTCATTCCGGCTTTTAATAAGAGTTGCGCACCGGCGTTTAGCAAAACACCTAATAAAATCAAAGCATATATCATATATAGTCTCAAACAGCGCAGATCCTAGGATGATGCGCATCATACCGCACTTGACGTATCAGCGAAAGCATCGCAACTCGCATCTTGAAAGGTAATAGGTATATAATCCCTCTCCCCTAAACTTTGAAAAAGAGGTTTTATCTACTTATGAGTATACTGGTTGGCAGAAAAGCGCCTGATTTCATTGCCGCTGCTGTATTGGCAAATGGCGAGATGAACGATAAGTTCCAATTAAGCGAAGCAATTAAAGGCAAATACGCTTATGTATTCTTTTATCCTTTAGATTTCACATTCGTATGCCCTTCTGAATTAATTGCTTTAGATAACCGCATGGATGAATTTAACCAACGCAATACCGTCGTTATTGGTATTTCCATCGATTCTCAATTTACACATAGCGCATGGCGCAAAACACCCGTCAACGCCGGTGGCATTGGTTCAATACGTTATCCGCTGGTCGCAGATGTTAATCATCATATCTGCCAAGCTTATGGTGTTGAACATCCCATCGCACACATTGCATTGCGTGGTGCATTCTTAATTGATAAGCAGGGTATTGTACGATCACAAACTGTGAATGATTTACCATTGGGTCGCAACATAGATGAAATGATTCGTTTGGTTGACGCATTACAATTCCATGAAAAGCACGGCGAAGTTTGTCCTGCTGGTTGGAATAAAGGTGATACCGGCATTAAACCCACGGAAGAAGGCATTGCGAATTTTCTTGCTGAGAAAGCAGAAGAGTTGTAACACCATCAAAAGCAAAGACGGGCCCGGGCATGCACACGGGCACGTTCACGATTAGGCCTGTTGAACAGTTACAAAATTTTTTTTATTTCTTCTTCCAATCATTCCGCCTCTTCATTACACTACGTTTGCAAAATGAGTGACGCAGATACAGTACTGAATTTTAAGTAATGCTAAAAGCTGCTCATTTTTTTAGGATCTGGTTAATTTTTGTAAGCATAATGATTAAAATACTTATTTTATTCGCATTTAGCTTAAATTTTGCTTGCAATATTCTATTGTTGTAGGTAATTTTGGAACTCGTCCGGATCAAAATTTCCATATATCAAGGAGATATAGAAACATGAAACTAAAACTCGTTGTTGCATCAATGAGCGTGTTAGGAATGATTAGCTGCCCAGTTTTTGCAGCCACTCAAACTACCACAACCACGAAACACAAACATCATCACAAAGTAGTACATCAACAAGTTGCTTCTCATACCTACAAAGGTGAAGAAGTTGCTCCTGCTCCAATGATTAACGATTGGTACAATCGCATTTCCATTGATGGCGGAGTTAACTTTGACGCTAAATGGGGAAGCCGAGATGTTGGTTACGAAGGTGAAAACAATCAAAGACTCTCTTTGAACGATGTACACTTGAACGTAACAGCACCTATTAATGACTGGGTTAAAGCATTTGCTAGCTTAAGCTACGACAATGCAAGCCAAGTATTAGCAGGCGTTGCTACAACTGGTCCAAACCCACTAGCTCCTGGAGCGGGTGTCAGAATTAAACCAGGCAAATATGACAATATCAAAGACTCTATTGGTGGCGTCAACATCGAACAAGGTTACATTAAATTCGAAAATGCTAGCCAATTACCAGTCTACATGACTTTAGGTAAACAATTTGTTGATTTCGGTAAATACAATTTACACCCAATCACACAACCATTGACCCAAGTTATGTCTGAAACTTTGCGTAATGCAGCAACCGTTGGTTTCAACACCGCGATGATGAGCACTTCATTAGGCGTGTTTGGATCATTGTATGCTTTTGACAGCCCATACAAGCAACAACTCGCAGCTACTGTACCTACCGGCACAGTGCCTGTTACAGTACCAGCTCTCACAGGCTCGTCACAAGGCCACACCAAAGCAATCTACGGTGGAAGACTCGGCTTAGGTCAAACCAATGACTCATTGTCTTGGGATGCTTCCGTCGACTACATCTACAACATGATTGGTGTTGAAGGCGTTGCTTACGGTGTTGGATTGTTTAACGGTTCTAACACAGGTGGCTTGGTAGGTAACAATGGTATATCTACTGGCGGTACATTCCAGAACAGAGTAGGCGGCTTCGCGTTCAACGGCGACCTCAAAACAGGTCCATTTGATCTTGAAATCCGCTATGTGACGGCATTGCAAACATTCAACGTATATGATTTATCGAAGAATGTGTATGCAACCTCCACTCTGGCCACCCAACAAGGTGCTAAGCCTTGGGCTGCTGGTGTTAACGCAGGTTACGCGTTCAATGCTTGGGACAAAAACCAGAATATCTACCTGGGTTACCAAGGTTCTGAGAACACGGTTAACTTGTTTATGCCACAATCCCGTTGGATTGCAGGTTACGGTGTAGACGTGATGAAAAACACCAATGTTGGTCTTGAATTGGATCACGACATCGACTACGCAGCATCCAAAGGCGGTACAGGCAACACAAACAACCAACTTGGTTTACGCGTTGCAGTGAAATTCGGCTAACCACTAGCCTTATCAAAAAGCCCGCTTCGGCGGGCTTTTTTTTTGCCTTGTCTATGTACATTATACAACCACCATAAAGCAGGGCGACCGCCGGTCGCCCCTACGGATAATTCCATTGATTCACAATAAAACAAAATAACTCCGCTGTTTTTTCAGCATCATAAATAGCAGAATGTGCTTGATCAATATCAAAAGGAATTCTTGCTGCACGCAATGCTCTCGCCAGCACCGTCTCTCCTAGAGCAACAGCGGATAAAGTAGCCGTATCTAGGCTGGTAAACGAGTGAAAAGGCACAGAGCGCAAATGACAGCGTTTCACAACTGCTTGAATAAAGGCCAAATCAAACCAAGCGTTATGCCCTACTAAAACAGCCCGTTGGCAGCCAAACTCCGTGAGCATATCGCGAACTCGGAGAAAAATATTATGTAACGCTTGCTGCTCTGGAATAGCATAACGGAAAGGATGTGTTGGATCGATACCAGTTAATTCCAACGACTTAGGATCAAAACGCGCCCCTTGGAAGGGTTCTACATGATAAGCCTCTGTTTCCAAAGGAAACAGCATCCCCTCTTTATTGAATGCCAGCGGCACAATCGCTATCTCTAACAACGCATCTGTCTCGGGATTTAAACCCGAGGTTTCTACATCCACTACCACTGGCAAAAACCCACGGAAACGCGAAGCCATATTAGCATGTTTTAACTTTTGTTTTAGTGGCAAGTCGTGTTCCTCGCTATATAATAGGCGGAGCATTGTAACACTTCTTGACCCTAAAAGGGGAAAAGGCATACCTTCAGGGGAGGCAATAAAAAAATGTTATTATTAAATACGATACATAAACAAAATTCTCTACGAGATGCAATTACATCCGCTTATCGCATGGATGAAGCCACTTGCGTTACGACATTATTAGAACAAGCCGCTTTACCGCTTGATGCTATGCAACGCATTACAGCCACGGCAACTCAATTAGTCAGTGAAACACGCGCTCAACGTAAAAAACAAAGTGGACTAGACACTTTTCTTCATGAATATGACCTTTCCAGCCAAGAAGGTATCGCCCTGATGTGTTTAGCCGAGGCATTGTTACGCATCCCAGACACAGAAACAATGGATCGTTTAATTGGAGATAAAATTTCTACTGCAACCTGGGATACGCATTCACGCAGAGGCAGCTCCCTGTTTGCAAACGCTGCTACGTGGTCACTCTTGCTCACAGGAAAAATTTTTGCACCTACCTTAAGTAATGAAACAGGTTTAGCCGCTTCCCTTAAACGCGTACTAAGCCGCACAGGAGAAACATTCATCCGCCCTATTATCTTGCAAGGCATGAAAATGATGGGTGAGCAATTTGTCATGGGCAGAACGATTGAAGAGGCACTCACACATGGCAAAAAATTAGAAGCAAAAGGCTACCGTTATTCGTATGACATGTTAGGTGAAGCAGCCCGCACACAAATCGATGCTGAAAAATATTTTCATGCCTATCAAACAGCTATTATCGCCATTGGGAAGGCTTCTCCAACACTTGACCCAATTCATGGCCCCGGTATTTCCATTAAATTATCTGCTTTACACCCTCGTTATGAAATAGCAAAACGAGAGCGCGTATTGCATGAACTCGTTCCCCGTTTACTCACGCTTGCTCAAGCAGCCAAGATGTACAACATTGGTATGACTATTGATGCAGAAGAAGCAGACAGGCTTGAATTATCATTAGATGTCATTGAGAGTGTATTTTGTAGTCCTGAATTAACAGGTTGGGAAGGCTTTGGAGTAGCCGTACAATCTTATCAAAAACGTGCTGCTTTTGTGATTGATTGGCTAGCTGATCTAGCGAAACGACAAAATCGGCGCCTCATGATACGTCTTGTGAAAGGCGCTTATTGGGACACAGAAATCAAAATCAGCCAAGTACTAGGTTTAGAGGGGTATCCTGTTTTTACCCGTAAGCAAGCAACCGATGTTTCTTTCATAGCATGTGCTAAAAAAATATTTTCTTACCACGACGCCCTGTATCCACAATTTGGGACACATAATGCCCATTCTGTCGCCACCATTTTAGAATTGGCTGGCACACGCCGAGACTTTGAATTTCAATGTTTACACGGAATGGGAGAACCGTTGTATAACCAATTGATTGCGAATATCCCCTGTCGCATTTACGCACCGGTCGGTAGCCATAAAGATTTATTAGGTTATTTAGTGCGTCGCTTATTAGAAAACGGTGCTAACACTTCTTTTATTAACCGTATTGCAGATGAAAAAATATCGATTGAAGATATCATTGCAGATCCTATAGAGAAAGTAGCAAACCTCAGTATCAAAGCCAACCCACGGATTCCATCACCACAACATATTTATGGTGAGGAACGGATTAATTCACAAGGATTGGATATATCAAACTGCCATACCATTAATGCATTAAAACAAGACATGGAACAAGTCAAACAGCATTGGGAAGCCAGCCCCATCATCGGAGGCAAAAATAGTTTACATACAGCAAAACCAATCGTTTCGCCAACGAACATTGATCACATTGTAGGACATGTACACGAAGCAACGACGGATGATATTGAACGCGCACTGTCTCAAGCAACTCATGCTAAAACCGCTTGGGCCAATACAGCAGTGACAGAGCGCGCTGCCTGTCTAGAACGCGCTGCCGATTTATTTGAAAAAAATAGACCCGCTTTAATCACATTATTGTGCAATGAAGGTGGCAAACAAGTTGTTGATTGTATTTCAGAAATACGTGAGGCTGTCGATTTTTGCCGTTATTACGCAATGCGTGCGCGTCATGATCTGTTGCCGCAACAATTACTTGGGCCAACGGGTGAATTAAATGAATTTTCATTGCACCCACGCGGTGTCATTGTCTGTATTAGTCCGTGGAATTTTCCATTGGCTATTTTTATTGGCCAAATTGTAGCAGCATTAGTCACTGGCAACACCGTCATTGCCAAACCTGCAGAACAAACACCTTTGATTGCATACGAAGCAGTACGTTTATTACACGCAGCAGGCATTCCTGGCAACGTATTGCAACTTTTGCCAGGCGATGGCAGTTTAGTGGGTGCAACATTAGTAGCGGATGCCCGCATCGCGGGAGTGATGTTCACGGGTTCAACTGAAACAGCAAAATTAATACAACAAACGCTCACAAATCGTCCTGGCCCTTTAGTGCCTTTGGTTGCAGAAACGGGAGGACAAAATGTCATGATTGTCGACTCCTCTGCATTGCCTGAACAAGTCGTCGCAGATGTCTTACTGTCTGCTTTTAATAGTGCAGGACAGCGTTGCTCTGCTCTGCGTGTATTGTTTATACAAGAAGATATCGCAGAACCACTGCTTGCTATGCTACAAGGTGCCATGGCGGAATTAGCTATTGGTGATCCTAGTTTGTTAGCAACCGATATAGGGCCCGTTATTGATGAAGATGCATTGCATATGCTAGAAAATCATCTTGTTAAAATGCAAACTCAAGCCACTATTTTATATCAAACACCGATGAGAACATTACCGCCTGGCCATTTTTTTGCACCGACGCTCGTTGAAATAAAACAATTGAGCCTATTACAAAGAGAAGTCTTTGGGCCTATTTTGCATATCATTCGGTATGCAGCAAAAAATTTAGATCAAGTATTAAAAGAAATTAATGAGACAGGTTATGGGCTTACTTTAGGAATCCATAGCCGAATTGATGCAACAGTGAATTATATTCAAGAGCGTGTGGCAATTGGGAATACTTATGTCAACCGCAATATGATAGGAGCCGTCGTTGGTGTTCAACCCTTTGGTGGGGAAGGCCTCTCGGGTACAGGGCCTAAAGCTGGTGGGCCACATTATTTACCTCGCTTGTGCGTCGAACGGGTCACATCGATAAACACAACAGCGGTAGGAGGAAATGCAACACTAGCAGGTTTGGGACTATGACGCATTCACATCATCACCATCACGAGCATTCACATGCTCATGCGCACACAACGCCACAATCGTTTAATCTGGCTTTTGCCATTGCTGTCTCATTGAATTTAGGATTTACTATTTTTCAAGTTATTTACGCTTTTTTAGCCAATTCAATGAGTTTGATGGCTGATGCGGTACATAATTTTGGCGATGTCTTTGGATTAATCCTGGCGTGGGGAGCCAGTTGGTTACTAACACTGCCTTCGCGCAAACGCTATAGCTATGGTTATAAAAAAACAACTATTCTCGCTGCATTAGCAAATGCATTGATCTTAGTTTCTACCACTGTATTGATTGCGTATGAATCTATCGTGAAATTCCTGCATCCCACAAGTATCAATGCTGTCATCATCATGGTAGTTGCACTGATTGGTATTCTGATTAATGGCGGCACAGCCTTATTATTTATAAAAGGTGCACAAGATGATTTGAATATCAAAGGTGCGTTTTTGCATTTGTTGGGTGATGCACTCATTTCTATTGGCGTAGTCGTGGCAGGCATTCTCATTTGGTATACGCATTGGCTATGGCTAGACCCCTTGGCTGGATTAGGTATTGTCGTCATGATTCTCTGGGGCACATGGGGACTACTGCGTGATTCCGTACGCCTGATTTTGGATGCTGTACCACGACATGTGGATCAACATGGCATTCAATTATTTTTGAAAAATTTGCCTGGGGTAAAAGCAGTCCATGATTTACATATTTGGGGGCTCAGCACAAAGGAAGTTGCACTGACTGCACATTTGATTATGCCAGAGGCTAGTTTATCGGATGCCGATTATGAAAAAATAAATGCTTCACTAAAAGAAAAATTCAACATTGACCATGCGACAATTCAAGTGGAAAGAGGTAGTGTAGAATATCCCTGTGGTCGAAGCGAGATTTGTTAACCAATGAATTCCCTGCTTAAAAATATTGCCACAAAACGCTGGTTAATCGCTTTTATTTTATTACATGTCGCTGCGTGGACACTCGCACCTACTCTCATACGCTTTACGTTGCCAATGGATGCAATGGAGGGTGCCATATGGGGAAAGCAATTGGCGTGGGGCTATGATAAAAACCCCTTTATGAATGGGTGGTTAACTACACTTGCGCTCAAGATAGATGGACATACCGGTTGGGGCATTTATCTCTTTAGCCAATTGGCTGTGGCCATTTGTTTTTGGGCAACTTGGCAATTGGGCAAAAAGATATTGCCACCTGTATACGCATTACTCGCCGTACTATTGCTAGAAGGTATGCAATATTATAATTTTCACGCGATTGATTTTAACGACAATACCTTAGAGTTAGCTACATGGGCATTAACTATTTTATTTTTTTATCAAGCGCTACGCGGAAACCAATTACGTGACTGGCTATTCACCGGATTTTTTGCCGGCCTTGGCATGATGACAAAATATTATATTGCCATGCTATTAGGGCCCATGGCATTGTTGCTTCTTGTTGACCCTTACGGACGAACACAGTTCAGAAAACCGGGACTATATTTAGGTGCATTGATTTTTCTGGGGATTATTGCACCCCATGTCATATGGCTTTTTTCACATGATTTTGTCACGCTGGATTATGCAATTGATCGAGTGACAGCACCACCCAGTGGCTATAATCATTTATTTTTTCCTGCTCAATTCGCTTGGCAGCAATTTGAAGTGTTATTGCCATCCTTATTGTTATTATCTATTTTGTGGATTGGTAAAAAGCCATGGCGTTTACAACCGAGTATAGTCATAGATCGCTTTGATAAAACTTTTTTACTTCTAATAGGTGCAGGGCCTTTTTTACTGACTGTTTTATTATCCGCTTTCACGGGCATTAAATTACGTGCAGGGTGGGGACAGCCATTGTTGTCATTATGGGGTATTATGTTAATTGCCTGGCTACAGCCTTATTTAACGCCTGCAAAATTTTATCGATTTGCAGTGATTGTATTCGGTTTTATGATGCTCACCGTGTCCGCTTATTGTATTGCATTGCTGCGAGCAGATGAGCCTTCGAGTGCAAATTATCCGGGCAAACAAATCGCTGCCGTATTGACACAGCGTTGGCATGAAAAATACCACACGCCTCTGCGCTATGTCGCTGGCTCACGTTGGTTAGCAGGCAATATTGCTTTTTATTCGAGTGATAGACCACAAGTGTTAATTGATTGGAATAATCGAGTCAGTCCCTGGATAGATAAGCAGAAATTGAAACAAAAGGGAGCGATTTTTGTTTGGGATTTATCAGAAGATCCTAAAATGTCGCCAGCAGAAGTAAAAAAACAATTTGCACAAATGACCCAGCCCAGACTTTATCAATTTGCATGGTTGAGAAATAAAAATATGACACCTGTTAAAATGCTAGTAAGCTTTTTACCGCCGTGTGTCACTTAACGAGTAATAGCTCAACCAATGGCGTCAACTTAAGGAAATTGATAATCATCAGGGATGGTTAGCTAGTGTACCGATTTACCGGACACTAGTGCGCTTCGCTCAAGATGACAGCTATACATATTTGCCTTAAGTTGACGCCATTGGATGAGCTGTTACCTTAACGACTGGCGCCTTACTTACCACGGCTTGACTTGCCCCCCTCATGACCATGAGCCCACCATGATCTATTTTTCTGACTATCCTTTTGATCGACAAGTTTCCCTTCTTTTTTCTTTCGATAAAAACCGCTTGCGATTCTTTGGTTAGCAGTATGCACAGTCTTGGCATGCGCAACGTGTTCCATACCCTGATCATAGAAAGCATTTGCCTGATTACCCACTTTGCCTGCTACCTGACTCAAACTCACTCCTACTCCCAAGGATGCCGCTGCAACGGTAGTAGCAGGTAAAGTAGCAGCGATGAATGCGCCCGCTTTTGTCGCAATGATTAAAGAGACTGCGGTAAGCAAGAAACCAGCTAGCGCATGTAATGCTGTTTTCAAGACCGGCTTAGAGACACTGCTTAATTCTTCTAATTCTTTAGCATGTTTTTTTTGTGCTTCAACATCTGTTTCTGTTAAGGCAGCATTTAATGTCTTCACTATTTCAATATAATGTTTCTTTAACAACGGATCTAATTTAACCTGCGCACCTTCTGCTTGCTCTGGTTTAAGCTCTTCTTCAACAACGTCAAAAACTATCGTAGCCATTGTTTTTATATTCATCACTGTTTCAGTCATTTCGTGCACATCGGTTCTTACACGCACTAATGCTTCACTGTTCTTGCCTTGTAAACTGTTAAGATTTCCTTTCAGCTCCTGCAATAATGCTGGTAAGTCGCTATCTGTCTCAGGTGTAGTGCCGGTATTATCCGCAGGTTGCGTATCTATCTCAACCTGCGGGTCATTCGCTGGGGTACCCATAATGCTATCCTCCTAATATAGAGAAAGTTCTCGCCACCTCAGTGCTACTGATTGAGTTCAATGAAAGCACGGAGTAGCCACTATTTTTTCTATCTTAGGGTAAGTATAGTACAGAATTATTAAAAAATATTTGTTATTTTTCAATGAACCATTTTATCGCCATCCCGTCCGGTAAACAGTACCACCATTCTATCTGTTTCATAATACGCTTTGTCTTTGTCAGTAAAAATAAGGTTACGTTTATCATTCATTCCCAATAGGGTGAAGATGCTAATGACAGTAGAGAGTTGTACGCTGGTTGCCCCATTTTCAAAATGAGAAACAGTGGGCGTACTCACCCCAGCTATTTTCGCTAGCTGTGCTTGTGTGAGTTTCAGCGCTTTTCGCCTTTGCTTTGCCTCTTCAACAAGCGCTGGCCAGTTAATATGAAGCTGCCTTTCCATCGTTTCTCCATTTTCTCGATCAGTTTTTTTCGTAACGTAGGTGTCCCAACGGCGGATGTTTCAACTGCTTGCAGTGCATTAGGCAACTCTTTTCCTAGCGCATCAATCGCCGAAACTACCATTTCACCTTTCATACCAAATCCTTTTCCCATTGCAAGCAAGTGTTTTTCTTTTAACTTACCAATAACTAAGTTACGCATGCCACATAGATTGAGCGCAATATGTTGATACTCTTTATAGACAGAAGATGCGACTAAGTCATATAATGGAGTGAGCCTCAGTCCTTCTTGTGTATGAAACATAGCAAAATTTTTAAAATGCGCATCCGTATTTCCTACTAATAAACAAGCTAAAATACGGAGAAATAATTTATTTGCTTCAGCAGGAATGCATATTGGAGTGTTTAGAATAAATTGTCCCATATCTTCATAATTGCCATCGTATTTGTCGTTACCCGAGAACCGCCCGAATAGTTGATTGAATTCTTCGAAATGATACAGGCGTTTTCCAGTAGTGGTTCGGTCGAACCGTGGGATAATAAGTGCTTTTTCACGAATAGAAGAAATCGTAGTGATTTCCATTTTCACTATTTCATCAAATATGTTGATATCTATTCAGCGTTAGCCCCAACATCTTTATTGAATGATATGAAATGTAAAGTGGTACCCATGCTCGGACGATGAAGAAAACCGGGTACTTGGTACAACTGAGCTTTCGGCAAATAAAGAACATGCAGCGAGCGGTGACGGTGGTGATGGTGATGGTTTTGATAATTGAGAAAAACCCCAGGGTAATGGGATCAAGATTCTTTTTTGTAGTATCTCCATGGCATCTTCATAAAAGCCTTCATCTACTGTTGTTGCAGATGCAACCTCTTCACCTATTTTGCACTCATCACTGTTTTGCAAAATTGCTATTGCTAGAGCATTTAGCACTGTTATTTCTGGGCAATCGTCGTCGTCAGCACTTCCCGCGGATGCTGTAACGGGTTGATCTAAACTTAATTCATTTTCAGCATTTTCATTTTTTGACTCTTGATTGTTTTCATTAGAGCTTCCTGATTCTTTTGTGGAAGTTGCTGAGCTACCGTTGCTTTTTTTAATAACGCTGTGTAAATACTGTAATCTTTTTAATTTAGCTAAATCTCTCAGACTGCAGACTTTCAGATACTGATTCTCTGCCCCTACAACTGATAGAGGCTGATTGATATCTGATCGCCCCGTGTCTGTCAACATCGCTTCAATCGAAGCAAGTTCGACATAGCTTAAATTATCTATCAGTATAAGCATTTCTGCACTCAGTCTGCACTCCTCAAGGCTGAGTCGATCACGGATGCTATCGACAGATGTAACGATTAAAGCAAATTTTATTGCATTTATCTTGCCTTCCTCATCTCTTTCGTGCTGATAAAGATGAAAATTAATTTTCATTAGAAAAACACAGAGCCTATTATGAACAAGCTCTGAATCAACAATACTATCTCTTGCTTTTATTACGCCTAGCCTTGCTTTTTCGAGAACATTTATCCACGTTCTTAAGTCTGCTACTGGTAATATTTCTATTTTTTTAATTACATGTGTCTCACACAATACAGCAAAATTAGAAAAATTTTCTTTTACACTTTCTAACGGTTCCCTGACAAACCGGGCCATTTCGTTAAGGTTAGCAGCGTTTACTTGTACTTCATTTACTTGATGGTATTCATTAGGTAGTTGAGTAATGTAATTAACATTAACTTGTTCTTGTAATAATGCAAGCGGTGCCATGTGAATTAATTTTTCGAAAACAGCAGATGACAACCTCCGGGTAGCTGAATAAAGAGGCGTGTAGCCTTCGGAGTTCCTCATGCCAAGTGCTTTACCGATAACATTTGAGGTGGCTCTGGACATGAACGAGTCAAGATACATGTTATCTGAAGCGGCAACAGCCAAATGAACTGGCGTATCACCTGAACTATTTGCGATGACTAATGCTTGGTTGATTATTTCGGGCGGAATGAGGGAAATGAGCTTAGAAAAAAACGGCTTACGTCTATTCTTAATAAGTTGAATTAATGCCTTGCTAGTTGCTTCTGGTGTAGCTTCTCTTTGAATACGCTGTTCAAAAATCTCCTTAGCCAAAGAGTTGCTTTCACATAATAGAAATTCTAGTGAATATAGATCGTCCATACCCAGCTCATTATTGATTATCTCTGAGCTTACTATAGGAAGAAATGCTACCAAAAAGCGGGTTTTAGCCATGTACAATGGCGTACGACCTGCACTATTTTTTATGGCTAGCGCTTGGTTAACCACGCGTGGATCTAAGTCTCTTTTTTCTTCCAAAAGCATTTCTGAGAAAAGACGATGCTCGTATTCAAAATCTAAATGGAGTAGCGTCGCCTGTCGTGCATTTGACATGATTATTAATTGGCTCATAGTCTCTGAAGTAGCTATTTTGAAGAGCTTTTGGAAGCTGTCATAACTCTTTAGATAAACAGCTAAATGAAGTAGCGTATTGCGGTCATTGTCCACTCTTAGCAATAATGCTTGATTAATCACGTCGGGAGCAACTCGAGTCATGAGATCATGAAAAATAGCTTTATTTTGAGTTTTCATAGCATAGGCTAATGTCTTGCTAATTACTTCTGGCCTTGCGCTTTGGACGCATGCCTCAAAAGTCGCTCTACACTCTGCGCGAATTGCTAATAAATACAGAACAGGCTTTTCGCTGGTATTTGTTATGGCTAACGCTTTAATTGTATCTGGTCTTGCTATCTTATAGAGTGCAGGAAAAAGAGTCTTATCTGGGTGTTCATTGGCTAAATGGAGTAACGTATTACCCTCTGCATCTGGTATGCCTAGCACTTCATTAATTGCATCTGGGCTGGCTGCTGCGAAGAGTATTTTAGTTTTCTCTGCAAGAAACTGCGATTGTAGTGTTAGTTTTTTTCCAGCGGCATTGGTGTAGTACGTTAACATACCTAGATGAAGCAGTGTGCGTCCACCGTAATTTGACTTGACAAGCTCTCTATCGAGTACAGGCTGATCCACTTTGTCGATAAGCGCCTGAAAAACCTCTGGATCCGAATTATTAATAACAGCACAGCTGAGATGCGTTTCCATATTTAAAATGACAGCATCTAAATCGTTATATGGGATAATTAACGGGATGCGACCTTGGTTTGATACGATCTCTACAATAGCTTTTATTATTGTATAATCACTAGAACGTTCAGGAATATATGGTAGTTGATCAAAATTAAGTCTATTTTTAATGTCTTCAGATAGCTTATTATTCTTATCTTCAAGAGGGATTTTACCGGCACCTTCCATTTTTTGTTCTCTTTCATAATTATAATAATAATAGAAAATTGCCTCGTTATTGTCTTTGTACAGATATAATCTATTTTTATTTGAAATTTTATATCTCTGGTTTGGAGGAGCTGACATCAAAAAAAGGTCACAGCTAGTTAACGCAGGTTTTGGGTAACTTCGTATTACCTCTCCATTGATCTGTCGCGAACTCGCTCTGTTGATGAGTACTGCGTAAATAGCCGTGTTAGGATCGGATAAAGCTAAAAAAAACGGCGTACATCCTTCTCTATTTGGTGTAGTGACTATTTTATCAAATGTCTCTTGACTCGCTTTTCTAATAAGTTCATGCAGGGTATCTGCATCCAACCTCCTAACAGCACAGTGGAGACCTGTATCACCCCATTTGTTCTCCTGCACTAACGCCTTGTCGATCGCATCTGTGCTAGCTCGATAGGTAAGCGCATTGAACATAGCTTTATCGGGGTTTAACATAGCTAAATAGAAGGGCGTATATCCTCCGTTATTTGGATCTGGCGTAACCAGCGCATCGTCAAATGCCTTTTGATTATTTTGAGCAATAAATTGCTGAAGAACAGCCAAATTCCCGCTATTAACAGCAACGTGAAGAGTTACTTCTTCGGCTAGCTTTTCCTCTTGGGAGGTTATTTGCTGTGATCGCATTCTGTCGGGCATGTTATATCTCCACGTCGTTGTATAAAATAGATATTTATTATTCTAAATATAATCAAAATGCCATTATACAGTATTCAGGCAGATAATCCAAATCGCACCGTTTCTAATATTTTCTGCACAGCAAAATTAATTTCTTCCACCGTACTAAAACGTCCAAACGAAAACCGCACAGCGCTTTTTGCTAGCTCTTGTGTTAATCCGATAGCACGTAATACAGGTGATGGCTCTGTTCCTTTAGAATGACAAGCAGAACCCACTGAAAATGCAATATCCGGTAACGCAGTCATCAGCGTTCTAGCATGGGTACCTGGCAAGCATACATTTAATATGCCAGGATAAGACTGCTGCAAATCGCCATTAATAATCAAGCCAGTTAACTGATGGAGTCCTTGCAAAAATCGGTCACGTAACGCACGTATTGTACTTTGCTCAGCATGCATATGCCGGCGTACCAGTGCAAATGCTTCACCCATGCCTACAATTTGATGTACAGGCAATGTGCCAGAACGCATACCCTGCTCTTGCCCGCCACCATGAATCAATGGCGCAACACGTATTCGGGGTTTGCGGCGTAAATACAACGCACCTATACCTTTAGGCCCATATACCTTATGTGCACAAACAGACAAAAGATCGATCGGCATGTGCCGCACATCGATAGGAATTTTACCTGCACTTTGTGCAGCGTCGACATGGAATAAAATACCGCGCGCTGCCGTCATCTGCGCTATAGCGTGAATATTTTGGATGATGCCAATTTCATTGTTGACATGCATAATAGAAACGAGCACAGTGTCCTCACGTAATGAAGCTGCTAATTTAGAAAGATCGAGCAACCCATTCGCTTCCGGAGCAAGGTAAGTCACAGAAAATCCCTGCTTTTCTAATTCTTGGCAACAATCCAGTACCGAAGGATGCTCTGTTTTTAAAGTAACGATATGCTTACCCTTACGCTGATAAAGTGCCGTCGCACCTTTAAGCGCTAAATTATTCGCTTCTGTCGCGCCGGAAGTCCAAATGATTTCACCAGGCTCTGCCTGTATTAATTCCGCAACTTGGGCACGTGCATTTTCTACTGCCTGTTTGGCGGCTTGGCCATAGGCATGGGTAGAGGCAGGATTGCCATAATGACCTTCTGTGCTGAGATAACTTGACATTTTAGCGGCTACACGAGGGTCAACAGGCGTCGTAGCAGCATAATCTAAATAAATAGGTAATTTCATGGTGAAGCAGTTTAGCATAATTTGTTGTAAGATGGGTAATAGCCAACCCCCATCATGGTCATTGCGAGCGAAGCAACCCAGGTTTTTCAACGCTGCTTTCGAGTCATGAATTATTCTAATCAGCTCTCAAAAGCCTGGGTTGCTTCGCTTCGCTCGCAATGACGATGGGAGAGTGAGCTGTTACTAATAGTCGGGTTTAATGGACAATATACTCATGCGACAACACGCTCTTTATTGGTGGATACCGCTGATTTTATTAAGCGTATTCGCTTATTTTATCCAAGCCCACCTGTATTTACATAAAGACGTAGCGATCATTATCCATACTGCTGCGACAATGCTGGCTGGTGAAACTTACACAAAAGATATTTTCGAACCTAATCCGCCAATGATTTTTTATTTATCCATGCCAGCAATTATATTGGCAAAAACACTGTCTATTTCTATTCCTTCTGCTATCCGAATTTATTTTATTATATTCGCTTTTTTTTCTCTAAATCTATCTTATTTTCTGATCAAGAAAATCGTCGAAAAAAACACCCTATTACTGTATTTACTTTCCTACGTGACAGCTTATGTTTTACTTTTCTTGCCAGCACAGCAATTTGCCCAGCGCGAGCATTTTCTCTTAACATTGATATTGCCTTATTTATTTGCCGCTGCATTGCGGCTCGAAAATCAACACTTAAATCCTGTGCTTGCAGTGATCATTGGTATCATGGCTGGCATAGGATTTTCTATAAAGCCTCATTTTTTCCCAGCATTAGCATTAGTAGAAATTTATTTTATTTATCATAAACGGCATTTTTTTGGGTGGATCCGAGTAGAAACACTTTGTATTGCCAGTGTATTCAGCACGTACATTGCAGCGATTTTTTTATTTTACCCCACTTATCTTAGCAATGTGCTACCACTGTGGATGCCCTACTATTCAGCAGTAGCACACCCTATTTTAGATGTATTGCTTCACCCTGGCTTACTATACTGTATGACAGTTATTATTGCTTATTTTATGGCACGCCGTGTCAATCAATATAAAATGATCAGCCATGTTTTTTTACTTGCGCTCTCCGGATTCATTTGCTCTTATATCGTTCCTCGAGTCACTTGGTACCATCACATCTTGCCTGCTCTAGGGATCGCCTGTTTATTAGCGACGATTATCTTTGAACAAGTTATCGCGCAAACACTTCGGAAAAAGAATGCTATTTTATCGTTATGGGGAATGGCAAGCATCATCTATTCCGTCCCCCTGATACTCAGCATACATTACTGGATAACAGCGCATTGTTATTTCAATGCAGATAATGATTTATCCCATTTAATACGCTTTTTTAAACAACAAAGATCGACCTCTTCATTTGATTTATTTTCCATGACACACGATAAAACTATTTTAGAATTTTACACACCCGTACGTTATATTGGCAGTTTCCCCTTTTTTTCATGGGAATATAATCAAGTTATTCTCAAACATTCTCCCAATGAAAAAGCCTTTGATTATGAAAAAAAATATATTCCTTATGCAATGAATATTATTGCTCGTGATCTCTCCGTCAAAAAACCAACATTTATTATCGTTGATATCCCATCTTCCATGGACTATCTGGGAATAGAAATAAATTACATTGAAAAATATTCAAAATATAAAGCGGTCAAAGCTGCCTGGAAAAAATATCACTTTCTCATTCAAATTGGACAGTATCAAATTTACGAACTCACAGAAAACAATTTAAATACGGCTAACCTTCCAACATGCCTAAAATAATTAAAAATCACCCTTAAATTGAGCTTACTTACTCCACGTGCTCGCTGTGTAAAATGAATAGGCACTTCGCGAATATGCCGGCAGCGACATTTCACCATTATTTCTAATCCAATCTTCCAACCCACAGGTTCAATGGGATCACCCGTCTGTACTATTTCTTTTTTCAATGCCAAAAAACCAGATAACGGATCCCTCACCGGAACAGCTACCAAAATCCTGGCAATAAACGCTGCTAAACGAGACGATGCCCTACGCAATAATGGCCACATTTCATCGCTACTTCCTCCTGGAACATAGCGTGACCCAACCACAAAATCGACATGAGATTCCGCTAAGGCTGCTAGCATTTGTGGAATCTTTTCTGGCGGGTGACTCAAATCAGCATCCATAATAACCCACACTGGGTATTTAGCTTGCTGAAATCCCTCCAACACGGATTCGCTTAACCCTTTTTTTTCCTTACGAACAAGTAATCTCAGCCATGGATATTGTAATTGTAAATGATGCACAATTTCCTCTGTGCCATCTCGGCTATCATCGTCGACTAGGACAACCTCGAACATACGTGATCCAAAATTAATTTGCGCAATCCTTTTAATTAATTCTGGAATATTTTTAGCTTCATGAAATATCGGTACTATAATTGAAAAATTCTCACTTTCCGTTGAATCCATGATGCTTTCCTTATGAAATTCGTTCATAGATATTAATCGATTTAATGCTCGTCAAATAATGATAAGGCTGCCAAGCAGCACGGAATTTTTCATCCTTTGAAAAATAATGGATAATATTAAAAGGGTTTTTTCCGGATTCTTTGAAATTGCGCATATCGATAACCACCCATTTTGCTTTAGATTTATTTAAGTCATCTGAAATACAATTGATAAGATATTTTTTATCCTTGGCAACTTGCGCTGATAATACCGTTTTTTGCTGCGATTCTTTTTCCAGTTTGCGCAATCCAGTATACCACCAAAAAGAAGGAAAACGCTCAGCATACTGGCTGTGTGTATCATAAACCAAAGGAAAACAATCAGGAGTTCCTAAGCCAAAACAAGCAATAGAATGTTGTCCTGGGAATTGATTAATATATTCCGCCACCTGTTTTTCAGGCTGTTTATCTTGAAATCGATAGAGATAGTGTATCATCCCACAATACGCACTGACTGGCAGTATTAAAATAATGGCCATTCCGACAGACAAAATGACACTATCCATAGTGAGAAAAATAGGTCTCGATCTTTTTCTTATCATCAACGACATTGTTTGCCCAAAGAAATGGGCGATCAATAATAAAGCTAGTGTTAACGCAGGAAACACGTGATAATACCAAGGTGCTTTAGGAATTAAAAACGCGATTAACATACCCGCCAACGCTAATGCTATAATCCAACCCAGCGTACTATAAGAATCATACTTATGAAAAATGAAGTAACCGAGCATCGCTGCAATACAAAAAAGCACATTGCTAAATAATATAACTTGATACCAAGGCATTGCCATACTGGAGAAATAATAACGAAACACGAGTGGCAAAACGACGTTAATATAATCAGGTTGTGATACAAAAATAGAAATAAAGTACAACATTAATACGCCAATAATAACCACCGATTCTATTCTCACCCAGGCAAATAATTGACGCCTTTTAATGATAAAATATAATTCGATTAAGCAAGGTGTTACTAAGAAGAAAGGCTTTAATGCAAAGCCTAACCCAGCCATGGTACCCACTAAAACGGCAAGCATAGGATGAACAGGTTGGTTATTTAACGCTAATGCTGCAGACAACAAATAGGGCAACATAAAAATAACTAGAATGTGTTCCCGCTGAGCAAATGCGACGGCAGGTACAAAAAACAGAGTAAATAAGAGCATATAGAACAGAGAATAGCGCATCATATTGTCTTGCCATTTAATCAATTTTTTTAGCAAAAAATAGCACAGACTCAAAGACGCCACCGCAAGAAATGTAATATATAAATGCACAACCGTAATGACATTCATTGCAGCCCACTTTGCTATTATGCAAGCAGGAAGATAAAGGTATAGAATCATCGGTGGGTTTGTTTCAAAAATATCAGAACCATATTTCTCTCCTGCCAGTATTTGGTTTGCTGCGTGTAATAAATATCCCACATCAGGAGAAAAAAAAGTGTGGACTTGAATAAAATAGGCGAGCGCAATTAAAAAAAAGGTGGAAATGTAAAAAGTCACTGGTTCTCGTGTCATATCGTGTTCAAAAATCTCTTAAAAAGACCCAGTCTAACCTACCGGCTTAAACGAAAATTGTCAAATGTAGGAACAGCCCCTACAATTTACCCAAGATGGTTTTTTTATCTATCGCCGCTAATATTCCCCGCAAAATATTCATTTCCATGGCATCAGGCCGTGCCCGATTAAATAAACGCTTTAACCGTGTCATCAATTGACGTGGGACGTTAGGATTGAGGAAATCAATGGCAATCAAAACGCGTTCCAAATGTTCATAGAACCCTTGCATTTCTCCCGCTGTTGCACAAGGATAGTCCCATTCTTCTTTTGTTTGCTCAAGCAAGCTGGCCATGTGCAATTCATAAGCAATGACTTGCACGGCTGCTGCCACATTCAAAGAGGTATAGCTAGAATCACAGGGGATTTGCAAATGAAAATGGCAGCAATGCAATTCATCATTGGTCAACCCAGACTGTTCACGGCCAAATAAAATAGCAACTTGACTAGCAGCAGCTTCTGGCAACACTTTTTCAGCACATTGCCGAGGAGATAGCATAGGCCAAGGAATAGTACGGGAACGCGCACTGGTTCCCACCACTAACCCACAGTCAGAGATTGCTTCCTTCAAGTCGCTCACGATGATCGCTTTCTCTAAAATATCAGCCGCCCCCGTCGCCATCTCCACTGCTTTAGGGTGTGGAAATAATTTTGGCGCTACCAGATAAAGCGTTGTTAAACCCATCGTTTTCATTGCCCGCGCAGCAGAACCAATATTCCCGGGATGAGAGGTATTGACTAGGACTATACGTATATTCTTTAACATTCAATTGACTCGTAAAAAAAACAACCATTCCCATATAGAAACTATCCCGTGGCATCTTACAGAAAATTTGCTATCCTATGTATCCTTTATTGAGCTATTTGACAAAATTATGCGCGATCCCATCCTTAATATTGCTGTCAATGCGGCCCGCGCCGCCGGTAACATCATTATTCGCGCACTTGATCGCCTCGATACAGTACATGTCAGCCAAAAACAGCCCAACGATTACGTGACTGACATTGATAGAAAAGCAGAGCAAGAAATTATAAGCATTATCCGCAAGGCACATCCGCATCATGGGATTTTAGGAGAAGAAAGCGGTGAAACCCTCGGGAAAGATTTTACTTGGATTATTGACCCTATCGACGGCACCCGTAACTTTATCCACGGCTACCCGCAATTCGCAGTTTCTATAGGTATCCGTTACAAAGGTAAAATAGAGCATGGGGTAATTTATGACCCTGTGCGTCAAGAATTATTTACCACTAGCCGCGGCAAAGGTGCTCGACTGAATGACAAGCGCATCCGCGTGAGTACCCGCACCCAACTTGAAGATTGCCTGCTAGCGACTGGTTTCATGCATCGCCATTCAAAATCGCTCCTAGAAGCGCATTTACGCACATTGGAAACCTTAATTCCTCTCTGCGGCGATATACGCCGACCTGGCGCGGCTACCCTGGATTTAGCTTATGTGGCTTGTGGACGACTGGATGGCTTTTGGGAGCGAGGCTTAAAAATATGGGATATTGCAGCAGGGACATTGCTGATTAAAGAAGCAGGCGGCCTGGTCTGCGACATGGATGGAGGCGACGATTATTTGACAAGCGGCGATGTGGTCGTCGGTAATCCCAAGATATTAAAACTGTTGTTAAAAAATATTAGAAAATCCTAGGGTCTATGTAATAGCTCACCCTACCGTGTCACCTTCTTAACACTGTCACCCCGCAAAATTCTCGTCCACAGAAATAGACAAGCACGCTGGTCTATCACGAGAATTTGTGCGGGGTCTGGTAGCAAACTCAATAAGAAAGCAAAAGCACAGGTCAAAATAGCTACCGGCACAAAAACACGTAACAAAAACCTGTTTTTCTAAATAGGATAGGAGAGGTGTTTTTTGCGGGACACGTGCCATTTAATGGCAGTGGGCTGAAATATTACGAGTCTATTTCTTTAATAAAGATACCCGCGCTGTTTGTTGAAAACCAGAATCATATGTTTTCAGAAATTGGTTAATGACATGATCAAAATTCCCTTTCATATTAGGAGCCTCAGGGTTTGTACACTGAAGGGAAACAGAACCTCCTTCTTTATGAAGATAAACGTTAATACTGTGTACTCTGGGATATTGCCGTATTCCCATCGATTCCTTGATGCGTATGGTATAGGCTAATTCATTATCCCGTGCGTTTTCTTTGATTTCTTTGAACTCTGCTTTATTACCTAAATGGGATATCGCATATTTTAAGGCGTGCTCTACTTCTAATTGATCTTCTTCATAGAAAACATCCTCATATGTATTGACCTCTTGCTCTTCTTGTAAAGTTTCTTCTGTTTTTAATTTGTCATTTTCATTAAAAACCTCATCGTTGGCACTCTTCTCAGGCTCTCCTTGTAAGGCTTGTCCTGTTTTTAATGTATCATCTTCATGAAAAACATTATCATTAGCGCTGTTTTCTTGCTCTTCTGCGACAAGTGTTTGATAGCTTGATAACGCGTTGACAATATCAGTATGCCCACTAGCAGTCGCAACCGATAAAGCAGTTTCGCCATCTTCATTTTCCAGGTTTAGCTTAATACCTTGGCATGTTAGTAAGTATTCTACGACAGCCGTATGTCCTTCCTCCGCAGCAAGTAACAGAGCAGTTGAGCCATCTTCTACAGGTTGATTGACATCGGCGCCATGCTCTATCAAAAATTTCACCACCTCTAAATGTCCATTTTCCGCGGCTGCATTGAGCACAGAAAATCCATCCTTAATTGGTTGGTTAACTTGGCTAACGTTGAGTTTTTCTAAATTTAATACGCGCTCAACAACAGATAAATTTCCTTCTTCTGCAGCAAGATACAAAATTTTCAACAGCTGATTTTCACTTAAGTTGTCTTTTATATTTTTTTCCAACTCTGGCCATAAATCTGATTTTTGACTTTGCTCCACAGACATACTAGAGAGTAAATCAAAATAAGCTCTATTCTCTTTCTTACGATAACCGAGCCGTGCATATAGTTTTGCCTGTAATATGCATTTGTCTGAAATTTTCAAGTTATTTGTAAGCGTTTTATTCTCTAATATTTCTGCGGCTTCATCCAAATTAATATCAGGGTGTGCTAATAATACATTTGCAACATTGGCATAGCCAAAACTGATAGCCAAACGCAATGGAGAATGACCTACCAACGGAGCATTGACGTTAATATTTGGGTGTTTTAACAAATGCTCTACTACATTTGCACGTCCATAAACGGAAGCAACTTGCAATGGAGAAACTCCCCTATTTGTTGGGTAACTGATATCAATTCCTTCCTGTGCTTGCAAACGTTCGACCGAATCGATATCTCCATATTTTGCAGCTATGTATAAAGCTGTACTGCCATTTGCATCTGCTCTATTACTATCTTCTCTTCGAATAAGCTCATGTATCGAATTGCGACTGATTATTTTTAGATTTTTCATTAACATTTCTTTTTCGTTTCTAGGCACACGATCATCTGTATAAACGTCAATTGCTAAATTAGATACACCATTTGTAGCAAAAATCGCATTTAATCCTTCCATAGCCTCTTTAAAAGAGGGAAAATTTTTCGGTCTATGATGATCCATGAGGCGCCACTTCTTTTTTTCTTTATCATAAAAGAGATGCACTGTATGTCCACTAGAGCTAATCACAAGACCCGTTGATACTGCTGATTTTTGGATGTTATGCAAAAATACAAGCAAAGGAGTGTGCTTATTTTCCTGCGTTGTACAAACTAAAAATGAATCTGGTTTTGTTAAGGATAATACAGGCTGTGGCACGTTCTCGGGAGCATCATACATCAACATTTCTACCTGATGCGTATCAAGCTGAGTAAATGTAGAACCTTCTGTATCTAAAAACGTTTGCATAGCAGAAGGCTGAAAATGAGCCCATACTTGGAAAAAAAACGCTTCTGTAGTAAGCGCATTCTCGTGGTCTTTTTTCTCTCTTGGTGTGCGTGTATCAGGGGGTGGTGCAATCCCTAATCGTTCTGCTTCTCTAATGGCAGCTTCTCGTGCCTTTGCTTCTGCAATTAAACCAGCCAACCTGCCTTCCGGTAACCGATTAAGAAATTTTATTCTTGATTTAAATTTGTGATATTCTCCCGCTCGCCGCGCTCGTTCCGCCATAAGCGCCAAACCATGGCAGACTCCCTCTTCATTCGTAGGATATTTCAATTCTTTCATCAGAGCTATGATACTAGCCATCGCTATACCCCTCGACTTATGCATGCATTGTTTAATGCTTGTTTTGACTTGTTTTTGTGCATATAAGGAGTATAGTCTGTTTTTTTATTAATAGTGACCGCAACGCTGAGTATAAAGCTTCGTTGTGTAAATTATTAATAAAATGAGGGGGATGAGACAAGCAAAGACGGGCGCAGGCACGCACACGGGCACGGGCACGATTGGGTCTGAGGTAAACGCTGAATAGTTACGTTATCAAGGCCTATCATCCAACACTTCTTTTGCAATAGGCAATAAATGCTGCCGTGTCAATCCGAGTGCCAACGACAATGAACCGGCGACATAGATAGAGGAATAAGTTCCTACGACAATACCGATGATCATCGCTAATGCAAATCCATGCAACAGACTGCCGCCTAGAAAAAATAATGCTAGCACTACCATCAAGGTGAGTGCAGACGTCATAATAGTACGGGACAACGTTTGGTTAATCGATTGATTGACCACCTCTATCGGTGTTGCCTTACGTAATTTACGGAAATTTTCACGTATACGATCAAAAATAACAATCGTGTCATTCAGTGAATAACCTATCACCGTCAGCAATGCGGCTAGAGTAATTAAATTGAATTCTAAGTGGCGAAAAGAAAAAATACCTAGAATCAATATAGGATCATGAACCAGCGCAACAGTCGATCCCACTGCAAAACGCCATTCAAAACGTAGCGCGATATAAACCATCGTACCCAGCAAAGCAACTACCACCGCAAGAGCACCTTTAGTCGCTAACTCTTGCCCCACTTGAGACCCTATCGAATCCACTTGTTGTACTTTCGCATCTGGTAATGCCGTTACAATTTGACGGACAATCTCGTCTTTCATATCCGTGCTGTCTACTGATTTTTTAGGTACTAAACTGACTAATACATCTTTAGACGTCCCATAGCTATTAACGACAGCTTCTTTGAAGCCCGCATTTTGTAAGCTGTCGCGAATTTGATTGAGATCAGCCGCCTGGGGAAAACTGAGCTGCACTTGTGTGCCTCCCGTAAAATCCAGACCGAGATTCAATCCATTCATGGCAATGGACACCAGCGATAAAATAAATAAAACGAGGGACAATACCGCCGCACCTTTGCGCTGTCCCATAAAGTTAATTTGTGTATTATGCTTAAAAAATTCCATGATTTATCCTATAACCCAATCGAAATGCTTTTTACTGGTTTACCACCGTAGAGTAAATTAACCACCGCGCGAGTACCCGTAATAGCCGTAAACATGGAAGTCAGCAACCCGATCGTCACCGTTACTGCAAAGCTTTTGACGACACTGGAGCCTAGACTGAATAACACAATAGCCACAATCAATGTAGTCACATTGGCATCTACAATAGTCACTAAGGCTCTTTCATAGCCGGCATGAATACTCGCTTGAACACCCGCACCATTGCGCAATTCTTCACGAATACGCTCGAATATTAATACATTGGCATCCGCCGCCATGGCAACCGTCAACACCATGCCTGCGATACCCGGCAACGTCAACGTCGCGCCCAATAATGATAAGACAGCAACAATTAAAATTAAATTCATCCCCAGCGCTAAATCAGCCACTAACCCCATCGCACGGTAATACAATGCCATAAAAAACACGATCAGTGAGAATCCAACCACAACAGACATAAGACCCATGTGAATATTCTGCTCACCCAAACTAGGGCCTACTTCACGCTCTTCAATGACTGCAACCGGGGCGCTCAGGGCACCTGCACGCAACAATAAAGCCAATGTGCGCGCTTCATCCTGGCTTGTTAAACCCGTTATTTGGAAATTACTCAACGCAGACTGAATAGTTGCCACACTAATAACACGTCGTTCTATTTCATAAGTAATTTCTTTTTTGCCATTCATTTCTTTCGTTTGTGGCTTAATATCAACATAGAGGACTGCCATGGGTTTCCCCACATTTTCTGCTGTGATGCGAGAGAAAGCACCTTCTTCACCGCTGCCACCACCCAAGCGCACATCGACAGAAGATCGACCATCTTCGCTCATACCCGAGCGAGCACTGACGATAGAAGAACCATGTAAAATAATTTGTGTTTTTAATAAAATAGGCTGCCCTTGATATTGATATAGTTTAGTGTTGGGTGGCGCCATATTACCCACCACGTTACGCGGATCATTTTCAGTGTCCACTAAATGAAATTCTAACGAAGCTGTTTTACCTAAAATATTTTTGGCTTCCGCCGTATCCAAAATACCGGGTAAATCGACTGCAATACGGGTGGCACCTTGCTGAGTCACAACCGCTTCAGAGACACCTAATTCATTTACTCGATTACGTAATGTAGTGGCGGTCTTGTCTAATATTTCTTGTCGTGCTTGTTGCAACATGGCGGGTGAGAAAGCACCTTGCAGAGTAAGATTATCCTTTGTCCAATTGAATTCGGTAAAATGCTGGCTCAGTAAGCTATAAGCATCATTTAAAGCATCTGTCGTACGAAATTCAACAACAATATTATTTTCATTTTGCCGCGTAATTCCTGCATAACGCACACGCTCAGTACGCAATAGTTGAGAAATATTATTTAAATCCCCTTCGACTTGTTGTTTTAATACCGAATCCGCATCCACTTGCATGAGTAAATGGATACCACCACGCAAATCCAAGCCATACTTCATAGGCATCGCACCTATTGCTTTTAACCATCCGGGTGTTCGTGGCGCTAAATTCAATGCGACTAGATAATCATTGCCTAACGCTTGTTGTATAGCTTCTCGTGCTTTGAGCTGCATGTCCGTGGAATTAAAACGCAACAATAAACTGCGGTTTTGCCATTCTGCTTGTTTCAAGTTTATTTGCGCTGTTTGTAACGCTTTTTTCGCTGCATTTTCAGTCTCTATATTGACAGGGATGGCCGCATTCGCACCTGAGATTTGCACAGCAGGATCATCACCGAATAAATTCGGCGCTGCATAAAAACAGGCAACCACCATAACCAATAGAACTAATATATTTTTCCAGACAGGATAGCGATTAAAAACCATACTATTTCCAAATTATCTTTTATTGAATAGACTTCAATGTACCTTTAGGTAACGCACCCGCAATAGCACTTTTCTGTATCGTGATTTCAACGTTATCCGTCAAGGCTAATTGGACATAGCTATCACTGATTTTAGCAATTTTGCCCAGTATTCCGCCTGTCGTCATCACTTCATCCCCTTTAGCTAGCGAGTTCAATAAATTACGCTGCTCTTTGGCACGCTTACTCTGAGGACGCCAAATGACAAAATACATGAACAGAATAAAAACACCCGTCATCAATACCAATGAAAAACCGCCCCCCTGTTGTTGTGCAGGTGCTGCTGTATCGGCATACGCTGGCGTCATCAGTAAGTCGCTAATATTATTTACAAAATTCATCGTTTTTTCCTTTAAACCTGATTCAATGTCTAGACTTCAGAGAAATCAAGTTGTCTAATCTACCTTTTTCGCGGGAGGGACGCAAATGATCATTTTGCTGAAAGGTACCATTGTTTCAATGAGACGCTTTTTAAAAGAGGCAGGAATCAAATGTTAAAGTATAAAGGCTACATAGGGTATGTCGAGTTTGATGATAAGGCAGAAATTTTTCATGGTGAGGTGATTAACACGCGAGATGTTATCACTTTTCAAGGGAACACTATCGCTGTCATTGCGAGCGAAGCGAAGCAACCCAGGTTTTTCAACGCTGCTTCCGAGTTTCATGAATTATTCTAATCAGCTCTCAAAAGCCTGGGTTGCTTCGCTTCGCTCGCAATGACAAGGATAGGGGTTGAGGTTACGAATAATTACGTTCAAGGATTATTCTTCATTGTGTTATTAATAAAATCGAGCATATCACGATTCGTTAAGTTAGCGTACATTGAAAAATATTCTTCTTTTGATGTTAGATTTTTTGGCAGCATCCATGAAGCTACACCAATTTGTACGTACTGCTTACTGTTATCTTTCTGCGTAACTGCTAGCAATAAAGGCCCTCCGCTATCTCCATCAGTCATTCTTTTACCATCCGGCGAAAGAACGCCTAACATTCCTGCCATGTCATCTTCAGCCGCTTTCCTCTCGTTGTCATCTATAATACCAGCAAACTTCTCCACAGTCTGATCATCTTGAATAATTTCATCACCATAATGCAAATATCCATCAATATGACCTATGGTACCCTCCTTAGTAGGAGCATGTATATCACCACTTTCCTCTGTTGTAGGTACAAGATCATTGGGCACCGGCTTATCATCAATCCAGCCATAACCAACTGCTGTTGCAGGTAATTGACTTGTTCTAAGATTCGGGAAATCATCATAAGCAGGTAATGCCACCGGTTGAATATCGGTTGCATCTGCAAGTTGTAACAATGCAATATCATGACCACTATCCGATTTATCACTAAAAGGAAAAATTTTCTTAGGATGTACGAAGTGCGCAGTTTGGGATGGTTTTTTCACATCAAGACCAACACCAACGAATAATGCATCGGGCGATAGTAGTGCCCTCGATGTTGAAGTAGGATCGAAAGGCATTCGAACACAGTGCCCAGCTGTCAGTACCCAGTTCTTACCAACGATTGAACCAGTACACATCTCTCCTTTATCTTGCGATATCTGAGAAACTATTACCACAACAAACGGAAATTGCGTGTCGCTTGTCACTTTATCCCCATTATAAATAGCATTAGAAATATCAGGAGAAAAAGCAAAAACAGATGAGCTTATATAAATGCAAAAAATAACGACCAATAGTCTCAACCCAACAATTTTATTCATGTTCGTTTATCCTCATCTCAATGATAGGAGATAGCCATCCGGTTTTTTTTCATTGTTCCCCCTTTTTTCATCTAAACTTCGGGTACCTTGCAGGAAAAATCAAGTTGCCCAGTCTACCATAGAAGAAACGAAAGTGGTCATTTTATTGACGGAATTTCTCGCTTGACGAAGCATCACTATAAGATTATCCTTACTTAAATACGGTCGACCGAATTTAAGTAGGGTTAATTCATGGATACCACATTATTGGATATTATTTATCAACAAAACCCTTGGCTGCAATCGCCGGGTCGGGCCATTATCCAAGCTGAACGTTATATAAACCGTCTGCAGCTCACCTTTTTAGCTCAGCCCGACTGGGATTCTCTTTGGACTGTGTTAGTGGGGCCGCGCCAAGCGGGTAAAACCACGCTAGGCAAACACCTATGCCAAGAACTTATTAAGAAAAAACGCTATCAACAATTAGTTTATCTGAACTGCGACTATAGCGAAATTCGCTTATGGCTCAACTCAGCCAGTTTTTTAGCTGAAGCTGAAAAAGCTTTATCGTTAAAAAATTACATTTTATTTATTGATGAAGTACAACGCCTAGATACACCCGGATTATTACTGAAAATAATTGCCGACTTAAAACTGCCCATCAAAATGATTGCTTCTGGCTCATCGCAATTAGAAATAAAAAGCAAAGTACAAGAGCATTTAACCGGTCGTCAACTGGAAAGTGTTATCCTTCCATTAAGCTGTCGCGAAATTAATTTTAGCAAGCATCACCTTTCTCTCTTACAGTATGGCAGCTATCCTCAAGTGTATCTTGCGCAGGAAAAACAAATACTTTTACAAGAACTATTTAATAATTATATCCAGAAAGATGTTATTGAATTTTTACAAGTCGGCAAACCCGATGTCCTGCAACAGTTGCTTGGCCTGCTTGCCCACTCTTCAGGGCAACTATTGAATTTCCAACAGTTGGCTGTTGATTGCAGAGTGAATGTAGAAACCATTCGCAATTATATTAATATGCTTGAAAAGACATATGTGATCAAAGCCATTAAACCCTATGTTGGAAATAAAAGAACTGAACTCACTTCAAATCCAGTCTGTTATTTTATAGATAATGGTTTTCGTAACCAAGCGTTAAATAATTTCTCTTCTATTGAAAACCGCACCGACAATGGTTTACTCGTGCAAAACCTCGTTTTTCAGGAATTTTATAAATATCAACTGCAAGAACGGGAACCTTGGCAAATTCATTATTGGCGCACAAAAGCCGGCGCTGAAATCGATTTTATTATTAAAATAAATTTTGATACTATTGTGCCGGTAGAAGTAAAATATCGAAACTCAACTGGATTACAGCTAAGCCGCAGCTACAAATCTTTTTTAGATGCCTACCAACCTAAATTAGGTTTTGTTGTGACTAAAAATCAAACTGGACAGCTGAGTTATAATAATAGTCAAATATACTTTGTGGCACTGGCTGATCTAGCTGCGTTATTTCAAAAAATGTGGCTAAGTGACCGCACTTAAGGCATATGATCATACCTTTGTGGGATCGTAGTTCGCGATATTAACCTATCAATCGCAAATTATATAAACATTGCATCGCCATAGCTGAAAAAACGATATTGCTCTCGCACCGCCACTTGATAAGCCTCCAATACAGCCTCATGCCCACCCCAAGCACAAACTAACATCAACAAAGTAGAACAGGGCAAATGAAAATTAGTGATCACCGCATCAATACATTGAAAATCATAGCCAGGATAAATGAAAATATCCGTATCACCCAAAAAAGGTTTGATACACCCAGAACGGCTAGCGGTTTCCAAACAACGCACAGTGGTTGTTCCTACCGCAATCACTCGTTTTCCACGCGCTTTGGTCGCTTTAATCTGCTCACAAAGGGAAGCAGGCACTTCAATATATTCAGCGTGCATGCGATGCTGAGTAATGTCAGTCACACGCACTGAAGCAAAGGTACCCGCACCCACATGCAACGTGACAAAACCGATTTCCACTCCCTGATGACGTAAACGATCGAAGAGAACACTATCAAAATGAAGCCCAGCGGTAGGAGCTGCTACAGAACCTTTTTGTTTTGCATAAATAGTCTGATACCGTTCTTTATCACTTTCTTCTGGTGCACGACCAAAATAAGGCGGAATAGGAATTTGACCAATGGCTTCGATCACTTCAAGCACATGCCTTTTATCTTCACAATGCAATTCAAACAAATCGCCGTGCCGCTGCAACACGGTAAAGTGGGTTTCTTCAGCAAAAATAAGACGACTATCAGGTTTGGGTGTTTTGCTAGCCCTCACTTGGGCAAGAATACGCTTTGCGTCAAGGATACGTTCAACTAATATTTCTACTCGGCCACCGCTGGCTTTTTGGCCCAACAACCGCGCAGCGATAACACGGCTATTGTTACAAACCAAAAGATCGCCAGGTTCTAGCAATTCAACCAATTCAGTAAACTGTCGATGCTTTATGGCGCCTGTTTTACGATCCAGACACAGTAATCGACTTGCACTACGTTGCGCTAATGGAAAACGGGCAATCAACTCATTGGGTAATTCATAATGGAAATCACTTAATTGCATCATTCGCCTACTTTTCGCTTATAAATTTGAAACACATCATTCACCTGCGTTACGTAATCATAATGCTTCCACGCATTTCGAAAGTTCTTATTTTGCGAGAGATAGGCTATGTAATCAAAATCCTCGCCAAAAACCAATTTAGCCTGCTTCACGTTAATGATAATCAATTGGGTTCTATAATGATTCAAATCGTCTGCAATACTATCAATTAAATATTCTTTATCTAATACAGGCAGATGATCTTTTTCTGCTTGCAACATCCCTCTTAACCACCAGAAAAAAGGCATTCGACTCCCAAAATAGTTATGCGTCAAATAGACCAATGGAAAACAATCTGCTGTGGTAACTACAGAGAAACAAAAAACAGAAGAGTTGCTAGGAAATTCGTTAATTTTATCTATCAACTGACTAAATGAACTATGCGATTTCCTGGTCATATGATGTTTAAACAAGATAAACATATCTTGCAAGGGGATAAAGAAAACCAGCATGATACTAACCGCCAGTATCATTAAATCTTTTTTTGCCAATGATCTTTTATGCACAGAAGATAGTATAAACAGTGAGCCATATAAACTGATTAGCAAACAAGCTAGACCCATTGCAGGAATGACATGATAAAACCATGCAGCTCGTGCCATGATAAAAGCAAGAATCATACCAACAAGCGCCACCCACAGCATGGTCAACAATTCACGATATTTTTTTTTACTTTGAAAAAAATAAAAGCCCACAACAGTCAAACAAAAATATACCGTGGGACGCAAAAAAATATCCGTCCATGTTTCCTGGATACTCGAAAAATACAAATGATTAATCAGCGGCAACAGTACTTTTATATAATTCATTTGCCATAGCAATATCGATATTAAGTAGATCACCAACACACTGGCACAAACCAGTGATTCCACTCTGACCCAACCCCAGAAACGACGTTTAATCAAAATCAAATACACTTCCATGAAAATCAATGGCAGCAGAAAATAAGGTTTCAACCCCACTCCAATACCCATCATTGCTCCCAAAAGAAAAGCAAAAACAGGGTTAATCTTCTGGTTCATCGCAGCACAGACAGCAGCCAAGAGATAAGGTATCATTATTATTAAAAATAGATGCTCTCGCTGGCCAAATTCTACCGCGGGCATAAAGAACAACACGAACAATAAAGTGTAAAGAAATGAATATGCAACGAGAGAATCTTCTTTTTTAATAATTCTATTAATAAGATGATAACAACATACTACTGACAGTAATGCCAATAAAATAATATAGCCATGCACAGCCGTATCAATATTAAGCGAAAATAAAAAATGAATCACCTGCGCAGGCGAGTACAGATAAAAAATCATAGGTGGATTTGTTTCGAAAAAATCCGTCACATAATTTCCGCCCATCATAAATAATCGCGTCTCATGGAGCAAAAGAGCTACGTCACTATTCAGGAAAATGGTAGTTTGCAGAAAAAAAGAAGCAACGGCAAATAATAAAGTAAACATTCCAAAATAAGTTGCTTTATTCATTAATCACAACGCTCGGCCAATATATAGAGTTGATTGCCTGAAGAAAAAAAATAGTTGATAAAAAATAGGCCATACAACGCATGGGCTATTATTTTTTTAACAATCGAATATTGCGTTTGGTGATGAAAAGAATGGTATAGATTTTCCGGCATAATCCAATTAATAAGCAGCTTATAAAAACTATGCACCGGAAATCCATGGCGTATCATTTTGACAGGCTTGAAGCCTTGTTCCCTCAACGCGGTCACTAACTCGTCGCCTTGATAGTGTCGATAATGCCCAACAATAGTATCTGTTTTTCGCAATTTACCGCCTGGCACACTAATCAACAAATAACGCTTAGACATAGTGGCAAGGTTTTCTAATGCGTTACGCCATTCTATAATATGTTCAAGCACCTCTGAACATATCACTAAATCAAACTGCTTATATGGCCATTTATCATTCTCAATATCCAGCACACTAAACTCAATATGGGGAAATTTTTTCCGATTTTCGACTACAATTTCTTCCAAAATATCACATCCGTGTGCTCTTACACCGTATTTTTCAGCAATAGCTTCCAGAAGATAGCTTTGCGCACAACCCACATCAACACAATCTTCAAATTTTATCCGTTTGATCAAATTGAAAATAATACGACGCCTGTGACGTGGCAAAGGTAAATAGCATTGTGAATACTCATCTTTGAGAGGTTGTTCCAAATAATCTTTGGGAGGCCGCTCTGTAATAGGCATGTTTTTCATCTCTGGATTCCATTTCCAACACTCAAGGTTATCCCAAGGAAACCCTGCATATATCAATCAATCCGCTTGGCAGCAAGCCCAGCGCCAAAGCAACTACGCCATTCAGCGTAATGGCTGTCATGACGCCAGGCGCAATCGAAATGGGTTGCTTCATCAATGCTTCTCGCGGTTCTTCAAAATACATGAGCATGACGATACGTAAATAATAATAAGCACCTATAATCGCAAACAATAACGCTAGCGCAGCCAACCAAACATAATGTGCTTCAACCAGCGCCTCTAACAACCCCAGCTTAGCAAAAAAACCCACTGTAGGAGGCACGCCCGCCATGGAGAACATCAATAGCAACATCATAAACGCAAGCCAAGGACTACGGGCATTCAGACCACGATAATCATCCAACTGATCCAACTCTACACCTTGCTTGCTTAATAAAGCAATCATTGCAAAAGCACCGGCCGCAACGATCACATAAGTGGTGATATAAAACATGGCCGCTGAATAACCTGTTGTAGAACGAGGGCCCGCAACCAACCCTAACAAAGTATACCCAATGTGAGCAATAGAAGAATACGCCAACATGCGTTTAATATTAGTTTGTGCAATAGCCAGTAAGTTACCTGAAAACATGGATAAAATAGCAATCACGATTAAAATAGGAACCCAAATCACACTAAACGTTGGCAAGGCCTGCACGAGAATACGCATCGTAATACAAAAAGCAGCTATCTTAGGTGCACTTGCAATAAATAAGGTAACACTCGTCGGCGCCCCATCGTATACATCAGGTACCCACATATGAAACGGTACAGCACCAAACTTGAAAAGCAATCCTGATAAAATAAAAATAAGTGCGAATACAACGACAAGATGTTGCTGAGACCCATTGTGCAACACATCGCCAACGGCCACTATTTCAATACCACCCGTTGCACCATAGAGCATAGAAATGCCATAAAGTAATAACCCTGATGCTAATGCCCCCATGACAAAATATTTCATTGCTGCTTCAGTCGCCACAGCTGATTCTTTTTGTAACGCAACCATTGCATAAAGAGAAAGCGATAATAATTCCAAGCCCAAATAAATGCTTAAAAAACTATATGCTGATGCCATCACAAGCATGCCCACCACAGCAAATAAACCGAGTATGTAATATTCACCGCGCGAAATGTGACGATCTTGAATGTATTGCCGCGCATAAATAAAAGCAAAGAAACTGGTGCCCAGTACAAAAAGCTTCGTCAATATTGCCAATTTATCTACGACGTAATGGCCGCTAAAAGTAATAATGGGATGAGAGTATTCGCGATATTGCATCATGACTAAGAAAAAAGTCGCCATTAACGTCAATTGCACTAGACTATAAGTCATTATCCGACGACGCTCTGTCAAACACACATCAATTAAGAGAATGAGGCTTGCCATACAAAGAATAAAAATCTCAGGCAACGCAGCAGAAAAAATGGGTATTATGAAATTCATCATTAAGCTGGCCCCCGCAATAAGTGCTGCGCAGCACTCACAGGCGTGCTAATCGCTAATATATGCCCAATGGTTGCATGTAATATTTGTAAAACTGGCGCAGGATAAAGACCAATAAAAAATACGCCAACCGCCAATAAAATATAATTCGTTTTTTCTAACCAATGGATGTCCCGCATCGCGGCCACTTCATGACTCACGATAGAACCAAAAAAAACACGCTTATACATCCATAGTGTATACGCCGATGCTAAAATTAAAGTAAGTGCAGCAATCATTGCCACCCAAAAGCGTGCTTGAAAGGCACTCATAATCACCATAAATTCGCCGACAAAACCTGCTGTTCCTGGCAACCCCACATTAGACATGGCAAATAGCATAAAAAATGCGGCAAAAATAGGCATGCTCGTTGCAACACCGCTGTAATCTTTGATGTTGCGACTATGACTAACCAGTCGATCGGCTAAAATACCTACGCCAAGAAACATTGCACCAGAACCAAATGCGTGTGAAATCATCTGAATAACAGCCCCTTCAAGACTCATGTAAGCGCCTTTCAATGTAGCAACATGACGAATAATGTCATACACCATAAAACAACCTAAAGTTGCAAAACCCATATGGGCAATAGAAGAATAAGCAATTAACTTTTTCATATCTGTTTGCACAATCGCAACGAGTCCAATATAAATAATGGCGATGAGCGATAAGATAATCATAAACCAAGCCAAGTGATCACAAGCCTCTGGTGTAATAGGCATGCTAAAGCGTAAAAAACCATAAATACCTAACTTTAACATCAAAGCAGCCAAGACGACTGAACCACCCGCAGGCGCTTCTGTATGCGCATCCGGCAACCAAGTATGAACTGGCCACATGGGAACCTTGACCGCAAAAGCCAGGAAAAAAGCAAAAAATAATGCTGTCTGAACAGAGACAGGTAAATGTAGCCCATAAAAATGTTGAATACTAAACGATCCAGTCTGGTTATATAAATATAACAAAGCAATCAACATTAAAATGGAACCTAAGAAAGTGTATAAAAAGAACTTAACGGCAGCATAGCGACGATTTGCACTGCCCCACATACCAATACTTAAATACATGGGAATGAGCATGCCTTCCCAAAAAACATAAAATAAAATAGCATCTGTCGCAGCAAATACACCTATCATCATGCCTTGCATAATGAGAAAAGCAGCCATGTATTGCGCAACGCGTACTTTAATCGCTTGACAACCTGCCAGAATGACCAACAAGCCTGTAAAATTAGTGAGAATAATCATCGCTAGCGAAATACCATCCACGCCCAATGCATAGTGAATTTTATATACGTGGATCCATAGATGGTCTTCTTGAAATTGCATCGCAAAACGAGAAGGATCAAATGCAAGATAAAGTGGAATACATAACAATAAATTGATAATAGCCACACTCGCAGCAATCAAACGTGCCTTTCGCGCATGAGCATCGCCACCAGTCAATAATGCCGCTACAGCACCCAAGATAGGAAACCAAATTAATACGCTTAAAATACCATGCTCAAACCACATATCTTAATGTCCTAACACAAACCAACCCAAAAGAATTGCCAGGCCTAACAACATGGCCAAAGCATAATGATAGAGATAACCTGTCTGCACGCGCCTTCCCATGCGTGCAAAGACTTGAATGAGTTTGCCAGAACCATTCACAAATAGGCCGTCAATCATGACCAAATCGCTGATCTTATAAAAAAACTCACCTATACGACGACTCCCCTTTACAAGTACCTTTTGGTTAAAATCATCAAAACCATATTTGGCAACCAAGACTCTATAAATCCATGCAAAACGATTTTTCAAAATATCAGCCCAGCGTGGACGCGCCAAATTAAATACCCATGCAGTTATCATACCCGCCAAAGCTAGCCAAAACGTCAATGTCTTTGTTGCATGCAATGCCATCCATTGAGCACCATGATAACCACGAGCCAATAGAGTTAATACATCCTGTTGCGGCAGAACAAAAATACTCGAGCCTAACATCCGTGGTGTAGAAAATAACATCGGCCCGACAAGCATACTACCTGCCATAATACTTGGAATAGCTAATGCAATTAACGGCACCAGCACAACCCAGGGTGATTCATGCACTGTAGATTCATATCGCTTTTTACCATGAAAAGTCAAAAACAAAGCACGAAAAATATAAAGCGGCGTCACAAATGCGCCTGCTAACACGCATAAGTAAGCATAATGTGCGCCTGGTGTTGTTGATAAATGCACTGCTTCAATAATAGCATCTTTAGAATAAAAACCAGCAAAGGGTGGAATTGCTGCAAGCGCTAACGCGCCAATAAAAAACGTGAGATAAGTAATAGGCATGTAAGGTGCAAGTCCACCCATTTTTTGCATATCTTGCTCGTGATGTAACGCAATAATCACTGAGCCTGCCGCCAAGAAGAGTAACGCTTTGAAAAAAGCGTGTGTTATTAAATGGAAAATAGCCGCATCGTACGCCGAAGCACCCAACGCAACGGCCATATAACCCAATTGAGAAATAGTAGAATAAGCAATAACACGTTTAATATCCTGCTGCACAACAGCCAGAAATCCCATGAATAAACAAGTTGTCGCACCCAATATTAAAACTAAGCTGAGCGCAGCAGATGAATACTCAAATAAAGGTGACATACGCGCCACCATATAGATACCCGCTGTGACCATCGTCGCCGCGTGAATCAAAGCTGAAATAGGCGTAGGACCTTCCATGGATTCAGGCAACCAAACGTGCAAAGGTACTTGCGCTGATTTAGCCATAGCGCCTATAAACAATAATACGCAAATCACTGTTATCACTGACACAGGCTTGCCCGGTAACAACGGCATCGTTTTACCAAGCATACCTGTCACATGATTAAATACCGTTTGATAATCCAAACTATGAAAGTACGTCAATACAGCGGCAATAGCTAAGATGAATCCCACATCGCCCACTCGATTCGCTATAAATGCTTTTAAGCTACCCTCTACCGCAGAATCCCGATTAAACCAAAAACCTATCAATAAATAAGAAACTAATCCTACGCCTTCCCAACCAAAAAACAGTAATAAAAAGTTATTCGCTAACACTAATATCAGCATAGAAAAAGTAAATAATGAAACATAACTGAAAAACCGCTGGTAACCTGGGTCATCCGCCATATAACCCACCGTATAAATATGCACCATGAACGATACAAAACTCACGATGAATAACATCGTTGCACTCAATCGATCCAACAAGATCGCCACATCAAATTTGAAACCACCTGTTGTAACCCAATCATAAAGCACACCGTTCACAACTGGATGTCCAAGCAATACCATGTTCGCAAATAAATAGCATGACAATAAAAAAGCCATACCCACCAAAGTAATTGTCACCCAGTGCGTCGCACTACGTCCTATTTGTTTGCCCCAAAGCCCAGCAATCAGTGCACCCGCCAAAGGGAGCAAGGCAACTGTCACCGCCATGGATAATAAATGAGTTTCCACGTCTTTACCCTTTTAATAGATCCAGTTTATCCACTTCAATAGTGCCCGATTTACGAAATAACACAACCATGATTGCCAAACCAATAGCCGCTTCTGCTGCTGCGACTGTTAAAATAAAGAAAACAAATACTTGGCCAATGTTATTGCCTAGAAAATAACTAAACGCTATAAAATTGGTATTCACTGCCAATAGGATTAACTCAATCGACATAAATAATAGGATGATATTTTTACGATTGATAATAATACCTGCAATTCCTATGCCAAATAAAAGAGCCGCTACAATAAGAAAATCAGAAAGTGACACCATTATTGCTCTGCTCCTGATGGTTTATCCGTCAAATTCATTTTTTTGATCGATGGCATATCAATTAATTTAACGCGATCTGCGCGTTTAACACCCATTTGCTTGTCTATATTTTGTGTTTTGCGTCTATAGGATTGGCGATGAGTCAAACTGATAGCCACTACAATGGCTGTTAATAATAAAACAGCAGCAATTTCAAAGGGGTAAACATACTGAGTATAAAGAACCATACCTAAGTCTGCTAAATTATTATAACCCGCAGCTTGGGCAGGAGGAGTCGGCATACTCGTTAAACCAAATTGCTTAGGCCCAACGACGACAATCATCAAACCAACCAGTATCAATGCTAACAAAGCAGCCACAGGAAAGTAACGCACAAATCCTTCGCGTAGGCTAGCAATATTCGTACGCAGCATCATAACGACAAATAAAAATAAAGTCATGACCGCGCCCACATAAACTAACACCAGGATCAACGCTAAAAATTCAGCATGCAGAATAAGCCAAACGCCTGACATGGCAAAAAACGTGAGCACCAGAGATAATGCACTACGAACGGGATTATTTGCAACAATAACAAATAGCGCTGATAAAACAGCGACCGTTGAAAACAAATAAAATATCGTTTGTATTGCTGTGATCATATGTAACCTTTATCTATATGGTTCGTCTTCTGCTCTATCTGCTGCAATTTGTTTCTCGTACTTATCACCAATTGCCAACAATTTTTCTTTCGTCAAAATATTTTCTCCCCGGTTTTCAAAATGATAATCATGCTGACGTGTCAACACGATCGCGTCCACCGGGCAAGCTTCTTCACAAAACCCACAATAAACACACTTAAATAAATCAATATCATATAATGTGGTACGACGAGACCCATCTTCCCTAGGCTCAGCCTCAATCGTAATCGCCAAAGCAGGGCAAACCGCTTCACATAATTTACAAGCGATACAACGTTCTTCCCCATTCGCATAACGCCGCAGCGCATGGATCCCGCGAAAACGTGGCGACTGAGGTGTTTTTTCTTCAGGATATTGCACTGTCACTTTGCGCTTGAAAAAATAGCGGCCGGTCAAGCCTAGCCCTCTTAGTAAATCTAAGAGTGAAAAATCTTTAATATACCGAAAAAAACGTCGCATCTTACACCTCAAACAAACCAGGGACCTATATTAAAATGCACGGCCAATGCAATCACCCCAATCCACACGATAGTGACTGGCAACAAAATTTTCCAACCCAAACGCATAATTTGATCATACCGATAACGCGGAAAAGTGGCTCTAAACCACAAATAACAAAATAAAAAGAAACTTAATTTTGCCAACAACCACACAAACCCTGGAACAATAGAAAACATTTCTTCAAGGTAGGGAATACCTTGAAACGGTGAAAGCCAACCACCCAAAAACATCACGGTGATTAACGCAGAAATTAACACCATATTGGCATATTCTGCCAAGAAAAATAAAGCAAAAAACCATGCCTGAATATTCTACATGGAACCCTGCCACCAGTTCTGATTCACCTTCCGCCACATCGAAAGGCGCACGATTCGTTTCAGCAACACCCGATATCCAATACACGAGAAACAATGGCAACAAAGGCAGCCAATACCAATGCCAAATCCCGCCCGCCTGTGCTTTTACAATGGTTTGAAAATTCAAAGAACCTGCCGCCATCATAACGCCCACTAAAGCAAAACCCATTGCAATTTCATAAGAAATAGATTGTGCTGCCGCGCGTAATGCACCAAATAAAGCATATTTAGAATTAGATGCCCAACCTGCAATTAAAACACCATACACGCCTAAAGAAGACAGCGCGAGTACAAATAACACACCAGCATTAATGTTCGCCAATACGGCTGTTTTATCAAATGGGATAACCGCCCACGCTGCCAATGACGTACCCAAACTAATCACCGGCGCAACCACAAACAAATAACGATTAGAAGCTTGTGGAAAAATAATTTCTTTATTGAGCAACTTAATCACATCTGCAATAGGCTGTAATAAGCCCAAGGGGCCAATACGATTAGGGCCAATACGGGATTGCATATAACCAATCACTTTTCGTTCAAGAAAAGTGATATAAGCCACAGACAATAATAATACGAGGACAATCGCGATGATTTTCACGATAATCCAACCTATTAATAATAATCCTTCCATCTTGCTAACCTATTAAACAACTGCTGTTATTTTAACTGAACCCAATAATGTACTTAACCCCGTCGCGACTGGAATAGCACCCGGAATAAAAACTGCATTCACAGGTACTTTCGCATCACATACAATGGGTAACTGAATTTCACTGTTCTGCTGCTGCACCCTCACGAGCTGCAATGATTTCAACCCTAATGTTACCGCTGTTTGTGGATGAATGCGCGCCACAGCAAGCTCGCCTTCAGTCACCGCTTGTGCTGCTTGCAATGCTTCTGCGCGTCGCACCAAACTATCTACCGCGTATATTGGAATTTCACCTACACGCGATAAAATATCTTCATTTTTTTTAATAACAGCGCCCACCGCTTCTTTTTCCACAGCAGGAACCTGCTGCAATAACACTTTCAATTCTTGCAATACTTCTTCCGCAGATGAGTAATCAAATCCCTGCAAATGCAATAAATTACCTAAAACACGCAGCACTTTCCATGCAGGACGGGACTCACCATAGGCATTCGCCACACCACGAAAACTTTGCCACTGTCCTGTCACATTCACAAATGTCCCTGCTGTTTCGGTGAAGGGAGCAATGGGCAAAATCACATGCGCGTATTTTTCTAACGCTGCACTTTTAAATACAGACAAAGAAACAATAAATTTCGCTTGCGCTAATGCTTGTATTGCAGCAACTGGGTTCGCACAATCCCACTCTGGTTCTACATTTAATAAAACATAACCTTGTCGCGCTTGACTCAACATAGCTTGCGCATCCAATCCTGTTTGCTGCAGTTTTTCACCCGCCGCCGCGCGATGAGGCACTGCGCCAGCAAGCCATGCACCAGCCGCATTACCCCCTTCTGTGAATATACCGAACGCACCCTGAGAAGCTCGCGCTATCTTGTGCGCTAGCCAACGAATGAGCGAAGCTTGTGGATGATTTAACGCAAGTGCTCCTAATAAAATAACTGTCTTTCCACTGCCACGTAACCGCTCTGCAATCAATTTATCTTGTTCTGTCGCCGTCACACCAGCCAACTCTATCTGCTCTGGCAACAATGCCTTAGCAATCCCTGCCAATGCAAAAACAAACTCATGGGGCGCTATAACTTTTTTGCTCGCAACATCAAAATGAAATGGATAATCCATCATATTAACTGCAAACACACTGGCACCCTTCAATGTCGCTTTGCGCACGCGCAAAGCAGCAAGTGGTTGCTCCTTTTGCAAATGAGAACCAATCAACAGAAAAGTAGAATAATTCTCTAAATCAACGACAGAACCTTCTAACTTAGGAAACAACGAGAAACTATTTTGATCACTGAAATCAACTTGACGTAACCGATGATCCACATGCGAGCTACCTAACTGTCGCCACAATTTTTGCAATAGAAAAAACTCTTCTGTTGTTGCATTGGGCGAAATAAGCGCACCCAATTGATTAGCACCCGAATCATTTTTCACCCGTTGCAACCCTTTCGCCGCATACTCCAACGCTGTTTGCCAATCTGTTTCTTGCCACTGATCATGTATACGAATCAATGGTTGCGTTACACGATCAGGATGATAAAGCCCCAAATAACTATAACGTTCGCGATCAGCAATCCAAGTCTCATTCAAGTCTTTATTTTCACGCGGCACTACACGCATCACTGTGCCAGTACGTGTATGTACATTAATATTAGCACCCAGACAATCATGAGGCGCAATCGATGGAAACTGATTTAATTCCCACGCCCGCGCAGTAAAACGAAAAGGTTTTGACGTCAACGCACCTACTGGGCAAAGATCAATGATATTTCCTGACACTTCAGAGCGAATAGCCTGCTCCACATACGTTCCAATTTCCATATGCTCGCCACGTCCCGTCGCACCCAATTCACGCAAACCCGCCATTTCAGTACCAAAACGCACGCAACGGGTACATTGAATACACCGTGTCATTTCCGTTTCAATCAAGGGGCCCACATCTTTATCTGCGACTGCACGCTTACCATACGTAAAATAAGAATTGGCTGCACCATAACCCATACTCAAATCTTGCAACTCGCATTCACCGCCTTGATCACAGATAGGGCAATCCAGCGGATGATTAATTAAGAGAAATTCCATCACCGCTTTCTGCGCTGCCAACGCTTTAGGCGAACGCGTGAATATCTTCATACCAGGCATCACCGGTGTTGCACAAGCAGGTACTGTTTTAGGGGACTTTTCCATTTCAACTAGACACATGCGGCAATTCGCAGCCACTGATAAATGCTTGTGATAACAGAAACGCGGGATATAAATCCCCGCCTCATCCGCTACTTGGATAACCATGGTATTCGGTTTCGCCTTCAAAGGCTTACCATCAATTTCTATGTCGATATCGGACAATGCTTGTGCTCCACATGATAAACAAACTCATCATAAAAATATTTCAGCATCCCACCCACTGGCCAAGCAGCCGCTTCACCAAAAGCACAAATCGTGCGCCCTTCAATATTTTTTGCAACACGACGTAAATTTTCAATATCTTCTAGCGTACCCGTGCCACTTTCAATACTGTGCACCAATCGATATAACCAACCCGTCCCTTCACGGCACGGTGTACATTGCCCACAAGATTCTTCCATATAAAATTTAGAAATACGCTCCAATGCACGCACCATACAAACTGTTTCATCCATCACAATAACAGCGCCTGACCCTAAACCTGAACCTGCTTTTTGGAGTGAATCAAAATCCATGTCCAGCGTCATCATCACGTCCGCTGATAAAATAGGCATCGATGAGCCGCCAGGAATCACTGCTTTCAAACGATGTCCGTGCCGTACACCACCTGCCATAGCCAATAATTCTTTAAAAGGTGTGCCCAACGGTACTTCATAGTTACCTGGTGTATTGACATGCCCCGTCACACTAAATATTTTGCAACCACCGTTGTTAGGTTTGCCTAATTTCAAAAACCATTCCGCCCCTTTTTCTAGGATCACGGGGACAGAAGCAAATGTCTCTACATTATTAATGGTCGTAGGTCTCCCATATAAACCGCGACCTGCTGGAAAAGGCGGCTTAAATCGCGGCATACCTTTTTTTCCTTCAAGCGATTCCATCAGCGCAGTTTCTTCACCACAAATATAAGCACCAGCCCCCAAGTGCGAATGTAATTCAACATCTACACCCATACCCAAAATATTTTTACCTACCAATCCTGCTGCACACGCCTCTTCCAAAGCAGCTTCAAACCGTTCGTAAGGTTCCCAAAATTCTCCACGCATATAATTGTAACCAACCGTTGCGCCCATGGCATAACAACCAATGAGCATCCCTTCAATTAATTGATGTGGATTGAAACGCAAAACATCACGGTCTTTACAAGTGCCTGGTTCACCTTCATCTGCATTACATAACACATATTTTTGCCCTGGCAAATCATGCTTGATGAAACTCCACTTCAACCCCGTCGGAAATCCAGCGCCACCGCGACCGCGCAACGCAGCTAATTTAAGTGTTTCCACGATTTGCGACGGTGGTATTTTTTCTGTGAGAATTTTCTGCCATTGCACATAACCACCCGCACGCTGGTACGTTTTCAATGTCCAGGGCTGATCTAAATGCAAAGTACGAAAACAAATTTCATTGGCCACAGTAATTACCCCAACTCATCCAGCACGGCATCTATTTTCTCTGGCGTGAGATTCTCATAATATTTTTTCCCTATTTGCGCCACAGGCGCATGAGCGCACGCTGCCAAACATTCCACCTCACGTAATGTAAATTTCTGATCTGCTGTTGTTTCATTTAGGCCAATACCCAAACGTGTTTGCAAATGTTCTACTATTTTTTCTGAATCACGCAACATACAAGAAATATTAGTGCATACATTGATAACATGCTTACCTACTGGAGCCAAATTATACATCGTATAAAAAGAAGCAACTTCATACACTGCTATGTTAGGCATACCTAAATAATCTGCCACAGCATCCATCATCTCATTAGTCAAATGCCCGCCATTTTCTTCCTGCGCATAACGTAGCGCCTCAAGCACTGCTGAGCGTTTTTGCTCTGGCGGATAACGTTTTACCCAGCGATCTATTTTCGCGCGAACAGCTGCAGAAAGAAGCATGCGACTCGTATCTGTCATTAGCGATCTATCTCCCCAAACACAATGTCTAAACTCGACAATACAGCCACCACATCGGCGATCATATGCCCTTTAGTGAGCATTTCTAACGCTGCTAAATGAGGAAATCCTGCCGCTCGAATCTTAAGACGATAAGGTTTATTTGCACCATCTGACACTAAATACACGCCAAATTCACCTTTAGGATGCTCCACTGCCGCATAGGCTTCTCCTTCAGGTAAACAATAACCTTCTGTCATTAATTTAAAATGATGAATCAAAGCTTCCATATCTTCTTTCATCGTCACACGCTTAGGTGGTGCAATTTTACGATGATCTGTCATCACTGCCCCTGGATTTTGACGCAACCATGTCACGCACTGGCGAATAATATGGTTGGATTGCCGCATTTCCTCCACGCGCACTAAATAACGATCATAGCAATCCCCCGTCACACCGACAGGAATAGCAAAATCGAGCTGGTCATACACTTCGTAAGGTTGTTTTTTACGTAAATCCCATTCAACGCCCGAGCCCCGTAACAAAGGGCCAGTGAATCCCATTGCAATCGCTTGCTCAGGCCCAATGACACCGATGCCCACCGTACGTTGTTTCCAGATGCGATTATCTGTTAACAATGTTTCATATTCATCAACACGCTTAGGAAAACGCTCCGTAAAATCCCAAATAAAATCCAGTAGTGAGCCTTGGCGATTTTCATTCATTTCGGCTACTTGCTTAGCGTCATGCCACTTTGATGCTTTATATTGAGGCATTTTTGCAGGTAAATCACGGTATACACCGCCAGGACGATAATAAGTGGCATGCATACGCGTACCAGAAACTGCTTCATAACAATCCAGCAATTCTTCCCGCTCACGAAACGCATACAAAAACATGGTCATTGCACCAATATCCAGCCCATGCGCACCTAACCACAATAAATGATTTAGAATACGAGTAATTTCATCAAACATCACACGGATATATTGCGCACGTACCGGCGGCTCAACTCCCAATAATTTTTCAATCGCCAATACATAGCCGTGTTCATTACACATCATCGATACATAATCTAAGCGATCCATATAACCAATGCTGTGATTATACGGTTTACTTTCTGCTAATTTTTCTGTGGCACGATGTAACAAACCCACATGGGGATCAGCACTCACGATAGTTTCACCATCAACCTCTAAAATGAGACGCAATACACCATGCGCAGCAGGATGTTGCGGCCCAAAGTTAAAAGTATAATTACGAAACTCTGGTAGGGTTCCCATCGCTGATTATTCCTCTACCCGATAGCGGTTATCATGGCGAATGACTTTAGGCTCTAAAATACGCGCTTGAATACTCACCGGCTCATACACTATGCGCTGTGATTTGGCGTCATAACGCGCTTCCCAATTTCCAATCAATGGAAAATCTTTACGAAATGGATGACCTATAAAGCCATAATCCGTTAAAAGACGCCGTAAATCAGGGTGCCCCGTGTACACAATACCAAATAGATCAAATGCCTCGCGTTCAAACCAGTTGGCTGCCGGCCAAATAGCGACAACACTAGGTACTTTAAGATCAGCCTCACTCAAGGGCACACGAATACGAATACGCTGATTATTGTTGAGAGACAATAAATGGTACACACTGGCAAAACGCGGTTCCTTTCGCGGCTTATCCTGCAACACATCACGCTCAACACCGCGCTCAAACCCTGTCGCTGTTGCAGATTCTGTTTCCCATTCAGCAATACCATACTCTAAATAATCCACACCGCAGACATCAATCAGTAATTTAAAATCAAAATCAGGCTCATCACGCAAGGCATAACAAATTTCATGCAAATGCTGAGAAGCGACGAGGATAGTTAATTCACCACACGCGACTATACTCTGCTCGAGAAGATGACCGAAGCGAGTGGCGATCTTGTTAGACAGTTCTTCAAGATTCAATTTGCATTCCTCTCTAGCGTTCAATGATTTTTTTACGCTTAATTTTATTTTGCAATTGTATCACACCATACAATAAGGCTTCAGCGGTAGGCGGGCAACCAGGCACATAAATATCAACCGGTACAATACGATCACAACCACGCACCACTGAATAAGAATAGTGATAGTATCCACCCCCATTCGCACACGAACCCATTGAAATCACCCACCGCGGCTCTGCCATTTGATCGTATACCTTACGTAAAGCAGGCGCCATTTTATTACACAATGTGCCCGCCACAATCATTAAGTCTGATTGCCTTGGACTAGCGCGAAACACCCCCGCACCAAATCGATCCAAATCATAACGTGCCGTTGCCGCATGCATCATTTCAACTGCACAACAGGCTAAACCGAATGACATGGGCCATAATGACCCGCTTTGCGCCCAAGCAATGAGTTGATCCAAAGACGTTAAGAGAAATCCTTGGCTATTCAATTTATTTATTCCCATTCCAACGCCCCCTTTTTCCACTCATAAATAAATCCAATCACCAATAATCCTAAAAAAATCCCCATAGCCACCAAGCCAAACCAGCCTAACTGACGAAAAACTACCGCCCACGGCACTAAGAATGCTGTTTCTAAATCAAAAATAATAAATAAGATAGCCACGAGATAAAAACGCACATCGAAAGGTAAACGCGCATCGTCAAAAGGAGGAAAACCGCATTCATAAGGAGAATTTTTTTCAGAATCAGGGCGTTTTGGGCCTAAAAAATAACCGATTAACTGCGCAACTATACCAAGCAACCCACCGATGATGATGAAAATCAATATGGGCAAATAGCTCTCTAACATGAACGCTCCCTAGAATTGCGCAACGTTAAATGGTGCCGAAGGTCGGACTCGAACCGACACGGCTTGCGCCACCACCCCCTCAAGATGGCGTGTCTACCAGTTTCACCACTTCGGCTAGTATAATATTTATTATTCGTAAGAACCCTCAGGTTGCCTCGTTGTCATTGCGAGCGAAGCGAAGCAACCCAGGCTTTTCAACGCTGCTTTCGAGTTTTTCATTATCCTAATCAGCTCTCAAAAACCTGGGTTGCTTCGCTTCGCTCGCAATGACCAGGATAGAACTGAGCATTGTCATTATTCTTTCTTCCCTACTGGTACCGCAGGAATAGAGTTCGGCGAGACACCTGGCGCCGTTGGTATTTCCTGGGTGGTCGGCAATGCTGTTGCCGGTAAATTCACCTGCTGGGTCTGCTTAGCGGCTTGGCTAGCAAGATAATTTAACGTGATACTTGTCACAAAAAATACTAGTGCAAAACCCACCGTTACTCTCAGTAAAAAAGAACCGGAACCACGGCTACCGAATACCGTTTGTGATGCGCCACTACCAAAAGCAGCACCCATCGTGGCACCCTTGCCTTGCTGTACTAACACTAAAATGATCAAACAAGCTACTGTTAGAACATGAATAATTAAAATAAATTGGTACATTTTCCCCCCAGTTAATTTGCCGCCTGGCAAATTGCCAAAAAGCTTTTCGCATCTAAGGATGCACCGCCAACTAAAGCACCATCAATACCGGGCATCGCAAATAACTCAGATGCATTATCTGGTTTCACGCTACCACCATACAGTATATGTGCCGTATTAGCCACATCCACGCTGTGTTCTGCTAACAAGCCACGAATATATTCGTGCACCGCTTGTGCTTGCGCAGGCGTTGCCGTTAAGCCAGTACCAATCGCCCACACGGGTTCATAAGCAATGATCGCCAACCTGAATACATCGATATCCACGCATTGTAACACTGCTTGCAACTGTTCCGCGATCACGGCTTCCGTCTGACCCTTCTCACGCTGCTGACGCGTTTCTCCTACACACAGTATAGGTTGCAAACCAAATTGCAGCGCTGCCTTGAATTTCTCCGCCACGGTAATAGAGTCTTCATGAAACAACAAACGCCGTTCAGAGTGTCCCACCAATACATATTGGCAACCATAATCTGCCAACATTAATCCAGAAATTTCACCCGTGAAAGCACCCGCTTGGCCTAGATAAAGGTTTTGCCCACCCCAGGCAATTAAACTATCTGCTAATTGATTTTCAGTGAGCTGTAAATGCACAAAACTAGGAAGAACAATGATAGAAACCGATGGATAAGCACGCGCACCCGATTTGATGGCATTCAACAATGCCATCGTTTCGACACGTGATCCATGCATTTTCCAATTACCCGCTACTATTTTTCTACGCATAACCACCACCACTCAGTTGAGTGGCGTGATTGTAAACGAAGAAAGCGGTAAGTTACAAGCGATACCCATGACACTAAATGCGCGGAGAGGTAGCAGTTGCCGCAGCAACCCTCTTCTGTTCTACTTCAGCTTGAAGTGTTTTAATCTCTGCTTCCAGAACCTTCAGTTTAGCCAAATTACTCTCTGGATCAGTAGCCTTCATTTTGGCCATTTTCGTCTGGCATTCTCGACTGATCCCATCTACCTTATTTTGACAGCCTACCACTTTTGTGTAAGCATCCGCAGCGGGTGTGCCTGCTGGCGCCTGATCATCTGCCCCTACTTTAGACCGCATATTAGGATCATTCAGCCAGGCTTGATAATTCTCAACGATGCGAGGGGGTGAACCTTTGTCCTCCGAACCTCCTATTAGCTCAAGTCGCGCTACAATCCTCTCTTGAGCTGCTTGAAGCCCTTTGACTATCGCCATCCTCTCATTTAACTCATCCATATTTTCTTTCACCTCTGCTGTCCCTAACTCTTCCTTCAACTTATACAACCTATCTGTGATGGATTTATCAGCTCCCTCCTGCTGATTGACTTCCATCTCTAATTTTGTCACTGCTTGTTCTAGTTCAACCATCCTAGCTTGCTGATCAGCCGGCAGATTCCCTTTTGCCTTAAACCGCTCACCTAACACTGCTTCTGTCCCACCTAGCGCTAGCGCATCACCTTGACCGATTGGCTGGTGTAATAGCCCACTTAACCCTTTCTCATCAGCAGTATAGACAGCAGAAGCGCTTTCTTCTTTTTCCACCTGTTTTTGTTTAACCTCTATTTTCCACTTCTCATACAGTTTATCTACCCTCCCTTGCAATGTAGTATTGTTTGCTTGTAATAAAGCAGCTTTCACATTATCACTCAGCACTAAACCTATGACATGTAGCCCCCCGCGCTTACTAGACGCCTCTGCGGCAGCAACTGCATGCTCAAGCTGTTGTATAATAGCATTCACCTGCTCTGGCGTTGAACCACTCGGGTCTTCACAATCTAACTCTATCGCACTCAAGGGATGACGCCGATGAAGACAATCAATCATAGCAGTCATTGCTTGCGCATAATATTTGCTATGATCCCTGTTAGCACGCACGCTTTCAAAAAACCCTGGTTCTTCGTCCTGGTATTTCACAGAGAAAACCATTGCACCGTCATCATTTTTCTTACGGGATACGTTAAATTTTGCTCCGCCAGAATCATAAATCATATCTTCGTCTTGAGTACTGATCAGCCTCTCCAAAGCTTTATCACGCGCCATTTCTGCACCACGAACCGCGTCATCACCGCACAGAGCTGTATATTTTTTCTCTTCTTCTTTTCGTTTGTTGAGTTCAGCAGTATCACCATGTTCATGAGGGAGCACTTCTTTCCAATCAACATGCTCTATCTTAGTACCCGCTATCACCCCCCCCGTGCGATGCCAATATCCAGCTAACCCCCGTTCTTTAGTGGGAACTGTAACGTTTGACTCTTGCCATTGCTGAGCTGCTATAGGATCACTAAAATCTGCGAATTGCACATGTGTGCGATCGTGTCCTAACGCCTGGGCTATCCGTTTTTCTTGGTTAGGTGTTAATACTTCACCGAGTATCTCAGACTGACCAAAAACACTGTCTGCTGGTCTCCTCAGTGCCCAGCCTGAAAACATTTGTTTTGGATTTATCTTCCATGTCGTATCACCGGCTTCCAATTGCGCTTTCAACTCTGGCGTCATTGTCAACTCGGTCATTATCTTAGCTGTTTTATCCACGTACAAAATCTTTTGTTCATTAGGCGGCACTATGGGCTCTACTAAAATATAAGCGCGATCAGAAACAGTATGTAGAGGCACGTTGTCAAAAAAGAGAGGATCCTTCAAATTCACACGGCTCAAATCCATCTTTAAGAAATCACAAGCACCCTGCTTTTTCCCCAGTGTAACCATTCTTGCATGCGACATATCATGCTTCAGCATGTCCCTATTCAAAGATACAGTCTCATTCGCATAAACACGCGTTTGCGCTACACCTTTCAGGCGATCCACTTCGGTTTCCACTGTTTCTGGAAAAGCCGCGAGCAATTCTTTAAAATCGGTTAATGCTTTGGAACCAGCCGGCACTCCTAACGCATCTACTTTTTTTTCAAAAGCAGCTACTTTGTCTTTCAGTATGCTCGTTTCAACAGGCTGACCACTCAGCCATCCATCTTGTATCGCACTTATCGCTTTTTCGAGTTCTTCAGCATCGCCCTGGAGCGCCAAAAATTCACCACCTCCACCCCCATCATCCACAGGCTTCCTATTGACAATTTCTTTTACGTCACTCATGAATTTTTTGAGATGCCCATCTGGACGCTTTCCTTCGTGATAGCCATAGTCCGACAATGGATGAATAATAGGAGGAACATTGGCCTTGAGCAGGTCTTCTTCGGCTTGTAGTTTCTTTTTTTCCTCTGCGATTGCCTTGAGTTCTGAGGGTTGATCTCCATCAACATGAGCCTTCACTGCACGTTGGGTAAGCTCATCCTTTTTTCTCTGAAAAGCAACCTCATGTACCCCGGATGCTGACTGTCTTACCCGTGCATCATCTCTCGCTTGCAACATCAGCGTGGCAACCGCCTTCTGAAGCAATAGCGCATTTTCTTTGGCTTTTTCAAGAGTAATGGCTTTAGAATCTGATTTCTCTTTTTTTTTATCCGAGGGGGGCATATAAAATCCTTCCGCTTAAATTTAAGGTTTGTTTATTGAATAATTATACCATATTAATCTAATTTATGACCAAATCTATAAACCTTTTGTCGCACTCAATTGCGCTTTTTCCCGTGCTCGTTGATACAGTTTTTGATCCGCTTCTGTTGGCTCATAATGCAGTATTTCCAATGGCTTACCATGCGCACTACCTAAAAGCTGAATTTCCACCCAACTCGCTCGCGCCATTTTATTAAATCCGGCGAGCTCAACTGTCCAGCCCCGTTTATACACTTCACGCGCCATGACCCGCGCTGTATGCAACGCATCTTCCAGCGTTCTTTCATAAGAAAATAAATCTTTTGGCGCACCCACCAAACAACTCCCCCTATCATAAATCTGATAATGCGGACTCGCTCCTTCTAATTGTAAGATGGTTTTGTCACTGGGCGTTTCCAAGTTATACACATCCCAAATCGTCAATGTCGCAAAACGCTGCATCAAATAATATATTTCCACAATCGTCAAGGGACGATCAACCCAGTTACCTATCTCAGGCAATGGGAGGTCTTGGCCAAGCGCTTCCCACACTCTGGACTTTAAATCAGTAAAATATTGATATCCCTCGTCTATCCGAATGCGCTCTTTGATCGTCAACGTCAATTTTGCAGTCAGCGGCGTGCCTGACGCATTGTTCGCTGAAATCACCACTTCATAAACACCTTGGGTTCCCGGTGCAGCAATCCCACTCAACGTGCCATTACTCGTACAAATTAATCCTTTGGTGAGGGACTTGCCATCCGATAATTCTGCAACAAATTGCACTGCACCGCTTTCCGCATCGGGTGATTGGATGAAATCATTTAAGTTCAATGGGCCTAATGAAGCACCTTCATTAACCACTTGGGGCGGGATGGCTTTGATTAAAACAGGCGGTTGGGTTGGCATGTGTGTTTCCCTTTATAACCTACTCTCATTGCAGAGTACGCGAAATAGAGGTTTTTGGGAAGATCATCCTACATTCACACCCACTCATAAATTTCTGTTACCAGAGTGCTACATTGCGTACATTTTACACCACAATTTGATGTTTTTTTACATTGCTTCACTTTCCCTTTCCGAATCCAATGCCCCAGCATTTGACGCAGCAAATCAGAGTCGCAATTAAAATAACTACACAGATTCGCCAAACTCGCTATCTTGACTCGCGTTAAATAGTGTTTGAGATCAAGCAAGTTCATATTGGCCTCCCGTTTCACTTCGGGTTGCATAAAGTCGCATCGCCAAAATAATCGTGGCAAACAGCATGGTGATGCTCGTCACCCAGATAAAAGAAGCACAAGGATGACGCGCCCAAGTCGCCAATTGATAAAAAAGCACAGCGGCACCATAAGCAACACCTGTTGTCCAGGTCACAGAAAAAAATGTCCACCCTCGACTCACTTCACGTAACATGGCAGCTGTTGTAGAGACACAAGGAAAATAAAGTAATACAAAAAGCAAATAGGCAATCGCACCTACTTGTCCATCAAATTGTTTCGCTATCAAACCATACACACCCTGCGATACAGTATGCGCTGGTGCTTTTGCCAGCACAGGATTACCAAGCGCACTACCGAGCTGGCTTAAATTAGCTGGAATAGACAAAATTGCATTATGCAATCCATCCCAAAAATGAAAAGTATCCCCCGATAAATTGGCTAAATGCCCAACCTGGCTATACAACGCATTCAATGTACCAATCACGACTTCTTTGGCTAATACGCCCGTCAACAACCCGACCGTAGCAGGCCAATTGTCTTGTTGAATCCCCATCGGCGCAAAAACAGGTGTCACGGAACGACCAACAACAGACAGTAACGAATGCGCATCACCTTCTCCTGTATTTAAACTACCACCGACATTCAAGCTACCTAATATGCCCAGTAAAACGCAGAGAGGTACAATTAATTTGCCTGCACGCAAAACAAAGCCCTGCAAGCGCTGCCAAGCATGTAGACCCAAGGTTTTTAAATGAGGCAAGTGATAAACCGGTAATTCCATCATCAGCGGCGCAGACTCACCCTGTAAAAGGGTTTTTCGCAATAACAATCCTGTCAACATAGCTAATAGGATACCGATCAAGTACAACATAAATATTACATTTTGCCCACCCACTGGAAAAAATGCGGCTGTAAACACAGCATAAATCGCGAGACGCGCACCGCATGACATGAAAGGACTCATCATCACCGTGAGAATCCGATCTCGTTTATTCTCTAATGTACGTGCTGCCATCACAGCGGGAACATTACAGCCAAAACCCACAATCATCGGCACAAATGATTTGCCCGGTAAACCTAAAGCACGCATCAAACGATCAATCACAAAAGCAGCGCGCGCCATGTAGCCAGAATCTTCCAATAAAGCAAGAAATAAAAAAAGAGCGCCAATCACTGGAATAAAAGTCACTGTTGTATTAATACCTTTACCTACTCCATTGGCAAGTAGTGCAACAAGCCAAGCAGGCGCGTGAAGTCGCGCCAACCCTTGCGCAAGTCCATCCACAAAAAGAGTGCTACTGCCTATATCAAAAAAATCCTGAAATGCACCACCGATATTGATCGCAAAAAAGAACATGAGGTACATGACACTTAAAAAAATAGGAATCCCTAATACACGATGTAACACAATGCGATCAATGTAAGTCGTCCATGTTTTACATTGCTGTGTCGATGTCGTGACACAAGAAGAAACAACCGCTTGAATAGAACGATAACGCGCATCAGCTAACAGTATGTCACTATCTTCTTGCAATACACGATGAATTTTTTCCTGATAGGCAGGTATTTTTTTTAAAATCGTTTCTGGAATAAATTGACGTACAAACTGATCTTCTTCTAGCAAGCGCAGTGCCAACCATTTATTTTCTAACCCCGATTGCACTGGTATTTCATTCGCTATTTCTGTCACTATATCGGTTATTAAAGTAGGATACTCCACAAACGAAGAAGGTATGATTGGTTGGGCATGAACCACTGCATTTTTTAACTCTTTAATCCCTTTGCCATTGCTAGCCTCTAATATAACGACAGGGCAATGAAGTGCTTTGGCAAATTGCTCCACTGCAATTTTCATCTGTCGCTGGCGCGCCACATCCATCATATTAAGCGCGAGAATAACGGGGACACTCATCTCCAGTAATTGCGTTGTCAAATAAAGACTACGCTCTAAATTACTCGCATCCACGATATTGATAATGAGATTGGCTTGACGCTTTAGGATATAATCACAGGCAATGCGTTCATCCAAAGAAGAATCAACAGAGACACTTGCTAATGAATAAATACCAGGTAAGTCAATTGCTTCAACTGTCGTGCCCTGCCATTCAAAAAAACCGCTTTTACGTTCAACGGTAACCCCAGGCCAATTCCCCACACGCTGCCGCCCGCCTGTCAATGCATTAAAAATGGTCGTTTTGCCACAATTGGGATTACCGACTAAACCAATGGTCAGTGCGCTCATGCTAACACCTCTTCCAGTTGCAAAACGCTAGCTTCCTCTTTGCGCAAACTTAAAGCAAAACCACGCACGTGAATTTCAACAGGATCACCTAAAGGCGCTATGCGCGAAACAATCAGCTCTGTACCGGGTATTAAACCCATTGAAATTAAACGATGACGATAACCCTTTTCGCCAGAAGATAGGCGCACGATACGTGCTTTATCGCCGATTTTCATGTCTTTTAAGCGCACACTATCTCCTGCTGCAGACTCTATGAGAAACAATAATAAGCAGCTCTTTTGAGATGTGTAGTATCACCCTTTTTCTTGCGAACTGTCAATGCAATTGAGAATGATTATCATTTAAACGCCTCAACGCATTGCCGCAACGCGATCAATTGACCGTGAAAAAAATGCCCCGCGCCCGGCAAACGAACCAACTGCGGCTTAGGCTGCAACGTTTCCACCCATTCACAGACCGCCTCTGGTGAAACAATCTCATCTTGCTCACCCTGCACAATCAACCAAGGACAGGTAATAGGCGGCAACCGAGGTGATAAAAAACGCGAGACTTGCGGCGCCACGGTCACCAAGCGCGCAACAGAAAGTCGGGGCACGGTAGAAGCCGCCACAAAACCACCAAAAGAAAATCCAGCAAGCCACAGCGCCTCTGTCGGAAAAAGAGACTGAATCCATTGCGCAAGCGCTACTACATCATCGCTTTCGCCACGCCCCTCATCATGTCTCCCAACACTTTCCCCCACACCACGAAAATTAAATCGCACTGTTCGCAATCCCAAATTGTGAAACGCACGCGCCAAAGCAGACACTACTTTGTTATGCATCGTGCCACCATACAGCGGGTGGGGATGACAGATAATCACAGTTGCAGTCACTTCAGCATTTGCCGGCACCGTCGTGATAACTTCTAAATCCCCGACAGGGCCTGGGAATAGAAAAGCTGTTTCTTGTGATGGGAAAAGTTGCATAAATAACACTTAGGATCCTAATATTTTCTTTAAGAATTTCCCTGTATAAGAAGCTTTTTCTTTTACTATCTCTTCTGGCGTTCCCACCGCAACAACCCGCCCGCCTTTATCGCCTCCTTCCGGCCCCAAATCAATAATCCAGTCAGCTGTTTTAATCACATCTAGATTATGTTCAATAATCACAATTGTATTCCCCGCATCACGCAGCCGATGCAATACCTTGAGTAATTGCTCAATATCAAAAAAGTGCAACCCCGTTGTTGGCTCATCTAAAATATACAAAGTCTTACCTGTATCACGTCGTGACAATTCCCGAGCCAACTTAATACGCTGTGCTTCACCGCCCGATAACGTTGTTGCACTTTGACCCAAGCAAACATAGGAGAGACCTACATCCACTAGTGTTTGCAACTTACGTGCCACAACCGGAATAGCATCAAAAAATACACGGGCATCTTCAATAGTCATGGCTAACACTTGTTGAATATTTTTTCCTTTATAAGTGATTTCCAGTGTTTCACGGTTGTAACGCTTCCCCTGACAAATATCACAAGTCACATACACATCCGCCAGAAAATGCATTTCAACTTTGATAACACCATCACCTTGACATGCTTCACATCGCCCACCTTTGACATTAAAACTAAAGCGACCTGGCGTGAAACCACGCGAACGCGCTTCTTGCGTGCCAGCAAATAATTCACGAATGAGCGTAAATACACCCGTATAGGTAGCAGGATTAGAACGTGGTGTGCGGCCAATAGGACTTTGATCTATCTCAACCACTTTGTCGAGTTGCTCCAGACCTTCTACATTGGCATGAGAAGCAGGCTCATGCTGTGATGCGCCGTTAACAGCACGTGCAACTAACGGCGCCAATGTATCATTAATTAATGTCGATTTTCCGGAGCCAGACACACCCGTGATACAAGTCATCAGTTGCAAAGGAATAGTGACATTAATATTTTTTAAATTATTACCTGCAGCCCCTTCCAACATAATCACTTGCTTAGGATTCATAGGCAATCGCTTGAGCGGGACAGCAATTTGACGCTTGCCTGACAAATACTGTCCCGTTAAAGAATCGGGGTGCTTTAAAATATCCGCCGGCCTGCCTTCAGCCACAATTTGCCCGCCATGCACCCCCGCACCCGGCCCTATATCGATCACATGATCCGCATTCAAAATGGCTTCTTCATCATGCTCCACTACAATGACTGTATTACCCAAATCACGTAAATGAAACAGCGTTTTCAATAACCGCTCATTATCACGTTGATGCAGGCCAATCGAAGGTTCATCCAAAATATACATGACACCCACCAAGCCAGCACCTATCTGGCTAGCCAAACGAATACGTTGCGCTTCGCCACCAGACAGCGTTTCTGCGCTACGATCTAGGCTCAAATAATCTAATCCCACATTCACCAAAAAACTTAACCGGCTAATTAATTCTTTTAAAATTTTAACGGCAATTTCCCCACGATAACCATCCAACTTTAAATTTTCAAAAAAATGCTTACACTGGCTAATGGGAAGCGCCGTCATGTCTGACAATGATTTATCCGCCACAAACACATTACGCGCCGCCAGAGATAATCGCGCACCGCCACAACTGTCACATTTTGTATGTGCTAGATATTTACTTAATTCTTCTCGCACCATTTCTGATTCTGTGTCACGGTAGCGTCGCTCCATATTTGGAATGACCCCTTCAAAAGGGTCTTTTTTGCTAAAACTACGGCCATCATCATTACGATAATTAAAATGGATAATTTCTTTACCGCTACCATATAAAATAATGTGCCGAATTTTTTTAGGTAACTTCGAAAAAGGCGTTTCTACATTAAACTTAAAATGTTTGGCCAAACAAGATAGCATTTGGAAATAATAAGGACTCCTTTTATCCCAGCCGCGAATAGCGCCTTCCGCTAAACTAAAATCAGGATGTGTCACGATTAAATCTTCATTAAAATTTTGCTTAATACCTAAACCATCACAAGTAGGACAAGCACCCGCTGGACTGTTAAATGAAAATAATCGAGGCGTTAACTCTGCTAAACTATAACCACAATCAGGGCACGCAAATTTGGCAGAAAAAAGTTGTGGCGCACGAGCAGGTTCATCCATCCAACCAACCGCCGCTAAACCATCAGCCAAACGTAACGCTGTCTCAAATGATTCCGCAAGCCGTAAACGAATATCGGCTCGCACTTTAATTCGATCAATCACTACTTCAATAGTATGCTTACGACGTAAATCCAGCTTAGGCGCTTGATCTAACTCAACTAACTCGCCATCAATGCGTGCGCGCACATAACCTTGGGTACGTAATTCCTGCAATAACTCCAAATGCTCCCCTTTGCGTTCGCGCACAACCGGCGCCATCACCATGATTTTGGTTTCTTCCGGCATTGCTAATACCGCATCAACCATTTGACTAACAGTCTGCGCCTCCAGCACATGGCGATGCTCCGGGCAACGCGGCTGCCCCACCTTGGCAAACAGTAAACGCAAATAATCATAAATTTCAGTAATGGTACCCACCGTAGAACGCGGGTTATGAGAAGTGGATTTTTGTTCAATTGAAATAGCCGGTGATAGACCCTCTATATGGTCTACATCCGGTTTCTCCATCATCGATAAGAATTGTCGCGCATAAGCTGACAATGACTCTACATAGCGCCGCTGGCCTTCCGCATACAAAGTATCAAATGCCAAAGAAGATTTCCCCGAGCCAGAAAGCCCTGTTATAACAGTTAATTGATCTCGTGGAATATTAAGATTAATATTCTTTAAGTTGTGGGTGCGCGCACCCCGAATTTGGATTTCTTTCATAATAAGTTTGTCGTTTGAATAAGCTATTCATTATAATGGGCGCCTATTATAACGAAAGAACACGCAAATGACTCCCCCTAAAATGACCGCCACTGAATGCAAAGCCATTTTCTCTTTGTCTGCTATCTTATCGTTGCGCATGTTAGGATTGTTTATGGCGCTCCCTTTATTCGCTTTGTATGCTTCCCACTTGCCAGGTGCCACCCCATTACTGGTGGGGCTCGCTCTCGGCATATATGGCCTAACGCAAGCTATCCTACAAATTCCTTTTGGCACATTATCTGATCATTTCGGGCGCAAAAAAATCATTGTATTAGGTTTATGTATTTTCACTATTGGCAGCCTAATAGCGGCAACATCACATACCATTTGGAGCATGCTGCTTGGCCGTGCATTACAAGGAGCTGGTGCAATAGGCAGCACCATCATTGCCTTAATTGCCGACTTAACGCGCCCTGAGCAACGTACCAAAGCGATGGCCATCTCGGGCATCACTATCGGAATGTCTTTTTTACTCGCGATGATCGCGGGCCCCATCGTTGCTACCTGGATACAAATGAGCGGCATTTTTTGGTTAGCCGCTTTATTCAGCATCGTTGCCATTATTCTATTATTCACAGCAGTGCCGACTCCTACCGCTATCGCCGAACAGGTAGACACGGAACTCACATTACATTCACTTCCCGCATTATTAAAACAACCCGAGTTGAACCGCTTGAATATAGGAATATTCTTTTTACATATTATTTTTACAGCCAGTTTTGTTGTGATCCCTATTAACCTACAAACACTCGCGGGTTTGAACAGCCATCAACAATGGCTTTTGTATTTACCTACGCTGATCATTGCATTTTTTATTTCAATCAGTTGCATTAAGGTTGCTGAAAAAAAAGAGCAGATAAAACATTTTTTCATAGGCAGTATTTTATCATTGATCATCGCTGAATTTTTATTATGGATTTTTGCGCATCAACTCTTGCTTTCTGCGCTCAGTCTATTATTATTCTTTTCTGCGTTTTCATTACTTGAAGCATTCCTCCCCTCTTTAGTCTCGCGCACCGCACCTCCTCAACGCAAAGGCACTGCACTTGGCATTTACTCTTGCTCACAGTTTTTGGGCATTTTTGTCGGTGGCATCCTAGGCGGCTGGATTGATGGCGCGTTTGACCCCGTCAAGGTCTATTTATTTTGCGCAATTCTTGCTCTTGTCTGGTCAGCTATTGCGTTTCGTATGAAAAACCCTCAGTATTCTACTACTTCCCATTAACGATAATTTATTAATTTATTTTCAGGAGAGCCCCACATGGCAAAAGGCAGTGTTAACAAAGTCATCCTCATCGGCAACTTAGGCCGTGACCCCGAAGTACGCTACACCCCTAATGGTTTAGCTGTCGCTAATATCGCTATTGCAACCACAGAGTCTTGGAAAGATAAGCAAACCAACGAAACTCAGGAGCGTACAGAATGGCACCGCGTTGTGTTCTATGCTCGCTTAGCGGAAATTGTAGGCGAATATTTACGCAAAGGCAGCAAAATTTTTATTGAAGGACGGTTACAAACACGTAAATGGCAAGATAAAACAACCAACCAAGATCGCTACACCACAGAAGTGATCGCTGATTCCATGCAAATGCTAGACGGAAAAGGCAGCGGCAATAGCAACTATAGCGCCAGCCCTAGTGAAGCACATGTTGCTGAAAAATCAGGTGCCGAGACAGAACACCAATCACAGACCGCAACAGACAATTTTGATGATGATATTCCATTTTAATTCTCGACTATGAAGGCAGCAATCCGAGGTACAGAGCTTTATTTTGACATTGCAGGGATGCAATTGGCGCCTGTTGGCAGTGGCTTTGTTGAAAGACCTGTTTTATTTATGCTGCATGGCGGGCCTGGCGGCGATCACCTGCGATTCAAACAGCATTCACTGGAATTACAAAACTCTGCACAGTTAGTTTTCATCGATCACAGGGGCTGCGGACGCAGCAAAAAAACTAAGCAATCTAACTATACGCTTGAAAATAATATTGAAGATATTGAAGCATTACGCAAACATCTAGGACTTAAACGCATCTGTATTCTTGGCACTTCGTACGGAGGCATGGTCGCACAAGGTTATGCCATTCGCTACGCTAAAAATATCGACAAACTTGTGCTCGTTGTTACTGCGCCTAGCTATCGTTTCATAGATGAGGCCAAACGTTATGTACAAGAACATGGCTCGCCCAAACAAATTGCCTACATTAATAAATATCTATGGAGCGGTTCTTTCAAAAATCATAAACAAGTACAGCGTTTCTTTGAGGTAACAGCAAGCCTTTACTCAGCTACAACAAGAAAAAATGCTAAAAAAAGATTTAGTCAATCAACCGTTTGGTCTTATGAAGCACTGAACCAAGGTTTCAAGCATTTTTTGCGCGATTTTGATTTCATCCCTCATTTAAAAAAAATAAGCTGCCCCACCCTCGTATTAGCGGGTCAAGATGATTGGATTTGCAGACCTGATCAATCTAAAATAATAGCTAAAGAAATACCGCATGCAAATTTACACATTTTAAAAAAATGTGGGCATGCGATAGCAGTTGATGCACATGAGCGCTACATCAAATTGATAAAAACTTTTTTATCGGAAAAAGAGTAGGGTCTCAAGATTCCAACCCAACTTGACAATTGTAGCCAATCCAGCTACAATTGTAGCTGGATTGGCTACACTTATATGGAAACCGTTTATGTTATCGATAACCTCTTTCCTATTTTCAAAATACCGACAAAAGGTATTAGGGTTGCTGTTGTTACACCCAGAAACCCCTTATCACGTACGTGAAATTGCTCGTCTGACCAATACCGAAGCTGGAAGCCTCCATCGCGAGTTATCTAAGTTAGCAAACGCGCAAGTACTCATGCGAGAAGTGAGTGGCAATCAAGTATACTACCGAGCCAATCCTAATTTTCCCATTTTTGAAGAACTCGCAACTATTTTACGAAAAACTTCTGGCTTAGTAGATATTTTAGCAAATGCCCTAACACCACTGGCAAAAGAAATCACAGCCGCTTTTGTCTTTGGTTCTGTCGGAAGCGGAACAGAAAACAGAGGCAGCGACGTCGATATATTAATTATTGGAAAACTTAGCTTTTTAGATGCCGTGAAAGCTCTGTATTCTACACAAGCTCTTATTCATCGTGAAATCAACCCTAAGGTATTTAAAAAAACCGAATGGCATAAGTTAGTCAATAATAAAGATGCGTTTGTTCAAGATATCCTAAACAAACCTAAACTTTTCATTATAGGAACAATGAATGACCTTAAATAACCTCATCGGCAAAAGCCTTGAAAAAATTACAGTGAACCCAGACGTAATAAAACGACTGGTTGCCGCAGCAAAAAGAAATATTGCAGATTCAAAAATTATGGTTGTGAGCGCTGAAAATCGCTTTGATGCGGCTTACAAAGCAATCATGCAAATAGCAAATGCTGCGTTACAGGCAAACGGTTACCGAACCTTAACCAGCAAACCCGGTCATCATCAGACAATGATCCAATCGTTATCAAAAACGCTAGGAGTAGATAGCGATATCATTATCCTACTCGATGCCATGCGCAAGCAACGTAATGTTGCTGACTATTCAGGCGATATCATACCCGAAAGTATTGTGGAAGATTGCATCACCCAAGCCGAGATATTATTAAAATGCTTTCGATTAAGTATAAGCATCTAACCACTCCTTAGCCGTTCATATACTAACCAAGATAACACTGACGCTGGGCAAGAGAAGCCTGATTAAATTAAGTTTTTTAATGACTATTTTATCGTCCATCGATAAAATAGCCAGATTGGAATTTGACTATTTTATCGATGGACGATAAAATAGTCAGATGAAATATCGCCGTTACTTAGAACATGACATCAACACTATTTGCTTTCAAGCAGATAAGATGGCGCTTGTCTCTGGCCCTCGTCAGTGCGGCAAAACAACAATGGCTAAATTACTATTAAAAGAACGTGGCGCAGGAGAATATTACAACTGGGATGAAGTCAAATTTAGGCGAGAGTGGGCCAAAGACCCTCACCTTATTTTACCAAAGGATATATCGAATATTAAGCCAATGATAGTATTGGATGAACTCCATAAAGCAAAGCTATGGAAACGCAACTTAAAAGGACTTTACGATACACAAGATAATACATGCGACATACTCGTCACAGGCAGCACGCGATTAAACGCTTACCGAAAAGGAAGCGATAGGCCTAATGGGACGATATTACCACTTTCGATTACATCCATTTTCTGTTGCAGAATTAGGAAAAGAAAATTTCTCTGTCGACCCAGATCATTTAATTTCATCTCTGCTGAATCCTCCAAAGATATCCGAGAAAATACAGGATATATTAGAAACATTATACCAATTTGGCCCCTTTCCTGAACCACTATTTGCAGCCAATATAAAAACATTGCATCTATGGCAACGCAACCGAATTGAAAAAGTAATTCGTGAAGATTTACGCGATTTAAGTAATTTACCTGAGTTGAGCCAAATTGAAATGTTAGCCAGCCTATTACCAGAACGCGCATCGCAACCGTTAAGCATAAAATCACTCAGCGAAGATCTCGAAGTCGCATACACTACAATGAAAAGATGGCTTAATTATTTGAACGAATTATATTATGTGTTCACAATCCAACCCTACTCAAAATTACTCGCACGCGCACTTAAAAAAGAACAAAAACTCTATTTATGGGATTGGAGTGAAATTGAAAATAAAGGCGCCCGGTTTGAAAATTTAATCGCCTCTCATCTATTAAAATATTGCGACTATTTAACGGATACTGGTGCAGGTTATTTTGAATTGCGCTATCTCAAAAATAAAGAAACCCATGAAATTGATTTTTTAATATTAAAAAATAAAAAAATATTTCTACCAATAGAAACTAAGCATTCCGACGAAAAACCTAGCGACTCCTGGAAAAAATTCATGACCCATCTTGCATCACCATTTGGTCTACAATTGGTTATGAAACCAAATGTGTATAGAATTTATGAATACCAGGATTACAAAATTCTTGTTATCAGTGCGGCTGCATTTTTACAATTTTTAATATAAAAACTAAAAAAGAAACTATGCCAACTGGATAACAAGAACCTGCGAAGCAAATGGCTCACAAAAAGAGTATTGGGAGTTATTTTACTGCCATGATCCAGCAAACATTAAATTGCAGTTAAAAATGCTCAAAGAAATTAGCGTTAATGATTGATAAAAGCATTCAGATGAGAAATAATGAGACCCTCCAATTTAGGCTTAATCACAGTGGGGAATTTTTTCTGCATCATTGGATCAAAAGACTCGCCGTTTTTACTATCACGATAACCATGATTTGCTTGGGAGGAGTAGCCTTGTCAGCAGACCCATTAAACGCGCCCTACATTCCGAGAACAGTACTTTTCACACCCCCTCCAGTGATGGCCATCAAAATAAGCCCTGACTCCCAATATCTTGCTTACGTAAAAGCAGAACCATCAGGGGTAATGAATCTTTATGTGTGTTCCCGTAATCAATGCAACCAGAGTAATGCATTAAGACAACTCACTCACTTTACGACCCCAGAAATTTATCGGTTTTTCTGGACGGATGATTCAAAAAATATTGTTTTTTTACAAGACACCAACGGTTCGAAATCTTATCAATTATATTCTGTTAATATGGAATCAGGCACATTAAAAAATCACACAGCAGATTTTAAAAATATTACAGCTAAAATTTTTAAAGTCAGCGGCCATCGAGTGGCTGTTGGTATTAATGACCGAAATCCTAAATATCATGATGTCTTTATTCTGGATACTAGCAATGATTCGTTAACGAAGATTTTTGAAAATGATCGTTTTTTTCGTTTTACTTTTGACGATAATCTTAATATTGTTTTTAAAGAAGAAGTCCATGATGATGGCTCTATTGATATCTATAAAGATAACGCCGTTTATATGCATTTTTCTTCTGAAGATGCATTTCATTCACGACTTCTAAGACTTTATAATTCAACTCTTTATTATGTAGATTCAAGAAATTCTAATACCACATGGCTCAAATCAATCGACTTGACCACCGGAAAAGAAACAAAATTAGCTCACAACCCTAAAAGCGATATCAATGAAATTGTTTTTCTTGATAACCACCCTTTGATGTACTCAACAAATTGGCTCACAAAAGAATGGCGCAGCCTGGGTTCAGAAAATTTTGATTTATTACAAAAAACAATTGGAACGAATTTTGAAGTAACGAATCAAAGCAAATTGTTTTGGATAATTAGGGCTTATCATCCTCAAAAAATAGGGGCTAGTTTTTATCTTTACGATCTAGAAACAAAACAATTAACTCCTTTATTCATTGCTAAAACAGAGGCCCAACTAGCAAAGGTAACGCCTTTTGAATTTAAAACAAGAGATGGATTAATTTTAACGGCTTATATTACTTTACCCAACGGAATGAACTCGTTCGATTCCATAAAAAAACCCGTCCCTTTAATTGTTTTTCCTCATGGGGGACCTTTTCAAGCCCGAGATAGTTTAATTTATAATCCCTATGCACAATGGCTAGCGAGTCGCGGATATGCCGTTCTCAATGTGAACTTTAGATTATCCTCAGGATTGGGGAAAAATCTTGTTAACGCTGGAAATGGAGAATGGGGTCGAAAGGCACTCTTTGATCTTATCGATGGGGTAACATGGTGCATAGATAAGGGTATTACAACCACAACAAAAGTTGGCATAATGGGTGGAAGCTATGGTGGGTATGCGACTTTAGCAGGATTATCATTTACTCCTGAAGAATTCGCCGTCGGCGTTTCCATTGTTGGCCCCTCTAGCTTAATCACTGTTATGCAAAAAGTACCAACCTATTGGGATTTCCCTAATTACCCTTTATCGGACTCAGAATTGCTTTTCACTAAGGGTGCCTTTATAAAAAGTATGGGTGGCAGCCCTGATACTCCAGAAGGTCAGCAATTTTTAGCAAGCCGTTCACCACTCAATTTTGCCAACCAAATTGAACGCCCCTTATTATTAATTCAGGGAGACAATGACCCCATTGTCACTAAAGAAGAATCTCAACAAATTTTTGATCAATTAAAACAATCAAAAAAGAAAGTACGCTTACTTTCATTTTCCGATGAAGGGCATCAATTTAGACGTTATGCCAATATTGATGTATATCTTGCATATGCGGAAAAATGGTTACATGATGTTCTTGGCGGTCGTTTTGAACCAGTCGACCCTACGTTAATGAAAGAATCGAGTGTCACCATTCAAGAATCTTACCCCCCTACAGGAGGAACCATGAAACTCTCAAGCAGTGCATTTAAAAACGCAGATCACATCCCACGCCAGTACACCTGCGATGGGGCCAATATCAACCCACCATTAGATATTGCTGATATTCCGGCCGGCACGAAAAGCTTAGTGTTGATCCTGGAAGATCCTGATGTACCGCGATATATTCGTGAAGATCAAATGTGGGATCATTGGATTGTTTTTAATATCCCACCCAACACCACCCGCATTGACGAAGGAACAGAACCGCTTGGTCAGCATGGTTTAGGAACAGGCAATAACCTGAAATATTATGGCCCCTGCCCTCCTGATGCAGAACACCGGTATTTTTTTAAACTGTACGCACTGGATTCGCTATTAACCATTACTGAAAAGTCTACAAAAAAGCAAGTTGAGGCTGCAATGAAAGGACATATACTTGCTCATACTGAATTAATGGGCATTTACGGCAGAGGTTAGGATTCGACACTTCGTATACTCACCTCACCATAACAGAAGCGTTGTATTGTGTGTGCCTTGTCTAACACAAGCAACTCTCCTTGTTCACTAATGCCCTGCGCCTTCCCGGGTATTATTTTCTCTGGCGTATGTACAGTCACTTCTTTGCCTATCAGAAAATCATACATCTGCCATTCTTCCATAAAAGCAGCCAACCCTTCTTCTTCATACTGTGATAAGCCGCTAAGTAACTCATTGAGAATCAGCCCAGCCAAATTATTCCGCTCTATGGTGGGTCGATTGAGTATTTCAACAAGATCTATACGCCCTGCATCCAACGGCTCAGGCAAATTGACATTCAAACCAAGCCCAATCACGATATTTTCACTACGTCGCTCTAATAAAATACCCGCAAGTTTACGGCCAGAAAATAAAACATCATTGGGCCATTTCAATTGAATTCCCACTGAAACACCGTGTTTTTTTAAAGCACGCACCACCATCACGCCAATCGCAATACTCAAACTGGAAACATTTGGCAACACCTTAGAGAAACGCCATAACAATGAACACAAAATACTGGTACCATGCGCTGCAAACCAAGTACGACCACATCTGCCACGTCCTGCTGTTTGTTCTTCTGCCAAACAAACCCAGCCTGCGCATCCCTCTTTTGCATGCTCTAAAAGATATTGATTGGTTGAATTAATCGTTTCAAAAATTTCTAACTTGGCCAACGCAGAACGGCAATGCGGATAAATAACGCTGAGAATTTTTTCTGCATTGAGCGGCTCAAAAAGTGAATTCATGTTATCAAAAATCTTACAGTTGAAAAAAATTATCATCTTTTCATATTTAATTGCAGTATAACCTATTGCTTAATTTACCAAAAGCCTATCTAATAGGTGGGGGCTATAAATGGATCATAACAAGGGAGATGCTTTACAATGAATACAGCTTTACTATTGATTGAGATGCAAAATGATTATTTTCCAAATGGCAGAATGCCATTAGAAAAGAGCACTGAAGCGTGCTTCAAAGCACAAGAGATTCTACAAACATACCGCGCAAAGCAGCTTCCCGTGGTGCATATTCAACATATTTCAACTCGCCCTGATGCAGTACATTTTCTACCTTGCACAAAAGGCGTTGAGTTTCATTCGAATGTACAGCCTGTAAAAAGCGAGCCTGTTATCAAAAAACATTACCCTAATAGCTTTAAAGATACTGCGTTATTAACCTATCTGATGAAGCATCAAATTAACCACCTTGTTATAGCCGGCATGATGACACACATGAGTATTGATGCCACTGTCAGAGCGGCATACGATTTAGGAATTAGCTGCACATTACTAAGCGATGCCTGTGCGACCATGAATCTGGAATTCAATAGCCTTTTAATTCCCGCTCAAACAGTGCAACATGCTTTCCTGGCAGCACTGCAATCCATGTACGCAACTGTCCTGAGCACTAAAGAATATCTCCAAACTTTCGGAGCAAAAACTTCTATTGGCGCTTAAGAGCCTGTTCAAAATTTATATTGAGCATAAATGCCTATGACTTGGAATGCTTGCTACCTTGCACCAGATCCCACTCAATGGAAAGGTCGAGCGGATACTCCGCCCGATTCTTGTTTTTTTCAGTCAGTACGCCTACTCAATTTACTGGAAGAACAGCCATCTAAGACTGTACAAACCACTTTCGCACTGATTGGTTTTAAATGTGACGAAGGTGTTCGTCGCAATCACGGCCGCATCGGTACTGCAGAAGGGCCAGCTGCCATTCGACAAGCATTGGCCAGATTACCGCTACAAAACCAAATAGCAAATTGTTTTGATGTGGGTAGCATTGTTTGTATGGATGGCGATTTGGAAGCATCACAACATGCACTTGGCGAAATCGTCGCCCTCCTGCTACAGCAAGGCATCAACCCGATCGTGCTGGGTGGAGGGCATGAACTTGCATGGGGGCACTATCAAGGTATTGCTAAAACATTCCCACAACAGAATTTGGGCATCATTAATTTTGACGCCCATTTTGATATGCGCCCTGTATTAGAAAATGGCCATGGCACCTCTGGTTCTGCCTTTTTACAAATCGCGGAAGCGCATCAAGCAGCTAGCCGCCGTTTTGATTATAATTGCATTGGCATACAACATGCCGGCAACATCCGGCAATTACATGAAACAGCCAAGCTACATAATGTAAAAATTATTTGGGCAGATGAACTACATCAGGGCCAATTAGAAAAAGTAGTCGATTTTATTGACCGGGTCATTGATCAAAATGAAATAATTTACCTCAGCCTGTGTCTAGATGTCTTTGGTGCTGCCTTTGCACCTGGCGTCAGCGCTACTCAAGCATTAGGTTTATCACCTTGGCATGTCATTCCACTCATCAGGCAAATTGCTGCTTCAGGAAAAATCATTTGTTATGATATAGCTGAAATGTCTCCACGCTATGATTTTGACCACCACACGGCTAAATTAGCTGCCAATTTAATTTATGAATTTATTCATCATCACAATGAACAACCACGTCCATGGTAATGTGGTATGATGCCACGCCTATTTTAACGCGATGAAACCGTGGAAAGATGAATACATTGCAAAAAGAAACTTCCCTAACACCCCTCCGATTTCAGCAATTGCTTCTCAATTGGTTTGATTATTCGGGACGCAAAGATTTGCCCTGGCAACAAGATAAAACGCCTTATCGCGTCTGGGTTTCAGAAATCATGCTGCAACAAACCCAAGTGAACACCGTCATAACTTACTTCAATCGTTTTATTAAACATTTTCCCACCCTAGAAAAACTGGCTGCAGCAAATGAAGATGCTGTCTTACATTTATGGACTGGCCTGGGTTATTACAACCGTGCTCGCAATTTACAAAAAACAGCAAAAATAATCGTTCAACATTATCATGGTCAATTCCCAAATCAATTAAGCGAATTAGAGAAACTTCCCGGTATTGGCCGCTCCACAGCGGGCGCTATTTTATCTATTGCTTTCAATCAACCTGCCACTATCTTAGATGGGAATGTTAAACGAGTATTGACGCGCTTACATGGTATTACCGAATGGCCCGGCATCAAAGAAACAACAGAACAGTTATGGTCTATTGCCGAACAATATACACCTATGCAACGCACCGCTGATTACACCCAAGCAATCATGGATTTGGGTGCAACACTTTGTATACGAGGAAAACCACGTTGCCTTGAATGTCCTTATCAACTCGATTGCAGTGCGCACGCTCAAGGAATAGAAAAAACATTGCCTTTGTCAAAACCGCGCAAAACACTACCCATACGCCAAGTTACCTTGCTAATCTTGCACAAAAGATCACATTTAGTTTTACTCGAGAAACGCGCCCCTGCCGGTATATGGGCCAGTTTATGGAGCCTGCCAGAAGTCAATGGCATACCTTCTGCTGCTGAGATTCGCAAAATTTGCAAACAGCGTTTTCAATTACAGGTCGAGCAATCCGTACTTGGCCAATCTTTCCGACATACTTTTAGCCACTTCCATTTAGATATTGTCCCTGCTCTTGTAACCGTAAAAACAACGAACACTAAAATCATGGAACACACCCAACAAATTTGGTATAACTTACAGCACCCCCAGGCAGTTGGCTTACCTGCACCAGTAAAATCATTGTTAATCCATTTAGAGAAAACGTTATGACTCGTCTTATTGATTGCGCCAAATTAAAGAAACAAACAGAAGGATTAGAAAAAGCACCGTACCCCGGAGAATTGGGTAAAAGAATTTATGCAGAAATTTCTCGCGAAGCGTGGCAATTATGGTTAACGCATCAAACAATGTTAATCAATGAGTATCGTCTGAGCATGCTAGATCCCAAAGCACGTGAGTTTCTAGCCCGCGAAATGGAACTGTTTCTTTTTGAGTCAGGCAGTAGAAAACCTGAAGGTTTCACCCCACCCGAATAATCACTTGACTCAAAGACCAGCAATCTGTTTAATAGCCCGTTCCACGGCATATCATCATGTGAGGGGCCAGATAGCTCAGTCGGTAGAGCAAGGGACTGAAAATCCCTGTGTCGGTGGTTCGATTCCACCTCTGGCCACCAGGTAATGTCATAAAAATCAAAGGGTTAAAGAGCCACTTACTTTCCCTTCAATCCTCGACTGTAGCAAATTTGTAGCAGAGATTCGCTCTGCTGCTTTCTTAAGATGATGGCTGCTCAAGTGAGCATACCTTAAAACCATCTCAATACTCGCCCACCCTCCAAGTTGTTGCAACTCTTGAAGTGACGTACCATTTTGCACATGCCACGACGCCCAAGTGTGCCGTAGATCATGCCACCTAAAATCTTTTATTCCTGCTCTTTTCAAAGCATTTGTCCAAGCACGTGTATTAAGGCGCTTAATTGATTTGCCTTGATACGAAAAAACAAAACGGGGGTGCTTTCCAATTTGCTCTCTAATCACTTCCATTGCTTTTGCATTCAAAGGAATTGCAATCGCTTTTCCCGATTTTGATTTACGTGCTGGAATAAAAGCATGGCATCGCTCGAAATCAATTTCCGACCATTCTAAATTGGCGGTGTTAGATTCACGAAGCCCTGTGTGTAATGTGAACTCCATTGCGCTTGCAAGATGCAATGGCAATTCCTTTTTGAGACACTCTGCTTCTCCAAGCGTAATCCAACGTATGCGTTTATTATCTTCCTTTCGCATACGCACAATCGGCGCTCTATCTAACCATTCCCATTCCCGCTCTGCTTTCCGCAAAATAGCGCGTACAAGCGCTAACATGCGATTTACTGTAGCAGGACTGGCACCGCTTTCTTCCTTGATTTGCGCAATCCTTTCAATCCGATCACGGGTCATATCGACCAGTAACACACCGTTTAAATGCTGATCTAGCCATCTAAACTTAGATTGGTCGCTAAACAAGCTTCTCTTATGCTGCGATTCAGTACACCATCTAATAACCGCATCATTCCAATCTTTTGTGGGTTTTTCCTTCAAAGCATCCACTTTCCACAACTCTGCTTTTATTTTGTCATGCAGACGTTGTGCATCTACCCTGTTGGAAGTCCCACTACTTTCCTGTATGCGAGCTCCTTGGTGGCTAATTGTGATCCACCATGTTTTACCTCTTTTGTAGAGTGCCATATTTTTCTCCTATGACTGACACCCCACGATGACTTAGCCGTATTAGGATAAAGCGATCGGATGTGTTCGACAAGATCATTTTCAAGAAAACACCAACGCTTGCCGATTTTAGCACCTGGTATGGCACCCTTGATGGCTTGCTTGCGCAAACCATCCGGTGTCATATGAAGGAGCGTGGCGGCTTCTGCGAGGGTGAGCGTGCGCATTGGTTTATCTATTGGAATAAATAATAGTGGGCTGGGGTTTGTGTTGAGCTAAACGAACATGCCGCCGTAACAATTCGCCGCGTAAGATTCTCATTTCACTTGGAGCATCAATACCGACTCGGATATCGCCCGCGCCACTTAGGATAAAAATTTTAATGTCATCGGAGATTAGAATTGACTGACCAGCGTTACGATTAAGTATGAGCATAAAAAAGCTTCCTGTTCTTTTTGGGTTGGTTAAAGTTTTAGAGCATTCGGGGAATGCTTAAGATTGAATGATACATTATGTATACATAATGTCAATAGATATAATACATTTTGTATCGTATTAGATTAGCCCATATTTTACTCATTATCTTTCAAGGATTTCTAATAAATTTAACAGCATGATGCAGTTAAATACCTTACTGACCATTAGGTTTTATATTAGGCTTAAATTGGTGAACGGATTCTGCATTGGCTGGAGAAGATTGCTTAGATGGTGTAAATAACGTTTGTGGTATTTGAGTGACTGATGGCATGGAAGATAATTGATGCATAACACTTTGTGTAGAAGGATGATTTTTTCCATGATAAGGAGAATCCATAAAAATTTTCAACGCACGTTCTAATACATCACGCTGTCTTTTATGCTCTCCGAGCGCGCCATAGGCATTTCCCAGGTTATTAAGCGTTATTGCTACCTCAATATGGTCTTTTCCATAATAGATTTTCTGAATTCTCAGTGCACGCTCTAAATAATCTCGCGCCTTTACATAATCACCCAGTGAACCATACGCACTACCTAAATTAGCAAGCGTTACTGCCACCTCCACATCATCTTCGTTAATTACTCGCAATTGATAACAACGCATTATAGCTGCTTTATCTAAGTCAATGACTCTACAGGTAAGCCCTTCATTGATTTTCAACGCACGTTCTAAGCAATCCTGCGCCTTTTCATGATCACCAAGCGAACCATACGCGATACCTAAATTAGTAAGCGTTACTGTCGACTCCACATGGTCTTTTCCATAATGGGCTTCCTGGATTTTCAGCGCACGCTCTAAATAATCCCGTTTTTTTAAATAATCACCCAGTGAACCATACGCTCTACCTAAGTTAGTAAGTGTTGCCACCGTCTCTACATGGTCTTTTCCATAATGGCCTTCTTGGATTTTCAGAGCACGCTCTAAATAACCGTGCCCCTCTTTATGACAGCCCAGCGAACCATACACGCTACCTAAATTATTAAGCGTTGCTGCCACCTCTATATGGTCTTTCCCATAATGGGCTTCCAGCATTTCCAACGCACGCTCTAAATAACCCCGCATCACTGCGTAATCACCCAGTGAACCATACGCATTTCCTAAATTATTAAGAGTTGCTGCTACCTCTACATGGTTTTCTCCATAATGGGCTTCCATTATTTTCAACGCACGCTGTAAATAAGCTTTCTCCTCTACATGATCACCCAGAGAACCATACGCGTTTCCTAAATTAGCAAGCGTTATCGCAACATTAACATGGTTTTCTCCATAATGGGCTTCTTGGATTTTTAACGCACGCTCTAAATAATCCCGTTGCTTTACATGATCACCCAACGAACCATATGCATTTCCTAAATCATTAAGCTGTCTTGCCACCATCACATGGTCTTTTCCATAATGGGCTTCCACTATTTTGAACGTACGCTCAAATTGCGATTTTGCTGCACGATAAAAACCCTGATGAAATAGTACAGAACCGGTTTGCGTTTTTAACCTTGCTAATGTTAAATTTGTATGATTTTCTTTCTCTGAAAATAACCGTTCCTGATGCTCAAGCACAGCCAGCGCTTGAGCAAGGTAATCCACTCTTTGCTTATCACTGCCTAGGAGTGCGAACTGTCTTTCTGTAACAACTAACCAAGGAAAGTACCAAACCATTAAATCTTCTTTTTGTAACATTCTTTCCTTTTCATGATAAATACGGGTCACTTCTTGAACTAAACGGTGGACTACAAGCTTATTTCCATCTTCACTCATTTCAACTAAAGAATAATTTCTAAGTTGCTTGATCGCGTTATTCACTTTCAATTCAGGTGCAGAGATTTTTTTTGTTTCTAAATAATATCGCAATAAAATTTTTAAAGTTCCTTCAGGATCTCCATAGGCACATAGCGTAAACAAAGTACGCGTTATTCCAGAAGCATCTTGTTGATCAATTTCTTTAAGACTCATTTCCCAAGTAACCATCACAGGTACATGAGCAATTCCTACAGGCATAGTACCTTCTGCAAGCATCTCTGCTCGATATTTGTTATAGAGCTTTAGATAGCTTTCAGCGGTTTCTTTATTGTATCGTATATAAGCACCCGCTTGCGCTAAAGCCAAAGGCAAATCTTCTAGCTTATTGGCTAACTCAGCTACACTTTTATCTTCACCTTCCACTTGACCCAGTTCTGTTAATAATTTGATACTATCCACACGTTCAAGTGCGCTTAAATGGTGCACTGTAAAATTAGCTGGCCATTCAGCGCGCCGAGTCAGAACCATTACCTGTCCACTCGATGTAGGTAAAAATTTCTCGATGCTTTCATAATCTTTTACATTATCATAAACCAAAATACAGTCTGGATGATCTGTAAACCACCTTTTGACCATGCTGCGAATATCGTCTGAGCTAAGATTAAGCTGCTGTATAACTACACCGCCAATAGTAACATTACCACCAGCCTTAATATCACCAGTTTTTACAGTTGCCTGTATGTTTAAAACTTCTTCTGGTTTAATAATTTCTATATAAAACGAACGATAAGCTGCATCTAAGCGATCTAGTGATTCTGCTTCAAACCAAAAGCGATTGACAGAAGAGAATGTTTGCAACTTGTGCAAACAATGTATAGCCAACTGCGTTTTACCAATACCGCCCATTCCAGATAAAACAATAGGTGAAGGGTTAACATTACTCTGCTGCATCGCTTGTTCTAAGCGTGCTACAATTATATTACTCAGTGCTTGCCTACCAACAAAATAGGGCATTGATAAAGGAACGTTCCAAGTATATGGGTTACTATTTTTGTTCTCTTTTGAATTTGCAACATCACTGTTGTCTTTTTCTTCTAAGGAACTTGAAAATGTTGCAAATGCACGGTTTTCCCTAAACAACGAAAAACCACCTAGCAATGCGGTTTCTGCAAGCGAAGAACCCAACCAAGGCAGTGCTTTTTTTGAAATAGGTGGGATTTTTGCGAATCGCGAAGATGTATAGCTCATCTTCACGCCTGATTTTGGTAAATGAACCGAGCGAGCCCCTGTCCTTACCACACGCCGAATGGTTGCTGAAAACAAAATATATTCTCCTTTATTAATTTTGTAATGCAAATACTATTAAACTCGGTATATAAAACAAGTATCTTACTTACCATTGGGTTTTACGCCTAATTTGGTATCACTACTGGATGGCCCTGGATTGACTGAAGGAGGTTGTTTATTCAATACAAAGAATGTTTGTGATGCTTGAGTGACTAGAGGCATGGATAATAATTGACGTATCACAATTTTTGTATACGGGTGATTTTTGCCATGATAAGGGGAATGCATAAAAATTTTCAACGCACGCTCTAAACAACCCCGCCCCTTTACATGATCACCCAGCGAACCATATGCGTTTCCTAAATTAGCAAGCGTTATCGCAACATCAACATGGTCTTTTCCATAATGCGCTTCCTGGATTTTTAACGCGCGCTCTAAATAATCTCGCATCGCTGCATGATCACCCAGTGAACCATACGCCCTGCCTAAATTACCAAGCGTTGCCACCAAATCTACATAGTCTTTTCCATAATGAGCTTCCTTGATTTTCAACGCACGCTCCAAATAATCTCGCGCCTTTACATGATCACTCAGCAAACCATACGTACCTAAATTAGCAAGCGTTATCGCAACATCAATATGGTCTTTTCCATAACGGGTTTCCTGGATTTTCAACGCACGCTCTAAATAATCCCGCGCCTTTACATGATCACCCAGCAAACCATACGCCCTCCCTAAATTAGTAAGTGTTATTGCCACCTCTACACAGTCTTTTCCATAATGAGCTTCCTTGATTTTCAACGCACGCTCTAAATAATTTCGCTCCTTTACATGATCACCCAGCGAACCATACACGCTACCTAAAGTAGTAAGCGTTCTTGCCGCCCCTACATGGTCTTTTCCATAATGGGCTTCCTGGATTTTTAACGCACGATCTAAATAATCCCTTGCCTTTACATGATTACCGAGCCAACCATACGCACTACCTAAGTTAGCAAGCGTTATTGCAACATCAACATGGTCTTTTCCATAATGCGCTTCCTGGATTTTTAACGCACGCTCTAAATAATCCCGTTTCTTCAGATGATCACCCAGCGAACCATACGCGATACCTAAATTAGTAACCGTTATTGCAACATCAACATGGTCTTTTCCATAATGGGCTTCTTTGATTTTTAACGCACGATCTAAATAATCCCGCATCACTGCATAATCACCCAGCGAACCATATGCGTTTCCTAAATCAGCAAGCGTTATCGCAACATCAATATGGTCTTTTCCATAATGGGCTTCCTGGATTTTAAACGCACGCTCTAAATAATCTCGCTCCTTTACATGATCACCCAGCGAACCATACGCGTTTCCTAAATTAGCAAGCGTTATCGCAATATCAATATAGTCTTTTCCATAATAGGTTTCCTGAATTTTCAACGCACGCTCTAAATAATCCCGTTTCTTTACATAATCACCCAGCGAACCATACGCGCTCCCTAAGTTAGCAAGCGCTGCTGCTACCTCTACATGATCTTTTCCATGATGGGCTTGCTGGATTTTTAACGCACGCTCAAATTGCTCTTTTGCTACACGATAAGAACCCTGATGAAATAGTACAGAACCGGCCCGCGTTTTTATACTTGCTAATGTTAAATTTGTATTATTCTCTTCCTCTGAAAATAATCGCTCCTGATGCTCAATCACAGCCAGCGTTTGAGCAAGGTAATCCATTCTTTGCTTATCACTATTGAGACGATCAAATTGTTCTTTTGTAACTTCAATCCAGGGAGTATACCAAGCTATTAAATCTTCTTTTTGTAACATTCTTTCCTTTTCATGATGAAGTCGGGTCACTTCTTGAACTAAACGGTGGACTACAAACTTAGTTCCATCTTCATTTACTTTAAGTAAAGAATAATTTCTAAGTTGCTTGATCGCTTCATTCACTCTCAGTTCAGGCGCAGGAATTTTTTTTGTTTCTAAATAATATCTCAATAAAATTTTTAAAGTTCCTTCAGGAGCACCATAGGCACATAGCGTAAATAAAGTACGCGTTATTCCAGAAGCATCCTGTTGGTCAATTTCTTTAAGACTCATTTCCCAAGTAACCATCACAGGTACATGAGCAATTCCTGCAGGCATCGTACCTTCTGCAAGCATCTCTGCTCGATATTTGTTATAGAGCTTTAGATAGCTTTCAGCAGTTTCTTTATTGTATCGTATATAAGCACCCGCTTGCGCTAAAGCCAAAGGCAAATCTTCTAGCTTATCAGCTAACTCAGCTACACTTTCATCTTCACCTTTCACTTGACCCAGTTCTGTTAATAATTTGATACTATCCACACGGTCAAGTGCGCTTAAACGATGCACTGTAAAGTTAGCTGGCCATTCAGCGCGACGAGTCAGAATCATTACCTGTCCACCTGATGTTGGTAAGAATTTCTGGATGCTTTCATAGTCTTTTACATTATCGTAAACCAAAATACAGTTGGGATGATCTGCAAGCCACCTTTTGACTATGCTGCAAATATCGTCTGGAGTGAGCTCAGAAGGTTTGATCTGCACACCTATAATTTCAACCTTATTTGCTTGAATATTACCTTTAATATCTATCTTGGACTCTATGTTGGCAGTTTCTTCTGAAGATTTTCTAACAATTTCCATATAAAACGAACGATAGGCTGCATCTAAGCGATCTGGTGATTCTGTTTCAAACCAAAAGCAATTGACAGAAGAGGATGTTTGCAACTTGTGCAAGCAATGTATAGCCAACTGCGTTTTACCAATACCGCCCATACCAGATAAAACAATAGGTGGATGGTTAACATTACTATACTGCAGCGCTTGCTCTAAGCGTGTTACAATCATATTACTCAGTGCTTGCCTGCCAACAAAATAGGGCATTGATAAAGGAACGTTCCAGACATATGGGTTACTATTTTTTTTCTCTTTTGAATTTGCAACATCACTGCTGTCTTTTTCTTCTAAGGAACTTGAAAGTAATGTTGCGAATGCACGATTTCCCCTAAACAACGAAAAACTACCTAGCAATGCGGTTTCTGCAAGTGAAGCGCCTAACCAAGGCTGTGCTTTTTTTGAAACAGGTGGGATTTTTGCGAATCGCGAAGATGCATAACCCACCTTCACGCCCGATTTTGGTAAACGAACAAAGCGACCACCTGTTCTTATCACACGTCGAATGGTTGTTGAAAACACAATATATTCTCCTGCATTAATTATTCATTTCAAATTTAGTTTTTTTAAAAATTTAAAACAATTATTAACTTAGTCTGAGCTTATAGCCGGTGCATTCTTACCTGCGTATTTTCACAGCTGTGATAACCACATCATCATTGGCTTCAATTTTTCCTCCACTCTTGACTGTTCCACTCACTGGACCAGAAGGTTTTTCCGCATCAACAGCTGTTAACGTTATGCCTTTTTTAGATGTAAGACCTTCTTGAAGCTCAATAGCCCCTGAAACACCATTATCACTTGTGTGATTTTTCGCCTCCGTAGCTATGTTGCTTGGATTTCTATTTCCTTGCATAAAATTAAATGTATTTCCTGTAAAATTACTTCCTGGCGCTTGTATTCCATGATTAGTATTTTTAGCATCGCCTGACATCTCGCCAATAATTGAATTATTAGGCAGATTGCTTGGCTGCGGAGGTTGTTTACAAATTTTCTCCATAATAAATTCTTGTAAGCGTTTTTCTAATGGATCACTTTCATTTCGCATAACATGTTGACTTGCTTCACTATAACACCATGCATCAATGATATCGGTTGATGGATATTGTTTTTCTGTCAATGCAGGGGAATGCTTTGACATAATATGTAGAGAAACGTTTAACTCATCCCAAACAAAATCAATATCTTCTTTTGTAAATTGTGCCTCAGCAAACTGAGGGTGGTCAACGACTGTACCCCCCTCTTTACTCCCATGAGTTCCCGTATTAATATGCAAAGATCGACCTACTGCAACAGTACTGCGCACAACTTCATGTACATGCTTAGCTGAAACAGGTGACTTCGATATCCACTTCACTTGTCCAGAACTAGTTAAAATAGAAAAAAATGGATTATCAGGACTTAAGCTAATAGATTGAATGTATTTTTCATATGACTTCTGGTCAAAGCTCATGTTTTTTTTGAGCTTGTCTACAGAAGCAAGTCGATTTTGATTAACGTCTTTTTTCTCTACTAGCGGATTATCTGCTTTACACATATTAGAAAAGGTGCGATTTAGGGTGCTTACGACAGAAGCCCCTACTAAATTTTTTGCTATGGGCGTTATAACGTGGCAGCCTTGGGAGGTAGATGATGAATTAGCCAACTTTTTCGGTTGCTTGTTCACGTGACGCAAAATAGAACGGTCAGCAGAAACGGTTTTTTTAAATAGAGTTATTCTTGATTGGGTTAAAATATTTTTTATAAATCTTACGTTGGCCATGTTTATTTTCCTTAATTTAAAGATAAGACATAGGATACTATATTAAAAACTTTATTTTTTGTTTAAGCCATTATCAAAAAAAAGCGTAAGCTAAATTCGTTCTGCTTAATAAACTTCCAAATAAACGATATTCTTGATCTAAGTGAGCAAATTCAGCCTGAAACCAAAAACAGTTAATAAAAGAAAATAATTCCACCCCTCTCAAGCAATACACAGTTAGCTACGTTTTACAAACCGTCCATTTCAGAGAAAAAAATAGGCGGATAATTAATATTACCACATAGTATGGCTGCTCTAAGCGTACTACGATCACGTAATTCAGTTCTTTCTACCAACAAAATTGTTATGGATAGAGGCACATTCCAAGCACATGGCTTGTTTTGTTCTCCTTTATTAATTTTGTAATGAAAATATGCTTAAACTCTACATAAAACAAGTATCTTATTTGCCATTAGGTTTTACGCCTAATTTGGTATCACTGGCTGGCTCTGAATTGGCTGAAGGAGGCTGTTTGTTCGGTGCAAATAATGTTTGTGGTGCTTGAGTGATTAAAGGTATGGATGATAACTGATGTATCACAATTTGCGCATAAGGATGATTTTTGCCATGATGAGGGGAATTCATAAAAATTTTCAACGCACGTTCTAATACATCGCGCTGTCTTTTATGTTCTCCAAGCGCACCATATGCACTTCCCAGATTATTAAGCGTTATTGCTACCTCTACATGGTCTTTTCCATAATAGGCTTCCTGTATTTGCAACGCACGCTCTAAATAATCTCGCCTCTTCCCATGATGACCTAGTGAACCATATGCGTTTCCTAAATTATTAAGCGTTAGTGCTGCCTCTACATGGTCTTTTCCATAATGCGCTTCCATTATTTCCAACGCACGCTCTAAATAATCTCGTTTCTTTACATGATCACCTAACGAACCATACGCGCTCCCTAAATTAGCAAGCGTTTTTGCCACTACCACATGATCTTTTCCATAATGGGCTTCCTCAATTTTCAACGCACGCTCTAAATAATCCCGTTTCTTTACATGATCACCCAGCGAACCATATGCGATACCTAAATTAGCAAGCGTTATCGCAACATCAACATGATCTTTTCCATAATGGACTTCCTGAATTTTCAACGAACGCTCTAAATAATCTTGCGCCTTCACATGATCACTCAGCGAGCCATACGCGTTTCCTAAATTATTAAGCGTTCTTGCCAACTGCACATGCTCTTTTCCATAATGGGCTTCCTCAATTTTCAACGCACGCTCTAAATAATCCTGCTCCTTCACGTGATCACCCAGCGAACCATACACGCTACCTAAATTAGTAAGTGTTATCGCAACATCAACATGATCTTTTCCATAATGGACTTCCTGAATTTTCAACGCACGCTCTAAATAATCCTGCTCCTTCACGTGATCACCCAGCAAACCATACACACTACCTAAATTAGCAAGCGTTCTTGCTACTTCTGCTTGGTCTTTTCCATAATGAGCTCTCTTGATTTTTAACGCACGCTCTAAATGATCCCGTTTCTTTACATAATCACCGAACGAACCATATGCAATACCTAAGTTATTAAGCGTTCTTGCCACCTCTACATGGTTTTTTCCATAATGGGCTTCCATGATTTTCAACGCACGCTCTAAATAATCCCGCTCCTTTACATGATCACCCAGCGAACCATACACACTCCCTAAATTAGTAAGCGTTATCGCAACATTAACATGATCTTTTCCATAATGGGGTTCCTGTATTTTCAAAGCAAGCTCTAAATACTCCCGCTTCTTTACATAATCACCCAGAGAACCATACGCATTTCCTAAATCATTAAGCGTTCTTGCCATCTCTATATGGTTTTCTCCATAATAGACTTCCCTTATTTTCAACGTGCGCTCAAATTGCTGTTTTGCTGCATAATAAAGCCCTTGATGGAATAGCACTGCGCCTACCTGTGTTTTTAAGTGCGCTAATACTATATTCCTACCATTCTCTTTCTCTGAAAATAATCGCTCCTGATGCTCAATTACAGCTAGCGCTTGAGCAAGGTAATCCATTCTTTGCTTATCACTGTCTAGGAGCGTGAATTGCATTGCCGTCACAGCCAGCCAAGGGAGGTACCAAGCTATTAAATCTTTTTTTTGTAACATCCTTTCCTTTTCATGATGAATACGGCTCACCTCTTGAATTAAACGGTGGACTACAAGTTTATTTCCATCTTCACTCACTTCAAACAAAGAATAGTTTTTTAGTTGCTTTATGGCGTCATTCAATTTCAGTTCGGGCTTAGAAACTCCTTTTTCTTCTAAATAATGCTGTAATAAAATTTTTAATGTTCCTTCAGGTGCACCGTATGCACATAATGTAAATAAAGTACGCGTTACTCCAGAAGCATCCTGTTGATCAACTTCTTTAAGACTCATTTCCCAAGTAACCATCACAGGTACATGAGCAATTCCTGCAGGCATAGTACCTTCTGCAAGCATCTCTGCTCGATATTTGTTATAAAGTTTTAGATAGCTTTCAGCAGTTTCTTTATTGTATCGTATATAAGCGCCCGCTTGCGCTAAAGCCAAAGGCAAATCTTCTAGCTTATTGGCTAACTCAGCTACACTGTTATCTTCACCTTTCACTTGACCCAATTCTGTTAATAATTTGATACTATCCACACGTTCAAGTGCGCTTAAACGGTACACTGTAAAATTGGCTGGCCATTCAGCGCGACGAGTCAGAACCATTACCTGTCCGCCTGATGTTGGTAAGAATTTCTGGATACTTTCATAATCTTTTACATTATCGTAAACCAAAATACAGGCTGGATGATCTGCAAACCACCTTTTGACTATGCTGCGAATATCGTCAGGACTGAGATTAGGCTGCTGTATAACTACACCGCCAATAATAACATCACGACCAGCCTTAATATCACCAGTTTTTACAGTTGCCTGTATGTTTAAAACTTCTTCTGGTTTAATAATTTCTATATAAAACGAACGATAGGCTGCATCTAAGCGATCTAGTGATTCTGCTTCAAACCAAAAGCGATTGACAGAAGAGGATGTTTGCAACTTGTGTAAACAATGTATAGCCAACTGTGTTTTACCAATGCCGCCCATTCCAGATAAAATAATAGGTGGATGATTGATGTTACTCTGCTGCATGGCTTGCTCTAAGCGTGTTACAATCACATCACTCAGTTCTTGCCTGCCAACAAAATAGGGCATCGCTAAAGGCACGTTCCAGGAAGGTGGCTTGCTATTTTTGTTCTCTTTTGGATTTATAATATCACTGTCTTTTTCTTCTAAGGAACTTGAAAGTAATGTTGCGAATGCTCGATTTTCTCTAAACAACGAAAAACCACCTAGCAATGTGGTTTCTGTAAGCGAAGTACCTAACCAAGGCTGTGCTTTTTTTGAAATCGGTGGGATTTTTGCGAATCGCGAAGATGCATAGCTCATCTTCACGCCTGATTTTGGTAAACGAGAGCAACCACCTGTTCTTATCACACGTCTAATAGTTGTTGAAAACAAAATGGATTCTCCTCTAAATAATGACAAATTTTAAGTTGAACATTTTTTAGAATTTTACCGAGGCCTGTGCTTTGTCACTTTTGTGCCCGTGATCACCACGTCTCCATCAGATTCAATTTCTCCTCCAACTGTGACCTCGCCATGGACTTTACTAGTAGCTTCTTCTATATCAGTACCTGTTATTTTTATATCTTTTTTAGATTTAACGTTTTTTTGAAGTTCTACAATCCCCGTGACTCCATCGCTAATATTGTTTCCTACTCCAGTATTCAAACGTTCTAGTTGGAGTGTCAATGTCCCTAAATGTTTTTCATATTGTGCTCGACAAGCTACGTAGTATTCTTCTTTTTTATTTAATCCTAAAGCTGCAGGCAATAATCCTAACGGTGCTAAGCTCGTAAGGTTTTCAACGTATTGCTCAGAATTACGCCAATCACGAACTAGATAACCGTCTGGGATCTCTTTAGGGAAGCTACTGTTCCAATCACCTTTCCATAAAATAGGTAACAAACTGTCTTTATCATTTTCTATTTTTTTTAGCGCTAAATTCAATTCCTTACGTACATTGGTAGTTGTTGGTTCACTCACGCGTTCTTTATAGCGTGGCATACCTAGTAACATAATAAACTGACTTGCATTAATTCCATCGCGCATTGCTGGATCCATTGCACCGGTCATGTTCCAAAGATCAAACCAGACGCTGATCCCTGCTTTTTTTAAATCAACTCCTAACTTTGCTAAAAAATCCTGCTGTTCCTCTAGAGCAGGACCTCGTTGCTCCCAAGCATAGCTAAAAAATATTTGCGATAGCGGCCTGGTTTGATTAAGCACCTTGGCTTCTTTGTGCATCATATCATTCACATCTTTCAGAAAATAATCTAAATGTTGCTGTCTTCGTACGGTAAGCAACTCCTTCGCAGCATGCGTTTTATTTTCAGCATTTGAAACTGCAACAGATCGATGAAAAGATACATTATTAGAAAAAAATAGTGTCCTAGCTGGAATCACCATTCGCTTAACATGACGAAAAAACATAGCAAGCTCCTTTTTAATATGGTTAGAAATTATCTATATAACACACCAAATATATCGTGATCTATCAGCATCCTATCTGGCTTCAATTTAGAATGGAGATAAAAATATAATATTTGGAATTGAGTAACAAAAATCGTTATAGTAAATTGGATTTGAAAACCAGCAGAAGAAAATTGCATGTAAGAAATTTTCCTATTTTTTAGAGCATAAATAATCCAGCTTCATCCTACTAAACAATTCACTTATTATTTTCAAAAACATTAAATAAAATAACTTTTTTTAGCTTTCTGACTGCGGTCGAATCAACTTGACTGTCGACCTTATTTTCAACCCATGCGCTAAGGATTATTAAAATAATGAGTGCGACAGTAGAAACAATTGATCCGATCTTAGAAGTGTAAAAAAGTGCTAAAAAAACAATACTAAATAAAATCATGCTACCAGCTACATTTTTAAAATAACGCTTCCAATTAGTTTTATTGCTGAGGGAGTTTCTATTTTTTAAGGCATTTCTTAACTTATTATTGTTTTTCACTGTTGCCAGCTCTTTACTAAAAATAGTGGCAGAGAATATACAGTAAAAAGCATATAGTTAAATTAGGAAATTGACGTAAAATACTGTAGGATAGATGCTGGTTTGGATTTTAAGTAACGACGGTTATATTTAAAATCAACGTCACTAACTTATCGGTACCTTTAATAAGGATAAACTCATTTACTTAATGACATAGCCAGCGACAGAATTTAACCACCAATTTCTTAGTGAAGTACACAAAAATACCGCCTGTAATCAAGATCAGTAAAAACAATATAAATAAAATAGCTGACTCAAGAAGAGAAGGAGGAGTATAACCAGCTGATGAATAAGATACCATCAAGATACTCGAAGGAGAAAGATCACGATAACGGGTAAATGAAACATACTCGATTGTGAGAGTTACAATTGAAATGGCCCACCATTTTAATTCACAGCATGTTTCTGCTATAAATAATTTTTTTCTCATATTAAAATTCAATCAATTGAAGGAACGCTTAGTAATCCATTACCAGTCAAACCCTTTCACCCAAAAACAAAAAGGGCAACTTTTTGACGGCCGCCCTTTACTGCATAACAGTCACATTATCCTTAACTCAAACTGCATCCATGCGTGTTACAAAACGAGGAGTGGTTGCAGAATCCGTTCAATCACCATTGGTCGTCCTTAACCAGTTATCAGTGTAGCGAAGATAAAATGGAAGGGGAGTCCTTGTTTTGAATGCTTTGTACAGGGCGCTATTGAACCCTATACCGTATGAAACACTATTTCGCTTGATTTTATAGGTAAAAATAGAAATTTTGACTTTTAACATTTTATCTGTCTAACACATTATAATGCGATTAACGTCAGAAAATATCAGCTATCTCTTACAAATGGTAAAGAAGAGTGGTATAATTTTTTTAATACTCCCTTTAAAGTATTTTTATGGAAATTGATATAAAAATTACAAGACGGAAGCTTTGTAAAACAACAATTGCTGACGTTGCACTGCACATAATACTTATCTAACCACAATAATTTACTGTAATTCGCTCACGACCGTGACCCAGCTCATGCGTAAGAATTATACGCGCTTGGTGATCAATTTGTTTTTGCGTAGGCGTGAGATCACGCGCTTTCATACCGCCATTGATAGGCGCTTCCCAACCGGTTAATTCTTTATATCGCGTTTGCGCATAGGCGTGGCGTAAACCATGTAAATTTCTGAGGCCAGCACGGAGAACTTGTTTGTCATAAAGGCAGCGCTGTTGGATATAACTTTTATTTTCTGGGATAAGTGAATTACCAAATTTCCCCGCTATTTTTTTAGCTTGCTCTAGCCAATAGCGTTGCTCTTCTGTGCGGATAGGTATGATTCTACCACGCCCGCCTTTGCACCAGGTTGGCATTAATTCGAGTTTATCACCTTTGTCTGCGACATGCGGTTTGATTTTAATGGATTCTTCGCGGCGAAGACCAAAAACGCGCTGTAGTTCTAATGAGATTTTAATATAAGGGTTGGTGATTTTTGAAAAGTCAGGATTATAGAGAGCCTTGTTCGTGGTCGATTGATAAACGCGAGGGGCAATTTTTAATTGACGGTTTGAGCCCATCACGGTTGCTTTGTTTATTTTACTGCATACAAAACGGAGCGCTGCCATGCGGTTTTTAATGGTAGAACTTGATAGTTTTTTTTGTTGCCAAAACTCAATAACAGCCGCGACGTGTTTTTGCTTTATCCCGCGAATATCGCGTAAACCGTAACCCACTGATACTAAATCAGCTGCAAACAGCATCAAAATAGATTGCCGATTGGCTTGTGTCGCATAAGAACCACTGCGATTATATTTTAATACGTGATAAATGGAGCGTTGTAAATCGTGACGAATACTCATTGTTGACCTCATTGTGTGATTAGGGTCTGTTGACATTTCGCTAGGCCGAGCCCATAGCGCTGTCATCCCGTGCATGCTTCTAGCACGGGATCCAGCGCCTTTTGTTAGTGAAACAAAGTCACTGGATCCCGCGCTAAGAGCCGCGCGGGATGACAAGCGGAGCGTGGAAAATCGAAGCGTTACAACTAACGTAGTAGAAATGTCAACAAACCCTAGCTTTTACCCTGCCTACAACGGCTTCTTAATGGTTAGTGTTACGTGTCTCAGCCTTTTGCGCCGTGCGACAAAAGACCGCAATTTGCATTGCAAAGAGACAAAGAGTTGGCATGGTAAAGCTCGTACAACAATGGCATTGCGCCATAAAAAATCAGAGATATGTTAGGTCATAACGCAATTGCTGCGCTATCACGCTAACAAGACAGCGATTAAACTGCCTGAACGAAAGGAGAAGGATGCGAAGAACATCCTGGGTAGTTACAAGACCCATAAGAAAAAAAATAACACGAGGAATATACCTATCCACATTGCTGTGCATAGGGCATGAACATCTTTTGTGAAGATGCGATCAGGATTGCATCATGCGACGCTGATCTTTTCTGCGGTTTTGACAGTCTCGCAGCAGGACTCAATTTTAAATCTCAAACTATTTTTGTGTTTAATTTTACGCGAAATAATTTGGCTATTATTTTATCAAAAGTAAGGTTGGCTTGTGACCTAAGTGACGTTTTTCATAAAAATAAGTTTTATTTTCAACGCATTACGCGATGAGGTTGGCGGCGTCACTACAGACATCTGCGATGTCCCTAGTGACGCCGACGCGTTAAAAACCCCATTTGCATGGGGCACATTGCTTTGCAATATTAGTATTCGCTTGGCAACATGAAATGATAATAGCTACCTGAATCACACAAATAAAATTTGACTGATTTCTCTACGAAAGGGAAAGCTGTCCATTTGATAGGGTGTCTCAAATAAATAGTATCGTTACCATCGCTCACACTAATGACTGCGGATTGATCTGATTTAACGAATAACTCGATGGAATAAAATGAATCTTTATGTTCTTTAAGCAGGCGCGGCAAAATAACAAAAGCCATTTCATCAATTAGCCAATAGCTATCTGTTTTATTTGCTAAGTGCCTGACTCCCTCTGTGTAGCACAGCTGGCTGTTCCAGTGCTGAAACACTATATCAGAATCGGTAAAGTGGTTTAATTCATCTAAACTAAAATTTTTATTCATCGTGATTTCTCCTAAGTAAATTAAAACTGTGGAGAAATCCCCTGTGGGAATTTCCCCACAAGGTTGATGAAAAATTTAAATTAAAATCACATTTAGCCAATTGATAGTTTTTTAAACTATTCTTTTGTCTTTTTGTGATAAAAATGCCTGTGCAACGGAAATCGTTGCACAGGCGATGTTGATAAATATTAAGCAGCTGTTTCTGCGGGTGGTCGACCTAATATCTGGTCAATATCTCGCTTGGCTTTTTCGTAAGCGTTGTCTTCATCAAGAAACTCGGCTTCATCGGTTGTTTCACGCGGTTTAGCGCTTAAGAATTTCATTTCTTTTGCATAAACTGCGGTTAACCGATGCACTTGTGCTTCCTTGTCCTGCCAATCGCGAGTACGTAACTCACCTGAGATCAGTACCTTTGCGCCTTTTTTAAGGGACGCTGCAGCAACTCTTCCCAGGTTATTGTTGAGATACACCGTATGCCACTGGGTATCTTCACGTACTTCACCGTCCTTAGTTTTGAATTTCTTGTGTGTGGCAAGTGACAACCTCACAAAACTGCCTAGCTCAGACACCTGTAAAACTTCAGGGTCTTTGCCAAGATTGCCGATTAATATAACTTGATTAAATGATGACATAGCATTTTCTCCTTACAGTTGATGAAAAATAAAAAACTCAAAGAGAAAGCGCTACCCTTAAGGGGAAGTGTTTTCCCCAAGAGGGTTCGTGACAAATAAAACCTAAAAATAAATAGATACAGGATTGCATCTATTGCGCGAACCATTTTGCAATGGCGACCAGAGTTGCATCACGCTATGCTGGACTTATTCTGCGAGTTAAAGTCGTGCAGAACGGCGACTGATTCTTGAGGGACAAATAAGGGTGCTAGTGTGATGGATCATTCAGTAATAGAGTCACTTTGGTGTAATTGATTCTGATTCGTTCGTAATAACGCTGGTTAAACGGAGCATGACGTGAATTGTAATCACCTATACCTTGAGCAAGATTTTCTCTCGCGGCTAATTTTTTACTTAAAATCCACGTGCCTACTCTCACATTTTGACAAGGGTCAGATTGGATCGCTTGCTCTGAGATACCCCGTTTCTTTAATTCTGGCAGCCACAACGAGTTGACCCCCATAGGGCCGATGTCATAGGTCCCATTTGAGTTTTTAATAATTTTGCCTATGCGGCCCTGCTCTACTTGTAACACAGAAATAATTAACTTTGCAGGGACATGATAAAATATGGCCGAATCGTTGACGCAAGTCAATGAGACGTCGGTGATTGCCAAAGGAAGCATGGTCCTACTCCTTCTCTTTTTTTATTGCCCCTGTTACTATTTCTTTCATTTCCTTACGCTCTTTCTTCTTCGGCATCCATGCAAATTCAATTTCTTTTTTTAATACAGGATCGGGGACATTACCCATCAGCTCCTTGGCTTTTTTGTATGTTTCAGTCTCATCGTAAACGTCTTGACGAGTAACGCCTGTAGGATGCCAATGCCTGGGTGCTGTAAACACTCTCTGTACGTGGATAACCAATGCTTGTGCTGTTACAATTTGTTGAAGCGATAAGCCAATGCGCTTGAGTGTTGCTAATTGGCGTAGTACATAATCCACATCAGCCAGTAAATACGCTCCCATAAATCCAAAGGGAGTAGAAAAGCGCAAAGGAAAGCGTAGCGCTTGATCGTTAGTGATTAAGGTAACGGTAATGCCGCGTAAGCTCTCAAAATAGTTGTTAAGTTTAAGTTCCATCGATTTAAGCGCTTGTTTCGCATCAAAGAGTGCTTGATATGTTTTTAAGAGGTACCATTCTGCATACGGATCATCTTGCATCACGGCTCTAGAGAGCAGGGTCATCATGCGTGCAAATTGAACGAGTCCCATTGCACTGTGTTTCCATGAACCTTTAAATAAACTTTGCGTTAACCGCATGTGTAGCAGTACTTCTCCATCGACTTTTAAGCGAGACATTTTTGATATTTCATCTTTTATCGCATTCTCGAGTGGCGCTGGTTTTTCACTTGCTTGCATAGCTCACCTCATAATGGAATGTGTTCTTTAAAATCAAGGTTGATAGGTTGTCTTTGTAGTATTTCAGGTAAAAAATCTTTGTTAAGCATAATGCCTTTAATGACGCGTCTATCTTCAAATTGCTTTGGCACAAGAGCGTGAAAAAAATTATTCTCTTTTAGAATCAAGGCACCGGTTTTTGCTAATTGTTGCAAGAAGACAGCTTTATTTATTTTTTCTTTTTTCTCTTTTTTATCTCTCTCCTCTGCTTTTTCTGTGTCAGATAAAAAATCATCCAGCATGATTTCACTGACAAAGAACCCCTGCTCTACTTGAAACATTTGCTCTGGACAATCTTTTAATTTGGATATTAACCAAGCTGTTAATTGATCCAATGAAATAGGAGAATGATTTAGTAGCGCTTGCTGGGTCTTTTCCTCTGGCAAAAGTGTCTCTGATTTCTCTCCCGCTTCTGCGATGATGGCTTGTAATACATTCCCCTCTTTAGGCTCATGCAAGAGCGTTTCCCACCATAACGCATAGAGTGTGTTTTTATCTGCTAACCAACGGATAACAGCAGGTGGAATAATGCGACCGGCAAGTACTGCCATTAAAATAGCAGTGTCAGTCACTTCTTTATTTGTGGCCCACTCTAAACGGTAATAACGGGATTTTTCATAAAGAGAACCTGAAAGAGGCACCCAGCTACCCGCTGCTTCACCATTGGCCTGGTGTAATGTGACTATTCGATTGTGTTGCGCCATATGGAGATCACGTAAAAGGCTCGTTGAAAAAAGCGCATACGTCCACGCCGCTTCTTCTGCTGCAATCGTTTCAATCTCTCCTTGCTTTGGGAGTAATTTTCCGCGGCGTAGTTTTAACGCAGCAATGGTGAGCATCAACTGTCTCTTTAATAACCCATAATCCCCTGTAAAATGCGTTTGTGAAAAAGGCATTGCTTGGCAAAATTCGGCTACACCGCATAGCGTAGAGAGATAAAATTGCTCATATACATCAGTCGGTGCACTGACTAATTGACGTATCTCGTTAAAATAGGGCTTTAATGGTAGAAACCCGATAATCTGAGAACCTGGCAAACAAGCGGTGAGCCCTTCTGCGACGACCGCAGGAGGTTTCTTTTTAAAATAAAACATGGTTGACCTTATGAGGAATGGTTTTCTGTTTTTATAGTGGGTTTAGTACGCATTGCACATAGAAGTGATTCGATCTTTTTAGGGATCGCGATGGTTGTTCCTTCTTGCGGTAAAGGCATGCGCAACTTGTAGAGCTTGCCACCTTCAAGTAAGCAAAACGCATGTCCTTTAGGTAAATTTAATACATCATTTTGTTCAATGAGACGCTGTTCACTTTGCACAAGTCGGTCTTCATTTGTCGACTGGTAATAAATATCGTCCACCCCTAGAGGGCTGTCTTGTGCAGTGGATGCTGGTAATACACGTAGCACCGGTACAGTTGGCAATTGATTTAATAACATCTCAACAGTTGCGGCTTCTTTGCAGCGAAACATCACAACTGTTCCTATATTCCCTGCGACTTGCCCTGCTTTGGCCGCGTTTCCTAGACGAGCTTCTACATCGGACCAAGTTTGGGTATAGGCTGTGACGGTAAACCCCGCACCGCGTGCTTTATTAAGTAAGGGAATAAATTCGTCCCCTATGATTTCATTAAATTCATCTGAGTGGACACAGATACGAGGCAAGGACGCTTGCCAATTACAAGAAGGCGAAAAACCATCGTGTAAGCCGAATTTATATAAACGCCCTGCGACAGAAACCAAATCCGAAAACATGGCATTGCCGACTGCCGCTGCAACGACGGGATCAGTTAAGGCATCAAGCCCCACATAGACAATCTTTTTTTGGCGAATGACTTGTAACCAATCGAGTATAGGACGTTCATCGTCAATATCGCTATAATCGGGCGATAATAAGGCGGCTGATTTTCCGGTGGTGAGTTTTTTGAGTAAGGGCCCAAGCGATGCGGTAATTTTACTAAAGTATTCCCGATCATAACGGCATGCATTCCGTAAATCATCAAAAATAGGATTGCCAATCAATTGATGTGCTTCTACATACGCCGTCAAAGCTTCTAACCGCGTTGGTATGATATTTTCTTTATTGATATTAATTTTTGTATTTTCTCTGACATATTGATCAAGCCAGCTTTCAAGCTGGCTGTCTATTTTGTATAGCCAACAATTGAGGTATTGCTCTAATAGCACATCTAATTTTGTGATGTAAAACTTCATTTTTTGATAATCAGGCTTTTCACCCATGGCAACGAGTGCCATCGCAATTGAATTGATAAATTGCCAGCCGAATTCTTTAAATGCGGCAGATTCACCGGAGCCTGGTAACTGGTTTGAAATACGATTCGCGACTTCAGTCACCCGCGTAAAATTGCCAATGGGATTATAACGGCACGATACCTCAGGGAACCCTAAATGAAAGACCAGAAAATCACCCGCACGTCCAGAAAGCATTGCTTCTGCATACATACGGCGTAATAAATCGGCATCACCTTTAGGATCAAGCACAATCACCACATCGCCTCGTCGAATATCTTGGCTAATCAATAATTCTGCAAAGCGGGTTTTGCCTACACCTGGAAGCCCCAATACAAGCAAGTGACTTGCACGTTCAGTTAAATTAATAGCAATATCTTCTTCTTTGTCTGCTACACCATGAATACACGGCTCCCCGCCAATCTCCGGGTAAGGTTTAAAGGGATTCAGCCAATGATTTATCTTGAGCAATTTTGAAATAGCTTTTAAGTAAGTCTGATTCTCCCATCGCAATTCCTTTTGCTGCACCCATTTGATTAAACGAGATGGATATTTAAAATGTAAATGGTGACTTAAATCAAGATCGCGTAACCGCTGTGTGTGTTGCACTGTCCATAAAAATCCTTTACCTAAAAATAATTTCTTGTTGCTCACCGGTAACTTAAGAGGCGTCATTGTATAAACTGGCATCTTTTTTAAATTTCTGTGATAGCGATAAATGCAATAGCCTTGTTTAAGGCGATAGCAGCCAAATACAACCAATACAACCGCAAGTTGTTTTAGAGTTCGTTCTGGCAAGAGGAACCAGTTAGGAAAATAGACCATCAAACTTGCAACTAAAAAAGCAGAGAGAAATGTAAACCACTCAAGCGGCGGTCTAAGCAGCGCTTCGAGGGGTTTTTGGAGGGTCATAAATTGATGTCGGTAAAATAGTTACTTAATAATTGTTATGTTCCACCATTGTTGCCTGGGCGCCGTGGTTGTGGTGTTTGAGGTGCTGTAGGAGATAATGGCGCTGCCGATGGTTTTTGTCTGCCAGGAGAAGGTGGCGAGGGGTTAAAGAAGGGGTATGAGCTAGAGCTGCTGCTACTGGCGCTGAGCGACTTCACTGAACTATTTAAACTTGGTTGAGAAGAAGATGAGCTGCTCGTAGATGAATTTAAAGGGCTAGCGCTCATGCTAAATTCTTCAGGAGAACTGCTTGACGGTGGACTTATTACATTGCTACTTAAACTGCTAGCGTCTTCTGACTGGGCCAAAGTGCTTGCGCTGGAGGAGCTTACACTGGAGTCAGGGCACGCGGGTGCTACTTCAGAAAGCTCAAGATCTAGCTGTCTAGCCACTCCTTTCGTATTATCTGTTTGTTGTTCTTCTTGCCCTAGAAAGTGCTTTATTCTTTCTCGAAATAATTTATCTATTTCCTCCAAGTGATTAGGATCTCTAAAAAAACGTAAATGAGATGCGGAATATATTACTTCTGCCCCTCTTATTTTTTTTGGCTCTTTAACTTGACATCGATATAAATACCGAAAGGCTCCAAGTGCTTTCAGATAGTTTGTTTTTGAATAACCAAATTCATTTCCTAAAATTTTTAAAAATTTAAGATAACAGCTTATATCTTTTACAAAAGGGTGTCTATCATCTGCTTTTTGACGCGCTGCAGATTTTTTATATGAATCGCTTAGATTGTGCATTACCTCTGGAACAGCAATGGCCCAACATTTACCATGATTCTCATCTTGTTTTCCTTTGACATCTAAAGCAGCTGCAGAAGGAATATGATCATTATTTAGAATTTGGTCTTCGCCTAATTCTTTTTTTGCTTCCTCAGGGTTTCTATGTGCATCTAAATCAGAGTATGTGCTTACATCCCAAAGCCTGGTTCGGTTTTGCTCTTTCTTTGGTTCCTTATTTTTAACACGCAAGTTGCGTGTCCTCAATTTCGGGGTTCGTTCCGGACGATAATAAATAAATTCTTTGGGAATCCCTGGATCTATGTATTTTTTATTAGATGCAATAGAGTAAAGTGTATCTATAATTACAGGGCAAAGTGAGAGGTCTGGAATAAATTTTCTTAAAGGCTCGTTACGCATAACTCGCCATTCTTGTGAAATTCTATTTCTGTGATTTAAAATTTCATACTTTTTTAATAAACACCAAAAATTAGATCCTCTCCGTTTTTCATATTCTTTTGTTTCCAGCGTATCTGAATCAGTGCATCGCTTCTCCATAAATACTTCTGCAAATATTTCTTGAGTAATTTCAACAGTTCCCGATCGCTTTCCAGCGTCTTTGAAAATACGAAACTGTTGCCAGTGCATATACCAGGTTTTATTTTCTTCAAGTTCAAAATCAAAGTGGAAGTCTCCTCTAAGGGGTCGACGGTATACTTCTGTGTTACCTTGCACAATTCTCCAATAAATTTTTCCATTTTTAATTCCTGCCTGAACTAGTGGTTCACCTTCTTCTTGAATGCCAAGCCGTTCAGACAACCTACGCAGAAATTCGGGACTCCATTCTTCTAACGTTGCTTCAGAAGCTTCACGCATATGGCTCAAAAAATTCTGAGCAAACCCTTCATCGATTAACTCACGCATTACACCTTTTATACCTTTTTTTATGGAATCTCTTTTTTGCTTTCTGCATGCCAATTGTAACGAATCCAGTTCTTCGCTAAATCCCGGTGGGAAAGCAACTAAGTCACATGCTATTTCTTGAAGAATTTCATGCGGCTTCTTTTCATCATTATTTTCAATCCCTTTCAGTATCCCTTTAATCATATTATTTTTCTTCTGAGGAGATATGACTTTGGCCAGGGAAGGGGTTCTTGCAGAAAGAGGAGAAGAAATTGAAGGTGTTTCTCTTACCCCTTCTTGCTTGTTTTCCGCTTTATCAAATTTATTCTCGTCTGCTGGTGAGCCGTTACTTTCTAACGGAAAATCGAAATCATCAAGCAAAGAGGTTAACCTGCTAGCTGCATCATCCTGCCCATTTTGTTGATGTTTATTCTGTTCATTATTATCTTTATCTTCGCTATCTTTACTCTCACCAGCAAGATTGCAAGCAGCTAATAGATCGATTGTTTCTTCTAGGTTATCATTTCTGCTATCTGAATTTTTTTCAACTAAACTTCTAGCGTCACTCATTCAACTACTCCTTTAAAATTCTTCTTAATGATATTTTTTCAAGAAAATATACAATATATAAGCTAATATCATTTTTTATCTCACGATTCATTGTAATGTACTGCTTTTCCTTGAGCGTAGCAATTGATGGTTAAAATTAACAGGTAGATTAAACAATTAACATTCTCATTAGACTTAAAATAAAAAACCCCATTGCTTTTGCGCCTTGCACAAAAAATATGTCCTAAAAATATCCATAATAAGATAATGATCTAAATGTTTTCTTTTACCTGAGTAACAGTTCTATGCTAAATTGATAATTAACTTAATATTGCTTCTTATAGAGGACTGTCCTGTGCGAGCCAAAAATAAAATACTCAAATTTATTTTTATTCTTAGGTCTATCTTCTGGGCTTCTTTTGTTGCTTATGTAAAAGCAAGAGAGCAAAGCCGAGCGGAGGAGGAAGCAAGAGACGCAGAAGAATTACAAGAGCAAGAAAATAGCGATATCCTCACATCACAAAGACGAAGATAGTTTTTCGCCTTTTTTCATTCTATCAATGAACCACTAATACATTCTGCATTTTCTGTTTATTGAACGATCTTTTTACTAACTGATAAACCCGATTTTGCAGCACCTTCACCTACCTTATTTAGAGCGCTCAACACGCTACCAACCAGATTCCCACCCATCACACCCAACGACCCCATTAACATAAACCAAAAAATCGGTGCAGCAATAGTAAGCGCGCCTATAATCATATCCGCCAATGTTGCGCCTGCACCTTGTTTAGTAAACCAATTGGCATACAGCGCTTCTATCAATGTCTTATCAACCCAACTCACTAAATGCCAAATGAATGTCCAAAATATGAGAGAAAAGATCACCACAGCGCCTGCTATGAATGTAGTGGGCTTGTAGCTACTAAAAACTAGTACAAATGGAAGAAACACATAGACCATCAATAATAAGAGCGCTTGGATAATAGGTGCCGCTTGTGTCGCAGCATAAATTTTAGGGTATTCTTCAAGCTGGTGATACCATGTACCTAAGGCAGATATGAGGTGCGAGTAACCGAAATTACTCATCATATCATTCGCATTGTCATAGCCTTTGTAGCCGCGCGGTGCGTTGGATAGAATCTTTTTAATCACATCGTCTTCTGCTTCTTCACTTTGGACGTACGATTTAAATTCATCAAAAAAGGATTTGGGCAATGCTTGATATAATCTATTTCTTAAACCTCCCTCGCTATTCCACCACGCATCACACGATGGCATACCGTACGAAGGATCCACTTCATTGGTTCCTGCATTAATATCGTCTGCTTTGTTGTAGTCAAATCCAGGGATAGGCCGCGTGGCTTTTAGGTGAGGATAATAGACTGCATTAAGAGCATGCGATCCCATCCATTCTGTATCATCTACCCCAAATTTTTCTACTTTTTCTTGAATACGTTGAAGTGATGCTGCGTTATTTTCTTGCGTGTCTTTAAAAAATTGCATCTTCGCTTGTGCATAACACATCGTGGTAAAATCTTGTAGCTGTAATTTGAGTTCAGGATCCGTAATCCCTGTCATATCCACTTCTGTCACCATTTTTCTTAAATCAGGTACGCAGCCTACCATGGTATTCGCAGCACTCGTGATGCCTTCTGACACCGATAACACGGCATACCACCAAAGCGGTACACGGATATCATTCGTAGGGATTGCAAACGCTTTATCATAAGTGGTACCGGTAGAATTAGGATGGTAGGTTTTACCTTGCTCACACAGCGGTGAATAAGAAACGGTATGCGTATCGAGCGGTACAAGCGGTGCAACACCAAAAAAGATTAATAAGAGCATGGTGAGTAAGTTAATTTCCATACTGCGTAAAGCATTCGCAGCCCCTTGGTGTCCGTGGGATGCATAAAACTGCGCTGCATTTTTTAAAATAAGCGCGATAAAAGGAAGATAGGCAATACCAGTCTGTGTTAATAGCGTCCAGAGCTTCCCATATAAATCCCAACCTAAAAGAATGGTATAAAGCTCAGGGTAAGACTGTACGCCTATGCTCATAGCGACGCCTCCTTCTTCGCGCCTTTATCCATGAGTGGTGCATTAGAAGAAACAGGTGTCATTTGCAATGCGTTTTGTTGTTTAAGATGAGCGTAAACTAAGACTTGCGATAACGTATCTGACATCATTTGCTTTCTGATTTGACTTTCAAATGCAAGTGAGTGAATGTCTTCATCTAATTGATGCATGGCACGCTGTATCAAGACTTCGGCTGGATGGTTTGCTGCAATCACTGGCACTTGCGCACCAGTTGCTAAAAGACGTCTTGCAATGAGCGCCTTCTCCATCACACGCTGCACCGCCACTTCTTGCGCCAATTTATTAATCACGATTGCTTGTTGAGGCGGCTCCATGGCTCGAATAGAAGAAATCGCATCAGGACTCATCGCTATCCCATCTGCTGATACATTGGCTACATTATCATAGGTCGCGGCTTCATTACCGGTGACAAGCTTTTCTAAATGATCGCGGATGGTCGTTACACAATTTTCTTTATCTTGATCACACGCCATCACTTGAGATAGTAGCCCTTGTCCCACACGACTACCTTGATTTTTTTGGCAATCTTCATCATTACACGTTGTAATGATTTGATCGCCTACTACTTGGGTAATCCAATCCATCGCTAGACGCGGCGTGGGGAAATACCGTTTTAACTCAGCTTGAGTGGCTTCATCGCTTTGTAAGTCTCGATTTAAAAATGTGTTGTAACCCGCTTTCACGGTATCCGCAATGACATACACAGGCGGTTGTCCTTTACCCCCTGCATGGATGGTACCATCGCTTTCTTTTTTGCCATTCGTCCAGGCGACTCCCTCATCCCCACTGTGCGCATCAATGTCTTTTTTCGCTTGATTAATGTCCGCATTACCTTCTGCCGCAAATGACAATTGCTTTTTCCATTGATCATTCACTGCAATTTTCCCCCAATCTTGGTACGGATTTTCACCGCGATTGATTTGTTCTTTAACTGCTTCACAGGATTTCGTTGAGACTTCCAGTTTATGGTTGGCCGATAAGAGTTGATTATTTAAAAGCGCATATAACGTAGGATTACTTTTAGCGAGCTCATACATTGGCATCATGATTAAGCTACCCGTTGCATTCGTCACAATATCTTGGGTTAAATTTTCTGCGCTGCTTTTTAGGTCATTCATGGAATTACTGATTGAAAGCGCAGGATTAAATGCACTGCAACTGTAACCCATCCCTAAATGCGTTTTGGCATCTAAATTAATCGTATCGGTGCCAGAGGTCGGTGGTAAAGAAAACCCATTGCTCCCGCCAATTTTATAATAAAGCACGTTATTATCATTGCCGATGGGAATGATATTATTAGCCATCGCATTCATACATAAAGCGATCGGGAAACAAAAGAACAAAAAAAACAGTCTTTTTATCATGGAAATACCCCTACAAATTTGCCTTCGCCATCCACACAACCTTGATAATGCCGCCACACGATCCATGCATAAGCGCCTTTCTCATTTAACATACGTAGGTCGTAGGATTCGTCGCTGCCCAAGGGTACACAATCCGTTTCTTCTATGGGATAAATCAATTGAAACAACGTGTCATCGCTATTTTCTGTGATAGGGGATGCATTACAATGTTCACCACACGTGTTGGTTAGGCTTTGTTTGATATGCACATTACTGAAGGGATTGGTATTGGTGAGTAAATCCGCTGCACGTTGTGCAATGACTATCGAGGCTTTGGCATCATTGTTTCCAATCACCGTTCCTTCATGGGGATAGATACCGCCCCAATCGACTAATCCTTTACCTACATGATGCACTACGTTCAACGCCACTGCTGCTCCCTCTTCCGGTATCGAGGCAGGCATCAATCCCCGCCATAAAATGCTATCGAGCATCGACTGGAAATAGGGTTTCATGGGTGTTGCTGTGCTTGGTAATAACAGTGCATTCACTGCATTAGAAAAAAGAGGGATAGCAGGATTACCCACCACATCCGCTTCTTTAAAAATGACTTCTTGCTCATGCACATTCATTAAACTGTGATTGCCACTCCCTACAGAGGAAAGAGCACTCATTTGCGCTATGACGCGTGTTTGCGCAGCAGCGCTCGCTTTATCCAAGAGAACACGCGCCTCGCTCCACGGATTATCGTCCTTGTTACGATAAACCATCACGATTAAATCTGGCGAATAGTGATCTAAAAAAGGAGTGACGTTTTTGCCAAGCCAAGGTGAAAGCCACACACAAAATCGCCTCGGCACTTGGTAACGCAAACAAGATGAATGACTTTTAAGCGTGGCTTTCAGAGTCACATTCGCAATATCCACGGATGTGAGCGTGTTGGCAGATGAAGCTACCGCAAGGAAAGCCAACAAGATCGCTAATAAGGAGTTAATCATTTTCTTCAACCTTGGTTTCTTGACTCATCATTTGCTGCGCAATACGTTTAACTGCTTCAATTTCAGTACAATGATATTGTTGCATTATTTGTTGACGCAGATACTTTTCATCTTGATCAGTTGCGGCCATCGCTAAATAAAGACGCGGCGGCACGTTTCTAACTAAACCCACTTCTTTAGGGCTCATGAAAACCGCTTCTGTGTATTTGCCTTTTTCTTTACGTGCGGATAATAAAAGTGCACGTTGCTCGGGTGTTAATACTTTAAAATGCTCTATCTGACTGATTTCATCGGGTGGCAAGGCTAAACAAATCCACGCTTCAATTTGGGAAAGCATGCGGCGTGCGCCTTCTGCAAAATCTCGCATATTTTGGGTAGCAAGCCAAAGCCAAAGACCTAATTTTCTACCCATTTTAGCGACGCGCGTTTCAATATCCGCAAGTAAAGGGATACGTGTAAAAAGGTGGTTTTCATCACACACCACTTTAATCGCACGCTGGCTCTTTTGATTGACTTCAGCTAAGGTTAATAATGTATTCATGCATCCCGAAAAGGCAATGGAACGGTGTGCTTCATAGCCTTCACGTGCAAATAAGCCAAAATCAATGATAGTGACATCCGCCCCTTTCCACGGTTCACCTACCGTATTAAAAAAGCGGCTGGATAAAGGGTCTTGAGTAAAATAGCGCATGGCATCCGCCATCTCACGCGCCCGTCGGATTTTTTTATGATCACGCGCGGGATCCAGTGATAAAGCAATCTCTTCAAAGCTCTCTACAATATCACTCGCAATAAGTTGTTGACGTTTCCGATCTCGAACGGTATACGCTGCTTTGATAATGGCATCCATAATCAACATCCTGTCGCTGCGGCGAATGGATTCTTCTTCCTTTTTTTCGCCTCCTGTGATCATCAAAAGCGCTGCCAAGACCATTTCACCTAAGATATCCCGTGGTTCATCATCGTGAGATGTGGATTCTGTAGCCACCTCTTTTTTGTCACCTTCTTGTTTGCAATTATCATGTTGCTCTTGCATTAGCTTATCGCACGATGCTTGTAAAAAAGCATCGCGACGAAGGTTGTCTAGCGCATCTAATTGCTTGAGAAGGTGCAATCCATTGGCAAAAGGATTGAGTGAGACAGGATGTTGCGGGTCTATTTTGATTTTATTGACGGTCAATCCTAATAAGGCACAATAGTCCCCCAATAAATCAAACGAACCCCCTGCATCAATAATAAAAAAACGAGAGTGATAGAGGGCTAAATCGTGCATGATCAAAAAATTCAGCAAATTCGATTTACCCGTCCCCGTTTCACCTAAGACGAGCATGTGTGCATTTTTGGATTTATCCATCATTACGTCATACATCCAAGGTTCCCCACCGCGATTAAAAAACACCATGCCAGGATGTCCTGTGCCACGGCTGCGCCCATAAAACGGTAATAACTTGGCAATATCGCTTAATAAAAAATAACGCGAACGCTCTGTATTTTTTTGATCAAAATAAAAGTCATAGCATAGAGGGAGATAACGCAAGTACGCATCAATAGGAAATAATTCATCATCTGTTATGACTTTAAAACCGTTGCTATTAAGCAATACTTCTACACTCCCTTCTTTGTCATGCAAATCAGTTAAGGTCTCACCTTGAAGATACACGGCCATCACAACTGGAAACAAAGAATCACCATTGGCAATGGCTTTTTCGGCGATCTCCACTTCTTGTTTAACTTTAGTGGCTAATGCATGATTGCCTACTGCAGAATCATGCACGGTTTTAAGGTGTAGAGCGACATCACTCGGCGCTTCAAATGTCACTGTAACAACAAAAATGCTCCCTTCAGGTAAATGATCAATTAAATGAAATACCTTATCATCGAGCGGGCGTTTGCGTTCAGCAGACAGATGTCCAATCACAGGGTGGCTTGTCATATGCTGAATGGTGAGCACCTTGTGCGGCAACCCCTCAAAAACCCACCCTTCTTCAAAAGAAGTAGGCGTATGAAAAAAGAGTTGCTCTGCTAAGTCATAAGAGGCCAGTTTTTCGGTTGCATCAGGGTAGAAGAAACCTTTTTTTTTCTTTGGATTAAACCACTGTTCCATCCACTCATAAAAGGCTTTCCCATCCATGCGTTTTACTTTCATGCCAGAGGTACGTAGTTGGGCCGCGAATTTACGCGAGACTCTCACTATGTCACTTAAGTGCACCATGCGTTTTTCTTCTTTTGATTTTTTAATGCGGATGCGACGATAGAGTACTGCATAGACTTGCATCACGCCACCCCGAAAGGGGAGATTGGTCACTTGAGTATCATGAAAAAGCCCGCCTGGGCGGGTCATAAATTTAAAATGCTCACGCAAGGTGGTTAAATATTCTGTTGCTAAGGCGGTAGATTTTTGATTATCGGGGAAATAAGCTTCAATCTCTTTCAAGGTAGAAGAAAGATTTGCCTCTTTAGTCACATACACTTGCAATGTCCACGGATTTTCTTTTTCAGTAGGGATCGCATTTTTCAATGCTTCACTAATGGATTGCGCAATCGCTTGCATCATGGATTCAGGACGCGCCTCACAGGGGATGGGTGTGATTTTAAAGCAGACGCCTAGACTTTCATTGTCTTCGAGTAAAAAGCAATGATGCACTGCATTATAATCTCGCCAAGGCAATCGGTCAGCCAACGAGGGGCGCTTTGCATAGGCGTGAGCCATCGATTGCTCTGTCACCGCATTTTTTTTGAATAAATGACGTAACATAGATAGGAATCTCTTGTTTTAAACTTCAGCTATCTTTTTTTAATGTCTAGTACTTTCAGTGGATAAGGCATAATGATCTTCCGTGTACGCATTAAAAACCGTGTAATACCCTGGAATCGGTAATTGCTCTTTCCCTGCTAAGTGAGGATAGACATACATTTTTAATTCTGGATTGGGCAATTTATGAAATTCACGATAAACTGCATCCGCTCGCACGTTACTCATTCGTAGAGTTGAAACACCTGCTACACAACCAGGTGTTTTATTGGGTAGAGGCATTTCTATATCCGTGTTATTAATACTGTCATACACTGCTTCCATCGTCGGTCCTTTTTGAGGTACCACATTGCCTGAGATACTGCTGCAGGCGGTGAGCGTAGCAAATAGACTAATCAAGGCTAAGAGGCGAATGTTTTTCATACGTAGGCGCATAATTTAATTTTCTCCCTTTAGGGTCATAATCAATGTGGATTTCTTTAGCGAAATTGACTGCAATGTCAACGTATTCGCCATCGCTAGTCATAGGTGCAACATAAATGGCATCAAAGGATTGCTCTTCACGGTCGTGCCACCATGCTTCTACCTCCTTGGCCGCGCTCGCCGCGGCCTGTCCACCTAAAAACTGCATGGGTGATCCTGTGACGGAAGTAGCTGTGCTGCCAAACGCATCACGGTGGGTGGTCTGCGATTCAGCGTAAGCAGTTGCAGCCCCTGTTGCAGCACCCAATGCCACCTGACCTGATAAATAAGCTGGTGCATTGCTGATGAGTTTGCCGCGAATAAAAGGATTACCAAATTGATCAGAGAGATACCCTAAGCTATTCGCTTTCGTGAAATTCCCCATATCATTATCATTAGATGTCGTCGTTGAAATCGTGCCATCATCAAATACAAAGGTAAGTGATGTCACCCACCCTCGCACACTCACTAAATTTAAATCCCCTTCACAATAACCACTTACAATCATTTGCTGTAAATGCGGTACACGTAATCCATTGGCAGCGAGGTTATCGTCTGAGAGCACAATCTTGAAAGGATAAGGATCAGTGACTACGCCTTTAACCGGGATACGGCCAACGAGGGCCGTCATCAAACGGTCTTTTACCGAGGTGCCATTGGCAGGAATAGTGTAATAAGGCCGGGGTTTTATCTTTCTTAAAGCTCCCTCCTCCGTCTTTTCCCCAAACGTATTAGCCAATGCTTTTTGGCCAGTAGAAAGTGGCTGCGTTAAATCAGCAACGGTGGTAATCACATCGCCTTTTGAGAAGTTCGTCGTACCCTTTTCTATTTCTATCTTTTTTTGATTCAACGACTGAACCTGCGTTTTCAGCTGTTCGACTTCCTGATTCAACGTCTGAGTCGCTCCATCCTGCGTTTGATTCGCTTTATCACCTAAATGCGTATTTTCTTTTTTAAGTAACGCATTTTCTTTCGCCACTTCATTGATTTTATCTCTGGTTTGAGCGAGTTCTGCGGTTAAGGTATCCAGTGATTCCGCTGCGCTATCGTGTGCTGCGGTATTATTGATGGTATTTAGTTGAGAAACATTTTTTTGTTTAATTGATTCGGTAGGGTGGCACGCTCTTAGCACTAACAAAAGCAACAGAATAAGCAAAATCGCAGAGACACCATATTTTAATACGTGATTGGTATTATGCATTGCCATGACAAACTCCCAGTGTTTCGCTAAACGATTTTTGTGAAACTAAAAATAAAGTCGTCGAATCATGAAATTGTTCTCCGTGGAACGCTAACGTTGAACGAGGATAAAGGAGAGCTTCTTCCCAATCGCCGCAAAGATCATAACGAAGATTAATATGCACCCGTTGAGTATATTTATTTTGTAGTGCAACTGCCGTGACATACCGATCACCTGCTAGCCATGATGCAATAGGATGTGCGACTACTTTATCGCCATACACTAAATCAGAAACAAACGTATCGGTATGCATCGCAACTCTCTCGTAAAGAGAACTCGTTTGCTGCAAACGTAAAGGCGTATAGAGTGTTTGATACGCGAATCGGATTAAATCAACCGCGCTTGCTTCTTCTCTTGCATTAAAAAAAGTAGGTGTTTCTACGGGAGGAGTCTCTCTATCCACTGCGCTTTCTAACGGTTGAAAGGAAGAGTGTGAGGTAGATGCGTCCTCTGCATGTTGTATTACTTGAATAGTTTGGCTTCTGCTACTCGCATGCGCATCCACCGTCAAATCAATCAAGATGACTTCGCCTGTCTCTTGCAACGTGACATAAATACGCGTTTTGGGAAAATCGCTTAGCGCTGTCAAATAAAGCGATTTATCATTGTTGACTAAGCGTAATTGATCCGTTGTCAAACTTCCCTTCACATCGACTACGACGCGTGATGGGAAAATGAGCCGCTTTTCCTTATTCTTTGCAAGCGATACAGTCAGTGGATCGCCTTGCCAAACGAGGTTTTTAGCTTCGTTATCTTCTGCAGGGAAATACTGTTTAAGCTTTTGCATTTCAGCAGGGGTTAACGTTAAGCTATTGAGCCCCTCTGCGTGGGCAAGCGTATTCCAACATACCAACACAAGCGCTATGCGGGTTAAGAGTAATTTCATAAGGAATCTCTACAGGATAAATTAAATATAGGTGGTGGTGCGTCGAGGCTCAGATAAAAAGCCTGCAATCGCTAACCCATACGGATTATGCCGAGGCGATACATTACTGCGTATGACTTTAAGAGGGTAAATAATTTCCACGTCTTTCACCGGTTGGTTATTTTTATATTCTGTTAAACGCATGGTTAAATCGACTTCCCAACTGTTTCGACTCAATTGTTTTACATTCACAGCGTCATACGCCGCACCGCTTAAGCCTTGTAAATAACGGTTACGCTGTAATTGGCCGGCTGCTTTAAGCTCGGTATAATCTTGCAATAATTCTTCTTTAAAAAGCGGTGTAAGATAAGGAGCATAGTTGATGAGATTCGTTTTATAATCCATCTCACCATCCGTAGGCCAATAATTGACTTCTTGCCACACTTCATAAGCAAAGCTATAAACTAAAGGATCCGGGATGGTTCCTACTTTAATCGTTGCCCCATTTTGAATATCGGGTGGCACATAAATTGTTAAACGAGAGGGCGAGGTGGTCCAACCGAAGCTTATTACCAGACACAAAACGAAGAAGAGAATGATGGCATACTTTTGTAATTGAATGACTTCTGCATCGGCATCTTCTTTGCGCCACGCTTGGGTGATCCAGCCTTGATAATAATTTCTTTTTTTTGTTTCTTTCCTCTCTTTCATTTCTTTCATGTCTTTCATACTGTTCATCATTTTCTCCTGACAGACCATTTACCGGAGCGGGTAAGATAAAAAGGTCGAATGAAGTGAAGTTCAGCTAACTTTTTAATAAGCCATTGTTTATAAAATCCATGTGGTTTCCCGTGTTTCACTTTTTGCAATTGACTAAGGAAGGCTTTAGTCAGGTGAAAAAAGGAAATAAAGGTGAGCGCGACCCCAATAAAAGCGTAGTGAAAGAAAAGCCAGGTTAAGAGTGACAAGAGGGTCACTTCTATCAAAAAGACAAGGACGCCTACCAAAAGAATTTCACCTAAGGTGCAGTCTTTATAAATCGGCATTTTGTGATTTATGTCGTGTAATAACATATCGCATCACCACTCTGCATCTCTCACACCCACAATTTGATAGCCGCCATACACAAGACCAATGCCTAAAGCCGCTGCGATAAGCCCTACGACCAACATTTTAAAAAAATGACCTAAGTCTTGGCGCTCTTGTGCTACGTGATAGGCTTTGAGAATACCGGCCGCGACGCCCACTAAAAGCGCACCGCCCATTGCAATGCAGCCTACGCTTAATACTTTATTAATAAGCCCTCCCCCTACATCAATCCAATCTTTTGAACCATTGGCCATATCACTCACAGGCGGTGTGGGTAAAGCAGCGTGGACAGAGGCAACATAAAAACCGACTATGCTTACACCGCATTTAGAAAAAAATCGCCTCGCAATAAACTGTGTCATTGCTTTATCTCCGCTAATAAAAATGAAATAAAATTAAGTCAAAGAGAAATTAAAAGAATAATCCACGCACACAATAACAAGACGCGTAACATACTCATTGGCAAATCATGTATATCATGCTCTTGGTAGTGTACGGACTGTACGTGTCCATAGATAACCCATGCTGCCCACAGCAAGAATGCCCCGCAAAGGATGCTGCGAATCACAAGACTAAGATGAGTAGCAGTCACGCCTGCTGAAGCAGTAAACCCATTGATAAGGCTATCAAAGTTTCCCATAGGAGTTACCATTGATTCGTGCTCTTAGGATGGGTGATGTAATCCGCTTGAATAGAAGACAGCATTGTAGGTTCAGCGGGTGCATGGTCTAATTTAAGCTGAATTACTTTTTGGATTTGGTTAATCTCGTCTAATAATCCTGTATGCCATGTGTGCTTCGCATCGCGATATCCAATGTAGTGGAAAAAGAGGCGATTCGTTTTAGGTTGCTGTTTGGAAGCTGCAATAATGAGCGGTTTCATTGCATCCAGTTGATTCACGAGTTGAGTTAAATAAATTTTTTCTACTTTTGCACTCGCTTCAGCAGCAAAGCAAAGGAAGCTACTGCATAATAGTAATCCTATTACAATACGTTTGATCCATTTAGCACATTTTATGTGATATAGAATATTCATTGTGACCTCAAAGATATTTTTTGTAGTATTTAATCGTAAACATCGAAAGCACGCTCACTGTCATTATCATGGGTAGTAATAGTAATGATGGCTCGATTACCCATGGCATACTCATAAAGATAAGAAAATAGCCATAAAACACATGACTAGTTAAAAGCTTAAGCCGATGAAATAAAAATGCGCTTTCCCGTGCTGCTTGGAATTTGCGAATATCCCGCTGCGCTAAACCATCGACGATCATGACAAATAATACACTTCCCCATAATAGCAGGCTCAGCATAAAAATCCCTAAGCGGCCTATTACAACTTCTAGCGTTTCCATCACTATCGTGATCGCTACCATCACACGTTGTGTATTCAACGCTATGCTCTGGGCGCTTTGAGAACCATCAATGCCTTGAGTGCGTTGATGTATTTTTTGTAAAAAAGATGAAACTGTGTTAAGTCCCTGCGCCACGCGAGATTCCATGTCAGCACGAAATTGAGCAGGTTGTGCTAAGAAATCACGAGTGACACTTAAATCTTTACTTGAGATAAATTCAATCTGACGAGTCAAAAGAAAATGACTGCGTGCATTGGCCGCTTCTCTACCCTCCTGAATCGCAATCGCACTCAAAAAAAGCAACAATAAAACCCAGGCTAAAAGGCTCAATAGCATTAACTTAAGTATGCCACCTAATAATGTACCGATAAGCGTGCTATACCGCTTAGGGCGAGTGGATATTGGCTTTTCCATTAGGATTGGGTGTGCAAAGGGGTGTAAGGTGTTAAATCAAACGATCTAATCAGTGGTTCATCCGCATAAAGCCTTTTTGCTGCTAGATAAAATGCGGCATTAAAACGCAATTCCCGTTCGATTTTATCGTGTTCTTGTTTAGCAGCCAATTCCGCAAAATGCGCTAATTCTTGAGGAGTGGTTGCATAGAGGCCTAACACTTCAGGTGGTGTTAATTTAGCATAATCTTGCGCGATTCTCCCTTGCATTAAAGTGCTATACCGCTTCCATTCAGTGGCCGTTAAGCCCCACGCCGCTGCCTGGCTTTCTATCGACATAGTATCATTGGTATTTTGTGCTGTTGTGTTTAAAGTCCTGGTATTTATCACATCACTGAACGCAAAAAGCGCGGTAGAAAAAAGGAGAGCAAAAAGAAGCGCTAAAAAAGATAAAAAAAGAGGAGTGTATCGTCTCATTCATCACCTCAATTTTGTAAAGTGACTTTAACAGATTGATTTTTTTCGTTTGTAAATTCCGCAACCCCAGCATCTGCATAGGCGCTCACCACTTGCCAACCTGCAAGCATATCGCCTACCGCTAACGGTAAGACATGGTGGCTATAATCCACCGAGACATAAGGCAAGCCCGCAATGATATCAACTGCGATAACCTGAAA
>Ga0206868_10001_pt1 | contig 164164 bp, 140 predicted proteins | sample Alteio_BWOrgCont_38_FD_152901 | JGI IMG/M metagenome (GOLD analysis project Ga0206868, IMG submission 152901) | Enriched cells from forest soil in Barre Woods Harvard Forest LTER site, Petersham, Massachusetts, United States -... | ecosystem: Environmental > Terrestrial > Soil > Temperate forest... | reverse complement strand
ACCTCCAGTTCTCCGGACAAAAGCTGGTGATCGAGGTGCGGTACCATGATCCGTCGTATAGGGATCTCCCCTCGCCTTCTCTCGCAATGGCGGAAAGTACCTCAAATGAAGAGGATGAAGCCGAAGCAGCACTTGTAAAAACGGAGAGTACCGGAGCAACACTGTTTGGTGGAAATCTCCTGAAGCAATGGAGGGGGCTCAGACTGACGCCTTTGACTTCTACTGCGTTTGTCTGCGCGGTGCTCATGGCGATTTTCTTCATTCTCAAATTGCAGGGATTTAGCTGGATACGACCTGCGGAGTTCTTGCAGCGCGCAGCCACGTCAGAGAGACGGGATGTGCAGAGCGCAAAATCAGGCATCATTCTGCAACAAGTAAGCATTCGAAGCAGCCAGGGTGCATTTGAGCGTTCGACTTATCGCGATCCCGAAAGCAAGCATCATCTGAAAGAACAGCCCCTGGACGAAAAGAAGAAGCGATTGAAGACGCGGCTTTCCGAAGCAGGCATAGACTGGGATACTCCGCTGTCTGCAACATCCTTCCAGGAATGGCAGATGCATAACCATGTAAAGACCGAGTCGGTACACAGTGTCGGCGAAAAAGTCTTGACGCTGCGTGTGGACATAGAGGGAAGCGACGTAAAGCAAGAGACTATTTCGATACGAGCGGCCGATTTCCATCCGATTGGCAAAACCGTTGAGTTTCGCGATCTTGAAACGGTCGAGATCGCAGAGTTGAATTACGCTGTTGTTCCCTGGGCAATGATCAATCAAGATCTCTTTGAGAGCGACAGCAGAAGATCCGGCACAGCTACCGATGCACCGCAATCGTTGCTGCCAACGCAGCGGCGGCTTCCGCCTTCAGATGCAGAACTCGACATGATTGAACTTGAGGTGCGGACAGCTCTCCACGAATTTCACGTTGACTCTACCGATCGGCTAACAATCTCACGCAGCGAGATCGGAGTCCAGGTAAGTGGCCTGGTAGAGGACGAAAAGCAGAGGTCAGATGTCAAACGCCGATTGGATCTCATCCCACATGTCTCGGCCAATCTGGCAACCGTGGAGGACGCGTCCCACCTGCCAGAGAGAACCACGCCGGCCGCAAATGTCCAGCTTGAATCGGTGGTGGCGGAACCGAGTCTGCTCGAATCGTTTCTGCTGAAGCAGGGCGAAAGCCGGGAGGTTTCCAGCGATGTGGCGGACCGGTTATTTGTCGCCTCGACCTCCTTGCTTCGAGCCAACAAAGCCCTGTCTCAGCTCAAGGAGCGTTTCCCCCCCGATAAGCTCTCTCCCCATGCGCTCGACCTGTATAACGGTCTGTTTATCTCTTGGCATGGCGAATTAGAAGCAGCACTTAGTAAAGAGTCAGAAGCAATCCAGCAGACTGGAATTCAAATGCCGCCGGATGACGCGGTGGGATCTGGATCAATCGATATGAATGCGGAAATTGAGAATAACCGGGTGCTGCTAAAAGAGCTCATCGGGCACGATGCACCGGATGCGCGTACTGCGCCGGTTGTTCTCACAGACTTGGCCCGCTCTGTTGAATCGTTGCGCAAAGAGGCCAACGAAGAGCACGAGAAAGTCTCTCGGATTACATCCTCCAATGTTCCCTCTGCAAGAAATATGCACCCCTAACTGAATCTACGAGGCAAAATGCTGCAAGGATTGCATAGGTACTGGACGCTTGTTTTGATGTCGTTCGTGTGCGCCAGTGCATTGGCGCAGACCAGCCGGATTTCCGGCCATATCACCGACCCGCAGACGCTCACAGTTCCGCAAGCCCAGATCCACGCAGTGAATCAAGACACTGGGGCGACCTACGACGCGAAATCTAATGGATCGGGAGAATACACGATTCCATACCTGACAGCGGGCAAGTATCAGGTCGAAGTTCGTGCCGATGGATTCAATACTGCGCTCAGCAATGACATCAGGCTCGATGTGGGCCAGATATTTGTCTACGACGTCCAACTCACAATCGGCGCGACGACTTCGATGGTGAAAGTCGATGCGGGCAATGATGTAACGCAAGTCGAAACGCAGAATGCCGAGGTTAGCGGCACGATCACCGGTAAAGAGGTTGCGGGCATTCAGCTCAACGGGCGCAACTTCACGCAGCTTATCGCTCTAACTCCAGGTGTGAGCAACCAGACCCAGCAGGATGAGGCCAAGGTAGGGCAGGCGGGAAGCGTGGCCTACAGCGTCAATGGCGGACGGACCGAATACAACAGCTTCTCGGTGGACGGTTCCGAAACATTGAATGTGGGCATCAACAAGGATCACAGCACGCTCGTCGTTTATCCCAGCATCGACGCCATTCAGGAGATCAAGGTGCTGACCTCCAACTACGGCGCCGAGTATCCCAGCATGGGAAACGCGACCACCATCGTGACCACGCGATCGGGAACCGACAGCCTGCATGGCAATCTGTATGAGTTTTTCCGCAATGAGGCGCTCAATGACAAGGGCTACTTCGATGTGACCAAAGGAGCGCCGTTGTATCGCCGCAACGACTTCGGCGGCACCGTTGGCGGCCCTGTCTTCATCCCCAGGTTCTACGATGGCAAAGGCAAGACTCACTTCTTCTTTTCAGAGGAAGCGCGCCTGGAAAAATCACCGACTCCCTACCGGCAAGGTGTGCCTTCAGCGGCTGAGCACAACGGAGATTTCAGTGATGTTTGCCCTCCTTTCCCTTCAGGTTCAGTCAGTCCGGCTGCCTATCCGGACTGTCCTGTTCAAGCAGGCGGAGTGCCTTTCCCATATAACCAGCTCAATTATGCCGTGGGGAATCCAGGCTATGGTGTGAACCGCAATGCGGTGGCCTTGCTCAACGCCGGTATCATTCCATTTCCCAATGCAACGGGCGGTTGCAATTCCTCGATCGGTTCGTGCTACAACGCCGATGTCTCGCTCCCGACCTACTGGCGCGAAGAATTGTTCCGCATTGACCACGCCGTCAATTCGAGGGTGCAGGCGAGCTTTCGCTACATTCATGACGAATGGGACGAGACCACCCCGATCCCGCCCTACTCATATTTGACCAATAATTTCCCCACCATTCAGAGCCGCTACTACGCGCCGGGCCGTAGTATGGTGGCGCGGATGACGGCTATCCTCTCGGCATCCTCGCTCAACGAGTTTGTCGCCAGCTACACCAATTCCAAAATCAAGTTGACGGACATCCCGGGGCCAGGCGTCTCGCTCCAGTACCCCTCGGTTCTCACCGCCCCGTGCGGCCCGGACGCGTTCGGCGACATACAGTGCGGTATCACCACCATCTTCAATACCGGCTCGACAAAGCTGCCGGGTATTTCGATCGCCGGCAACAATGCTGCGTATGGCGGCCTGGGATTCAACGCGGACCCGGGCTACATCCCCTGGGAGCACACGAATCCCACCTACAGCTTCAGCGACACATTCACCAAGACGCTCGGCCGCCACAATCTCCAGTTTGGAGGGCAGTGGATCATCTTCCAGCGCAATCAGGACAACACCCCGATCGGCGCCGCCACGGGCGACACACAGGGAATCTATACCTTCAGCAATGTGCAGGCGAACAGCGCTGGGTCGACGGGAAATGCATTTGCAGACTTTCTCTATGTCGATTTCAGCAGGGAGATAAACCCTCCCTTCACGCCCGGTGATCTGAATGGAAAGATCGCCAGCTTCCAGCAAGACAGTAGCCAAGGCCGCTACCGGCAGCGGTATCAGATCGTCGAGCCCTTCATCCAGGACGATTTCAAAGTCAATCCCCGGCTGACCATCAATGCCGGTCTCCGGCTGAGCCTGTTCGGCACGTATCACACGGCAAACCTGAACGTCTACAACTGGGACCCCGCAAAATACAACAAGAGCGTCGCAGCCACCCTGAACGTGAATGGCGTCACCGGGGAATTGGTGGATGTGGCCAGTGGCGCATCGCTCACGCTGAATCCGGACAATCCCCAGGCTGGCCTCGATCCACGCGTCCTGAATGGACTGGTGCAGTGCGGCACGAATGGTGTGCCTGCCAGTTGCATGTCCGGGCATCTGTTCAATTTTTCCCCACGCGTGGGTTTTGCCTTGGACCCCATGGGCGACGGGCGGACTTCGATCCGTGCCGGTTACGGTATCTTCTTCGAACACGGCACCAGCGACGAGGCGAACACTGGCTCGCTTGAAGCCTCGGCCCCGGTCGTTCTGGATATGACTGCCTACAGTCCCTTGGGGTGGGGATCCGTTGGGCGCAATGTGGCTTATCCGCTGAACGTAACATCGATCCCCAAGCAGGCTGTGTGGCCCTATGTCCAGCAGTGGAGTGTAAGTGTCGAACGTGAGTTACCGGGCAAGACTCTGTTTACCGCCGCGTACGTGGGGAGCCGCGGCAGCCACCTGACTGCCGAGCGGCAGGTCAACCAGTTGTCTCCGCTAAGCGCGGCGGCCAACCCATTCGGCCTTCACGAGCCATTCATTCGTAGGGGATACAACCCGTCGACCGGCGCACCGGATGGCGGTGATTGCGGCAACCGGTTTGTCGGAGGAGCTTTTAACGGTGTTGGGCCTGGATACGTACTGGACAATGGCGCCGTCATCAGCGGAACCCCAGCTGCGTTGAATTTCGAGGCTGCGTGTTATGGAACGGTAGATAGTTCGGCTCGCAATCCAAACGCTCTACGCACCTACGCGCCGTCGCTCGGCCAGATCTTCTCGCTCGAGAATATTGCCTTCTCCGATTACCACGCCTTCCAGACCAGCATGCGCAAAATACAGGGTCCGCTCACCCTCGGCGTTGCTTATACCTATAGCCATTCGCTCGACGATGCCTCTGACCGGTCGGACTCGACATTCGTCAACTCTGCCAATGTCCGATCGAACTACGCAAGCTCGAATTTCGACCAACGCCACCTGCTGCACATCAGTTACATCTACAATCTGCCGCTGCTGACCTTCTGGCAGCACTTCGCCAGCAGGGTATCGAGCGACCCTGATTCGGAAAACACAGCTGCTATTAACAAGCCTCCTTCCGCATTTGCGACAAGCTTTGCCGCGAAACAACTTCTGAATGGATGGCAACTATCCGGAATCACCTTGTTCGAAACCGGCATTCCGTTCACGGTCGTCAACAACGGCAGCCCGTCCGGAATATCGGTGCTGGACAACGCTGGCGTAGCCAATGGAATCGGTTCCGGGTCCTATCCCGATCTGATCGGTAATCCGCGTGGCGGCCGTCCGCGCGGCGGCACGAATCAGGCCAGTTTCGGTCCGCTTCTGCGCAACCCCGGCGGCTATGCAGCTCCGCGCGGCCTGACCTTCGGCAACGCGGGCCGCAACTCCCTCAACAATCCGCAGCGGTGGAACTTCGATACGTCCCTGCTGAAGAACTTCCCGATTCGTGAAGGGATGAATGTGGAGTTCAGGGCGGAGGCGTTCAATGTCTTCAACCACACTCAGTTCCGCATCTTCAACCCCACGCTAGGCAACCAGGCGCAGAACACGGTCAGTTGCTATGGAGGCCCTGTGGCCGACTACAGCGCTGCGGGTGGAGATGGCACAGACTGCCTTACCGGCAGCTCTTTTCTTCACCCCGTCGATGCCCACCGTCCCCGAACCATCCAGTTTGCCTTGAAGCTGGCTTTTTAGTCATGGAGCGAAGAAACATGCCGTCGTTCATATCTCTCTTGTTTCCTTCTCCCTTGCTTCCTTATGTGAGAACAGCAATGGCGCGCCGGCCGCGACAGGCGGCACATATTCTACAGATCCTCCTTCTGTGTTTCGGAGGGATGGTTAGTGCGGTGCTCACTGGATGCGGTTCGAAGTCCTATACGGTCAGTCCCATCACTGGTCTTCCGCCCACCACGCCGGTGGCGAGCAGCAATGCCTATATCGGGACCCAGAGTCCACTCAACTGGACGCTGACCATCGACGATAAGCAGAACGCCTACGGTTACCAATCGCTTCCCACGGACGGCTCCACGCCCGCAGCGGCATCGGGAGCTTTCGTCCCGCAAAGCGGTTTTCTCAATCTCGGCGCAGCCGGTCTGGCCTTGGAGATTCCAGGGGCCGGCGCCATCCTGCGGCCCGGTGACGACACCACCGCCCCTGTAGTCATGGTGGAACAGGAAGACTGCCTTGCCCTCACCGGCATGCAGCGGTATCTGGTCCAGGGCATGGTACATACCACTGCAGATACCACCCCGGTCATCTATCGCCGCGGCGATCTTGTAGCCAGCGCCACGTCCGACGGCAAGACTTGGTCCTTTGCAAACGCGGAGTACTACGACACCAACGGAAGCCCTATCTCTCTCCAATACCAGGGCGTGCATTCAGCCAACTCGTTTACCGGCACCTGCGCAACTGCTCATGGGGCGTCTTCGGTCAGCATCGATACCAGCGGCGCGTATAACTTTCCCACCACCTTCCGCTTCGGCTCCGCCGGCATGGCCGTTGCGGACTACACATCCTCCACCTCGGCCTTAGGCTTTGCGCAGCCGCTTAACCCGATCGGTACCAAGTCGCTGGCGGCTGCTAACTTTCGCGGCTTTCAGGTCGAGTACTCGTCTACGGTAGTCACGCAGCCGGTGAGTTTTGGTCCGGCTCTCGACGGCTCAGTGGCTTTGAACGGCGGAACCTACCCCAACGACGATGTAACCCAGACTGCCGATTCCTCAGACCTGTTTGTCTTCGGCTCGCAGAGCAGCTCGATCAACGGCCTGTTCGCGAGCGCCACCATGACAGTGCTGGATCCAAAAGGCGGATGCCCTTTGCATAACGTAAGCCAGGGCGATCTCGGACTGACCCCCAATGGCGTCGCGACCTGCCGGCTGCACCTGGCTGCCATGGTAGGGCAGGTGGGCGGCAAGGCCTTCATCGTCGCCAGTGGTATCGACTTGACGTCCCTTGCTAACTTCGCTCCCGACATTCAGTTCTACCTGATACAGCAGTAGAGGCCAGATGGAGATACGACTTATGAATGCGACGACCATGCATACACGCCAAGCCCTTCCCCGTCCTCTTCGCCTGCAATCTGTAGCCAATATCCTGCTGGGTATCCTGACGCTGCTGGGTGTGCTGGCGCCTGCGACCCTCCAGGCGCAGAACGCTACGCAACTGATCGGCGGCACAATCGACATCTTCGCCGGGTCCAAGGACCCAAATGCTCCGGTCACATTCGATGACGTTCAAGCGAACACCAGTCAAATTGGCGCGCCGAACTTCATGGTGCTGGATGCTGATGGGAATCTTTATTTCTCCTACGGTTCCGGGAACACTGCCGGCGTGTCGGTGATCTATGGGGGCAATAAGGTACCCCCTATTCTGGCGCTAAGATTTCCCTCTCCGCAAAAGGGATATCAATACAGGGTTGTCGGAACCCTGGCTGCCTCACTCGGCTCTGACAATCCCTGCTCACCGCCCAGTCCTTGTGGAGACGGCGGACCAGCTTTAGTCCCGGCTGGATCGACGAATCCTCTGAGCACACCATTCGGAATCACCGTGGATGCTGACGGAAACCTGTATATCGCGGATGAGGTAGAGCAGAGCATCCGTAAGGTGAGTGCCACCGACGGAACGATCGGCACCATCGTTGGGGATCCGATGCATGTCCAGAACGGTTATAGCGGTGATGGCGGCCCGGCAACGTCGGCTCTGCTGAGCTACCCCAATGCCGTCAAATTCGATAACAACGGCAATCTCTACATCGCGGATGGCGGAAACTATTTGATTCGCCGCATCGACACCTCCGGCAACATCACTACCATCGCCGGCAATGTAGCCGCGGCTGCCGCAGCCAATGGCACCGGTTCTTTTCCGTCCGACTGCTCGGCATCGACGGATAACTGCGGCGAAGGCGGCTCCCCGCTGAGCGCGACGCTGGGATTCGTTTTTGGCATGTCTTTTGATCCGAACGGCAACCTCTTCCTCGCCGAGTCGGATATTAACGTCGTTCGCGAGATCAATCTCTCCGCTCAGTCGCCTACCATCCACACCGTCGCCGGTACGTTGCGCACGGCATGCAGTCCGTCCGGGCCAACTCCGCCGTACTGTGGCGATGGCGGCGCGGCCACCAGCGCGCAGTTGAATGGTCTTTCCGACGTCTTAGCCGATGCCTCGGGCAATGTAGTTATTTCCGATACGACCGACAATGCAATCCGCTTAGTCACCGCGAGTGATGGAAAGATTCAGACCATAGCCGGACAAATCTCCACGACCGGCGGCTACGGCGGCGACAATGGTCCGGCGACGGCGGCAGTGCTGTTCTCTCCGTTCGGCTTGTCCCTGGACAGCGCGGGGATTCTGTACCTCGCTGACCAGGGTAATAGTTTGATCCGCCAGGTTAGCCCCGTGCCGGGATACACCATCACCTTCCCAGCCATCTCCCCGGCCACATACGGTACGAGTCCGATTACCCTCGACGCCACCGTCAATGAGACGGGACAGCCAGTAGCCTCATACAAAGTTCTCTCCGGTCCGGGTAATATCTCCGGATCGACTCTGGTCGTCACTGGAGCCGGCGTCATCACCGTCGAGGCCGACCAACCAGGCGATAGCACCCATTCCGCGGCAACGCCCGTCACCCGGACGGTCAACATCGCGCCCGCCGTCCTCACCGTGACCGCGTCTACCCTTTCGCGCGCGCCCGGCGTCGCCAATCCTACGCTGACCTACACCATTACCGGCTTTGTGAACAACGACACAATCTCCGTCGTGAGCGGCGCGCCGGTGCTCACCACCACCGCGACCACGTCTTCTCCGGCCGGCTCCTATCCGATCGCGGTTGCAAAAGGGACGCTCTCGGCAGCCAACTACACCTTCACATTGATCAATGGCATTCTGAATGTAACCCAAGGCCTGGCGCAAACCATCACCTTCGCTCCGATTCCCAATGTCACTTATGGTGCCAATGCGCTCACGCTGAATGCAACGGCTTCCTCCAACCTGCCAGTCACCCTATCGGCCAGCGGGCCGGCCCAGATTCAAGGCAACACGCTCGTAGTTACAGGCGCAGGAGCAGTCGTAGTCACCGCAACCCAACCGGGCAATCTCAACTACGCAGCAGCGACCCCGGTGACGCAGAGCTTCACCGTAGCCCCTGCCTCGCTGACGATTACTCCCGTCAATGCGTCTCGTCCGTACGGCACAGCCAATCCGGCATTCAGCTACACGGCTACCGGCTTGGTGGGTGGAGACACAATCGCCGTACTTTCCGGCGCTCCGATCTTTGCGACTGCAGCTACCTCTACCTCGAATGCAGGCACGTATCCGATTACTCTGACCCAGGGAAACCTATTCTCCAAAAACTACACCTTCACCTTCAGGGCGGGCACGCTCACCATCACCCAGGCGGCACAAACCATCACCTTCGGGGATGTGCAGGATGTCAGCTACGAGCAGACTGAGACCGTAAGCGCCAGCTCCAGCTCGGGCTTGCCGGTGCAGTTAACTGTGACCGGCGCAGCCAACGGCGCTCCAAGTACATCCAGCATCTCCGTCGAACCGACCGGCATCGGTCCCGTGACCGTAACGGCAACTCAAGCCGGCAATCAGAACTATGCGTCAGCAGGCCCGGTCACAGTATCCTTCAACGCCGTTCGGGCGCCCATGAATGTCCACGTCATCAGTGTGAGCAGTCCCGTAGGTGCTCCAATCCCTACTTTCCAATATTCGTTGACGAGCACTGGCGCCAGGGATCCGATTGCGCCTCCCTACGTGACCGGCGTTCCGGACCTTGCGACGACCGCCACCCCATCTTCGCCGCCCGGCACTTATCCCATCGTCGCCACGCAGGGAACTCTGACAGCGGAGCACTACTACTTCGTCTTCATCAACGGCACTCTAACCGTTACCTCGCCCTCCAGCTACATCATCACCACCACACCCACATCGCTGACCATTCCGCGCGGCTCGACGCGGCAGCTTACAGTGACTGTGACCCAGGTGAACAACTACGCGGGCAGCGTAACCATGGGTTGCAGCGGGCTGCCGGCAGGCATTACCTGCAGCTTCAGTCCCTCGACCATTACAATTCCGCCGCCGCCCCCCAACGGACAGCAGACAGGGCCGATCCAAGGCACCCTGACCATCACCGCCAACGGCAGTACTGCCTCGGCCGCGCCGCTCGACATATTTAGAAGAGGTGCTCCGCTCGCCGCCGGCTTCTTCTTCATACCCGCCGGGTTAGGTGGATTGGTCCTGCTGGTTGGCCGCCGTCGTTTCCTGAAGAGTATTCGCGCGCGGAATGGATTGGCGCTCGCAGTGCTAGTCTGCATTCTCGGCGCTATCACAGCCTGCGGCGGCAGCTCCAAAGGAAGTCAGGCAGCACCTGGAACCAGCACCATCCAGATCACCGGCGCCGGAACGTCCAGCGATGGAGCTTCCGATCTCAACCAGAGCGTCAGTCTCTCAGTGATTGTTCAGTAGAAGCGTACACGGGGCGAGCGAATATTGTGCGGTTGCCTTTAGTTTATGAATCCGTTTGAACGCTGAGCGCACTTGCGAATATTCTGCTTCCAAAAATTCCATTGGGGCGTGTTCTTGGGGCCAGAACATATCTCACAGTGAGAGCAGCGAAGGCATATTCGTATATTCAGGCGGCTCACAAAAGTGAGCTTCCTCCGCTTCAATCAGTCTTGACTCATTTCTATCGGTAGCGATTGTTTGGTAGCAGCGCGTGCAGACCGAATCCACGGTGGAGTCCTCTTTGCGCCTTCTGGCGAACGAAATGAAGGTGGTCATCTTCCCTCCCCAACCTGCCCTGTGATTAGGTCGGATGCGAGAGCTTGCCTTCTCAGTTGCCTATATGGGTTTTAGCGTCATTTGCCGAGGCTAGGAGGGACGCTTACTCATCAACGTTCGTAGACGATGTTCACGCCACACAAGCCGAATTTCTCGTAACTGTCATGGTATGCATCTCACCTGGTATGGCTTATGACGAATGGGAACACGAGTACCATCTGACTACGCACGGGTGGCTTTCAGGCAGTTTCTTTTTTCGGGGTACATTGGCGAAGAAAATTCTGGCTCCGTCCGATAGGGTTATGACGATTGTTCAAGAAAATATGCACTCCTCCGTGGATGCGGCTTTAAGAACAACCTGGAGGTGTGATTGGAAATCTTCAGATTGCGCTGCAGGAGAAGTCGATTCGCTCATCCGGCTCTATGGGCATCGTCCTCCTAATCTGCTTACAGCCCAAATATCGAATTTGATGGCCAAGAGTAGTCATGTGCGCATTTAGGTGACCTCCCGACCTGCAAGAAATTGCATCTAAAAATATGAAGTGCAGGAATGAATGGAGGTTCAGAATGGCAACTAGCGTGAGAGAAGTCACGAACGCATTAGAGGCAATTATGAATGTCCTCTATCTCATCGAGATCGATGTAAACAACCCTGAACACGTGTTGAAGTATGTGAAAATGACAGACCCGTCTGTTAACACCCTCAGAAAAGCGCTGAGCGAAATATATGTAACGTGCTGAGGATGTATCAAGTCTCAGAGCAGGGACAGCATCTCTCCTGATATCTCCGATACGACGGCTAGCGGGCCTAATAGTTGAGGCCTCCGCCACTGTGAGCAGCGCATCCTTGAGTACGAAAATTGGTCACGAAAATTAGTCCCTCTCTTCGCTGCCTCATTATGCTATGCTCGATTCCCCGGAGGCCGAGATGAGTGTCACTGTAGCCGTATCACCCACCCAACTTTCCTGGACTGATTTTGCGCCTGTTGACCGTCTACCTGACGGGTCGGGAGATGAGGCGCAGACCGCCACGACGATGCCACCGCTATCGGGAATTCGACCTGTTTCAGCGCAAGGCAAATTTGTGCTGCCCGATCTTACCCTGAAGGTTGGTTTGGATCGCACCCAGACACTGGTGCTTCGATCCGCCCAGCAAACGCCCGAACTATTGAAGCATGAGCAAGGGCACTTCGACATTACTGTGCTCACAGTGCGTGCGATGGCGAAGGAGCTGGAAGAATTGAAGGTGGGTTCTCCAGCAGCATTAGGCCAACAACTTACAGCCATCTTGAGCAAGCACCAGCAACGCGCCGATATGCTCGAAGTCAAATATGACAAAGAGACAAAGGGTTCCAGAGACCCAGACGTTCAGAAGACCTGGAACCAAGCTATCGATGCTGCGATGAGAGGTTCCGGGGTTTCAATTCTGCAAGGGATGCCACTCTGAAGTGCCGATGTTCCCTCGAGCAATCAGGATGCGCCAGTGCATGACAGCCGTCTCTGATTTTCTCGTTCTGTTCGTAACTGAACAGGCGGATATACTTCGCCTTTGCTAGGTTTTAATCGTGACTTCGAGTTAGATTCCAATTGCGATGAGGGTGTTTTGTCATGATTACCGAGCTTGAGTTTTTGGATGGAGTAGGCTCTGAAGGTATCGCCCCCAACATCGAAGCCTACGATGGGCATGTTCCTTGTATTGGTGACCTTGTCTATTTAGACAGAAACGGCAATTGGGCACCCTTTCGCGTCGTAGATAGAGCGTTTTATTCAATGGGGTCTCGCCCTGACAGTAAACGGAAAATTTCGTTGCACTGCGTAGCTTTCGATAAAGAACGAGATTCCTTTATTCGTTAGAACAGCATGGGCGTTGATTCGCCCGGCGATCTTAGCGGTCCCAGCCGTTCCGGCCATCTCCGGAGAGCGGCGCAACTCGCCGCGCCCAACGCCAGCAATCTGTCTGAGCGTTCGTGTCGAAAGTTGTCTGCCCCTGTCGGAATTTAGACTGAACTCTTCGTACGCTGTTTCCATTGCGACGCATCGGGAGATGGAGCGGAACAAAGAGAGGGAGAGGCATGACAGAGCAAGACAATACGACAAGCAATGAGGGCGTCAGCCGGCGATCGTTTTTAGGGAAGACCTCAGCCGCTCTGGTAGCGGCAGCGAGTCTTCCGATTCTGGCTGCGGCCCAGCAAACTAAGGATCTGAGCCGGGACACGCATACCGGAATCAACGAGCAGGAGTTGGGACCGAAGAACCCAGGCCTGGAGGCTCAGGAGCCTGACTCTATGCACCCGCCGGTGACCGACGCGGGTGGCCAGCCTCCGTTCAAGTACCCCTTTGCCTTGTCGCATAAACGCATTGAGACCGGTGGCTGGACCCGCCAGGTGACAGTGCGCGACTTCCCGTTGTCGAAGAAGATGGCTGGCGTGGAGATGCGTCTGATCTCCGGCGGTGTTCGCGAGCTGCACTGGCATGTAGGCTCCGAGTGGGCCTTTATGACAGCCGGCAGCGCGCGTATCACGGCCGTCGACCAGAAGGGCCGCGCGTTCGTTGAGGATGTGAAAGAAGGGGATATATGGCTCTTCCCAGGCGGTATTCCGCACTCGATTCAGGGTTTGGGGGAGAATGGCTGCCAATTCCTTCTGGTCTTCGACGACGGCAACTTCAACGAGTTCGAGACGTTCCTGCTGACCGACTGGCTGCATCACACGCCGAAGGAGGTGCTGGCCAAGAACTTTGGCGTTCCAGAGTCGACCTTCGACAATGTGCCGGCGCGGGAAAAGTTCATCTTCGCGACCGAACTTCCTCGTTCATTGGCCGAGGAGAAGAAGCAGGTCTATGAGGCTAGCGGTCCTGTTCCAGATACGTATGCTTTCTTCACTGGCAAGATGGAGCCCACAAAAGTGACGGCAGGCGGCAGCGTGAAGATCGTCGACCGGCACAACTTCCCAGTCACAGGCATTGCGGCGGCAGTTGTGACGCTGCAGCCGGGCGGCCTCCGGGAACTCCATTGGCACCCCAACGCGGATGAATGGCAGTACTACGTGAAGGGCACAGCCCGTATGACCGTTTTTTCGGCCGGCGGACACGCCCGCACCATGGATTTCCATCCCGGCGACGTAGGTTACATAGATCAGTCGCAGCCGCACTACATCGAGAACATCGGTGATACCGACCTGTTGTTTCTGGAGGTGTTCCCGGCCCCCGAGTACCAGGACATTTCGCTGGGTGAGTGGCTTGCCCACACCCCATCGCGCCTGGTGAACCAACACCTTGGCGCCGGCGAGGACTTCCTGGCGAAGATCACCAGGACGGAAGTTGTCATAGCTCCTGAGAAATAGACAGGAAGCAAATTGGGTCCAAGCAATACCCCGGACCGTCAATATTTTTGAGGCGGCCCGGGCAGTAGTTCGGCGAGCTTTTGGTCGAGGCGTGCCACATTTTGATCGGGCAAGCAACCATGGGCCGCCGTATGGTTTTGCTAGGAGACCTGCGGCGCGGTTCTGCGCAAGGACTTTAGCAGCCTCCGAATGAACTCTTGGTTTCAACCAAGGCAAGATGGGATATGTGGCCAGCACCTATGAGCGCAGCCACGCCGTCAACACCCCAATACTTTCAAATATGAGGTGATTAAGAAGTATGCGTTCTAAATCTTTCATCATCTTGATCGCAGCCACCTTGCTACTTCCCGCCGCGCTACCGGCGCAGCAGACCATCACCGGCCAGGCCGCATTCGCCGATTGGAACCAGCAGCAGCCCGGCGTCCACCGCAAGATCACTGTCGCCGATCTCCCCAAGACCAAGCCCGAGGAGGCCGTCAACAACACACCGCACGTCATTCCTCGCCCGGCTCATGCGTGGCCTGTTGCCCCCGCCGGCTTCAAAGTCACCCTGTACGCCGGCGGCGACTCAGCTCCGATGCAGCGCGCCGACAACAAAGAAAAAATGGCAAAAAGCTCCGGCACCTTCACCATGCCGCGCCTCATTCGCACCGCGCCTAATGGTGATCTCTTCCTCGCCGACTCCGGCGCAGGAACCATCTTCATCCTTCGCGGCGTAGGTCCCAAGGGCAAAGCCGCGCATATCGAAAAATTCGCAACCGGCCTGGACCATCCCTTCGGTATCGCCTTTTATCCGGCGGACGACCCTAAGTACATTTATGTCGGCAATGCCACGACCATACAACGCATTCCGTACCACTCCGGCGACCTGCACGCCACTGCGGCCCCTGAGACGATCGTTCCCGACATTCCCGGCTATGCCCAACTCACCGGCGGCGGTCACTGGACCCGCGACGTCGTCTTCACCAAAGACGGCCAGCACATGCTTGTCTCCGTTGGCTCCGGATCCAACGTGGACGACCCCGACACCCACCCGAAAGAGTTCCACCGCGCCGACGTCCTCGAATTTACGCCAGATGGCAAGTTCGTCGAAGTCTACGCCAACGGTATTCGCAACTGCGTCGGCGAGGCAATCAATCCAACCACCGGTGAGCTCTGGTGCTCCACCAACGAGCGTGACAACCTGGGCAATCATCTTGTCCCCGACTATGTTACGTCCATCAAGGAAGGCGGCTTCTACGGATGGCCCTGGTACTACATGGGCGGCCATCAGGATCCACGTCTGCCCGAGCCGTGCGCCAACGGTACCGGACCCAACCCCCAAGCAGCAGTGCTCACCGCGGACGAGGCCAAGACCTGCAAGCGCGTCGATCTTTCCTCGAAGGTGATCACTCCCGACGTCCTCGTTCAGCCCCACATGGCTTCGCTTCAGATGACCTTCTACCCATCTGCCGGCGAGTTCCCCGGCCAATATGACGGTGACGCCTTCGCCGCCGAGCACGGCTCCTGGAACCGCAAGAATCGTGCCGGCTATGAAGTCATCCACATCCCCATGCACGGCGGCCATGCCGATGGTAGCTACGAAGACTTTCTCACCGGCTTCGTCACCAAAGAGGGACAGGTATGGGGCCGCCCCGTGGGTGTCACGATCGCCAAAGATGGCAGCATGTTCGTCACAGACGACGGTACGCGCTCCGTCTGGCACGTCACTTACGCCGGTAAATAAATGTCTCGTTCATGGAGGTACGCATCAGACCACGGAGATGTCCGAAGCCATCGAATGGACTCGATCGGGAGAGGCAGAGGAGAGACAGAATGGAGTCGTGCAGATTCTCCACACAGGTTAGAAGTCAGCAAGCGAAACGCTCGGGGCAGTCAGTTCAAGTTGCGCGGAAGCCGCGGATAAAAGCGGGCGCAGTTCACGAAGCAGCCCTTGGAGGTAGCACATGTCGAACACAAATCGTTGGGGAATTGCAGTAGCAGGATTCGTCTTGCAAATGGCTCTGGGAGCAGTATATGCATGGAGCGTTTTTAGGGCCCCGTTGGCAAAGCAATTTCACTGGTCCATCGAGGAAGTGACTCTCACCTTTACAATCTCCATCTTTATCCTTGGAGTCTCAGCTTTCTTCGGTGGGCTCTGGCTGAACAGGAAAGGACCGCGCATCGTCGCACTGACGGGTGGATTTCTCTATGGCCTCGGCGTCTTCCTGGCAAGCTTCTCTGCTAACAAGCTATGGTGGCTCTACCTTAGCTATGGGCTCATCGGAGGAATAGGAGTTGGATTCAGTTACATTGTGCCCGTAGCCGTGCTGGTCAAGTGGTTCCCTGATCGCAGGGGCCTTATCACCGGCATCGCTGTTGGCGGCTTTGGCGCTGGTGCTCTGGTAACCGCGCCTGTGGCTACACGTCTGATTCAAAGTGTTGGCGTATTACAGACATTTGCCTATCTTGGCATCGCGTATCTCGTGATTGCCATGGCCACCGGCTATTTTATGCAGAACCCGCCGGATCAGTGGAAGCCCGCAGGCTGGACCCCCAGCGTTACCCAGACCACGCAGCGCGCGGCAATGGACTACACACTCGGCGGCGCATTGAAAACCTGGCAGTGGTGGGCGCTATGGGTGCTGCTATTTCTGAATACCTCTGCAGGCATCTCGATCATTTCGCAGGAGTCGCCCATGTTTCAGGAGATTGCCAAGGTCGGCGCCGTCGTGGCCGCGGGAATGGTTGGCATCGCCAGCATTGGCAACGCCGTTGGCCGAATCTTCTGGGCCTGGATCTCCGATGCAATCACCAGGCGATGGACCTTCGTGATCATGTTCCTGCTTCAGGTTGGCCTCTTTTGGATACTGCCCGGCACCTCTTCGGTGGCTGTCCTTACGCTGTTGTCGTTCATCATCCTCATGTGCTACGGGGGCGGTTTTGGCACCATGCCCGCTTTTACTGCCGACTATTTCGGATCGAAGAACGTTGGACCCATCTACGGACTTATGCTCACAGCATGGGGTTCCGCGAGCGCATTTGGCCCGTTACTCATCGCACATATGCGGCAAAGCGGCGGATCGTATACAAGCGGCCTCCATCTGATTGCATGCATCATGGCCGCATCGATTCTTCTGCCCATCCTGGTTTCACCACCCAAACCCGTGACGGCAAAGGTCGTGGGTTCGCACTCCTTCGTCTCGGCCCATTCCAAATAATTTGTATTGATTGAGTGTCGGTTCTGGAGTGGATTCGGTTTGTATCTTGGCGCGATTCCTTGCAAGGCTTGCTAGGACAGGAGGCTACCTAAGTCGCTGACAATAAAACACATTGATCCATCATGCAGGCAAATGCTAAACTCTGGAATAGACCTGTCGACGGTTTCCTAAACCGAAGGCCGGAACGTCAAATTTCTCAGGCTCACCAGAGTTTTCTGCTCTTCCTGCGCGGGATTTTTCTCAGTCCACGCCTATAAATCACGGAGACTCACCAGGATGTTCGGGAAGACGGTGAAAATCCGTCGCTGCCCCGCAACTGTGAGCGCACCTCGGGCGTTTCCCGTCGTTTCAACAGGGCAAGTCCGCAGGAATCCGGCCAGATGCCACTGGGATCACTCCCCCACGGAGATACCCGGGAAGGCGGTTCGGAAAGGCGCAAGTCAGGAGACCGGTCCTTTGGTGCCAATCACCCGCTTCTCGTCCCGCGGGGGACGGAGGATACCGATGTTCTTGCTCGATGGCCTTCGCGGCCTGTCTTTACGAAATTACACACGCGCTCTTTGCGCAGCATGCATCTCCATTCTCGCCTTTTTCTCCGCAACTGTATCCCAGGCCGGCGTCATTCGCGGCACCGTCACCGATACCACGGGCGCCACCGTCAAAGGCGCAACCGTCGTTCTCTTCAACGGCGGAAAATACGTTTCCACCACCGTCTCCACAGCCGACGGCACCTTCCAGTTCGTCACCGGCCGCGCCGGCCGTTTCACGCTGGTCATCACTGCGGCAAGTTTTCATCAACTGGACCCACCGTTCTTCTACGCCGGAGCCAACGATAACGTCGAGCGCTCCCTGGTGATGGAGCCGGAATGGGTTCATCAATCCATCGTCGTCACCGCCACCGGAACGCCCATCGCCCAGCAGCAGACCAGCTCGCAGACTGAAGTTTTCTCCCCGCTCGACCTCGCCCGCCGCGAAGACGTAATCGACATCCTCCGTCTCCAGCCAGGAGCTGTCGTAACCCAACTCGGCCAACGCGGCGCGCAAACCTCGCTCTTCATCCGCGGCGGTGACTCCAACGCAGCCAAAGTCCTCTTCGACGGCGTCAACGTCGACGAGATGGGCGGCATCTTCGACTACGGCAACACCTCCGCCACCGGCATCCACAGCACTGAAGTCTTCCGAGGACCGAACAGCAGCCTCTACGGCTCCGATGCGGCCAGCGGCGTAGTCAACTTCGTCACTCCACGCGGCCTCGACAGCCATCCGCAGCTCACCTTCAACGGCGACCTCGGCAACCTCCACACCGCCCGCAACCAGCTTGAACTCGAAGGCAGCCGCAACAAGCTCGACTACTACGGCGCTTACTCATGGCTGCAATCGGAGAACGATCTCCCCATGGACCGCTACCACCTCGGCACCGCGGTCGGAAACTTTGGCTGGCAGCCCACCAGCAGCCTGCGTTTCCTCGGCACCGGCCGCTGGGCAGTCGCCGCCACCGGAGTCCCCAACGCCTGGAACTTCTACGGCATCGCCGACGACCGCAAGCAGAGCGATCAGAACCTCTACATCGGCGGCTCAGCCGATTACCAGATGACCGCCGACTTCCACAATCAGCTTCGCTACGGCGCAGCCCGCAAACGCGAGCAATCCGTGCAATGGTATCCAGCCGGCATTTGCATCCCCGCCGGAAGCTGCGATCTCCCCCCAGGAACCCCAGGGGCAGGGAACTGGTACGGCAACGACGTCACCATCCGCGGAGCCAACGGCACACAGGTCGTCGGCCAGGCCATCCTCAACTACTCCACCGCCAACTTTTCCACCTACCCCAACCGCCTCGACCTCGTCACCAACCGCGATCAGGTTCACTATGAAGGTGACTTCCGCTTCACCCCGCACCTATTAGGTCTCGTCGGCTTCAACTACGAAAACGAACGCGGAGCCGAGCGTGAACCCGTCTACTTCATCGACGACACCTCCCAGCGCAACAACTACGATTACCTCGCCGAAGTCCACGGCGACTTCAAAGGCCGTCTCTTCTACACCCTCGGCGGTAGCCTGCAGCGCTACCAGATCATCGGCACACAAACCTCGCCCCGCTTCGGCCTCTCCTACTATGCCCTCAAGCCGCGCCGCGGCATCTTCAATGGCACCCGCCTCAGCTTCAACTTCGCCCAAGCCGTCCGCGAACCCACGCTAGCCGACCAGTTCGGCTCCCTCTACACCTTTCTCGAAACCAACGGCGGCGACCAGACCGTCCAGCAACTCCACATCCATCAAGTCAGCGCCCCTACCGCCCGCACCTGGGAGGGTGGCGTAGAGCAAGGCTTTGCCAGCGAACGCGTCATCGTCCACCTCAACTTCTTCCACAACGAATTCGGCCGCCAGATCGAGGGTGTAGGTCCAGGCCTGCTCCCAGCGTTGTTGCCGCAACTGACTCCGGCTCAACTGCAACTGCTCGAATCTACTCTCAATTCCGAAGGTGCCTTTTCGCTGGACGTCAACTCCGAAGCCTTCCGCGCCCTCGGTGCAGAATCCACCGTCGAAGCCGGCTTCGGCCGCAGCTTTTTCATCAAAGGCGGCTACACCTACCTCGACACAGTCGTCCAGCACTCCTTCTCCAGCGACAACGAAACCCTGCTCGGCATCCCTCCCACTACATTCGCCAACACCGGCATTCCACTCGGCATCTACTCGCCCCTCAAAGGCGCACGCCCCTTCCGCCGTCCTCCGCATACCGGCTTCGTTTCCGCCACCTTCTCCGCTCATCGCTGGGTTCTTGCCTCAACTGCGGCATTCTCCAGCCGCAGCGACGACTCCACATTTCTGGGCTATGTTGACCTGAACCAGGGCAACTCACTTTTGCTCCCCAATCGGAATCTCGACTACGGCTACGCCAAAATCGATTTCGGTGGCAGCTTCCAGCTTTTGACGCGCCTTTCCATTTACGGCCAGGCAGAAAACCTCACCAATGACCAGCACATCGCCCCCATCGGCTACCCCAGCCTGCCCTTCAACTTCCGCATGGGCCTGCGCGTAATTGTCGGCAAGAAACAACAATAGTCTGGCAGTTGGAATATCAGCCGTTCAGATCTCAAAAGTTAAAGGGCATCCATATTGCGGATGCCCCTTAACCTTTGTGCCGGCGTTCCTGTTAAAAGCGGAACACTCCATTGAACTGCACTTGGCGCGGACCGCCCAACGGGTTGGTGGCCACTCCTACCCCTTGATTGGCAAAGCTCAGCGGATCAGCGCCTTGTCCAAGTGGCAGGTAGGTTGGAGGATTGCCAAAGTCCGAACCGGTGAAGTTGTTGCCGGGAGTATCGAAGCTTGGCGTGTTGGTTACATTGAAAACGTCCATCGATAGACGCAACGACATCAGGTCACCGAACTTGGTCAATTTGTAAAGCGACAGATCAGCCCTCTTTTGAAACTGTCCGCGGAAGATATTCCGGCCACCGGTACCAAAGCCGCTTTCTACCGCATCGCAACCAGTGGTGCCATCCCCAACGGGGCCGCACGGCGGAACACCCGATTGACCTGGTGCCAACAATGGATAGGCGAATGCCGTTGGGTTGAAGGCGGCATCCGATAAATTGACCGGATTTCCTCCCGAATTGACGAATGCGCCACTGTGTCCGGTGAGCGCTTCGCGAGCCGTCACCCCCTTGCGCAGCGGGAGCACGGGATTGGTCAGATAATCATTAGATGAGAAGTAGATGCTTCCGACAGTTCCGGAGAAATCATAAACGTTGTAAGGCTGACCGCTTTCCAAAACTGTAATTCCAGCCAGACCCCATCCGCTACCCGCCTTTGCGAGCACCTGGTTCCCGCTATGAAGCACGGGAACCTGATAGTCGAAGCTTAAGGTAAACACATGGGTGCGGTCGAAGTCCGAGCTCGCATACCCGGAGCGCAGATTGCGCGGATCGTTGCCGTTGTAAAACAGGCCATACCCGCTCGACTCATCCAGCGAGTGCGACCAGGTATATCCCACCAGGAACTCAAGTCCTTTGCTGACAGTACGCCGCACGGAAGCCTCAAGAGCGTTGAAGTGGGCGATGCCATTCGTCGTCCACGCCACTGAGTTAGGGCTGTAGCCAGGATAGGGTGTCCGTGTGTCTGTGTTGCCTCCATCCCATGTAGATTCAGGCTCTGAGGCGAGCACGTTATAGCCGTAGCTGTAAGTTTCGCCATGGACGGGACTCTGTGGCGTGGCGACAAGCGGCTGATTGAATGGAATAGGAATCGTCTGCCGCAGGCTGTGGTTGCCGACATATCCCAACGTGAAGGATGTGTCATGCGTGAACTGCCACTGCATATCGAAGCTCCAGTTCTCCGTGTACGGGAGCTTGTTGTTAATCCCGTAAGCGCCAAAGAGGTAGGGCTCCGAGCCTCCTGCCAGAGCTGAAACATTAGGCAGATTATTGATGAAGTCGGCTGGATTGGTATCGACTGGCGGGGGCGTTGTGCCCGTCCCGAACGGGTTGTCCAGGGTGCTCGAGCTAGTGGTTGTCACTGGCTGAACAAAAGGCGGCTGCAGAGTTACGCCGAACGGTCCGTTGAAGCCATTGCCGGCGGATGGCGAGAACTCTGTGAAGTATTCACCGCGGTCATAGTACAGTCCAAAGCCGGCGCGAAAGACAATAGCCGGGCGCGCCGCATAAGCAAAGCCAACCCGCGGCCCAAAACCGCCCTGGAACTGGGTCAGCGTCGAATTGGAAGCGCCTGCCGTTCGATACTGCGAGTTGTTGCCGGCCACAACCAGACCCGGGTTGGTGATCGTGTCGGTGCTGCCATCGTAACTGTACTTTGAAGGATCAAAGTTCACCAGCTTGCCGTACTTTTCATACAGACCGCCATCGTAATCGAACCGGATTCCATAGTTGACCGTCAGCTTGCTGGTCACACGGAACTGATCGACCGCGTAGGCGCCAACCTGCGGCGCACGGTAGTACCGATTGCTCGCGCCCTCAAAGTACACCGAATTCAGACCGCCGCGCAGCGGCCCACCTGTTAAGAAGTTAGCCAGACTGTTGAAGGAAATCGTGGCTACTTGGTTAGCACGGTTGAGAATATTCAACTGGGTGAAGTCATAGTTCGCGCCGAAGGACAGATTGTGTTTGCCCAGAGACCAGTTCAGATTGCTGGTTCCTTCAAACGTGTTCTGCGTGAACCCGGTGTTGGCGAAATTCGAGGTCGGCCCGATGCTCAGAGAGTCATGATTGGAGGGGTTGAAACCGCGAACCGAAATTCCCGGCAGAGAAGGACTACCGAACAGATTGATGCCCACTGCCGAAGGTCCAAACGGCTGGGAAGTCAGCGATTGCACATTCATGCGGAGGAAGCCGAACTTCTGCTCCCAACTGATATGCGGCGAAAGCAAGACATTGTTTTCAAGCGCCACCACCTGGCTTCCCGATTGAAACGTCTGCGGAAATCCCAGCAACGGCGTACTTGAGAATGGGCTGGTAGTCGGATCGGTCTGATAGTAATACTTGCCCGAGAGCGTATCCTTCGCAGTGACTTTGAAATCGATATCGCCCACCGCCCTATGTGCAAGGAATGTCGACGCAGGCCCTGTAAACTGCACCGGGCCATCCAGTGAATCGGTCGTGGTGGGCTGATGAATCAAAAACTGACCATTGGGTAGAGTGGCCGAAAGTAACTTCACTGCTACCGGGTCAAGCGCTGTTCCGGCTTTCAATCCCGCTCCCCCTTGGTTGACCGGCGCGTACGCGAATGTTTGCAGATCGCTGATCGCGCGGCTCGACCCGAGCAGTTCTGGCACGTTATAGGTAGTGAGCGAATTCAGCTGGTCGGCCGCACGCGTATAGTCGAAACCACCGAAGAAAAACAACTTGTCGCGGAAGATCGGTCCGCCCAGCGCGCCACCGGCTTCACCGCGATGCAGGTCGGGACGCGATTGAAGATCCTGCTTATTGAAGAAAGGATTGGCATTCAGTTTGTTTGCTTCGATCAGACCGTATGCCGTGCCGTGAAACTTGTTAGATCCGGACTTAGTTGTCACGTCAATATGCGCTCCGGCAGTTGCCCCCTGCGAGGCATCGAACATCGAAGTGTTGACCTGCAATTCCGAAATCATCTGGATTGGCGGCGTCGGCAGTGCCTCGCCGATAGCATCGTAAATCGAGGTATTGGTTCGAATCGTGCCATTACCCTGAAACGACTCACCGGTATTGAGTACCGCGCGATTTGCGCTTACCTGGCTCGACGAAGCGCCATTGAACAAGTTATTCGCAACTACGCCATCGAAGGTAAAAGTGTTGCTGGAGAGCCGCTGACCATTAGCCCAGATGTTCTGGTTACCCAAGCCTGTATTCGTGCCGGTGTCTGCAAGAAGATCTGCGCTCGTGCCAGGGCTGAGTACGGCCAGTTGAGTAAAGCTACCCGTTCCAAGCGGTTGGCTTTCAATGGTTGCAGCATCTAGCACGTAACCGTTAGTCGTGTCAGTCTGATTGAGCAACGGTGTCTCCGTGACCTCGACCGTCTCAGTCGCTGCGCCTGGTTTAAGAGGGATATTCAGGGTTACAGTACGATCCGCCTGCACCTGAATAGAGGCAATTTTCTCTGTGTTGAAGCCGGTCGCTGAAACCGTGAACGAGTAGGTACCGACCGCCAGGTCTTTGAAAGTGTATGCACCCGTGGAATTCGAGGTGACGCTTCGGGTTGCCGAGGTCTGGTCGTTCAGGATGGTGACACTTGCGTTGGCGACACTTGCCCCCGAAGAATCGGTGACGGTGCCGTTGATGGAGCCCAGCGTTTGCTGGGCGAACGTCGAAATCGAAGCTGCAACACTGGCCAGAAAGATGAACAAAGCAAAGCGAATGGATCGCATGCGCAGATGGTCCTTTCCTTGAGAAAAATCTAGGTTAATGGGATTTTGTGCGGCTGAACGAAAGCATGTGCGTTGAATCGTAATCAACCAAAAGCACGGAAAAAGAGAAGTACGGACCGGGCTCCAGGAAACCTGAATAGATCCCGTTTTCTCGACCCTGCTAATCGTTCCGGTTGTTCAAGACGCTGGACTTATTGTTGCTTTTCATCATTAACTTGCGATGAATTGGTCCGGGGAAAAACCAATTTCTTGTCACTTCTTTGTCACTGCTAAAACAACGAGCACAAAATTCACAGTCTGTAGTCGGTTGATGAGTTGCCTGGTGGAAAACCCTCATCCCGGCGCAAGAAGAAAAGCCCCCAGCCGAAGCTGGAGGCCTTTGCCTTTGTTTTTTGCGCGAAGCGCGATTGCCGAGCGGCCAGCCGCCGGGGTCCCCGGCGACAGGTCTTCGTCGCTGGGGTGGCATCGGGGTCCCCACCGACGGGTCTATGTCGGTGGGGTGATTGCTAGTACATGCCGTCCATGCCGCCGCCGTGACCGCCGCCTGCTGGCGCCGCTGCCTTGGGCTCCGGAATCTCGGAGATCAAAGCTTCGGTGGTCAGCAACAGGCCTGCAATCGAGGCTGCGTTCTGGAGCGCGGTACGCGTAACCTTGGTCGGGTCGATGACGCCGGCCTTGACCAGATCTTCATACTGGCCCGTGGCCGCGTTGTAACCAAAGTTGTTGTCCTTGGACTCGTGAATCTTGCCTACAACAACCGCACCCTCTTCGCCAGCATTGGCAACGATCTGCCGCAGTGGCTCTTCGAGTGCCCGCCGAACGATCTGCGCGCCGATCTTCTCATCGCCCTCAAGGGTCTTGATCAGAGCGTCCACAGAAGCCGTCGAACGAACCAGAGCAACGCCGCCGCCGGCTACGATGCCTTCTTCGACAGCCGCGCGGGTTGCGTGCAGAGCGTCTTCAACGCGAGCCTTCTTTTCCTTCAGCTCGGTCTCAGTCGCTGCGCCTACCTTGATGACTGCAACGCCGCCAACCAGCTTGGCCAACCGCTCCTGCAGCTTCTCGCGATCGTAGTCCGAGGTGGTCTTCTCGATCTGCGAACGAATTTCCTTCACGCGGCCCGAGATAGCAGCAGCGTCGCCGGAGCCGTCAATGACGGTGGTGTTGTCCTTGTCGATCGTGATGCGCTTGGCGCGGCCCAGCTGCTCCAGCTTGACGCCGTCCAGCTTGATGCCCAGGTCTTCGGTGATGGCTTCGCCGCCGGTGAGGATAGCGATATCGCCCAGCATCGCCTTGCGGCGATCGCCAAATCCCGGAGCCTTGACAGCAGCCACATTCAGCGTGCCACGCAGCTTATTCACGACGAGAGTCGCGAGCGCTTCGCCTTCGACATCCTCGGCAATGATCAGCAGGGGCTTGCCACTGCGTGCAACCTGCTCCAGCAAGGGCAGCAGATCCTTCATGTTGCTGATCTTCTTTTCGTAGATCAGGATGTAGGGATCTTCCAGGGCCGTTTCCATGCGGTCGGCATCGGTCACGAAGTAGGGGCTCAGGTATCCGCGATCGAACTGCATGCCTTCCACGGTCTCGAGGTAGGTCTGCATGGTCTTCGACTCTTCAATCGTGATCACGCCGTCCTTGCCCACAGTCTTCATGGCGCCGGCAATGATCTCGCCGATCTCCACGTCACCGTTGGCCGAGATGGTGCCAACCTGCGCAACCGAATCATCGGTTACAGGCTTGGACATCGAGCCCAGAGCGCCGCCGTCGGTCCAGTTGTTTTCCTTGTCTTTGGTGCCGATGACAGCGATAACTGCCTTGTCGATGCCGCGCTTGAGAGCGGTCGGGTTCGCGCCGGCAGCCACAGTCTTCACGCCTTCGCGGAAGATCGCCTGGGCCAGAACCGTCGCGGTCGTGGTGCCGTCGCCGGCTACGTCCGAAGTCTTCGAAGCAACTTCCTTCACCAACTGCGCGCCCACGTTTTCGAGTGCATTCGAGAGCTCGATTTCCTTGGCGACAGTAACGCCGTCCTTGGTAATGGTCGGGGAACCGAACTTCTTCTCAATGACCACATTGCGGCCCTTGGGACCGAGGGTCACCTTCACTGCGTCCGCGAGGATGTTCACTCCACGCAAAATCGCCTGACGGGAATCTTCTCCGTGCAAAATCTGCTTTGCCATAACTTGAAATCTCCTAGTACGAAATCTTTTGTGCGCCTAGCGCATTTGCTGTAAATCTCAACCAATCCGGCGTAAATCACGCGAAGCGATCAAGGGCCCGGAAGGGCCTATCAAAGGTCTGGAAGACCTACTTGCTGAGGATGCCGAGGACTTCTTCTTCGCGCATGATCAGCAGCTCTTCGCCGTCGATCTTGATCTCGGTGCCCGAGTACTTGCCGAAGAGAACACGGTCGCCAGCCTTCACATCGAGGGGGAAAACCTTGCCTTCGTCGTTGGACTTGCCCTTGCCCACGGAGAGAACTTCACCCTCCTGGGGCTTTTCCTTGGCGCTGTCAGGGATAATGATGCCGCCCCGAATGGTCTCGCCCTCTTCTACGCGGCGAACCAGAATGCGGTCGTGAAGCGGAGTAAAGGTGGTTACAACCGATGATGTTGCCATGCTGTGTTTCTCCTTAGTATGCGATTCAGGTTGCGATTGCAGCGCGGACAGGACCAGCCATTCCGCGTATGTGATTGAAAGTCAGAGAGTTAACGGGGTGAGTCGCGCGTCATTTCCGTCATGTCGCCGGACTTAGCACTCTCACCTGCCAACTGCTACACTAGGGAAATCCCCACGTAGTTGTCAAGCAGGCGAACTGTAAATATGAGTGCAAATCACTCATGAATATTGCGTGAATGCGTATTTGCTCACTCCAAGCCCATCTCTGCGCAAGATTTCTAAGGCTCAAACGTCTAACCCTTGATTCGCAAGGGCAACCCGCCAAGGACTACAATAAGGCCATGTTTCGAAGGTTCGTTTCCTCCCGTAATCGCATCGCCCGTCGTTTAATCGTTGCTTCGCTCCTGGTCGCCGGACTGAGCGCACTCTCCATCAGCCATGCCCAGGACACCGCCAAGCGCGGCCGCAAATACAAGGCCCCACCCCCGACTGCCCATTTTGAAGTGACTGTAACCAGGGCAACGAATGGCAAGCCTGTCGAGAACGCCTCGGTGATCTTTCATCCTCTCGCCGACGGCCGCGACAACGGCAACATGGAACTGAAGACCAACGACGAAGGCAAGGCAGTCATCGACCTGCTCGAAATCGGTTCCGATGTTCGCGTCCAGATCATCGCTCCCGGTTTCCAGACCTACGGCGAAGACTACAAAGTAGACAAGGACAACGTAGCGATTGCAGTAAAGCTCAAGCGTCCCTCTGGTCAATACTCGATTTACAAGAAGGGTGAAGGGATCACCCCGGACAAGTCCGCGGACAAATCGACCGACAAGCCCAAGGACGCCACGCCACCGCCTGCTTCAACGGAACCCCAGAAAGATACCCCGAAAGACGCGCCTAAGGACGAATCCAAACCCCAGGATTCCACTCCCAAGTAACCTCCATCGTCAGCTCATCGTCCATCGTCAGTTGATCGCCCACAGAAGGTTCACATCGCCCGTATAAGATTCATCGTTCACAGAAGCTTCACATCGTCTGTAGAAATTGTCATCCTGAGCGGAGCGAAGGACCCACTTTAGTTCGCTGCCCAATCGGATCAAGTTCCTTTCTTGTTTGCAAGAGCGAGGCCCGGATGACTCCAAACCCTGATTCCAGCAAAACCACTCTGGTCACCGGCGGAGCCAAACGCGTAGGCAGGGAACTGGCTCTCGCGTTGGCGCGTTCGGGCATGAACGTCGCCATCACCTATCGCGAGTCAGCAGCCGAGGCTGCTCAGACCGTCCAGGATTTAGAAGCTTTGGGAGTGCGCGCGGCAGCATTGCAGCTCGATGTGCGTAGTGAAGAAAATGCCCGTCAGGTAGTCGCGGCAGTGGCATCCAAATTTGGCAGCCTCGATCTTCTGGTCAACAACGCCGCAGTCTTCGACTCAGCCCAGCTCAGCGAAATCACTCTGGCTCAATGGGACACAGTCTTCGAGACCAACACCCGTGGCCCTTTTCTCATGGCCCGCGAAGCCCTGCCCCATCTGAAGGCGTCACACGGCCGCATCGTGAATCTAGGCTCCCTCGGCGGCAGCCACCCCTGGGCCACGCACGCCCACTACTGCGCTTCAAAAGCCGCACTGCACATGCTCACCCAGACCATGGCCAAAGCCTTTGCGCCCAAGGTCAGCGTGAATTGCGTAGCTCCTGGATATATCGAGTTGCAAGCAGGCAGGGAAGCCGCGCACTTCGCCTCCAAAACCCCGATGGGTCGCAATGGAAGCGCGCAAGATGTGGCTGAAGCAGTGCTCTTCTTCGCCACCGGCCCACACTTCATCACCGGCCAAATCCTGACCGTCGATGGCGGTCTGGGCCTTTGACGGATTGGGGCGACATCGACGGGGAATCTCTTGCTTCTGACTTTATTACGCTTGGCTCAACGAAGTTCAGCAAGTCATCGCCTGCAAGCTAAGAAGTTGAATGCCGGGATGCAGCGGCCAGTCTATGCGTTCGGACAATTGCTCCAGCGATAACTATCGCGAACGCGTCGGCGAAGTACCACGTCAGTCTCCACAAATATGCGCTCTCCCCGGTCCTAGTCACCATATACACAGAACCAACCACAGCCATCACGCCGTAGATGAGGCCCAGCGCCATTGTGGCCACCATTTCTCTTTCTTTAACTGCGAAAGCGACGATAAAGCCAATGAGCAGGAATGTGATGAGATGTCCGATGTCAATGCCAGTCGATGCGAAGAACTTATATGTGCTGAAATGATGCTCGAAGACCTGATATCTCTCAAGGACTGCAAAAATCGGGGGCTCGACCAAGGGACCTAAAAGTTTCCGCAGCAAAAATCCTCCAACTACGGCGGCGGCTGTCATCCACGGGGCAGTGCGGAAGCCAACGCCCGCAAGCTGTGGGACAGTTCTCATCGTCTGCCGCCAATACCAACTTCGTGCGGAAGCCAACCCCGATTTGGACGCAATGAGTGAGAACTCTTCAAGTAAGTCACCCAGGATCGATTCCACTTCTTCTGTAAGAGCGAAGAGATTGAGCAGCCAAACGGCAATGCGCGGCGGCTGAATGAGGTATGGTTTCGAAGTCATGCGTAGCTCCTGCTGAGAACGAGGCCTTCTGTCATGCTTTGTAGTGCGCGATGCGTACGGCTTACAGCCGCTACCCCTTTCGCTGTTACACGAAAGAATCGCTTAGAACGTCCACCACGTTCAGGCGTTGGATCGCCGAGGCGGGATGTGACGTACCCTTTGGTTTCCAGGCGATCAAGAGTGGCATAGACAGCGCCAATTGAAACATCACGATGAGTGCGAAGTTCAATTTCCTGCCGCACGGTTACCCCATAAGCGCGATCTTCCAACCGCAGCAGGGCCAGAACAATAATGTGCTCGAATTCGCCGAGGTAGTCGCGATCACGCATTATCTATACAATATAGAACAAATATTTGTAGGCCACCAGATCTCCCTCTCAGATGCACAACTCATTGCTAAACCTGAGATGCTTCTATTGGTTCGCTTCACACGATTTGGATGCTTCAGCATCGTCACCAAAGGGGTTGCTATCGGAAACGCGTGTGTGATGATCGAACGCATTTGAACCGATCTGCTGTTGCAGAGATTGTTGTGGCAGGGGAGTTCATTTGCCATACCACTTTCACCACGGAAGGCGATACTCTACATTGCATGAGTGCAGTCCGCCCATGGCGCACCGTGCCGCGAAGAGTCAAGATCATCTTCCTGCTGGCGGTGTTCTTCGTCTTTGCGATCATCGGCTTCGCCAACGACACGATGGACATGGGCCGTCTGGCTCCGTTCAGTTTCGGGCTGGGAGTCGTGTTGCCCGGCTTATTTGCCATCGGCTATGCCTTCGCAGGCGTGACCCTGCGCTCCCAATGGTGGAAAGCGTTTGTGCCCATCTTCGCCGTGCAGTTCGTGGTTATGGGCGGGGTGGCCATGCTGTTTCCAGATCCGCGGCCGCTCACGCAAATGGGCGCGCACGAATTGGAGTTCCTCCACAACCGGCTTATCTTCGACGGTATAGCCACGATTCTTGCGGTTAGCCTGGGCTATGCGGGCTTCATCTATGTCTTCGTCAGCGAAGGCAAGCGCTACCTGCGAACTCGCACGGAAATGGCCACGCTGGAAGGCGAGATGGCCGCTGCTCGCGAAGTGCAGCGGCTCATGGTTCCGGAACATCCACCGCAGATCGGCGGCTACAGCATTGAAAGCGTCTACCACCCTGCTGCTGAGGTGGGCGGCGATTTCTTCCAGGTGATCCCTCTCTCCGGCGACCGCGCTCTGGTCGTGATCGGCGACGTCAGCGGCAAAGGACTGCGCGCGGCCATGATCGTTTCCATGATCGTTGGCACCCTGCGCACGGTTAGCGGATTCACCCAGGAGCCGAATCAGATGCTCATCGAATTGAATCGGCACCTGTGCGGCCATATGCAAGAGGGGTTCGCCACCTGTCTGGTTATGCGCCTGGAGAGGCAGGGAACACTGACCTTTGCCAACGCCGGCCACCTCCCGCCCTATGTGAATGGCGCCGAGTTCTCGCTTCCCGGCTCGTTGCCGCTGGGACTGAATGAGAGCGCAGCCTACGAGCAAGTCAGCCTGGAGATGGCTCCCGGCGATACAGTGGTCTTGCTCACCGATGGTATCGCTGAAGCCCAGGATGCGTTGCGTGTGCTATTTGGCTTTGAACGTGTCGAATCCATGCTGCAGCAAGGCGCGACGGCGAAAGTTGTAGCCGATGCCGCTCGGCTTCATGGTCAGAACGACGACCTGACGATATTGCGTCTGGCGCGCGTGATGGATTCCATATAGGAGCCCGCGTCTCCTACGCCGTTTGCAGTTTCAGATCCTTGAAAGTAGCTTCAAACCCCAGACCGCTCGGAGCAGCACACATAATCCCCACCTCGACCGGCCGGCTCGGCTGAAAATATCCCATACGCGCAGAAGTGAATTGAACGCCGTTCAGCGAACAAAGGGTTTCAATGGAATCTTTCTTGCGAACAATCCGCCACCAGATAGGTTCTGTTTCAGAGAGATCCGGCATCGTGGATCCGTCGGAATAGGTGCGCGTGAAAACTACGCTCGCAAGTCGCTTTCCGTCGATGAATTCAGTACCGCATCTCATCCAGTTTTCAGCGTCTATCCTGACCATGAGCCCCGCCTGGTCGTAGAGCGTTGCATACTTGCCGTTGATGCTGGCTGTGAATGTAAAGTCTCCAGGCACAGAAAGGTGATAGAAGTGTCCGTTATCGGCGACATAGCCATCGAATGTCTTCTGCCAGAAATCCGTCTTGGCTCGGCTGCGAACTACGATCTGTTCGCCGGCTATCTTTGAAGAAGCAGGCTCGTTCATCCATGTCATCCGCGACAACAAATTGTCTTGAGGGGCTTTGTCTTGCGAGGCTGGAACAGCTTCCGCGTTGTATGCCTGATCGAATAACACCGCGCCTGTGGTAAGTATCCCTGTCGTAAACAACGTGGACCCTTTGATGAATCTCCGCCTGTTAATCAAGATTCCACCCTATCCCTTTCTTGGATTGCAATCACTCAAATGCGGTCGAAAATTGGCAAGCGAAAATTGAGAAAGGCATTACTTCCCGAAGATCCTGCCAAAGAACCCGCTCTTCTTTTCGCTGTTACCGGCTGCTGGCGCAGACGAGCGTTTGGGAGCACTCTTCACCGAATCGCTGAACTTGATCGGACCGCTATCCCAGGCCCCAACAGCCTCTGGCTGATGCGGCATCTTCGTGCCTTCATACGCAGCGCGGGGATTCTCAAAGCACAGCCGCCGCGCCGTCTCTTCTCCAGCGCGATTGGCGACGTACTCGTAGCCCTTTTTCAAATGCGGCGGACGCCATTCGAGATTGTGCGCATCGGTAGCCAGAAAGTGAATCCAGTTGCGGTCGAGCAGCTCATTCGCAAATGCTTCAGCGGAGTTACCGAAACGGCCGTAGAGCGACGACGCCGTCACCTGCACCACGCAACCCATGCGAATCCACTCCGCAAGCATCTCCGGCCGCCGCACGATGACAGGATTGCGTTCAGGATGAGTGATGATGTTGGTGTATCCGGCAGCCTGCAAACGGTGCAGCGCCTCGCCCAGTTGCGGCGGAATTGCCATCTCTGGAAATTCGACCAGCAGATAGCCCTTGCCGCGAATCGAGTACTTCAGCGGATTGCGAATCGCATCCTGAATATTGTCGGCATTGAGATGGAAATCGCAGGCCAGACCCAGTTCCAGCCGTCCCTCAACCCGCGCCTGAATCTCGGCCATGCGCTCGGCATTCAATTCTGCCTGATACGGATAGCTGTCGCTGGAGTGCGGCGTGCAGGCAATGTGCGTCACGCCCTCGGCAATGGCTACTTCCGCCATGGCCACTGAGGTTTCAAGATCGGGCGCGCCGTCGTCGACGCCGTAAATCAAATGGTGGTGAATATCGATCATTGCCGCAAGGCCTTCAGTTTTCTCTTGATTCCGGTCGTGGTTGGTACTTGAATCAATTGCTCGCCAGTGCTTCGATTCCGCTTCCAATCATGGAAGCGAAAATCTTCAGCCCATCCGACGACCCAAGCAGGCTCTCACTCGATCGATCCGGATGCGGCATCATCCCCAGCACATTGCGCTTTGCATTGAGAACACCAGCGATATTACCGAGAGACCCGTTGGGATTGGCCTCAGCCGTTATTTCACCCCGCGGAGTGGAATAGCGAAAAGCGATGCGATCTTCGGCTTCGAGTTCGCGCAGCGTTTCGGCGTCGCAGTAGTAATTGCCTTCCATGTGGCCGATGGGAATCTGCAGCACTTCACCCACGCGCAGTTGATTCGTAAACCGGCTATCGGTCGTTTCCACGCGCAAATGCACCTGCTTGCAGATGTACTTGAGCCCTGCATTGCGCATCAACGCACCAGGCAGCAGGCCGGCTTCCGCCAAAATCTGGAAGCCGTTGCAGATGCCCAGCACCAGCCCGCCATCGTCTGCAAACCGCTTCACCGCCTGCATTACCGGCGAAAACCGCGCAATCGCGCCGGTGCGCAGGTAGTCGCCATAGGCAAAGCCGCCGGGAACCAGCACGGCATCCACGCCGCCCAGGTCCTCCGAGTCGTGCCACAGAAAGCTGACCGGCTGATGAGCAATCTCGGCAATCACGTTGTAGGTATCGTGATCGCAGTTCGATCCTGGAAAGACAAGTACCCCGAATTTCATACTTCTAGGCTAACAGTTCTCCAAGATGAACGAGAGCGGATGAACGAGAGTGCGGAAGGGCGAAGAAAAGGAAAATGAACCATAGGGGGTGGGGGTATTTAATTATTTTTCGGGGAGCTGACTGTGGTGCTTCCACTACGCGCGGGCCTAGCTCTGTTTCCACGATAAACGAGGGCTGGGTAATTATCGGCAAATGTCTTTCATTTGCCGGTGGGATTCGCGGGCGAATTTTCGCTGACGGCTGCGGGTGTAGGGGTAGGCGAGTTGCGCCATCCAGTGGGCGGGCTGGGAAACGGCGAGCAGGTCGTAGTAGAGAGCTCCGGAGGCGGGATGGTACTCCAGCAGGAAGCGCTCTTCGCCGCGCTCTACGTGGTGCGTGGTTGTTCCATAGCCGAAGCCGAAGCGCATGGCTTTGCCGGGTTCGTCTTCGTCGATGACGTAGAGGATGCGGCTGAGGTTGAGAGACCAGAGGCCGAGGCTGTGCGCTTCGACGGCGACGATTTGGCCGGGCTGGATTTGTGCTTCGGGATTGGCGACGCGGACCCAGCCTAGGTCAAAGTGGCGCCACTGCTGCATGGCTGTTTTGGCGGCTTCGAAGGCGGCTGCGCCCTCGCAGATCTGGGCGCGATGGCGATCCACGACATAGCCACGTGGCACCTGGAGCTGCTTCGATCCGAATTGGGTATAGAGCGGCGGGGCGTAATTGTGCGGCAGGGATTTGGCGCGCGCGAGGAGAGATGCGATCTGTGTTGGGCTCGGCTTGTGTAGTGAGAACATCAAGCATCAGACCTTCCAGGTGAACATTTAAGGCAGTATAGTAGAGCCATTGTGACCGAACTTCCGCCTGCTATCGCATTTATGTTCAGCGAGTTTCCTGGTAAAGAACTCGCATTTTCGGATGTCCAGAAGAAGCTTCGTGATCAGGCTTTCGTTAAGGATTTCTATGATCAATGTTCCGCTGGAATTGCTACATTTGAGTATGCTGATCGCTTATAAGGGAGGCTCGATAAATTTGACCTTTACGCCGGGGGTAGCCTAAGTCCTCTCTCTGAATACGGAAAGTGCGAAGAGTTTGAGTGTCGGATAGCTTATGCACACCAGTTCGCAAGGACCGTCTGTCTCTACGCTGATAGATCTATCATTTCTGATCCATTCAGCTTCACAGTGGAGGCAACTCACGAGGATATATTCACCTCCTTGGCAGTTTTAAAGGCTTTGAAGCCAGCATTGGAGGCAGGAGTTATCGTTTTTGCACCTTCGGCCTATTTAACCTGCCGCGACTGCACATCGACGAACAGGGCAGCAGAGAAGCGTGTGACAAGCCACTTGTGGAATGAGTTCTTGCGCTCTGGTCCAGACGTGTTTAGGTACAAGGATGGCCGGCGATGGCATTTGTCTTTCGGGTCGTCTTTGTTTATAAATGCCGGACATGAGTACCGAATAGCTATTCCAGCCACAAAAGAAGCAATTGCTGCAACTAAACCAAATGCCCTCCATACGGGCAAGAACGCAATCAGGCTTGTCCAACAATATCGCAAGAGTTTGCGTGAGCAAATAGGTCGATGTGCTCATGGCGTCGTGTTCAGTACTAATATGGGTAGCTGCTGCAAGAGTACTGTGGCTACAGGAACACGACAAGAAGCGATAGGATATCGCCTACTGGATCGTCGTAATGTGGGCACCACACTGCCGACGTGGTCGATGTTACGGACGGTTCCTTTGCCAGCGCTGCAGGTCTTGACTGCGACGCAAGCGATGCAGGTTCGGGAAGAGGCAGAAAAAGCAATGCCGGCGTTTCGAGCAAAGCTACAACACGACCTAATGTCGCTAAGGAACTCTTCGGATGAAGAGGAAGAGAATCGTGCGCTAGAAGTAGCCTCTGAGCTTCGTTTGGCAGCGCGGGAACTGCACGGCCAGCTCGAGAGTGTTAAGTTGCGATCAATTCGACGAAGAGAAAAGTTGTTCACCGGTTTGGCAACAGCTTTGGAGATCGTTGCCCTCGGCACCAAAGATCATACCGTGATCGCCGCAGCTAGTGGTGCATTTCTTACGTTGATGCTCGCAGCGCACGCGAGCCAACGTGATCGCCAAGAAAAGCATGAAATACTTATTCATCAGCCTGCTTACGTATTACTGACGGCAGAACGAATCCATGCGATGAGACGTTAGAATCCGCGCGACTACCCGGAGTTAATAGGTAACTGATAGCTCCAGCCCTTTACTTTCATCTGGAATCACGGCAATGAGATGGTGATGCTCGCTGTCGTAGCTGGCCGTGACAGGACTGCCGTTGTTTGTGGCGCTGGTGGCGGGTTTGGTGGCGCCGTAGATTTCTATGGAGTATTGGGTCCACCAGGGGGTGAAGCTGCCTTCGCGTGGGGCGATCTTTACGGTGATGCCGGATGCGGTGAGTTCGCAGGTGAATTTGAGGCGTAGGAATTGGCCTTTTTCAAAGGCGTAGCTAATGCCGTCGTCGAGATACAGGCTTCCCTCGCAGGTATCGCCGGGTTTATTTGGCGGATAGACGCGCAGTGTCAAAGGTCCGTCTGGCTTTTCTTCTGTGCTCTGGACCAGCGGCTGAATGGGGATGATCGAACCGCCGCGCGCGAAGACCGGCAGCGTATCTACGCTGGGATGTAGCTTTATGAGCAGATCGGAATCCGGCACATTGTCGTTGCCTACACGGCCTGCTTCGACGCCCGATTTGAGAGGCTCGCCGGTCCAGTAGTTGTACCAGCCGACGGGCGGCAGCGCAGCATCGTAATCGTCCAGTTCATCGGGATAGGGAGACGGCGCAATGAGTAGATCAGGCCCCAGCAGGAATTCGTTGTTGGTCGTCAGGTCCAGCGGATGCCCATCCTTGCTGGCATTGGGAAATTCAAGAAACAAAGGCCGCATCATCGGCAGTCCTGTACGGCTCATCTCTTCTGCTGCCGTATAGATGTAGCTCATCAGCCGGTAGCGTTCTTCAATGAACTTTCGGCGCACATTCAGGTCTTGCGTCGTCCCATCTTCCCACGGCTCCTGCTGGTTGGTGCCTGATGAAGTGTGATCGCGGTCGATGGGATGAAACGCAGCAATCTCCAGCCACTTGGTCAGCAACTCCGGCTGCGGGGAGCCGGCAAATCCCCCCACATCCGCGCCTGCCAATCCAAAGCCGCTCAGGCCGAGGTTGATCAACTGCGGCGTGGTCTGGCGCAGATGGTTCCAGGTACTCGAATTGTCTCCGGTCCATGTCGCAGCATAGCGATGGCCGCCTGCATAGCTGGCCCGTGTCAGCACAAAAGGCCGTTGATCGGGAGCGATCTTGCGCAGCCCCTCATAGGTGCCGCGTGAGTTCTCCATGCCGAAGATGTTGTGGATCTCCAGATGATTGGCCACGCGTTTCTGGAAGCCCGGCTCCTCGATGCGGTGCTGAATGTTGTCCGGCATGGTCTTCGAGGCGACCTTGAAGATTGCCGGCTCATTCATGTCGTTCCAGAAGCCGCCGATGCCGCGTTTTGAAAAATCTTCATACAGCGTTCCCCACCAATCGCGGCTCACCTTACGCGTAAAGTCTGGAAAGACCGCAGGCCCCGGCCACACCTCGCCGCTATACACCGATCCATCGGGATTCTTCACGAAATGATCCCCGGCTATTCCCTCGTCATAGGGTTTGTATCCTTGCCCCGGCAGCTTGGCGATGTGCAGATCGGTAATCAGGATGGTATGCAGATGCATGGCTTTGAAGTCCTGAATCATCTGGTCGAAGTGCGGAAACTTCTCCGGGTCCACCGTGAAGGGACGATTCTTCAACTGGTAATCGATGTCCAGATAGATCGCGTCCGCGGGAATCCGTTCGCTGCGCAGGCGGCTGGCAATGCGCCGCACCTCGGCCTCGGGATAGTAGCTGTAGCGTGACTGCTGAAAGCCCAGCGTCCACAACGGCGGCAACGGTGTCGTACCGGTCATCCACGCCCACTCTTCGACGACTTCCTTCGGGGTGGGTCCGTAGAGGATGTAGTAATCCAGCGGCCCAGCCGCCGAGCCAAAGGAATACGCGTCGCGCAATTCTTTGTTGAAGTCGAAGCTGGAGCGCCAGGTGTTATCCAGAAAAATTCCTCCAGCTACGCCTTTGCAGAAGGTCATCACGAACGGGATGGATTTGTAGATTGGGTCTGTCGACTCCTGCCACCCGTAGGCATCGGTATTCCAGTTGGTGAAGGCCTCATTGCGACGGTCGAGAGGGCCGGGCTTATCGCCCAGGCCAAAATAATGCTCATCCTCCGCGGATTGCTTATAGACGCGAAACTCCGTCCCGTGAAACTCCACTGGATGCTCTGGGACGTCCGCAGCGATCACATTCCCCGCCATGTCCGTTACCGTCATGGCCAGCGGTTGCCGTTGGATAGTGACATGCAACTTCGCGGTCGCAAAGCCAACAGCTCTTTCACTGGTCTCTGCTTTCACTGCGACCGTTGCTGTCCGGGATTTTTCAAGCACCGCCCATGAAGCGTCTTCGGGTAGTACGCCGTTGGCGCCCACCCGCACGCGCAGCAAGTCGTCGCGCAGCGCAGTCACCTGCATCACTGCCGCCCCAGACCGAATTTCAATGCCATTTGGCAATGCTCGAGCTCCGGTGACACGATCCAGCGAGACGTGTTGAGGGGTTTTGGATTTCTCCACCTGTGCGTACGCCGGCAAAGGCAGTTCTGCGAGGGTCAGACCGGCAAGCAAGATCACGAGAAAGAGCGAAACGGTATTTCGACTGCGAATGTTCTTCAACACGGAATCCCTCAGGGGAGAATGCGGCTTCACCCGGAAGGATACTGTATAGCAGGTTGATGCGCCCATCGATTCAACTCTCCAGATCATTTCCGACCCGTTTCCAAGGGCGAATAAATTCGACGGCGATCCGCCTTTGAAATAGCTAAAACAACACACATATTCCATCATTGGAGTGTTGTATTCTGCCTCTAGTAAAAACGAGATATTCTTCCCCTTCTTCGTAATTTCCATATAGGTGTTCATGGGTCAAGACGCCGTCGTTCTCGCCCGATTCTTTCTGACAGGTGTGGCTGTGTTGCTTGCGTTTCTGGCGACAGTCGCCTGGACAAGACGCAAGGAGACTCCCGAGGCGACCACCTTCGCCATCCTCGTTTTTTCCATGGCCGTCTATACCTTTGGCTACGCGGGTGAACTGGCGCAGACCACAGTCGAGGCTGCTCAGCGTTGGCTGGACGTCGAGTACCTTGCTCTTCCCTGGGCGGGCGGCTTATGGGTGCTGGCCGCATGCCGGCACAACGGAATCAAGGTGCGAACGCCGCTGCTGTTTGTCATCCCCGTTATCACTTTCATCGGGCACTATACCAACTATCGAAACCTGTTCTACACCGCGCCGATGACGCTGGTTCATCGAGATCCGTTCTGGGTACTGAACATGCCGCGCGGGCCGCTTTCCACCCTGGATAATGCCTATCTCCTGGTGGCCTTTCTGGTGGGCGCGTGGGTCTACTTCTCCGCTTATCGCGAGGCATCGCCGCTATTTCGCAAGCAGGCCCTGATCATGGTCCTGAGCTCCTTTGTACCGTTTATTGGATACTTTCTTTTCCTCGCTGGCCTGAGCCCATGGGGCCTGGATATTACCCCCATCACGCTCACCATCACCTGCGGCTTGCTCTACTACGGCATCTTTCACTGCGGTGTCTTCGACCTGGCCCCTCTGGCACGCACGCTGATCTTCAACACCATTCGGGACGCCGTGTTGATTCTCGACAATCATGGCCGTCTCCTGGACTTCAATCCTGCAGCTTCGACTGTTTTTCCGGTTCTGGACAAGAAAAGCATTGGCACTGAGATCGAGAAATTATTCTTCGCTACACCAGGCCTCGCCAGCGCCCTGTCTCGAACCGAAAGCCCCACCGAATTTGAGCTCGCCGGAGAGACCGGTGCACGATCGTTCGAAATTCGCACCTGGCCTCTGTTCTCGGACTCTCTGGCATTCGGCCAAGGACGCCTGGGCCGCGCCGTCATCTTCGCTGACGTAACAGCCCAGGTGCGTCTGCGCGAGGAGTTGCGCCGCCGTGCCGAAACCGATCCGCTCACGGGAGTCGCCAACCGACGGCGCTTTCATCAGGCCCTAGAGATCGAATGCATCCGCTTCACCCGCGGTCACGCACCGCTCTCTGTTTTGATGATCGATCTGGATAATTTCAAAGACATCAACGATCGCTATGGGCATCCTGCCGGAGACGAAGTTCTCTTAACCATTGCGCAACGGCTCCTGGTCAGTCTTCGCAAGACCGATCTGCTCGCCCGTTATGGGGGAGAGGAATTTTCCGCTCTCTTACCGGAAACCCGTATCGAAGGCGCCGGAATCATCGCCGAGCGAATCCGCCTGGCGGTGTGCGAGACCCCCGTCGAGGTCGACGGAGATCTGATCCCGATCAGCGTGAGCGTGGGAGTGGCCAGCCACTCCAGTGATCGCGAGGTCGATCCGCAGATTCTGCTCAAGAAGGCCGATCTGGCGCTCTATCGCGCCAAAGCGATGGGGCGCAATCGCGTAGAAATGACCTGATCCCTTAATCCTCTAGCAGCGACTCTGCAGCCTTCGCCGTCCGCTTCTGTTGCATCCCTCTGGCATCCCTTGACTATCCTTGCGGTGGTATACTCTGTTGGGTTGGGCTCGCCTCGCCAGTCAGGGCTGCGCACCCGCATATCGTTATCCGCACTGAGGTTCTTCATGTCCGGCCATTCAAAATGGGCCACAATCAAGCACAAAAAAGGCGCGCTGGATGCCAAGCGCGGCAAGATTTTCACCCGCCTGATCAAGGAAATTACCGTAGCCGCCAAGGGCGGCGGCGGCGACCCCGACGGCAACCCGCGCCTGCGTTCCGCCATCCTCGCGGCCAAGGCCGAGAACATGCCCCAAGAGAACATCAAACGCGCCATTCAGCGCGGTACCGGTGAGCTCGAAGGCGCCAGTTACGAAGAAATCTCTTTCGAGGGCTACGGCCCCGGCGGCGTCGCGGTCATTGTGGATTGCCTTACAGACAACCGAAACCGGACGGTCAGCGAAGTGCGTTTCGCCTTCTCCAAAAACGGCGGCAATCTGGGTGAAACCGGATCGGTTCGCTTCATGTTCTCGAAGAAGGGCGTTATCGGAATCGAGAAGGCAGCAGCCGGTGAAGACCAGTTGATGGATATCGTCCTTGAACACGGCGGCGAAGACCTGAACGATGAGGGAGAAAACTGGGAGATCATCACCGATCCCTCTTCCTATGAGGCTATTCTCGGAGCCGTCAAGGCAGCCAAAATTCCCACGGTGATGAGTGAAGTGACCATGGTCTCTTCCGTCTACACCAAGCTGGAAGGTTCCCCCGCCAACCAGATGATCCGTCTCCTTGAGGCTCTTGAAGACCTGGACGACGTGCAGAATGTTTACTCCAACTTCGATATGGATGCCGAACAGATGGAAGCAGCAAGCTGATCTGGGTTTTAGAATCAGCTTGCCGAGGCCGCCACCTGAGGCGGCCTTTTCTGCGAGTATGGTAACTGGAATTGCGTCAAATTTGGAAAGGGAAGTGACTTGTCTAAACTGCTGATCTCCACTCTGACCCTGGCCCTGTCTTTGCCTGCTGCCGTTATTGCCCAATCTCAGGAGACTGCGCCTGCTGCGATGGACAATACGATGATGATGACCGCGAAACATGTTGCAAGCCAAAAATGGGAATTCGGTCCCTTCGTCAACTATGGCAATGGTGTCGGCGACCGCTCGGACTTTCATTTCTTTGCCGTGGGCTTCCAAGCTGGACGCACTTTAACTCCGGTCATTCACGCCGGCCCATTGACAGGGCGCTTTGAACTGGGCGCGAACGTGATGCCCCTTTTCCAGGCCTACACCCCGGCTGCGCACACCGATATCGTTGACACACCGAACGGGCCTTTAACCCAGAACATCGGCGGCGGCACTTTCACCGGCGCCAGCATCACGCCGGTCGTCTTCCGCTGGAACTTCCGTCCTGAAGCGCGCCGTCTGATGCCCTGGTTTCAGGCGCAGGCGGGTGTACTCTACACCACGCACAAATTTCCGCCGACGATTGAAGTTCCGGAAGGAACGCCAGGCGGCACGTCGGTGTGGAATTTCCGCTCCGGCGGAGGCATCGGCTTTCACTACTTCACCCGTCCCCGGCGCTCGGTTGACTTTGCTCTCAACGCGGAGCATATTTCTTCCGCTTCCCTGGGCGATAAAAATCCCGGCGTCAACGCCAGCCTGCAATTTCAAGTCGGCTACACTTGGTGGAAATAACGTGGTCTGGAAGCTCCAGACGTATCGGATGGACGTGCATTCATGGCCGAGTTGAAAGAAGGTCCGATCGTCGCCTGCGTACCCAACTTCTCCGAGGGCGTGGATGAGGCCTGTGTGCGGGCTATCGTCTCTGCCATGCGTGTAGAAGGCGTTCGCCTTCTCGATTGGTCGATGGACTCCGACCACAATCGCTCCGTCGTCACTGTTGCGGGTCCTCCAGTTGCTGTCCTCGAGGCCGCTGTTCGCGCCGTAGGCCAGGCCGCACAGTCGATTGACCTTACCCATCAGACAGGCGTTCATCCTCGCATCGGAGCCGCCGATGTAATCCCCTTCGTCCCGGTCAGCAAGATCTCCCTAGACCAGTGTGCCCTGCTCGCCCGCCAGGCTGGCGCTGAAATCTGGCGACGCTTCGGTATTCCGGTCTACTTCTACGAGGCTGCAGCCGCCCGGCCCGATCGCGCGAACTTGGAAGACGTACGTCGCGGCCAGTTCGAACAACTGCGCGAGGATGCGAAAAACCAGCCTAAACGCCGCCCGGACATCGGCGGTCCGGGCCTGCATCCCACCGCCGGCGCATGCGCCGTCGGCGCGCGCAAGTTCCTGGTGGCCTACAACATCTACTTCGATTCCGCGGACGTTTCTTTGGTGCGTGCGCTGGCCAAAGAGCTCCGTGCTTCCTCCGGAGGCCTCAAGGGAGTCAAAGCAATGGGGGTGCTGGCGCACGGGCGCGCTCAGCTTTCGATGAACATCACCGATCTGCAGGCCACGCCGGTCTCAGCTGTTTATGCGCGGGTCTGCCGTTTGGCGGATAAACACAAGACCGAACCCATGCAAGCCGAGGTAATCGGCCTGCTGCCGCAGATAGCCTATGAGCAGGAAAGCGAGTGGATGCGTCTCTTAGATGGGTTCGATCCGGCCACCAAAGTCCTGGAGCGGCGGCTCGAAGCTCCTCAGGATTGGCCGGAATAGGTTCGCCGAAACCGGCCGGCCAAAACCGACCGTCAAAGCTGCCCAGGTGAATTTTGATTGGCTCACGCATCGTTTTTTGCGCGAAGATAGAGTAAGCGCTCTAAGAGCACACAACGAACCGGAGGAAAGTTCCTGTTCGGGAGGATTCAAGTTGACAAGGTACTTTTTCCAAATTCGTTTCGTGGTTGCGGCCGTGGTGGCTGCAACTGCCATTTCGGCTTCTGCCGCTCAGTTGTCTTCGGATGCACAGTCCGCCATTCCCCACGATGTGCAGCAGATGGTCGTCATCGACTACCGTGTAATGCAAAACTCTTCCGCGGCGATGGAACTGCGCGGCCAGGTGATGCCTCCTGAGCTGAAGCAGTTAGAGGACGCCTTGCGTAAGTCCGGGTTGAATGACAATCAGGATCTTGAACAACTGGCCTTCATTCTCTACCGCGCTGGCGGTTCTTCCGACGATGTCCGCACCGTGGGAATCGCGCAGGGACAGTTTCCCGTACAGGATGTGCTGGCCAACTTCCGCAAGAAGAAGTTGAAGGCTACCGTGGTTCGGACCAACAAGATTTATCCCCTCGGCAGTACAGGCATGAGCGTGGTTTTCCTGGATGAATCTACGATGATCTTCGGCAGCCTTTCCGCGGTCAAGCAGACCCTGGATGTGCGCGATGGTATTGCTCCGGGCTTGCTTACCAACGCTCCCGTCATGGATTCCATGCGTTCTGTAGACGCGGAACCACTCTGGAGTGTCCTTGACCAGAAAGGAACCCAGACCATGATGAAGCAAGTCTTGGGTGAGGCGGGTTCCGTCGCTGACTTCGATACCGTCAAGAAGCGCCTGGTGGGTAGCTCCTACACCATGAACTTTCAACATGGCGTCAAGTTCGACATGTCCGTCATCACCGGCGACAACTTTGCTGCAGCCACGGTTTCTTCGCTACTCAATGCCGCGGTGTTGTACAAGAAAATGAGCGGCACGGATATCGACAAGGCCGCGCTCGAAGGCACAGTCATACGGTCTAACGCGGGCAAGCTGGAGGTGCATTTTGCTACCAGCGATACGCAATTCAATGCGCTGTTGAAGTCCCCGATGTTCCAGAGCATGGTGCGGTAGGGCTGAGCTTTTATATTCTCCTGCCGGCAACGCCGGCTCCTATTCGCTCTGCCGGATTTTGGGTACTTCTACGATCATCGGGGTAGAGTCGGGCCGGGCCGGGCCGCCAGCCACTACGACCCGGTTGCGGCCACGCCCTTTGGCCCGGTAAAGTGCCTGGTCGGCGCTTTCGATCAGATCCTGCGCCGTCTTGCCGCGTTGGGGCACAACCGTCGCGCAGCCGATCGAGACAGTGACAATTCCAGGCGCATTTCCCTCATGCGGCAGCCTGCGATTGCGCACCGCTTCGCAGATATCTTCGGCGACAGCCTTGGCCCCAATCTCATCGGTTCCGGGTAGAACCACGGCAAACTCCTCGCCGCCATAGCGGGCCACCAGGTCGCCGGGACGCAGCACCACGTCCAGAGCGGCCTCGGCAATCTGCTTCAGGCAACTATCCCCGCGGACATGCCCGTAGGTGTCGTTGTAGCGTTTGAAGTGATCGGCGTCGATCAGCAGCAGCGAAAGCTTGCTGGCCTCCCGCAACGCCCGTCTCCATTCCGTCGTGAGCGAGTCGTCGAACCGCCTGCGGTTGGCGATGCCGGTCAGCGCGTCCACCACCACCAGGGTTTCCATGGCGCGATACGCGGATTGCAGGTGCTCCTCAGATCGCTTGCGTTCCGAGATGTCGCGCTCCAGGTTCAGATAGCCGATAGGCCGCCCGGTAGCAGGGTCGCGATAGACGCGCAAGCTCCCCTCAGCCCAGAAATATTCGCCATCCCGCTTGCGAGCCCGGTATTCCAGTGTTCCGCCCTCGGAGCCTGCCCGCAATGCCCGCATCGCCATCTCCACTTCGGCCACATCTGCGGGATGGATCACCTCCCGGAAGAGCCGTCCGACCAAATCTTCCGGATCCCAGCCGGTAAGTGCCTTGATTCCCGGCGAAACATAAGTCCGTCTCCCATCCAGATCGCCCAGAACAATGGCATCGCGGGAGTTGTCCACGACCAGCTTGTGCAGCGCCGCAATCTGCCGCAATTCACCTTGAATCTTGCGTAGATTCCCGAAGACCACCGAGATCGCATAGAGAGTAAACATGATGGTGGCAAGGTAAAGCTGCAGGATTGCCGCTTTCCAATCTGGTCCGATGGTAGTTGCAAGAGCCAGCGGTCCGTAATTATGGACGGTGTACCAGCCTCCGATGAGGGCCACCATCAAAGTGGAAAGAGCCGCCCAGCCCAGATCGATCTGGACTGCTACCAGCACCAGGAAGGGAAAGACCAGAAATAGCAGCGGCGCCCGGCTCTGGCTGAAGACCACCATGGTAACAACCAGCACCAGCGCCGGATAAATCCAGCGTTTGCGCAGCAAATGCGCGTTGCGCATCCGGCTTTGCAGGATCGCCACAATCGTGGGCGTAACCACAGCAATCCCCAATCCGTCCGAGAAGGCCCAGTTGAGCAGAACGTTGAGGAAGTCCTGGTGTTGGAAAACGTGCTTGTATATGCCGAAGGCAACGCCCGACACCGCCGGTCCAAGCAAGCAGGCGAACCCTACAAAACGAAGCAGATATCGATTGTCGGTAAATACCGGCAGAACGGTCGATTTCCTCTTGAGCAGCAGCGCGCCGATCAGGACCTCAACCAGATTCAGGCAGTTGTACAGCAGGCTCATCCGCACCGACTCGCCGATGAGCAAGCTGCTCAGCACCATGGCTACGAAGGCAATCGCCACATACAGAGGCCATCGCCATCGGGGAACCAGAAGCAGGAATGCCAGCACCAGGCCATTGGCCAGCCAGATGATGTTGGAGCCCCCAGCGGTTCGCTCCGCGCTGCCGACGCAGAGGATAGAGAGCATGACGTAGAGGAACACCCCGGCCAGCTGCAAGGCATAGCCGTGTTTCCGCCACCATCTCTCTGTCACCGCATCGGTTGGCACAAAACCCTCCCATTGCTTGGTTTATCGATTCAGGATCAGAAATCAGGATCAGCAGTCGCAACTCTGGAGCGGTACCGATTTCGCAGAAGTCCTCTTTTGAGAAGCTTCCGCCGTTAGCCAACCGGCCTCATAAAGAACTCTCGCAAGCCAGACACGCCACTGCAGGGCAGTGGCGCCTGACCGTTGGATTCTTTAATTTCTTATTATGAGGCAGGTAGCAGGCTTGGTACGAACTCTACTTTTCCAAGTGGCAGCAAACGAATCGTCAATTGACCGTGTTGGTGCTCCGTCAGCGTCAATCCCTGGGCACGGACCAGCTTGTTAGGCAGCTTCTCGTCGCCTGATGTGTACTCCACCTTGACCGGCCCGCTGCCCCGAATCTGGAAGCGGTAATTCATTGTCGTTCCCGGAGCCAGGCTGTTGGTTCCAAAGCTGGCCGTCGGATAATCCACCTCCAACTCCCGTACCGCTTGCCCGGATTGATTCTCGACGCTGGTATCGATCCAGTAGCTCTTGCATCCCACGCAGCTCAGCATCACCACGCTGGTTGCTACGATGCCGATTCCCATGATGAAACGATTCCGGATAGGTCTCACTGCTCGCCTTCTTTCTCATCTACGTCCGGATTTTTGTGGCGGCCGGCTCTCTCCAATTGGTTCAAACGCCGCAGCATCTCAGGGAGCCGCTGGAAAGCCGCGACTGCTCGCAGCCAGCTTCGATTTTCGAAGGCCGGCGATCCTGAAAGCATCTTGCCTGCAGGCACATCGTGCGACACCCCGGCCTGCGCGGTCAGGACCACGCCGTCGCCGATCGTGCAATGCCCTGCGACCCCGGCCTGTCCGGCCAAAATAGCATTCGCTCCAATCACAGAAGAACCAGCTAATCCCGCCTGGGCGCATACCAGTGTGTTCTTTCCCACCTTGGAGCCGTGGCCGATCTGAACGAGATTATCGATCTTAGCGCCATCGGCAATTTCCGTTGCTCCCACTGTCGCACGGTCGATGCAGGCGTTGGCCTGAATATCTACGTGGTTGCCAACGCGCACCGGTCCGGATTGGGGAATCTTGTGCCAGCTCCCCGCGCTGTCCTTGGCAAACCCAAAGCCATCCGAGCCGACAATCGCGCCATTCTCCAGCGTTACGTGGTCGCCCAGCACGCAGCCTTCACGCACTACCGCATGGGCGTGGGCAAAGAAGTAGTCGCCTACCTCCACCCCGGCATAGAGCACGACATGCGACAGAATCGTCGCGTGGTCGCCCACCTTCACATCAGGTCCAATGACCGCGTACGCGCCCACATGCGCTCCAGAGCCAAGAATGGCCGTTGGATCGATCACCGCCGTCGGATGCACGCCCGGCTCGTAACGCGGAGGCTGATAGAAGATGCCCAGCGCCTGTGAGAACGCCAGATAAGGATTGGCTAGCCGCAATGTAGCAGCCGGAATCTCTGGAAAATCGGGTGCAACTAGCACCGCGGCGGCTCTCGTTGTCCGCGCCAGACCCGCATATTTGGGATTGGCAACAAAGGTGACCTCGCTGGGTCCAGCCTCTTCAATGCCCCGTACACCGGTCACGTCGACGCCACCGTCTCCGTGCAGCTCCGCGCCCAGCTGCACCGCCAGCTCTGCCAACTTCATGGTTGGATTGTAACGGAATCGCCATCGCCGGGCCCCGCGTGTATCCGAATGAGGCTGATCGAATAAACGTCCTATTCATCGCCCCGTTCAAATAGTTCAGGCTGCGCACCTGAACCTGCCTGCTCCCGGGATGCCGGCGAACTCCCAATGACAGCCAGCACGGTCAACTCGCGAATCGAACTGCGCGGCACAAAGACCCGCTGTGTATTGGATCGCGTATCCGGTGGAGTCAGCAGCAGTCCGATTCCATCCACCAGCGAACGATCGTTGGCCGCCACGCCTTCCAGTTCTTCCCCGTCGCTTAACGTGATGCGAAGCCATAAGCCGGTCACTCTAGGCCGGCTGCTGAACCTTCGGCGCAGCAGCCGCTCGGGGTTTACCGTGTCCACCCCGGAGCCTTCGCCTAGTGCTGGCTCCCGCACATAACAGACCCACTTCACCTGGTTCCAGGCGATGCGCAGCACTTTTCCCTGGCCGTCCAGCATCTCCAGAAACTCGCCGGATCCCTCCCCGGCCAGATCGCCCGCCGCATATCCGGCACACCAATCCCGCGTCAACTTACGTACGATCACAGGCTTACGGGTAGCGCTCACAGGCTGGATTGTCGCACGAGCTGGGACTGCAAGCCCCAATGGGAGTGCAATGCAGTAGCCAAGCTGGTTACGGTGTGATAACGTACTTTGGTTGCACGCAGGATTGCTATCTTTTCTAAGCATTGCCGCATCAGATAGTTGAGCCGGTCGAACGGGGAAACAACCGCCCCACAAGCAGTAAAACAGGAGCAGTGAAAGAAGAATGCCCGACTATATTTATTTGCTGGAAAATCGCTTGTCCGTCGCCCAGCAGAATGCCTTGCGGACCGTGAGGGATCTGGCGCGGGAAGCGCAGATGACCGTCTTCCTTACCGGAGACGCCGTGCGTGACCTCACCTGTGGAAATCCCGTCCGCGACCTCGAAGTTGTCGTTCACGGAAATGCACTCAGCCTCAAATCGGCACTGGTAAAAGCCGGAGGAGCAGTCTGGGGCGAAGAAGCAGCGTCGCGCACCCTCTATCTCTGTTTCCAGGGAAATGTGCGCCTCGATCTTGGCAGCGCGCATCGCGCTGAATACCCAAAACCGGGAAAACCCGTCTACCACTGGACCAGCATCCAGGAAGACCTGCGCTCTCGCGATTTCACTGTCAATGCGATGGCAATCTCCCTCAACGAAGGCTCTTACGGCCTGTTGATGGACCCTACCAACGGCGTTGCCGACATCGAAGCACGCGTCTTGCGCCTGGTATCGAATTACGGCTTCCTCGACAATCCGGCCCTGCTGATCCGTGCAACCCGTCTTAAAGCCCGGTTGGGATTCGAGCTGGAGGAGCGGACTCAGACTCGCTACGAGAACGCCAAGGGCGATGAATCTGGCGACGATTTAATTGCTCACCTCTCCGCCCACGACCGTTCCAGTGAACTGGAGCAGATCGGCCACGAGGAAGAGCCTCTCAAGGTGCTCCACGCTCTCGAAGCCGAAGGCTGGATGAAGCATCTTTTCGCGGCATGGACAGCGGCCAAGGCCGACGTCGACAAGCTGACCGCGCTGCACGATCTCTCCATCGAACTGCAGGTACAGGGCGTTCATCCTGACGTCTCCGCCGCACAGATGCAGTTGCTGACCGCCAAACTGGCCGCAAAAGACCTGGCTCAGCTCAAGACATTGCTCCTGCGCCCAGGATTTGTCGAAGAGTGGAATAACCTCGACGCGCGCGCCGCCGAATTTGCCAAGATTCTGCTGGCGAAAGAAAATGCCGCTCCTTCGGCGACCTATACGCTCTTTACGACCTATGCTGCGGAAGCCGTGCTCTGGCTTGGATTCACCAGCAAACAGGCTGCTGTCAAAGAGAAGTATGAGAATTTCCTCAAGGTCTGGCCTCAGGCGCGTCAGCGTATCCCGTACGCTCTCATGGTTGAGATGCGTATCGTTCCCGAACTGCCCGGCTATCAGGATCTGGTCAAGACCATCTTCCTGCAACTGATCGACGGCGGCCTGACCAATAACGACGAAATTCGTGCTCTGCTCGAGCCGCATTCGCCCCCCGCTCCGCCTCCGCCCGTCACCATCAAGCGCACCCGGGCCAAGAAGGGCGCGGACGCCAAGTCCAAAGCGCTTCTCGACGACGATGAAGATGAGGATTCCGACGGTCTTGATGACGAGGACGAAGAAGATGGCGACGATCTCGACGGACTGGATCTGGGTGGCGACGACATCGACCTGTCGATAGGGCTGGATGATGTGCGGGCTGCTCTGCCAGTGGCTGATGGCGAGGAGGACGATGTTTTCGCACGGGATTCGGTTGGCGACGACGATTTGGATGCCGATGACGATGCTGCCGATGAAGACTCAGGCGACGACTCTGATGATGAACCTCCGGCAAAGAAAGGGAAGGGCGCAAAAAAGAAGGCCGGTTCCCGATCATCGTCGCGTTCTGAGTCCCGTTCCGACTCATCGACTGCTTTTGGAGCGGGGCTGAAAGCCCTCGCTCTGAAGCTGGATCTGGATGAGCCGAGTGACCCTGCCGATCTGGACGAAGCCGATCCGACCATCGACGTGGATGACCCCGCTCCGTCGAAGGCCGCGAAAAAGCAGTCGAAGGCAAAGGCCGCCACGCACTCAAAAGCGTCTGCCAAGGCACCGGCCAAAGTGGTGGCAAAGGCTCCTGTCAAAGCGGCGGCGAAAGCAGCTCCAAAACCATCTGCCAAACCGGCAGCCAAGCCGCCAGCAAAAGCATCCGCTGCAACCGTGGCGAAAAAACCAGCACATGCGCCAGCGAAAGTATCGGCAAAACCAGCGCCTCCCGCTGCCAAGGGCAAGGCTGCCAAATCGGCCCCCGCCAAAGCTGCCAAAAAGCACAAGTAGCCGTTTTCCTTCCTTCAGCGCTCCAGACCTGCGCTTTGGCTGTGACCTCGGTTCTTAGCTAACCGCGCCTTGCGGCTGCCTCGGCACCAGCTATTGACACAATTACCCGCCCCAAAAATCTAGCCTGAAGCCGATCCTCAAGAATATGAAGTCTGATCCCTGGACTACTTTCACCGTAGGGAGAGGCGAATTCGCAGGTGATTCTTTAAATAAAAACCGGAGCCTACTGTGAGCGGCTCTCTTCGCTGCCCGGCTTTACTGCCGGTGCAGAGGTAGCATCCGTGTATACCTCGCCCATCGAGTTGCGCTTGGAGCGCGAGTATCGTTTGCTGCTGAAGAATCGCTCGTGACAGTCCACGCATTCCCATGGAAACATGCCGAAAAAGTACATCAAACGATCCTTCAGAGGCTTGCTTCTGGCGACGCGGCGGGTCGAATTCGACTCGCACTTCGGACATTCAGGGTTCATCGGAGTCCCTTCTGCTAGAGCGGTACACGGTCTGCGCTCCCTATCGGCCGAAACGACGGTTTGGCGATCAAATTGTTTGCTAACAAGGAGTAGACGTCATGTTAATTCAACAGGTTGCAATCTTCTGCAAAAAAATAATGAGCCAACTTCTTGCCGGATATTTAGGCACTGTTGGCAGGTCCACAGTTCCTCTTTGGGAACTTGAGATCCACAACTGAGGAGCAGGCCTAATTGCGCACACGGCCTCGATTCGCGAAGATCAGGATAAGCAATCCGACGACCGCCGCCGCCCCTCCACGGTATGCCCATTGGATCTGACCGGTCATGAAGCTCCCCGGCAGTACATTGATCCCCTGCAGTATCCAGATAATCCCGATGATTATCAGCAGAACCGCCACAACTCTCAGTACAATCCGCATTTGTTTCCTCCCGCGTTGCAAGGCGCAATCATATCTCAGACCTATCGCGGCGTTTACAAATTAGTCCTGCGTTTTCCTCAGAGGAGATCGTGCTCATTCAAACTCGCGCTCGAGACAGCGCCTAAAATAGACCCAGACCATGGCTGAATTTACCCACCTTCATCTGCACACGGATTACTCCCTTCTCGACGGCGCCTGCGACGTGGACAAGCTGGTCGAGCGCGTTGCCTCCATCGGCCAGAAATCCGTCGCTATGACTGACCACGGCAACATCTACGGAGCGGTACATTTCTTCGACGCAGCTAAGAAAAAGGGCATCAAGCCCATTCTCGGCTGCGAACTCTATGTCTGCAAAAAAGAAGACCATCGCGCCGACCCCAGCGGAGACAAGTACAACCACCTGCTGGTTCTTGCTGAAAACGAAGAAGGCTACCGCAACCTCATCCGCATCACGTCGGAAGCATCGGTGCATGGCTTCTACAAGAAGCCGCGCATCAGCAAGCAGTTCCTCGCCAGCCATGCCAACGGCCTGATCGGCTTTTCCGGCTGCCTCTCCGGCGAGTTCAGCGAACATCTGCTCAAGGGCGACTATGCCGCCGCCCGCGCATCGGCCCTGCAATACCAGGACATCTTTGGCCGTGGCAACTTCTATCTCGAAATTCAGGACCAGGGCCTGGAGCAGGAAAAGCGCATCCACGCCGACATGTTCAAGCTGGAGCGCGAACTCGATATTCCCCTTGTCGCCACCAACGATTCCCACTATCTCTGCGAAGACGACCACACGGCGCACGACACCATGCTTTGTGTGCAGACGGGAGCCAAGGTTCAGGACAAGGAGCGCTTCCGTTTCGACGGCGATCAGTTCTTCGTCAAATCCGCCGAGCAGATGGAGCAGCTTTTCCCCGACCGCCTGGACCTCGTGCAACGGACCCAGGCCATCGCCGAGCGCTGCAACCTCAAGCTCAACAAGGTAGACAATCCCTTCCCTGAGTTCGCTGTCCCCGAAGGCCATACCATCGACAGCTATTTCGAGGAGATCTGCCGCGAAGGCTACCGCAAGCGCCTGGCCACCGGCATCCAGCATCTCCAGTCGCGCGGCCAGCTGCGTCATCCGCTGCACGTCTACGAAGCTCGCCTGGAGCGGGAAATCGGCATCATCAAGCAGATGAAGTACTCCGGCTACTTCCTTATCGTGTGGGACTTCATCCGCTACGGCCGTGATCATGGCATTCCCGTTGGCCCAGGCCGTGGTTCAGCCGCCGGATCGCTGGTCGCATATGTCATGGAGATCACCAACGTCGATCCCATTCAGAACGCGCTGCTCTTCGAGAGGTTCCTGAATCCTGAACGCGTTTCCATGCCCGATATCGACGTGGACTTCTGCATGAACCGTCGCGGCGAAGTCATCGAGTATGTCACGCGCAAGTATGGCCGCGAGCAGGTCGCGCAGATCATTACCTTCAATACCATGGCTGCCAAAGCTGCGATCAAAGACTGCGGCCGCGCCATGGACATGCCTTACGGCGACGTAGACCGCATCGCCAAGCTCATCCCCGCGACCATCGGTATCACCATCGACAAAGCTCTTGAAGAGCAGCCGGAACTCGCCAAGATATACGCCTCCGATCCGCAAATCCGCGAACTCATCGACACCGCCAAGAAGCTCGAAGGCTTGGTGCGCGGTTCCGGTGTTCATGCTGCAGGCGTGGTCATTGCGCCCCGTCCGTTGACCGAACTGGTTCCCATCGTCAAGACCAAAAACGACGAAATTGTCACCGCGTACGACATGTTTGCGATCGACAAAATGGGCCTGCTCAAGATGGACTTTTTGGGCCTGACCACGCTGACCGTAATCACCGACGCGCTCAAGCTGATCGAGCAGAATCGTGGATTCGTACTCGACATTGACATGATCGAGCTCGATGACAAGGCCACCTACGAAAAGATCTTTCATAAGGCGCTGACCTCGGGAGTCTTCCAGTTCGAATCCGGCGGCATGAGAGACGTTCTGCGCCGCTACAAGCCGGAGACCATCGAAGATCTGACCGCACTCAACGCCCTCTACCGCCCCGGCCCGATTCAGGGAGGCATGATCGATGACTTCATCGAGCGCAAGTGGGGCCGCCGCAAGGTGGAGTACATGCTTCCCGATCTCGAGGGCCTGCTCAAAGAGACATTGGGCGTCATCGTCTACCAGGAACAGGTGATGCAGATTGCCAACGTCGTGGCGAGCTATTCGCTTGGCGAAGCCGATCTGTTGCGCCGCGCCATGGGCAAAAAAGACCCAAAGGAGATGGCTAAGCAGCGTGACCGGTTCATGGAAGGAGCCAAGGCGCTCGGGCATCCCAAAGATGGCGCTGGTGAACTGTTCGACATGATGGAGAAGTTCGCCGGCTACGGCTTCAACAAGTCGCACTCGGCAGCTTACGCGTTGCTCGCTTATCAGACCGCGTATTTGAAAACTCACTATCCGGTCGAGTTCATGGCTGCGCTCTTGTCGTCGGAAATCTCGAAGCCGGAAAACGTCGTCAAGTACATCCAGGAATGCAAGGAGATGGAGATCAGTGTTGAGCCGCCCGACGTCCGCATCTCCGGCGCGCAGTTCACGCCCAGCGGTGACACGATCCGCTTCGGGCTAACGGCGATCAAGAATGTCGGTGGCAACGCCATTGAATCTATCCTTGCCGCGCGCCGCGAGCTCGAAGAGAAGGGAAGCGCTTTCACCACCTTCTGGGAGTTCTGCGAAAAGGTCGATCTGCGCCTGCTCAACAAGCGCGTTCTCGAGTCGCTCATCAAGGCCGGAGCCTTCGACTCGATGGGCACCCGCGCCCAACTCGTCGCCGTCATTGACAAGGCCATGGAGCGCGCTCAAAAGGCACAGAAAGATTCAGAAATGGGCCAGCATGGCCTCTTCGGCCTCTTTAACGAAGCCCCGGCAAAAGGCCGCAATGCCAACGATCTACCCAACGTTCCCGACTGGGAAGAAAACATTCGTCTCAGTGCGGAAAAAGAAGTTCTCGGCTTCTTTGTCTCCGGCCATCCGCTCGACAAATATGCAGAAAAACTGCGTAACCTCACCGGCGTCGTCTCTACCGCGGCTGCTCTTGAAATGAAGCCGCCCGCAGCGCCGCGCTGGGGCCAGCAGCGCGATCCCAGCGACGAAATCTCCATCGCAGGCGTTCTGGTTGGTATGAAGTCCGCCAAGAGCAAGCGTACGGACAAGATGTATGCGCAGGGCTTTCTCGAAGATTCGTACGGCAAGATTGAAGTAGTCTGCTTCCCCAAGGACTACGAAAAGCTTGCCGACCAACTCAAGACAGAGTCCGCTGTCCTGCTGCGCGGCACTCTGACCGGCGAAGAAGACTCCGCGCCTAAGCTGGCTATCAGCGGCCTGCAACCGCTCGACGATGTGCAAGTCCGCTTGCCCACCGGAGTGCGCCTGCGCCTCAATCTGGAGATAGCCAGCGAAGAACTCTTCGCCACACTCAAGAGTAAGATCGATGCCGCGCCTGGCCCCGGCAAGCTGATGATGCACCTGCAAAAGAAGGGCCACTACGAAGTAGTCCTCGAACCGGCAGGGATGAACGTAGCCGCCGACCGTAGTTGGGTTGAGTCGGTCGAAGAGTTGTTGGGACGCGGGGCGGTGCAGGTTTTGAGCTAACGATTCGTTAGGTGATGCTGTGCGGAATCAATTCGACCAAGTGCCGATATTCAGCTCCTGCAACATGCAGGATTCCCTGGTCCATTGTCGCCAGTTTGGCTCCGTGATGTAGGGTAAGCCCGAGAAGAAAAGCGTCCGTCACCTGTTTGGGTCCGTGCATTCGCGGGCTAAATGGCTCGGTCGCTTCAATGAAGTTAATGTCCATAGGCCAATAGGCGTGGCCGGGTAGCGAGGCTAGATTTCCAAGCGCGATTTTGAATTCGCTGAAGTCAATAGGTCCATCCTTCACGACAAGCTGAGAAGAAACCCGAACGAAGCCAGCTTCGGTCATTGAGCAGGTAGCAAAAGACTTTGATCCGGTCTGAGTAAACCATCGTTGAACACGACGATAGTCCCTATTTTGGGGAAGGTGCATCGCAATCAGAATATTCACGTCGAGCAGGAAGCAGCTCACCAAGACTCGTCCTCAAGCTTCAATACATCTTCAGTCGTGATCGGACCACCGACGAGTTCGACATCGAAAACAGCCAGACCGTTCACCACCTTGATTCGCGGCTTGCGAACAACGCTTTTCTCGATCAAGTCTGAAACTGCCCTACTTGTAGAAACTTGGCAGATCTCCGCATATTCCGCCACTAACTTATGCGCTGTATCGGATAACGTAACTGTAGTACGAATGCTCATAGTTTTATTATGTAGCAATTTTTACGCATCTGCATCATAAATTTTAAAAATGATGCAGATTGTAATAGGCGTGGCTCTAATGTTGAAGGAGATGCAGCATGTATTATCGTCAACTCGGCCAAGGCCCGCTCACCGTCTCCGAAATCAGCTTTGGCACCTGGCTCACAGTCGGCGCGAACATCGAGCGTTCGCAAGCCATCGCCTGCATTCACGCAGCTCTCGATCACGGGATTACGCTCTTCGATACCGCTAACATGTATGCCGCCGGCGAAGCGGAGCGTGTTCTCGGCGAAGCACTGCGCACCTCGTCGAAATCCCGCGATCAATACCTCATCGCCACCAAGGTCTTCAATCCAGTGCCGCCCGAGCCAGACAAGGGACTCTCTGCCGAGCAAGTCGCCAAACAGCTCGACCGCTCTCTCGCACGGCTGGGCGTAGACTACATCGATCTTTACCAGTGCCACCGTTACGACAAAGAGACACCGCTGGACGAAACCCTGGGGGCGCTCGATCGCGCCGTCAAATCCGGCAAAGTGCGGGCGATCGGTCTCAGTGAGTGGCCCGTCGATAAGATCGTGGCCGCTGCTGAATCCACCAAAGCGCATGGGTGGACGCCGATGACCTCCAGTCAGCCGCAATACTCCATGCTGGTGCGCAAGCCGGAGGCCGAAGTATTCGCAGCCTGCCGCGAGCATGGGCTGGGCAATATCGTTTTCTCGCCGCTGGCCCAGGGTGTTCTCACCGGCAAGTACAAGCCCGGCCAGCCGCCACCGGAAGACAGCCGCGCCGCCAACCCCGACATGAACTTCACCATGGAGACGCTGGGGCGACGATTCCGCAGCGACTTTCTTCTAGCAGCCGTCGAGCAGCTCAAGCCCATCGCCGCAGACCTCGGCTTGACCATGACCCAGATGGCGCTAGCCTGGGTGCTGCGCCGGACTGAGGTGTCTTCGGCCATCGTAGGAGCTTCGCGGCCCGAGCAGGTCGCAGCCAACGCCGCCGGCAGCGGCGTTACCCTGTCGGCGGAAACGCTGGAGCGTATCGATGCGATTCTCAAGCCGGTCGTGCTCTTTCACCCGGTCCATCCGACGGTGTCCTGGCAAGGAAAGCTGAAGGCAAAGCTTCGCCGCTACTTGCCGCTTTGAGCTATCTATTTGTCGCTTTAAGCTGGGGAACGTAGAATCGTAAAGGATCGGGTTGCGGTTGGACCCGCAGGTATTTCAACTATTCATGAGCGATTCGTTGCAAGGCACTTCTGGCACCTCCCGTGAAGCGCAGGCAGGTTCTCCCGCGTGGATCAAAGTCGAGCGCGCACGGCACCCCAAGCGCCCCTATCCCATGGACTTCATCGAACGGCTCTTTACTGACTTCAGCGAGATTCACGGCGATCGTGCCTTTGGCGACGATGAAGCCATCGCCTGCGGCATGGCCCGCTTCCACGGCCACGAAGTGTTGGTGATCGGCAATCGCAAAGGCGGCACGACAAAAGAGCGCGTTCGCCGCAATTTCGGTATGCCCAATCCCGAAGGCTATCGCAAAGCTCTGCGCGCCATGAAGATTGCCGAGAAGTTCAAGCGGCCGGTCATCACCTTCATCGACCTTCCCGGCGCATTTCCAGGCTTAGGCGCGGAAGAGCGCGGCCAGGCAGAAGCCATCGCCCGCAACCTCATCGAGATGGCCAAGCTCAAGGTTCCCACCATCGCTGTCATTTCCGGCGAAGGCGGCTCCGGTGGAGCATTGGCGCTGGCGGTCACCGATCGCGTGCTAATTCTTGAAAACGCTCTCTACTTCGTCATCACTCCCGAAGCCTGCGCGGCCATCATGTGGCGAGATGCGGCGAACAAGGAACGTGCTGCCGAAGCGATGAAGATTACCGCTCAGGAAGTGAAAGAACTGGGCTGCGTCGACGACATCGTTCCCGAGCCACCGGCGGGTGCCCACGTAGATCGTGAGGGTGCGCTGGCATTGCTCGATTCCTGCCTGCTCTATCATCTGGAACAGCTCAACGCGCTTCCCACCGACAAGCGGCTGGCCCAGCGCAAGACCAAATTCCGCAACATCGCGCAGTTCTACACGGAAGTCTAGGCGATGCAGGCAGCTCCAGCATCGCCGCCGCGTCCCGTCGCTCGCCCAGTTGGTCCGGGTCGCTCCTTCCTCCGCTTCATGCTGGCCGTCTTCTACTTCTTTCTGGCGCGTATATTTGCCCATCACGGCGCGATTGGCCTGGTTTCCGAAGACTGGGTTCCATTAGTTGAACAGGCCATGCTCGTCTTCCTGCTGCTGCTTGGCTACGCAGGACTTGGCTTCATCCTCGACCGCCAGCTTCAGCCGGTAAGCCAGCAGGGGCTTGCGCCGCGTGCCGGGTTCATCCAGGAGGCTGGCATAGGCGTCGCCATCGGCTGGGCTATTGCGGTGGTCTGTATCCTGCCCATGCTTCTCTTCGGCAGCCTCGCTCTGCATTTCTCGCCGAGCTGGGCGAACTTCGGCTGGCTCGGGCTGGACGCACTCTTCTTCGCCTTCGCCACCCTCGCTATGCAAATCGCCTTCCGCGGCTACCCCTTCCAGTGCGCTATCCGCGCCATTGGCGATCTTCCAGCCGCGCTCATGCTGTCCGTGCTCTATGGAATCTTCCATGCCTGGGTACCCGGCGCCAGCCACGCCAGCATGGCCGTCAGCATCGCTCTCGGTCTGCTGCTATCGATGGCCTACCTGCGCACCCGCGCGCTCTGGCTTCCCTTGGGATTGCAATTTGGCTGGGTAGCGGCACGCGCCCTGCTCTTTGGCCTGCCGGTCAACGGCATCAGCAGCCATTCGCCCGTCGTGCAGGGCTACCCGATGGCCTCTTTCGCTCTGAGCGGCGGAGACTTCGGTCTTGACGGTAGTTGGGTCGCATTCGCGGTGATTCTGCTGGCCATGCCCTTCCTCTATCGCGCCACACGCGACCTGAGCTTCACGTACAACGCGCCGGTGCTCGAGCCAGCCGGTATTCCCGTCGATCTTGATGCCGCAGCGCGCGCGCAGCATCAGGCAGCCACGCGCGACGACGCTCCCGAAGTCAAGCCGCTTGTCCAGATTCTTCCCGCAGGTTCGCCGCCGCCTCCACTAGCCAGCGACCTCGACGGCCCGCGCGATTAGACCCTTCTAAGGCACCACCGGCAAGCTGATAAAGCTCGCCTCGTTCGGGGTATGCCAAATCTTTTGCGTCGCCGCCTTATAGTCTCCCGGCTTGGCGTCGAAGATATTCGAGACAAACGTCTGCGGATTGCGATCATAGAGCGGAAACAGGCTCGACTGCACCTGCACCATGATCCGATGCCCCGGCAAGATCACATGGTTCACTGTGGGCAGGCCAAAACGATAGAGCAGCGGCTTCTCCGGCGTGATTGCCTCGGGATGCTCAAAGCTGTTCCGATACCGGCCGCGGAAGATGTCCAGCGAAATCGGCAGCTCATATCCGCCCATTCCCGGCTGCGAAGGCATGGTCCCCGGAAACACATCGATCAGCTTCACCACCCAATCGCTGTCGCTTCCGCTCGTGGACGCCTGCAGATTCACAATGGGAGCGCCACTCAACCGCAGTGGCGCAGTCAGCGGCTCACTCACATAGGTCAGCACATCGGGCCGTCCATCGACAAAGCGCTGATCGGTTACCAGCCAGGTTCTCCACCCGTTTCCGTCAGCGGTATCGACGGGCCGCGGCCGGTAAGGCACCGGTTTCGCCGGATCGGAGACATATGAATCCGATTGCGCGTCAGCCGCAGCCGGAGCGTCAAACGACAGGCCGCCATTCGCCTTGAGATAGAGCGGCTTCGATTTGTTCGGGCAATTCGTATCGCAGCTCAACGGCCACGCCTTGAAACGATCCCAGTGATTCTCGCCCGTGTTGTAGATCAGCACCGGCGGAGTATCGGCTTTGGGCGCAGCATCCAGCAAATATTGGTTGAAGAAGGGAAGCAGCACATCGCGGCGAAACTGCTCAGTCGTGTTGCCTTCCCACTTCAGCGGCCCGAGCGATAGCCCGTCGTAGTTGACCTGGCTATGACTCCACGGACCCATCACCAGGTAATTTTTGTCGTTCGCGGCGTCCTTGGGTTCGACGGCGGTATAGCTGTGGATCGCTCCCCACATATCTTCCTGGTCCCACAGCCCCTGCAGCCACATCGTGGGCACTGTCAGCGGCTGCGCGCCCATGATCCTGTCCAGCGCCTGCCCTTGCCAGAACGTATCGTAAGCCGGATGCTCATCTACCTTCCGCCAGAAGGGAAGCTGATCCTCGCCGCCGAACCGCGCCATATCGCCCGCCGAGCCTTTCAGCAAAAAATCGGTATAGTCGTCCAGGTCCTCACGCGGAATAGCGTGGCCATTTCCTCGCACCTCGGTCTGCTCCGTGAAGTAGTCGAGATTGACCTGGCGAAATGCTCCGTAGTGGAACCAGTCGTCGCCCATCCAGCCGTCGACCATGGGGCTTTCGGGCGCAGCTACCTTCAGCGCCGGATGCGGATGGATCAAGGCCATTACCACCGTGAATCCCTCATACGAGGAGCCGAGCATTCCCACTTTCCCGTTCGACTCATGTACGTTTTTCACCAGCCAGTCGATGGTGTCGTACCCGTCCGTCGTGTCGTTTGGGCCGTCCGGGTTCAGCGGCCCCGTCGGAGGCGGCGTCATCACATAAGCGCCCTCCGAGCCATACTTTCCGCGCACATCCTGAAAGACACGGATATACCCCGCCTTGATGAAGAACTCGTCCCCCTGCGGCAGCTCGTCCAGCATGTGCGGCGACTCCGATCGAGCTGCGCGTCCGGCTGCGTTGTAGGGCGTGCGCGTCAGCAGAATCGGCGCCTGGTGAGCGCCCTTAGGCGTCACGATGACCGTGTATAGCTTCACCCCATCCCGCATCGGCACCATCTCGACGCGCTTGACGTAGTCGTAGCCCGTCTTCGGAGCCGTGAATTTTTCCGGGATGTCCGGCGTCATCGGCTTAGTCTGCGCAGAGGCGGACAGAGCAACAAGGGAAAGAATCATGGCAGAAGCAACAGAACGGTACGGAGTCGTCATAAGTCCTTGTCTTTTCCAATGAATTCGAGTCTGAGAGCAGCAGGCGCTATAGAAAGGCAATACACGTTTCCGGCGAGTATACCAAGAGCGCGGGGCATGACCACTTTGCATGATTCGATGATGACCAATCTCAAAATCGTTTTGCCGCGATGGAAACAATCCTTCTTCCTCTTGCGAATCTTGCTCGAAGAGCGGTAACCTTGGGCGCAAGGGTTGAGCAGCAGACGCGGAGGTGCGCTATGACGCGGCGGAATTTTCTCCCTATCCTCAAAAGTTCGCTCCCCGGCAGCCTGACATTTCTGGGCAGCATAGTACTTGTGTTCGTTCCGGCTCTCCCGGCCTTCGGGCAGGCCATCACCATCAGTAGCAAGCCCAGCGCCTCCGACATCATCGACCGGCGCTACGCCCAGGTCCAGCCCACCAGCGTCGACCTGCCCAAGAACCAGATCGACGCCCGCGGCCATCAGGACATTCTGCGCTCCCTGGTCGCTGAACAGGGCTTTGCCATGCGCCCTCTGCCCAAGGGAAAGAAGGGCCTCACCCTTGCCGCCAACGGCAAACTGACTCCCGTCGGAGAAGGCTATCTGACTTCGATTACCGACAACGGATTGTCGGTGAAGCCCGGTGACAGAGTCGTGCTCTCCAACATCAAGATCGACAAGGAGCACATCGTCTTCGACATCAACGGCGGCCCAGAGCACAAGCACGAGTTCATGCGCCACGTCCAGATCGGTGTCGGTGGACCCAACATGTCCGCGCCCGTCGTACAGGACAACGAAGGGGATCCCACCGGCGCGCGCATCACGCTCTCGTTCTCTAAATTCGTCCCCGACGTAACTCCAGCCCAGATCAAGGCTCTACTTGCCCCGCTCATCTCCTTTGATATGAAGACCCCGGTCCAGGCCTATACCGATACCCTTCCGCCTACGCTGAAGGCGGCAATTCTGAACCATCACGTCCTGGTCGGCATGAGCACCGACATGGTTCTCTTCGCTCTCGGTCCTCCGGAGTCGAAATCCCGTGAGATGGATGGGCAGATGCCCTTTGAAGAGTGGATTTATGGGCATCCGCCGCAAGATGTGAACTTCGTCCGCGTCAACGGCAACCGCGTCATCCGTGTAGAAATCGCCAAGCTGGGCAAGCCCCTGGAGATATTTACCAAGGACGAAGTCGAAGGCTTGATGATGACCGATGGTAGCCCGGTTCTGGCGCAGGCAAAGCAGCATGATCCGCGTAAGATCGAGCTGGGCGACACCCATCGTGACGCGGACACCCAGGCTCCCGCCGCACCGCCAACCCTGCGCGGGCCCGGCGAAAAGCTTCCCACCGATAACGCAGGGGCTGGATCGGGCGCCGATCCAACCCAAAATCGCGAAGGCCCAATGAAGCCGGTCGTCTTCCCCAAAGACACCTCCAACGATCCGGCCAGAACTGTCCCGGCACACCCGAAACCAGCCGCACCGGACGCACCTGCTGACGCCAGCAAGACTTCAGGTTCAACCACCCCGGCGAAGACCGGCGATGCGGATAAGGCGAAGTCGGATACGGACAAATCCAAAGCAAAGCCGGATGCAGCGCCGCAGCAGACTCCCTCAACCCCGCCTCCGGCGTCGAATTTCTACCGCGAGCGGCCGCAACCCGCGATGCAGTAAAGCTCGTGTAAACTGGAAGGAGCGAGTCATCGAGTCGATCGCTCCTTCCACCACTCCTGCAACAATTCCTTCGAGAATTGAAGCTAGTTTCGGACCCGGTGCGCAAGCCCCGAGGCTGACTGCCTGAGTGCTGGAAGCGAGTATCGATTATCGACCGCGACGTTGAAGCCGCGCTGATTTTTATGCGTGTGTGCAGAGACAATCATCAAGGAGAGAAATCAGGATCCATGGCTAAGATTGCAAAAACAGGCGACCGCAAGAAAGCGATGGACACGTCGAAGTCAACCGACTGTCCCAAGTGCAGCAAACCCACCCGCATCGTGAAGCGGGTCAAAGACCGTGAGCGCGGCATCCCCGGCGGAGTCTACATCTCCTGCTCGGCCTGCGATTTTTACGAAAAGCTGTAGCATCCATTGCAGCAAAGCAAAGAGTCCGGCCCTCGGGTCGGACTCTTTTGCTTTTGCGCACTTTTCTAGATTCCAACATTCAGATCGCAGGCTCATTCCGCCAAAGAGCCACGCCGCCTAACAAACCTTCGTCATTGTCGACAATGCGGATGTTCTTGGCCAGCTCGAAGTCGATGCGCTTGGCATTGCCTCCGCCCAGATGCAGATAGTCCCAGTTGAAGAGCTGCGAGGTCTGCGCGATTGCCTCCTGCACCAGCTTGTTCCACTTCTTTTTTCCGTATTTTTCCAGACCGCGCAGGCCGATGAAATCTTCGTACGTCTTGCCCTTGCGCCAGGGATGATGCGCCAGTTCCAGGCCCGGGCACAGATGGCCGCCGGTAAAGAGCGACGAACCAAGTCCGGTCCCCAGCGTCAGGCAGAGTTCCACACCTTTGCCGAAGATAGCGCCGTAGCCCTGGACAGAGGCATCGTTGGCCACGCGCACCGGCTTTTTCCATAGCTCATGCAGCGTCTCTTGCAAGGGAAACTCTGCCCATTTGGGGCTCAGATTGTGAGCAGCTATGGTTACGCCGTTCTTGACCACGCCAGGGAAACCGACGGACACGCGGTCGAAATCGGGCAACTGCGCGCGCATTTCTTCGAGTAGCTTCAATACCCGCTCAGGTGTGGGATTCTCGGGCGTGAGGGCGCGAATGCGTTCGGTGAGCGGCTTGCCTGCATTGTCCAGCGCCATCATCTTGATGCCGGTGCCGCCAATGTCGACAGAGAGTGTGACCTGCAAAGGGAGGGGAGTAGGTTTGGTGACTTTCTTCTTCATCAGCACCAGATTGTATATCCCGCGACGTACTGCCTGCTGTTCAGAGTTCGTCCAGAGTTGCACCAAGATTGTGTCAGGGTAAGCACTGTATGCATCCTACGGTCGCGCCCGCCTCTTCCCCTACACTGAAAGGTCATGCCCATGTACTGCGAAGTCGCGCTGCCCGTTCCCTTGGATCGGACTTTTACCTATCTGGCGGGCCCGGGTGCAATTCCCCTGCGCGGGATGCGGGTAATAGTGCCTTTTCGCAATGAAAAACTGATCGGCGTTGTCCTGGAACTCCACTCTAAGGCTCCCACGGAGTTTGAGGCCAAGCCCATCGAGACTGTACTCGATGCCGTGCCGCTCCTCTCCGAACAATTGCTGGAACTCGCTCAATGGATGGGCCAGTACTACCTGGCTCCTATAGGCGAGGTTTTGCGTGGAATGCTGCCGCTGACGGCAGAGGTGCAGCGAACCGTCTACTACCGCATCACAGATATAGGCCGCGACCTGCTGGCTGGGAGCTTTGACGGGGCGGATGCAGGGGGGGCTTCTGGCGGTGCTCCAGGAAAGCGCAAAAGCAAGCTCTCCACCGAAGAACAGGACATCGAGCGCAAAGTACTGACGCGTCTTGCCGACGGCGACCCGGTGAAGCTAAGCACCCTGCGTACCGCAACAGCGGCCACCTTGCCGCTGCTCACCGCGATGTTGCGTAAGAAATGGATCATGCGCGAGAACACTGCGGTAGAGCGAGACGCACGCCGCCTGGAGCGATTCGCCGTCTTGGTGCCTGAGACTCGTCTGCCTGCGTTGACCGCCAAACAGCAGGCAATCCTGGCCGAGCTCGCAGCCAGTGGAGGCGAACTGCCGCTGGCCTTCCTGCACGATCAAGGCTCTTCTGCAAGCACCCTGCAAACACTGGTGCGGCGAGGCCTGGTGCGGATCGACGAGCGGCCGGCGGGCTTCTCTCTCAGCAGCATGGGCCACGTAAATCCCACACATGCGCTCAATGAGCCGCAGATGGAAGCGCTGGCGTCGATCTCCACAGCGCAGGGCTTTCAACCCTTCCTGCTGCATGGAGTCACCGGCTCGGGCAAGACAGCCGTTTATCTGGCTGCCATGCAGCGCGTGTTGGACCGTGGCCAGGGCGCAATCCTTCTTGTGCCAGAAATTGGCTTGACCCCTGCCGCCGCCGCACAACTTGATGCAACCTTCGGCAATCGCGTGGCGTTGCTGCACTCCGCGCTAACCCCGGCAGAGCGCTCCGAACAGTGGCACAGAATCCGTCGCGGCGATGCGCCCATCGTTGTCGGTACGCGCTCGGCGATCTTTGCGCCGGTTCCCAACCTCGGGCTGATCCTGGTCGACGAAGAGCACGACCAGAGCTACAAGCAAGAGGAGACTCCGCGGTACAACGCTCGCGACGTCGCCGTGATGCGCGCCAAGCTCGCCGGAGCGCCTATCGTCCTGGGCTCTGCCACACCGTCTCTTGAAAGCTGGCAAAACTCAGAGTCCGGCAAGTACAAGCGCATCACCATGGCCGAGCGCGTCCTCAATCGCCCGCTGCCCGGCGTGGAGTTGGTGGACATGCGCCAGGAGTTTCAGCAGACCGGGCAGGAGCAGCTCTTTTCGCGGCTCTTGATCTCAGAAACACAGGCAGCACTTGATCGCGGCGAACAGGCTATGATCCTGCTCAACCGGCGCGGCTACTCGTTCGTCGCCATGTGCCGCAGTTGCGGCGAAAAGCTGGAATGCCAGAACTGCGCCATCAGCCTCACCCATCACAAGCCGCTGGATTCAGAAGAAGCGATCGCCAGCGCCGGCCAGCGTTTGGAGTGTCATTACTGCGGCTTTCGCCGGACGGTGCCCAAGAAGTGCCCCAAATGCGAGAGCGAGCATCTCTACTATCTCGGTGCCGGCTCGCAGCAAGGTGAGGAACGCTTACAGGAGATTTTTCCCTCAGCCCGTATTGGCCGCATGGATCGCGATACCGTCCGCGGCCGCTATGACATGGAGCGCCTACTCGCCCGTCTTCACTCCGGCGAAATCAATCTCCTGGTAGGCACCCAGATGATCGCCAAAGGACATGACGTACACGGTGTAACGCTGGTCGGTGTCGTCGGCTGCGATCATGCACTCTCCATGCCCGATTTTCGCGCTGCCGAGCGCGTCTTCCAACTCATGACGCAGGTCTCAGGCAGAGCGGGCAGGGGAGTGCTGCCTGGCCGCGTTGTAGTCCAAACCTACCATCCAGATCACTACGCGATCCTGGCCGCCTCCACGCACGATTACGCAGGGTTTGTCGCGCGTGAGCTGAAGTATCGCCGCTGGATGCACTATCCGCCCTTTGGTGTGCTGGCCAATCTCCTCATCCAGTCGAAACGCATGGAAGAAGCGGCTGGCTGGGCATCCGCGCTAGGAAAATGGTTCGAAAAAGCCAAACCCGAAGGCGTACGCGTTCTCGGCCCTTGCACCGCGCCCATCGCGCGCATCAAGCAAACCTACCGCTTTCATCTCATCCTGAAGGCCAGCTCGCGCAAGGCTCTGAATGCTGCCCTGCGCGGATCGCTGGCGCACGCCGAGGAGGCTGGAATTCCCCGGCGCAACCTGATTGTGGACGTCGATGCACTGCGGCTGATGTAAAAGCCGGACGCCCCTCAATCACGATTACCAGGCCGCCGCTACCAGGCAAAGACGCGAGCGCCTTCGCTTTTGGATCGGCTGCTGTGGCTGGTATAGCTCTTCTCGTGAGCGCCAACGGTTAGATTCGATTCCGGCAGCCTCGATTCGGGATTGATCGTGCCGAGATCGGTTTTCTCGACCCGAGCACCCACCGTGGCAAACTCTTCGATTTCCAACGCCGAGTATTCGTTCATCACGATAACCGCTTGATTGGCTTGGGACTTCGATCCCGTCGCGTAGACAAGCACATTGCCGCGACGCAAGCCAGCCAGATATGCATTCGACTCATATTCGGTCACACCCATGGCACGCAAATCTTTGGTGACACCGGCTGCGAAATTGCCACCATTGAAGCCCGCGTTGATACCCGTCTCGCTGCCCAGAGATGCGGCCGACGCACTCTTGGGCGCTGCCACTACACGAATACCGCCGGAAGGAAAACCGTGTGCGCGTAGTGAATCCACCACCGCCTCTGCAACCACTTCATCTTCAAAAAGCCCGACCGCTGTTTCCGACATGACTACCTCCAGTTTCGTTAGAGGCGTATCGGGCCGTGCGCGTCTTCGATTTAAGCCTCAAATTGCTCATCTCGTCCGTGCTTCAGCGCAACGAAAGGACTTATCTGCCATCGCCAGAAATTATTCCGAGCAGAGGCTTGCAATTATGCGATTCTTCTTCAAGAAAAATGTGCCGCTAAGCTCAGAAAATGTAGGGCTAAGTTCAAGGTTGCAGGCCGCTACGGCTTTCGGGGGATGTTAACTCAACCCTCATGTTTCCTATCCTTAGCCGATGAGTAATTGAAAGCGAACATTCCTGCCGCTCCGCCAAGCATATCGATGACAGGATACGTTTGTTCGCAATAGACCAGCACTTTCGTAGTGGGCAAACAATTCACTTGAGCAACATTGGTACGCGCCGGGGAGGCACATAGAGCGATGAGCAACTGGACAGCCGATGCAACCCCCAGAACGACTGCGACCAAGGCTGCCGCCGTGACGGAGAAAGACAAGTTGGACTGGACGAAGCTGGAACAGCACTTGCAGGAGATCGGCACTCTGCACACCAGCATCTACCGGCTGGCTCGCGATCTGGCGCCTGCACTTGTGCTCACCGGCTACTGGTTTTTTAAGCACCCCGGCCTGATGTTTCAAGGTCCAGGGTGGTGGTATATCCCGCGCGTAAGCCTGCTTGAGATCGGTATGCTCGGCGCGATTACGATGGTATCCCGCGCGGCCACCGGTCGCGGCCGCGGTTCAAACGCAGAGCTGTTGCATCGGGAGATGGCGGCAACCTTTCTTGCTGCGTTTCTATGTGCTCTCGTGATCTATCCCTGCCTGCTGGTCAAGCTGGACTGGCTGCAGGCGCTCGGCGTGTGTGCAGGCTTCTATCTGGCAACCTCTGTGCTCAGTCTGATCATGCTTGCGGTAGCCTGCTTCATCGGCTGGGTGTCGATCGACACCATCATTCCCAAGCGCCAGGTACTGATCATCGGCTCGGGACGCGGAGGCCAGGCAGCCTTTGCTGAAATGGTCGATTCGCCTGTCTACAACGTAGTTGGCGTACTGGACGATTCATTTGTCGGCACCGGAGCCATGCGCGAACGGTATCTCGGTGGATTGGACTTCCTGGACACGCTGCTCAAGGAAAACCCAGTCTCGGTTGTGTACTGCTCGCTGCCAGTGAAATCGATGTATGAACCGATTCAGCAAGTGATCGCAACATGCGAGCAATTCGGCGTGGAAGTACGGCATTCTTCGCATCTTTTCCAGACCAAGATAGCCCGGTTGGACCGCAAGCCAGGCACACACGACTCAATCCTGCGCATGGTGCGGGAAGATTCAACGCGATACGTCAAGCGCGCCATGGACATCGTTATCGCAGGAGGAATGCTGGTTCTCTGTCTGCCCATCTTCATTGCCGCAGGCATTGCCATCAAGTTGACCAGTAAAGGGCCTATCTTCTTCTCTCAGGATCGCTACGGTCTGCATCGCCGCCGTTTCCGCATCTTCAAGATGCGAACGATGGTCGTAAATGCCGAGATTCTTCAGGCGCAACTTGAGCACCAGAATGAGTTAGGCGGACCGGTCTTCAAGATCAAGCAAGATCCGCGCATTACAAAAGTAGGCGCATTCCTGCGCAAGACCTCCATCGACGAACTGCCCCAGCTATGGAATGTGCTTACGGGAGAGATGTCCCTTGTCGGGCCGCGGCCGCTGGCTGTCCGCGATGTATTGAAGATCGAGGATTCAGCGCAATTGCGGCGATTCAGCGTGCTGCCCGGCATCACCTGCATCTGGCAAATGAGCGGGCGCAACAACACCGACTTTGCTAACTGGATTCGTCAGGATCTGGAGTATATCGATAAGTGGTCTCTACTGCTTGATCTGAAGATACTCATCGGCACCGTCCCCGCAGTGCTCTGGGGCAAAGGCGCAATGTAACTCGCGCATCATCTCGCGCGCAGAATATTCTTAGTCGGTAGGAACAATGGAGTGGCTATAACTTCGGCCACTTATCACGCCTTCGACATTTCTTCCAGAATATCTACTGCAGCTTGCGCGGGATCGTGAGCCTGCGTAATAGGGCGGCCAACGACCAGATAACTCGCTCCCTCGCGAAGCGCCTGCGCAGGCGTGGCGACGCGCCGCTGGTCTCCACGATCGGCGCCAGCCGGACGAATCCCCGGAATCACCAGCACGCCGGCTGGCCCGGTAAGCCTTCGCATGGCAGCTACCTCTTGCGAAGAGCAGACAAACCCATTGATTTCAGCCTCCAGGCCCATCTTTGCCAGCAATGCAACTTGCTCCTGCGGAGAGCGCGGCACTCCGACAGCCGTGACCTGGGCTTGATCCATGCTGGTAAGCACAGTCACGGCCAGCAGTTGCGGCGGAGCCGCGATTCCCGCAGCGGCCTCACGTGCAGCAGTCAGCATCGCCGGTCCGCCCGCAGCATGAATAGTCAACATACGTACCCCCAGCGAAGCCGTCGCGCGCACCGCTGAAGCGACCGTATTGGGAATGTCGAGCAGCTTCAGATCGAGAAAGACAGAGTGGCCACGTTCGACTAGTTTTTCTACGATGGTTGGCCCAGCGGCGACGTACAGCTCAAGACCCACCTTGAACCAGGTACATCGGCCTTCAAGCCGGTCGACAAGCGCCAGAGCGGCGTCAGCGGATGGCACATCGAGAGCCACGATCAATCGGCGCTGAGCCAACTCCAGAGCGGATGACCGACCCACCGGATCAAGTTCTGCCGAATCAAGTTGCCGGGATTTTTCAGTTATTGGGTTAGTCCGATCATCCATCTGGTCCATCTGATTCATGGAATGATCTTAACGCGAGGCCGCCAGACCCTCTGGAAGGCCCAAGTTGGGCCAGTTCAGCTGTGCCGCCTCAGCGCCCTCTACCCTGTCCAGGCGCACATGTGCGTTACCTCGGCCGCTAAAGCCGAGTGACCGAGCGGCCGCATAGGACAGGTCGACGATCAGGCCATGAGGAACCGGCCCGCGATCGTTTACCCGAACCATGACCGAACGGCGATTGCCCAGGTTCGTCACCCGCAGTAAAGTCCCGATCGGAAGTGTTCGATGAGCGCAGGTCAGCATATTGAGATCAAAAGCCTCGCCGCTGGCAGTGCGGTGACCCTGAAAGCGGCGGCCATACCAGGAAGCCTTCCCAATCTGGTACCACTTGCCAGCCTTCTGAACATGATCGCTATGCGCTGACGAGTCGCTGGTCGCCTGCGCAGTGGCGCCGGCAACCGTTACCAGCAGCGCAAGAGCGGCTGCGGTAAAAGGGCGTCGGCGATTGCGTGGATTGCATACTGTCTCTGTTTGCATAGTTACCTACCGAAGAATACCGGGTATGCAAGGTCAAGTCAAAGATTTGAAGCCATTTATGGCCAGTTTTGCACAGGAAATTCGGGCTCTCGGAGCGCGAAAGAATGCTTCTGAATGTTAACTAAAAAGATAATAAAGCATCAGTACATAGCCGACTGATTTGGATTAAGTCCTTTGAAGAGAGTCTCTTTGCATATTGCCTGATTCGTCAACATGCAACCGGCCTGGGAGGGTGGCGGGAGATTTCAGGCACTCCGCCCGCCAGATTGAGAAGCCTCTCCTTTTTTTCAAATTTCAGCCGGCTGCTGGCAGGCTTTCCGCCTCATTCTGCTGAGGCTGGAACTGCTCGTGCGTCGGGAGAAAACGCTTAAGGTAGCGCATGGGATCTTCGCTGATGGCCATCTGGCGGAGATGATATTTCCACACATCGGCTTTGATCGTCCGGCGGGTGAAGGGTTTGCGGCTGATCGTCTCCACTTCGCCTCGCCCGTTCATACGGGAATAGGTCACGGAGGGAACGATGAAACTCATTTGCGCGCCCTTCTTCCAGAAGGCGCGCGCAAATTCGTGAGAGAAAACCAAGGCATAAAAGCGGCCTTCAGCACTGAGGAGTTCCACAGACTCCTCGGCTCCGGGCCATTCCAAAGAAATATTGGCCTGATACCAGCGGCGGAATTCAAAGCCGTTGATTATGGCCTGACTGATGAGCATGAGCAGAGTCTCTTGGCGAGTCATTCGACCTTTCCCGGTTTTGCGGGTCACGTTGCGACGAGTCAAGGTTTTCCTGGCCTTCTGGCGGACGTGTCTGCCTGGCTGAAAGGAACGATTGCGGTTCGAGGAAAAAACCGCCCTCTGCTATGTATTAACGTCAAAGCTAGGCCCGTTCCCTTTTGGGAGTCAAGAAATCTTCGCGTTTTCTGACATCAAATTGGGAATGCCGGGTACCGATGCGTCGGCAGTTCCGCGCCGAAGCCATCTGATTAAAGAAAACTGGGAAGGGAAGACAGGGAAGGCAGGAGGATCTTTGCGGCATCGATTTTGGAAATTCCGGACGGTTCTGGTGGTCATTTCGGCCCTCGTTTTCGCGTTGGCGAGGGCGTCGGCAGCGGCCGAGGTTCATGCCAATCCCCTTCATTCCGATCCGACGGTGCAGGAAGCCTATCGTCATTTTTATGTCCTGGACTATCCAGCCTGCATCGCCCTGCTACAGAAAGTACACGCCGACCACCCCGGCGACCCGGTTGCGACGACGTTCTTATTGGAAGCCGAAGTTTTCGCCGAGCTCTACCGGCAAGACCTGCTCGACACCACCTTCTACGCCAATGACGGCTTCCTCACCGGCAAGCATCCCACCCCCGAAGACACCGGCGCGCGCGACCGCATCTTTGCCCTTGAGGAGGAAGTAGAGCGGGAGGCAGGAGCACATCTGAGCCACAATCCGCACGATGTGGATGCTCTCTACGCCCGCGGGTGGGCGCGCAGCCTGCGCTCCTCCTATACGGCCATGGTCCAACGCAGCTTCAGCGCCGCCTTCCACATGGCCCTCCAGGCCCACAGCGACGAGGCCAAAGTCCTCCAGATCGATCCCGACTATCTCGATGCCAAATTGGTCGTCGGCACCTACCAATACGTGATCGGCGCCCTTCCCTGGGGATTCAAGCTGCTCTTCGGTTTTGCCGGAATCACCGGCTCCAAGACCCGAGGCATGGAGATGCTGCACGACGACTTCGCACATGCTCCCATGACCTCCACCGAAGCGGGAACAGTGATCGCCCTTTTCCAACGTCGCGAAGGTAAATACAAGGAAGCCATCGCCGTAGTGCGCAGCCTTGAGGCGAAGTATCCGCACGACTTTCTCTTCTGCCTCGAAGAAGCAAATCTACTCAAGGATGCGGGTGAGGGCATGGCCGCAGCCACCGCCTATCAGACCCTTCTGAACCAGGCCGCAAAGCCGGGATACTTTCCTTCCGCGCACCTGGAGCTAGCCTACTTTGGCCTAGGCGAGGCCCTGCGCGGCCAGCGGCACTTTGCCGAAGCCGCACAGGCCTACGAGCAGGCGGCCTGGACGCAAGGCTCAGGGGCCGAGCTGAAGCGGCGTTCGTTGGTGGCCGCAGGCAAGGCGCGCGACCTCAACGGGGAACGGTCTCTCGCCGTGCGTGACTACCAGGCAGCTATCGGCACCGGTTCCGACACCACCCAGGGCGAGATTGCCCGCAAGCTGATCAAGACCCCCTACCGCGAAGAATAAGCTGGGAACCTTCTCCGCCAGCGTCACGTATGACATAGTGGCTGGTGTTGAGCCAGATGGAGATTCGACTATGTCAGGCTACTGCAGCAATTGTGGAAACGCTCTGCCATTCGCCGCGCGCTTTTGCTCGGTGTGTGGAACGGTTGTGAGTGGAGTTCCGCCCATGGGGTATGCACCCGCTGGCTATCCTCCCCCTGGCTTTCCTCCTTATGCGCCACGGCTCACGCGCCCGCTCTACGGCCGTCAGTTCGCCGGCGTATGCGCCGGTCTTGCACGCACCTATGGCTGGGACGTGGGCCTGGTCAGGATCATTGCAGTCGTGACCGGTATCTTCGTCTTCCCGCTTCCAGAAGTTTTCTACCTCGCAGGCTGGATCGGAATTCCTGAAGAACCGTTGGGCGAAATGCCGCTCGGCCAAACGCCCCCGCCGCAGGTCTGATTCGGATAAAGAGACCTCGCGCAACATGCCGATTGGAAGCGCACAGGTTCGCTCCCAATCTGTGCCGGATGCACCATCTGCTAGGCTCAAAGGTAGAACCTACTCCGGTATCTCCCAGGCCAAATCCTTGTCCAAGTCTTCTTCCAATTCTTCCGCACGCCCCTTCGCATATCGAGAGGCTAAGGCCACTAAGAACACATCCCTCTACTGTGGCAAGCATTCGCTGGCCGCCTTGGCGAAGCGTTACGGCACCCCGCTCTACATCTACAGCGCCGATCAGATTCTGGAACGGCTTGCACTCTTTCAAGAGGCGCTTATAGGCCGTTCCCACCTGGTCTGTTACGCAGTCAAGGCGAACTCCGCCCTGGCCATTCTCAAGCTGCTGGCGAGCGAAGGCGCAGGCTTTGATATCGTCTCAGGTGGGGAACTGCAGCGTGTACTGACCGCCGCTCCCGAGGCTGCGGGCCGCGTCGTCTTTTCCGGAGTAGGCAAAACAGCAGAGGAGATCGATCAGGCGCTCGGTGCCGACATTCTGGCCTTCAACGTCGAGAGCGAGGCCGAGCTTACCCTCCTCGCCAGCCGCGCAGCCAAACGCAAACGTAAGGCGCGCTTCGCCCTGCGCGTCAATCCCGATGTATTCGCCGAGACCCATCCCTATATCTCCACCGGCCTGCGCGAACATAAGTTCGGCATCGACATTCGCCAGGCACGCCGCATCTACAACGAGGCGAAGGGAAATCGCTGGCTGACAGCCTATGGCGTCAGCGTTCACATCGGCTCGCAGATTCGCTCCGCCGAGCCCTTCGGTGCAGCCATGGAGCGTGTCGCCAAGCTGGTTCGCGAACTGGCCCGTGACGGCATTGCGATCCAATCCGTAGACGCAGGCGGCGGCCTCGGCATCGACTACCACGCCGCGCCAAGTTTCGATCCGGCAGCCAAAGTCCAGGAGTATGCCGCAGCCCTCACCACTGCACTGGGCGATCTCAACTTGACCCTTCTGCTCGAACCGGGACGCTTCCTGGTAGCCCAGGCTGGCGCGTTGCTGGCCCGCGTCCTCTATGTAAAGCATAATGGCAAAAAAACCTTTGTTGTCACCGACACAGGCATGAACGATCTCATCCGGCCCGCCCTTTATCAGGCATATCACGAGATCGTCCCAGTCACGCCACGCGGTGGGCGCGCCACTGTCGTCGATATCGTTGGTCCCGTCTGCGAAACAGGAGACTTCTTCGCCCGCGACCGTAAAATAAAGCCTGTCGAGCCCGGCGATCTAGTGGCGATCCTCGATGCTGGTGCCTATGGCATGGTGCAGACCTCCAACTACAACACCCGGCCGAGGCCGGCAGAAGTTCTACTCCACGGACCAGACGCCACACTCATTCGCCGCCGCGAAACAATGGCCGACTTACTGGGACCGGAACTGGCCGCACTGTAGCGTTGCTTACATCCACTTCAAGTGGAAGACATAGGTATAAAGCAAAGCCAGCCCACCAACGATGCTGGCTAGAAATACGCTATGTTTCAGCGTGAACCGGAAGAGCTTCGCCTGATCGGCGACCGACATTCCTGTAGCCGCAGCCGCAACCGCAATTGTCTGCAGGCTGATCATCTTGCCCATCACTCCGCCAGCCGAGTTAGAGGCAGCCATCAAGACGGGGTCGAGCCCCAGCCGCCCCGCAGTTACAACTTGCAGATTTCCGAACAACGCATTCGCCGAAGTGTCGGAGCCGGTGAGAAAGACTCCAAGCCAGCCTAGCAGCGAGCTAAAGAAAGGAAACATCGCGCCACTAGCTGCGAAGGCAAGCCCCAGCGTTGCCGTAGCGCCGCAGTAGTTCATCAAAAAAGCGATCGCGAGCACTGAGGTGACCGTAACCGTCGGCAATAGTAGCGTGCGCACCACCGATACCAGCAACAGCGCAAAGCGCTTCAGGCTCATTCTCAGGCACAGCGCCGAAAGCAGCGTAGCCGCCATACATGATGTTCCCGAAGCCGCCATCCAATTGAAGTTGAAGATCGCGTGATACGGCGCTGCCTTCGTGACGATAGGCGGCATGCGCATCACAACGTCATGTAAGAATGGCCAGGGAATAGCTACCGTAACTGCATTTAGAGCTGTCTGTATCGGCTTGTATCCCCAAAGCAAAACGCACATCACAAGAAGTCCGTACGGCAGCCATGCGTAGATCACCTCGCCCGTACTATGCTGCGGCCCGTCCGTTGCAGACGCCGCTTCCGCATGTACAGGCGCGTTCACATCGTTGGCCTTAGGTTTCCAGAAGCGAAACAGCAGGATGAGAGCAGCCATTGCCGAAAGCGAAGCAAGAATGTCGGTAAGTTGAGGGCCAATAAAATTCGACACGCCAAACTGGACACCGGCAAAGACCGCGCCTGCCACGGCCGCAGGCAGCCACACGCCTGAGAGCGCACGCAGACCCCACATCGCAAAGACCAGATAAGCCGGAATGAGAATCGATACCGGCGCACAGATGCTGCCGACAGCCGCGCTCAATTTGTCGAGCGGCAGGCCTGTAGTGCCAGCCAGTGTAATCACCGGGATGCCGATCGAACCGAAGGCCACAGGCGCGGTGTTCGCAAGCAGACAGATAGCCGCGGCACTGAACGCCGAAAAACCTAGTCCAGTCAGCATCGTCGCGGCAATCGCCACCGGAGTGCCAAACCCCGCCGCACCTTCAACAAACGCGCCGAATGCAAACGCAATCAACAATGCCTGCAGACGCGGATCGGGAGTCAATCTGCCGATAGAACCGCGAATGATATCGAATTTGCCCGTCTCGACCGTCACTCGGAAGAGCGCAATCGCCCAGAAGACGATCCACGAGATAGGAAACAAACCAAAAGCCGCTCCATGCACCGCCGCACTCGCAGCCGTAAGCACGGGCATGTGATATCCAAAAATCGCCAGTACAAATGTAACCGCAAGACCTGAGAGCCCCGCGATCCAGGCCGCTTTGCGCATAACTCCCAGCAACACCAGGAGCGTAAGAATAGGCGCAGCTGCGATCAGGGCCGAGATGCCCAGAGTCTGTCCGAAAAGGAGATAGCTCTGAGGCCAGGTCATGCGTTCACTTTCCGGCGGCTACTTGGATTCGCTCGCAAATGCATCGGCCTCGCGATCCATCTCCGCAGGATTAACAGCATGGGAGAGAAGGGAGACACGGTAGCGAAAAGTCACCGACTGTCCTTTCTCAAGAACATAATTGAACGCCGGCTGCTTGGGATCGAAGATGCTCCGGCCAAGCGGATTAGCGGCAAACAGTCCATACCCACGCGCATGCCAGTAAGTTGGATAGCCAGGATTCTTCGGCTCGTCGAAGATAGCGATGGTCACTGTATGTGCACCGTCGCTTCCGGTAAGTGCGCACCATCGCCCACGCGTCCCCCAGGCTGCTCCTCCCTTTGCGCCTTCGCTGGTGAGATAGATGCCGGTCGCAGGATTCGATCCGGCAGGTGCAGCTTTAACTTCAGTAGGGTTTCCATTCGCATCCATGAATGTGCCGCCTTTTTCATCAGGCGACTCAAGCCAGCGAGCCACACGCATGCCCAGCAAGCCCTCTTTGTCGTCATTGAAGACTGCGCGGTCAAGTGCCTTGAGCGTGACAATCTGATCGATCACGCGATCATGTCCACGGCGCGAAAAAATGTACTTCGTCGTCTGATCGAGGATCTTCTGGTTTTCTCCAGTAATCCATTCCGAATCGACCACCAACTCGCCTTGATCGGCGCCGTTCTTTGTCGACACGATTTTGGTTTGAATAATGCTGCCCATCTTCGAGCGGGCCTCCGGCTTGATGGCGTCGGAGTTGTTCCAGAAATCGAAGCCGTTGACATTGCCGTAGTTGAACCAAAGCCCCGCATGATGCGGGTGATCGACGCGCTCATCGGGACGCGGCTCAAGTGGATAGCCGCGCGTGACAGTCACGCCTTCATCGGTTACAAGTGGATAGAGCACCGGCTTCTTCAGCGAAGTTGGCCACATGTAAGAGGTAAATGGCTTGCCATCGATAGTAATATCGACGCGACGATGAGCCTCGTCTGCAACCACCTTAACTCCGCTACTGAGCGGTGGGGCAATCGCGCTTGCCGCCAATGCGAAGGCCGCAGTCAGCAGACACATCAATACCCAACTACGCATAGACCTTGCCTCCCGCGATGACCTGTTGTGTCTTGTCATCGAAGGTGACTTTCTCCCCGGTCTGGATCGCGGCAACGTTCATGCACAGCGCAATCGAATGGCTGTAGCCTGCTTCAATCGAAGCATTCGGCGTCTTGCGCGAGCGCACACATTCCATCCAGTTGCGCATGTTCGCCGAAGTCTGCGGATCGCCACCTGTGTCAGCCCCACTCGATACAGTCTCCGCCTTCTCCACCAGCGAAAAGCTCGGCAACAGATTGGGTTTGAGTCCCATGGCGGCGGCCTCGCGCGACTCCATGCCGCCTCCGGGAGTTACACGCTGCTTGTCCATGTCGATCATGCCGCCATTGGAGTAATAGAGCTCCTTCACCCCGCCGGCTGAGTTCGTAAAGCGCGATGAATACTGCACCTGGAAGCCCTTGGTCAGATCGTCCAGCGGACCGTAGTCGAAGACCGCAGTCATGGTGTCCCAGTTCTGCCGCCCATCTTTCCAGAGATAGATACCTCCATTAGCAACCACGCTGCGCGGATGCGGCAGCCCGGTGAACCAATGAACGGTGTCGATCTGGTGCACTAACCATTGGTCGGGAATGCCGGACGAATAGGGCCAGAAGAGGCGAAACTCAAGATACTTGCGTGCGTCGAAAGCCTCGTAAGGCCGGTTGAGCAAATAACGCTTCCAGTCAGTGTCTTGCTCCTTCAAGAGGGGCACAACATCGGGCCTGCGCCAGCGGCCGGGCTGGTTCACATTCCATGTCATCTCGACCATCACGATATCGCCAAACTTGCCCGACTGAATATACTCGGCAGCCTTCTGATAACTCGGTGTGGAGCGCCGCTGCGTACCTACCTGCACGATCTTTCCCGTCTTGTGCACAGCCGCTCGAAACGCGCGTGCATCCTCCATGGTGTGCGCCGTAGGCTTCTCGACATACGCATCGCGCCCGGCATTGACGGCCTCGACACCATGCAGCGCATGTTGAAAATCGGCCGTCGCAATCAGCACTGCATCGATATCCTTTCGCGCATACAACTCATCGTTGTTGCGCACCGCGGCAATGGGATTCCCGCTGAGCTTTTGAACGAAGGCCGCACCTTCTTCACGTCGCCGGTTCCAGATATCGGAGACGGCCACAAACTCAAAGTTCATCTCTTTGGCATGTTCCTGAAATGCCGGAATCAGAGAGCTCTTCATGCGGTCGCCGCAGCCGATAACGCCTACTTTTACGCGGTCATTGGCGCCTACGATGCTGGCATAGCTGGACGCATTCCACGAGACCGCGGTCGCAGCCAATGCCGCACCGCTCGTCTTTAAGAATTCCCTGCGATTATTCCCCATCAATGTCATCTTGATTCTCCGCATGGTTGTATTTGGAGGCCTCGGATCGCTTGCCCACCATCCGAAGGGTAATGGTCGGGCCACGGGCCATTCACAGTCAAGTTAGGAGAAGCGCAGTTTGTCAGAGAGTGGGATTTGCACGCAGTTTCACCGCCTCAGAGCGCGCAACTATCCTACTCAAACCATTTTCTTGTATTGTTCTCCCGGAGGATTCAGGCATGTTTGCAGGCAGGACTGTGTTGAGGACGTTGCCGCTGGTAGCTGCAGTGTTGGCGTTGGGAGTGATGGCGAAGGCCGATTCGCTGGTAGTCAAGACAAGCGACGGCAAGGTTCACGGCAAGTTATTGAGCAACGGCGCAGTGCGCGCCTTTCAGGGCATTCCCTATGCGGCGCCGCCGGTCGGCGATCTGCGCTGGAAAGCTCCCCAGCCAGCCAAGGCATGGAAGGGTGAACTCGACGCAACCAAGTACGGCCACCACTGCGCCCAGAACCACGTCTTCGACGACATGGTCTTTCAGGAGAGCGCCACTCCCGACGACAAAGGCTCGGAAGACTGCCTGACACTCAACGTCTACACGCCGGAGAAGAGCAAGGGCAAACTTCCCGTCATGTTCTGGATTCACGGCGGCGGCTACTCCGGCGGCGGCAGCTCTGAGCCGCGCCACAACGGCGATTTTATGCCCACCAAGGGCGTCGTCCTCGTCACCATCAACTACCGCCTGGGCGTCTTCGGCTTTCTCGCGCTGCCGGAACTTGCAGCGGAGCAGGGTGGCAGCAGCGGCAACTACGGCATGATGGACATGGTCGCTGCTCTGCAATGGGTCAAGAAGAACATTGCTGAATTTGGCGGCGATCCCAGCAACGTCACAATCTTCGGCGAATCCGCCGGATCGTTCGCGGTCAGCACGCTGATGGCCGCGCCCTCGGCACAGGGCCTCTTCGCCAAAGCTATCGGTGAGAGCGGCGGAGCGCTCACCACCGGCGCTTTGGAGATGGAAACCCTCGCCGTCCGCGGCCCCAAGGAAGACGAGTGGATGAAGACCACCGGCGCTAACTCTCTCGCCGATCTGCGCGCCCTTTCCACGGACAAAATTCTCGAATTCGCCGGCAAGAAAGGCATGATCGGTTTCTCTCCTGTCCTCGATGGCAAGTTCCTCTCCGAACCAGTCGTCAAAATCTACGAGGAAGGGCGTCAGGCCAAAGTGCCTCTCCTCGCCGGCTTCAACCGCGATGAAGGATTCTTCCTATCGAACGGCATGACCGTTGAAAAATGGAAGGCCATGGGAGCGCAAAGATTTCCCGAGAACATCGAGCTTTTCTTCAAGCTCTACCCCGGCACCACGGACACTGAAGCGATCCGATCAGCGACCGATTTCGGCGGCGATTCATTCATCGCCTACGGCACCTGGAAGTGGATCGAGGTCGACCGCAAGACTGGCGACAAAGATGTCTATCGCTACAAGCTCGATCTGGCCGCGCCACCCAGTAAATTTCATCCCGGCTCGTACGCTTTCCACTCCGACGACATCGAGTACATCTTCGGCACGCTCGATACCCGTCCCGGCGCTACATGGCGGCCCGAAGATCGCAAATTGAGCGACCAGATGATGAGCTACTGGACCAACTTCGCCAAGAAGGGCGACCCCAATGGCGTTGACGCCAAAGGACAGCCGCTGCCCAACTGGCCCAAGTACGGTGAAGGCGACCCGGTCCTACATCTGGACAATCCAATCACCTCGCGGCCCGATGAGAATCGCGCCCGCTACGAGTTCTGGATGAATAACGAAAAGAAGTAGTCCACCATTTATCGTTAAACGGCTTCTGATGATTATCGATAATCGTCAAACGATTTTTCGATATTGGGCGGTCCGATTAAGGAAAACAGGGCAGCCTCCGGGCTGCCCTTCTATTGCGCCGACATCTCAACAAACTTGAGATGGAATGGGCGCTCCTTGAAGAGTGACAAAGCGCTGAGGTTCGCAGCAAGCTCTGCTTAGCCTTGCTAAATCCGCCTGCATCGCTCGGTCGGCCTTGAAGGAAAGCAGTGTGGCATCCAGAATTGCTGCCGCTCGCGCATCTTCCGGCTTCCTGATGCTGTAGTGCATCCATTTGCCTTCGCGGCGCACGGAGACGATGCCGGCTTTGCGCAAATATGCCAGATGCCTCGATACCTTGGGCTGACTCTGTTTCAAAATCTCAACGAAATAGCAGACACAGACCTCGCGGCCACCCATCAGGTTGAGCAGCCTGAGCCGGGTGGGATCGGCAAGCGCGGCAAACAGATCAACCAGATTCAAGGATGTGTAAGTATCCCTCATGTTTTTAATATACGCCTTGACATATGTATTGTTTAGATTTTATATTCGCCTAAGCAGATATGAAAGTGGGATTTTTGATGTCGAATCAAACCGCTGTCCGTGAAAAATACGGCTCTATCGCCCGCAGCGTTTCTCAACAGGGAGCAACTGCCTGTTGCGATCCGACCATGCGCTGCTGCGATCCGATCACCAAAGATCTCTATGGCGATGGAGAGAAGGGCATGCTGCCGGAGAAGGCAGTCCTGGCCTCCCTTGGCTGCGGCAATCCAACTGCGCTGATCGAATTGAAACCCGGCGAAACGGTGCTCGACCTTGGTTCCGGCGGAGGCATCGATGTTCTGCTTTCGGCTGCGCGAGTTGGGCCGACAGGCAAGGCATACGGGCTGGACATGACCGACGATATGCTGGCGCTGGCGCGTGAGAATCAAAGACAGGCAGGCGCCACCAACGTTGAGTTCCTCAAGGGAGAAATCGAAAACATTCCTCTACCCGATCAGTCCGTCGATGTCGTGATATCGAACTGCGTCATCAACCTCTCCGTCGACAAGAGCCGCGTCCTGCGCGAGGCGTTTCGCGTACTGCGGCCTGGTGGCCGTTTCGCGGTTTCGGATGTGGTCGTGCGGGGCGAAGTCCCGGATTCAGTTCGGCAGAGTATGTTGCTATGGGTAGGCTGCATTGCCGGCGCACTTGAGGAAAGCGACTATCGCGCCAAGTTACAGGCGGCTGGGTTTGTCGATATCGATTTTGAGCCGACTCGCACCTACAACATCGAAGACGCGCGCGTTTTTCTGAACGAAGCCGGCATCGCGGTGGACGATATTGCTCCCATGGTCGAGGGAAAATTTCTGAGTGCCTTCATTCGCGCCGCTAAACCAAAGACAGCCTGCTGTGAACCCGGCTGCTGTGACCCTATCACCGCGACCCAAAAATCCGAAACCAGAACCGAGAAAGGTTGACCTCAATGCCTGCGCATTACAACGTTCTCTTTCTCTGCACGGGCAACTCAGCTCGCTCTATTTTGGCAGAGGCTCTTCTCAATCACCGGGCCAATGGCAGTCTTACCGCCTATAGCGCGGGTAGCCATCCTTCAGGAGTAGTTCGTCCCGAGGCCTTGGATCGGCTTGAATCCGCGGGCATTCCAATCACGGGATTGCGCAGCAAATCCTGGGATGAATTTGCACTTCCCAACGCACCCCGAATGAACTTTGTCTTCACCGTTTGCGATAACGCAGCAAACGAGACATGCCCATTCTGGCCGGGGCAGCCGATGACGGCTCACTGGGGCATTCCCGATCCAGCAGCGGTGAAGGGCACACCCGAAGAGATAGCTCGCGCCTTCCGTGAGGCGTTTACTATTCTCGACCGCCGAATCAATCTTTTTCTCGCTTTGCCGCTCGCAACGCTCGAGCAACTCGCGATTCAGCATGAGATTGAGAATATCGGCAGATCATGAAGCCGTTCTTGTTGCGGCGCATGGCCGCCGAATTCGTCGGATCGTTCCTGCTTCTCGCAGCAATCGTTGGCTCGGGCATCATGGGAGAGCGTTTGGCCGCGGGCAACATCGCGCTCGCTTTACTGGCCAATTCACTGGCGACCGGCGCAGCTCTCATCGCCATTCTCCTTGCCTTCGGGCCAATCTCGGGAGCTCATTTGAACCCAGTCGTTACCTTGGCCGATGCGTGGGTCAAGGGGATTGCCTGGCGCGATGTGCCCGCCTATATCGCGGCGCAGTTCGCCGGCGCATTTGCCGGAGTGGCTGCGGCCCATCTTATGTTCGACCTGCCGCTCTACACGTTTTCGGCGCATGTTCGCAGCGGCCCAGCGCAAGTCTTTAGCGAATTCATCGCCACCTTTGGCTTGATGCTTGTGATATTCGTTTGCTCACGCAACAGAGAGCGGATGGTTCCGTTCGCTGTTGGCGCCTACATTACCGCAGCCTACTGGTTCACTGCATCGACGTCGTTTGCCAATCCCGCGGTGACCCTCGCACGTGCTATTACCGGCACATTTTCCGGAATACGGCTCGAAGATGTTGTCCCTTTTGTTGCTGCGCAAATTGCGGGAGCATGTGCAGCAACGCTGTTGTGCCGCTGGTTGATGCCAGCGGCAGCCAACGAAGAATTGCCACGATGCCAACCTGTTGAATAAGTGCAGTACTCATCGCTCTGGATGTAGATGCTGCTTCAGGAAATCGAGATAGACATCCCAGTCGGAAGGCACCATGCCGTGGCCGCCGTCGTGCATGAAATATCCAAGATCGTGTAGGATCGGCTGCTTAGCCGCTGGCCATACATCCGTGCCCAATCCGTCCTTGCCAAGCAGCTTATAGACTGGCCCGGCAGCCACGGCCGCGAGAAATTCTCCTTTGGGGTCCGACCACTTATCCGTGTCGCCGGTTTGCAGGAGCAATGGCCGCGGCGCGATGAGAGTGATCAGCAGATTGGCGTCCATTGGAGCCTTATCCGGGAAACCGGCCCAGTGTCCATAGTTCAGCGCGAACTGGTATGGGAAGCGTGATGGCGCGGTCAAATGCGCAACGGTTTCGCCGTAGTCCCGATGGCTGAGCGCGGCGCCGCCTTCGCCAGAGCAGCTTGCGATCACCGCCGCGAAGCGCTGATCGTGCGCACCTGCCCACATCACAGTCTTGCCGAGCCGCGAAACGCCATGAATCGCTACACGTTTTGCGTCAATCTGCTTGTCTGTTTCGAAGTAATCTTCCACGCGGCTCATACCCCAGGCCCACGCGGCAATCGATCCCCACGCATTGGCCGCCCGCTCGGTCTGACCCGCCTTCATATAGCGTGCGCGAATTCCGTTCGAAAAACCCTCCGGGTAGTCGGGATCAAGATCGCCGTAATAGAAAGTCGCTACGCCGATGCCAGCATCAAGAAAAGGCTCGACTGCGAGATGGCCGAAGCTGCGGCCTTTGCTGGCCGGGATCCTGGTATTTGTCTTCGGATCCCATATCTCACCGGGGGCCAATCCAGGATCATCCACGGCACTCGAAACCGCGCTGAAATTGATGCTCAACAGCAGTGGCACCGGCTTCGTTGAAGCTGCAGGCAGATAGACCACGAGATGAATCTTCGGCCACGCTGGGTCTTTCGAAAACGAGATCGTCACCTGTTTGCGGATCGCCTTGCCGCCCAGAGCAGGTGTTCCCTTGTCCGTAACCTCAAAGCTCTCCTCAGCCGGCCGTCCAGGAGCGCGGCCATATTGCTGTGTTTCAAAAAGCGCAACGATCTCTGGCCGCCGAGTCGTCCACCAGGTCTTCGCGTCGCGCACGGGTTTGCCATTGGCCAACATCAGTGGATCGGGCAGGGCATAGCTGCCCACTTTCGCTTCGTCGTAATTCACCGCAATACCGGCAATCATCTCGGGTGCTGCGGCTGGCGTGGGCGGCTGAGGCGTTCCTTGTCCGTGAATGAATGTGGCTGAGGCAGCAAAGGCTATTGCAATGAGAGATTTCAGGGATGGACGGGGCGCGAATAAACGGGTCACGGCAGGAAACTCCCTTGAGATTTCAAACGGGAAATAGTTGCAGAGCGAGAATCGCGTGCCAACCTCATCTATGTCAAGAGTGCATCATGCCACCACAATCCCAAATTGAGCCGGAACAGGAAGGCGCAGCAAAGAAGAAGGCCCGACGGCGGAGCGCCGTCGGGCCTGATCTTGTGTGAATCGAGAAATTAGTGGCTGACGCCGGAGGCGGCTACGAATCCCTGCGTTGAGGTCGGGGGCAAGGCTGCGGGGGTGCCAAGGGTGTTGAAACTGGCTCCGCTGCCGGCATTGATGGCGTTTGAGTGGTTGGGACCGAGGCCAAGTTTGATGAGAGCCCGCGAGTCGGGAGTGATCTTGGTCTGCCAGCCTTGGTCGGCCTGGAACTTGAGCATGGCGGCCTGGGTGTCGCCGTCCCATTTGGAACTCGGCTCACCGGTCAGGTAGTGCTCCCGGATAAGCGCCTGCTGGATGGCCGTAACACGCTCGGAATCAATGGCTTGCTGACCATGCATCTTGTGGCTTGTGGCCGGGGCATGGTGTTTGGCGTGCGCATGTCCACTGGTAGGAGCGCGATGGACACGGGATGCAAGAGCGGGGGACGCCGCAAGACCGGCGGCTAGAATGAAAGCGAAACCAGCACGAAATGTCACTCGGATATTTACCTCTTTAAGAAAAGTGCTTAGCTTTCTCTGCACAGTCTATGGCAGGGAGCCCGGTTCGACAAGAAAAACTGCAGAATAATTCCAACTTTTTGGGAATCCTAAAAGGGGTTCGGAGCATCTTTCCGTTCCGAACCCCTTCCTGGGGCCATGTTCTTTACGGCAGTGTTCCACCAACGAAGTTGATGCCGTCGGTAGGACGTTTGGGGTTCATGATTTCAAAGACCACGTCCTGGCCGGACTTAAGGCCTTCGACAACCTTATCGAACTGGGCTTTGCTTCCCGTAGCCTGCTTGTTGATGCGGGTGATGACAAGGCCAGGTTCAAGGCCCTGCTGGTCGGCAAAGCTGCCTGGGCGAACCGTCTGAATGACCATACCGCTCACGCCGAGCTTGGCCGCGGTAGCCGGGGTGACTTCGTGAACCGCGATGCCCAGCTTGTTTTCCGCGGTAGCACCTTTGTCTTCCGGCGCCGCTTCGTCATTCGAGGCTTGTTGAGAGAAGACCTTGTCGCGGTCGCCGATGGTTACGGTTGTATCGGCCTGCTTGCCATCGCGCACATAGCCGATGCGCGCCGAACTGCCCGGATGGCGGCTGGCGATCTCGGCCACCAGATCGTTGCCGTCCTTGATGGAGCGGCCATCGATGGTCAGGATGATGTCCCCAGGCTTGAGGCCCGCCTTGTCGGCTGGTTGTCCGGCAGTGACGCCTTGCACCAGGACGCCATTCTTGAAGCCATAGACGCGTCCCACTGCTCCGGACAGGCCTTCACGGAAGCTGATGCCGATCGATCCGCGGGTGACCTTATGGGTGGGTGAGATCAGGTCATTGTAGACCTGCACCACGATGTTCGATGGCATGGCAAAACCGATGCCCTGGTAGCCATTCGATTGCGTGAAGATAGCCGTATTGACGCCAATCACTTCGCTATTCATGTTCAGCAGCGGTCCGCCGGAGTTGCCCGGATTGATAGCCGCGTCTGTCTGAATGAAGTGCTGGAATTGTCCACTCGCGCCGGGCTCGATCGTCCGGTTCTTGGCCGAGACAATGCCCGCAGTGACTGTCTGCGAAAGCGTAAACGGGCTGCCGATGGCGATAACCCAGTCGCCTACCGCTGTTCCATCACTGTTGCCCAGCTTGACGGTAGGCAGCGGATGATCGGTTTCGATCTTGATCACTGCCAGGTCGGTCGCCTTGTCGGTGCCGATCACGCGCGCTTTGCGGCCCAGATCGGTGGAGTCGGGGTCGGTCGACAGCTTTACGTAGATTTCGTCAGCGTTCTCCACCACGTGATTGTTGGTGATGATGTAGCCCTTGGAATCGACGATAAAACCGGATCCCAGCGAATCATGCTCCGCGCCGTTGTCGTCGGGGCCGTCGGGGTTCTGGCCGCCGAAAAAGCGATTGAAAAAGTCCTGGAAGCCCTGGCTGCCCGGTCCCTGAGGCACGGCCTGGCCTGGTCCCTGATCCTGTCCTGGATTGTCCGGCTGGTCGTCGTCATCCGGCCCCTGCGGCACGGGAATGTTGCGGCCATGAGGAAACTGAGGTGTACCGCGCCGTCCCTTCGCCGCTTCCTTGGGCAGGGTGCGAATGTTGATATTCACCACCGCCGGCCCAACCTGCTTCGCGATCTGGGCGAACTCGTTGGGGGCCACACTGGTGTTGGGAACCTTGAGCGGAGTGGCATCGGAGCTGTCATCGTGCTTCGCCTGCCCATGCACGCCATGCGCGTAATAGGAGCCGGCAAGAATCGCGGCGGAAAGGGTGGCAAGTACGGCAAATGTCGATGCTAGCCGGCGGGTACGCAGCCGTTGAAGGAAAGATCGCATACGTCGTTCAACCTCGGGTTCTTTCGTCTGTCTCAAAGATTCGATGCACGTTAAAATCTGCAGGCGCACATATCTCAACGCCATTCCTTAGTATAGCCAGTGGTGAAGCCGCTGTAACCAGTCCGGATTGCTCACCGCTACAGAGATAGACGCAATTCGACGGTCAGAGGAACGCAACCCCACAAAGTGACGATTTCATCGTGCTACTATCTGGCATGTTTTGTGCACATTTGACCAACTCCCGCCCGGTTTCTCCTGCCTTGCGTCTGCGCAAGGGCGCGCTGTCACTGATGGCTCTTCTGGCGAGCTCCGTTGTTCTGGCGGCGCAGGCACCTGCCCCCGCTTCGGCACCGCCGCAATCCATGCGCGACCGCTTCATGGCCAGGATCATGGGGACCGGCCCAAGCGCCTGGACCCCAGAGCAGATCGCCACCATGGGCAAACTGCGCGACGCAGCCATCGCCGACGACTACGCTCTGACCGAACTGCGCCATCTCACCGATAACATCGGGCCGCGCCTGAGCGGTTCGCCGCAGGCGCAGCAGGCTGTCGAATATGTGGCCGCGGAAATGAAAGCCTTGGGCGCGGAAGTGACGCTCGAAAAAACTCCTGTTCCACACTGGGTGCGCGGCCTCGAAACCGGCGCGCTGCTCTCGTGGAAAGGCCAGGCTCCAGGCACTACGCAGAAGATCGTGCTCACTGCCCTCGGCGGTAGCGTGGCCACTCCTAAAGACGGCCTTACCACTGAAGTCGTCGTCGTGAATAACTGGGCCGAACTGAAGACTCTCGCTCCTGGCTCGGTCAAGGGCAAGATTCTCCTTTTCAATAAGAAATTCGACAAGCAGCTTGCCGCCCAGGAAGGCGGCATCTACGCCTACGGCGACGCAGTGCAATACCGCGCTGCAGCGCCGATCGTCGGAGCCACCGTCGGAGCGGCGGCCGTACTGGTACGTGCTGTAGGCGGAGCGGACTATCGCATCCCTCACACTGGCCAGACGCAGTACGCACCGGGCATCGAGAAGATTCCAGCCGCCGCAGTCACCGCCGAAGACGCCGACCTGCTCGCCAACCTCGCCAGCCAGGGTCCGGTCAAGATGCACCTCACTCTCACCCCCGAGACGCTGCCCGATGCTCAAAGCTTCAACGTTATCGCGGATTGGAAGGGAACCGAGCATCCTGAGCAGTTCGTCGTAGTCTCCGGCCATCTCGACTCATGGGACCTGGGCACCGGCGCTATCGACGACGGAGCCGGCGTAGTCGTCTCCATGCAGGCTATTCATCTGCTCTCCAAGCTTGGGATTCACCCCAAGAGGACAGTGCGTTTCATTGCCTGGATGAGCGAAGAAGAAGGCTCCGAAGGCGCAGCCACCTACATGAAAGAGCACGCATCTGAGTTTGCCAATCACATCGGCGCGCTCGAATCGGATCTTGGCGCTGGCCATCCTGACGGAGTGATGTACGCCGGCAAGCCCGAGCTGGGCGAGTGGCTGCAGCCGGTCGCCAACGCCCTCGAACCCATTGGCGCGCAAACCTTCCGCAGTTCGCCGGAGACTGGTGAAGATATCGACGGGCTGACCCAGAAAGGCGTCCCCAGTTTTGCCCCGTCGCAGGACGGCCGTTTCTACTTCAACTACCACCACACTCCGGCAGACACCTTCGACAAAGTAAATCCCCGCGAGCTAAGCGAGAACGCAGCGGTGATGACGGTGATGGCGTATGCGCTCGCGGATTCAGCTCAACCCGCGCCGAGGTAGAGCGACGAACAAGTCTCAGGCGAACCGATATCAAGCCTCATGCGCAGTCGGCACATGAGGCTGCGGGACGAGTTCTGTCAGCGCGATACCGGCGAGGATAAGAATCGCTCCCGATGCCGGCCTCAGGCCTAATCGTTCACCCATGATCAGGAACGATGTGATCCAGGCGAAGACTGGTTCAAGCGTGATGATCAGAGCTGTGTGCGTTGCAGGCAGAATGGACTGCGCCCAGCTCTGAATTGAGAATGCGGCCGCCGTCGCCAGTACTGCTGCGACAGCCAGCGCAATGCCCAGGCGCAACGTCAGATGCATCTGTGGGTGCTCGATGAGTGGCATGGAAAGCGCCATGAACAAAGTGCCAAAACCAATTTGTAAAAGCGCCAACGGTTGGAAGTGAATGCGTGGTGAGGCATGGCCTAGCGCAAGGCAATGGAAGGTAAATCCGACGGTGCAGCCAAAGGTAAGCAGGTCGCCGATATTCATTGAGGTGAAGTCAGGCAGCAAGCCCTTGGCAGTGGCCGGCAGGGTCAGCAGCAGGATGCCGCCGAAGGCGAGTACCGCGCCAACGAAAGCGTTCCAGCGCGGAGGCCTCGCGCCAGGTGGACGCAGCGCCGGGATAGCCGAAAACAGCGGCACTAGCACTACGACCAGGCCGGTGATGAAGGCGGACTTGGATGGAGTTGTCTTGACTAGTCCGGCAGTCTGGAACTGGTAGCCCATGGCGAGAAAAAATCCGACAACAGCTCCCGCAATGAGCCGGCCGCGCGTTATTTCGCGCCAACTGCGGCGATAGATTATTGCCAGAACAAGAAACGCCAATGTCATCCGTGCCAGGTTGAAGGCCAGCGGCGTGGCATCGGTCAGCGCATCCTTGACCACCACAAACGTGGTGCCCCAGACGGCGACGACCAAAATCATCAGCACATAGGCGCGAAGCTTCATCAGCCTGCGGCTCGAATCTCTTCCCGTAGGATGCGGCGAAGGGTGTCTTCGAGCTTGGGCGCTTTGCCCTCGATATGCTGGCGGAGGGCGTCGTTGATCAGAGTCTGATAGCCCACCGCTCCGCCGGAGGCTTCGGCTTCTTTAAGGAAGACATCGACAATATCCTCATCGATGCGGATGGTGATGCGCGTCTTGCCGCGGGGCTCAGGCTCTGGAGGAGCCACGCGTCCGCGTTTACCGTGGCTGAAATCGTATTGCTGCTTCATCGGCGATCCTCGTATTGCCAACGCTCATGCGTTTCGGCTGGCCGTGCTGAAATGATGCGTATGTTTTCCTCTCGATAGCAGTACACCACTACCAGGACTCGATGCTTTGCACCTGTACCAATCGACACAAAACGCTGTTCGTCTGGGTCGGATACATCGTCGGGAATCGTCATGGCGAAGTCGTCTTCAAAGACCGGAACGGACTCGGCAAAACGAACTCCATGTTTCCTGAAGTTGGCGTCTGCTTTCTCGACATCCCATTCGAACATTACCCGGTCCTTATTGTATGCACAAAATGTACATATCGCAATTCAAATCTATTATTTGCCGATTTTGCTGGCGTAGACGGTCTTGCCACCGACCACTGTTTCGAGAACCTTGGTCTTGAGAATCTCCGCGGCTGCGCAGGTCAGCAGGTTGTGATTGAGCAGAATGTAATCTGCATCGTAGCCTGGCACCAACTTGCCCTTGTGCATCTCGTCGAACTCGGCATAGGCCGAGCCTTGCGTGTACGCAAAAAGAGCCTGCTCGCGAGTCAGCTTATTCTCGGGGAAATAGGTCTTCGTGCCCGCTTCGTTGGCGCGCGTAACGGCTGCATAGAGGCCGCGAAAAGGAGTTACTGGTTCGACAGGATAATCGGTGCCGAAGGCCACGATGACGCCTGCATCGAGAAATGCTTTCCATGCATAGGAGTAAGCTGCGCGCTGCGGGCCGAGACGGTCTTCTGCCCAGTTCATGTCAGTCAACAGATGATTGGGCTGCATGGAGGCGATAACTCCAAGCCTGGCAAAGCGTTCAATGTCGGCGGGATCGACGACTTGCGCGTGTTCGATGCGGTCGCGCTTGTTTTCGGCCACGGCGTAGCGGCACTTTGTCCCGGCAGGCTGCGGCTCGAAGCAGACATTGTAGGTCTGCGAGAAGGCGTCGAGGGCCATCGAAGCGGCTTTGTCTCCGATGGCGTGGAAGCCGATCTGGAAGCCGGCCTTTGCCCGTTGGATGGCCATTTCATTCAACTTCTTTTGATCGTAGCGGGCCAAACCTGAGTTGCCAGGCTCATCGGCGTAAGGAGACTTCATGGCAGCAGTGCGAGAGCCAAGCGAGCCATCCATGAAGCCTTTCAACATGCCGGTGTGCAACATCGGATCGTGAGGATCGTGGAAAAGATAGTGATCGTGCAGCTCGGTCATGGGAGCGTCGAAAGGCAGCCATTCCGTAATGCGTACGCGTAGCTTATTTTCTTTTTCGAGCTCATCGTAGACCAGGAAATCCTGCCAGTCAGAGTTGTCCTGCACGCTGGTCAGGCCATGTGAGACAGCATCTTCGATAGCAAGCTCAAGCCCACGCCGCCGCTCTTCATGCGTGGGAGGAGGAATGATCTTTTCCACCGCCTCCATCTCGGTGTCGCGCAGGATGCCGGTAGGGCTGCCGCTCGCGTCGAGGTCGATGGCTCCGCCCTGCGGCGCGCTGCTCTTACCCGTGATTCCAGCGGCGATGAGAGCAGCGGAGTTGGCCACAGCGATATGACCGTCGATTCGTTCTAGGAGTGTTGGATGATCGCCCGTCACGCGATCCAGGTCCTGACGTGTTGGAAGCATTTTGCTCGCCCACAGAGTGTGATCCCAGCCGCCGCCGGTGAGCCAATGTCCGGTCGGGCTTTCTTTGGCTTTTACTTCGATGCGCTGGAGCATTTCATCGAGCGACTTCGAGCCAGTGAGATCGACGTTGAGCTTGGTCTGCCCTGCGCCGCCGAGGTGCAGATGAGCATCGTTGAGGCCGGGCATGAGGAATGCTCCGTTTAGATCGCGGAGTTTCGTCTGCGGGCCAGCCAGGTTCTTTATCTCAGCGTCGGTTCCTGCGGCCTGTACTTTGCCGTCTGCGATTGCGATGGCCGATACGATGTGCGGATGGCCTTCCTTGAGGCCTTCGCCGGTGAGAACCGTGCCGTGAAAGAGAATCAGGTCCGGCGAAGCGGTATGAGTGGCGGGCGTTTGGGCGGCGCATGAAGCCGCGAAGACAGCCGCTACTGTGAGTATCGAACGCGACATTCTGAAACAGTGCATGGGCGGAGTTTAGCAGAGAGGCTTTCTCAAAAGCCTGGTTATGCGCGCACGATCGTGAGTCGATGGGCTTCATCAGTTCACCCGCAGTAATCTGAACGAATTTTTTCTTAGTGTGTCAGTTACAATCCAGCAATGCCGTCACTTCGCATCGCAACCCTCTCGACCCTGTGCCTTACTGCGACCATCGCCTGTGCTCAACAGCCAGCCGGGCTCACCGAGTCCGTGCAGGGGCAACTGCCTGCCCTCGTCGAGACTTACAAAGACTTCCATCGTAACCCGGAGCTTTCGCATCGCGAGGAGCACACTTCGGCGACCCTGGCTGCCGATTTACGCAAACTCGGCTACACCGTCACCGAGCATGTGGGTCTCTATCAAGATGGCTCCCATGCTTTCGGCATCGTAGCCGTCCTTGAAAACGGCCAGGGTCCGCGCCTGCTGATTCGCTCTGACATGGATGCATTGCCGGTAGAGGAAAAGACCGGTCTGGACTACGCCTCGCATGTCCACTCGACCAATGCCGAAGGCCAGCCTGCCGATGTAATGCACGCCTGCGGCCACGACATTCACATGACCGTGCTGCTCGGCACAGCCAGAGAGCTTGCCGCACGTAAGAGTCACTGGCATGGAACCGTGGTGCTGATCGGCCAGCCCTCCGAAGAGACCATCGATGGCGCCCGCGCCATGCTCGCCGACAAGCTTTACGAGCGCTTTGGCAAGCCCGATTTTGTCCTCTCGGAACACGACGACGGCGGCATAGCTGCCGGTGACGTGGGCATCAAAGGCGGCCCGCTCCTGGCCAGCTCTACCAGCATCGACGTGCTCATTCGTGGCATTGGCACCCACGGCTCGCGTCCCGAGGGCGGCAAAGATCCCATCGTGCTAGCAGCGGAGTTTATTCTGTTGGCGCAAACCATCGTCAGCCGCCAGGTCGATCCGCAGCAGCCGGCCGTGCTTACCGTCGGCACCATCCATGGCGGACTCAAACGCAACATCATCTCTGAGGAAGTAAAGCTGGGACTGACCTTGCGCACCTATTCGGATACAGTGCGGGACCAGATCATCGCCGCGGTTCGCCGTACCGCCGAAGGCGTAGCGGTCGCCTATGGAATGCCCGCCGACCGTATGCCGGTTGTCACCGTCAGCCAGACAGAAATTACTCCAGCCACCATCAACGATCCTGTCTTCGCTGAGCGTCTGCGCAAAGTTGCCATCGATACTCTGGATGCAAGCCACGTCACGACGCCAGCCGCAGTCATGGGCAGCGAAGACGTTGGTTTGTTCTCGTTGAACGGCACGATTCCGGCCGTCATGTTTCGACTGGGCGCATCCGATCCGGCCAAGCTGGCCGAGAGCCTCAAGACAGGCGTGTCGTTGCCCGGTCCGCACTCACCGTTGTTTGCTCCGGTGTACGAGCCAACTATCCGTACTGGGGTTACGGCGATGACGGCGATGGCGCTGGATATTTTGAAGTAGCCAGCGCCAGATTTTAATCTTACTGTGGATTCAACTCAGTCAGCAGCACCTTGGCCTTGACAGCCAGGGTATGCGCGCCATCCACATCGCCGGTGGCCAGCGCCTGGCGCGCCTGCTTCAGAAACTCATGAATCTGCGCAGCCGTCTTGACCTCTCCATCGTTCAGCGTGCGCGTGATGCCGTTCACACCTTTTTCCGTGGAAGCAATGGTTTCTTCGGTCTGAGCGCGCAGATCGCCGGATGCTCCGCCGGAAAGCTGTCCGATTGCGCTTACCGCAGGCGGATTGGGATTGGCGCTAGCAGTTTCCTGGGTGGGCGCAGGGGTTGCAGGCGCTGCCGGCTTCTTGGGATGGTGAACCGGCTTCTTTACTGGCTCGGTTGGCTTTGTTTCCGTGGCGTTAGGGTCGGGCTTGGGCTCCGTATCGCCGATCACCGGAGGTGGCAAGTCGGCAGTCGATACGGTGGATGGTTGGGCCGGCGGTACGTCGATAATCGGCGGGGCCAGCGTTTGTGTTTGTTGCGCCTTTGGCTTCTTCTGGTCGCATCCCTGCGCAAGCGGCAGCAAAGCCAGCAGCCATATGGCGTACTTGACTGAAATCCTCATCCTTCGAACCCCTTTGCACTATCCATAACCGCCGGCTGAGGATGCCGTCGTCCCCGATCCGTGGCAGAGAGGGGTATTCGCAGTTGGAACACCGAGCCACGGCCTAACTCTGATTGTACGTCGATACTTCCATGATGCAACTGCAGAATGCGGTAAGTCATTGCCAATCCTATGCCACTTCCGCCTTTTTTTGTTGTAAAGTACAGGTCAAATATTTTCTCGCGCAGCTCTTCCGAGATGCCTGCCCCTTGATCCTGCACCTGAATAATCGCGAATTTTCCCTCTTCGAGGAGCATCACTTCCAGCTTTCCGCCGTCAGGCATCGCCTGGGCTCCGTTTTGTACCACGTTCAGGAGGGCCTGTTTCAGCAAATCCACATCCACTTTGGCCGTCAGCGGATAGTCGGGCAATTGGCTGGTCAAATCCACCTGTCTTGTAGACATCTCCGCTGCCGCCAACGTCACCACGTCGGCAACCACATGACGCAGGTCATACTCCACCAGCTTCACTTCGACTGGCCGGGAGAAATCGACCAGAGTCTGCACTACGCGGTCTAGCCGGTGGATCTCCGAATCGATCACTTCAAGATGCCGGTTGGAGGGCGAGCCGTTCGTTCCCAGCTTCGTCTTCAACAGCTCCAGATGAACGACGATGGCATTGATCGGGTTTTTTACCTCGTGGCCTACGCCGGAAGTGAGCCGGCCGATAGCCGCCATGCGCCGCGAAAGCTCCAACTCGTTTTCAATGACTTCCACGGACTCCTGATCGTGTAGCGTCAAAAGCGCGCCCAATCCCTCACGCAACCGGTCGTCGTGAATAAAATCCAGAGAAACTTCGATGCGATTGCCGGATTCCGTGACAATCTCTTCCTGCACCAGCGTCACACCTGCATCCCAGGCATCGCGCACCGTCCTGCCCAGCTCTGTCGACCGGTCGAAGATTTCACGGGCGTGTTGCCCCAAAAGCACATTGCGGTCCACATGCAGAAAGCGATTGACCGCGTTTGAAACCAGCACCGCCCGGCCATCGCCGGTAAAGAGCATGATTCCATCCTGAAGATTGCCCAGCACCTGGTCGAGGTTTTCCTTGAGCGCGGAGAAGACCTCTTCCACGTTGCGCATACGCTGGCCGATGCGCTCAATCTTGTTCGAGACCCGTACTACCGTATCCCTCTCGCCGTCCTCGACGGGCACGTCTTCGGCTGCAGGGGTCCAATAGTCGAGCTGCATACTCAACTCTTCCATCGGGCGCAATGCCAGATTTCCCAGCAGGAAAGCCACCACCAGGGAGGTCGCCAACGCCAATCCCATCAGGGTAAGCGCCGGAGTCAGTTGCGCCTGATATGGCTGCCGCAGCAGCGTCGTACGCACGCCGACATGCACCGTAGCAAACAGCTCGCCGTTACGTTCCAGCGGCAGGGTTACGTCATACACCTTGGCCTGGCCGAAGACGGTCTCCACCAGCTCCAGCGCATTGCTGTCGCGCAGCCGTTGATAGTTCGGGCGCACCGGCAGCGGCTGGTCGTCTCCGCTAGGACCGGTGGTTAGCAAAGCGCGATTGCGGTTGTCGCCGATGCTGATGTCATACACCGTCGGCGAGTAGCGATTCACCGAACTGACGACCGCAGTCAGCGCCGCATTGTCGCGCACCGCCGCTACGGTCAGCAGGCGCAACTGCTCCTGGTTGTTCGGATCCACCTTCTGATCTTTAAGCCCGTTTTCGAGCGCCAGTTGCAGCGCATAACGGATCTGCCGCGCTACCAGCACGTTGGTGTCATACGACTGGGTGACGATCGACTGCAACAGTTGGCTCACGTATACCAGCGACAGCACCACCGTCACCAGAAAGACCAGGCTGGTGATGGCCAGAACGAGTTTTGTCTTCAAACTCATTCCCGCACTCCTCCGCTCTCACGCTGCGATTCGTATTCCTTGAGCTTGTTGTGCAGCGTCTTCAGGCTTACCGCCAGCATCTCCGCGGCCCGCGTCTTGTTGTGGCCGGTGAACTCCAACGTACGCAAAATCAGCAGCCGCTCTGCCTCGCCTACAGTTGTACCCACGCGAATCGACACGCTATTGGCGTCGGTTACTGCGATGGTGGGCACTACGGGTCGGCCAAATCCGGCGGGCAGTTGCGCCTCTTCGATGAGACCGCCGTCCGGCGCCAGAATCACGGCCCGCTCCATCAGATTGCGCAACTCGCGCCCATTGCCCGGCCACTCATGTTGTTGCAGCCGTTCCATCATTGCCGATGAAACGCCAGCTACACGCCGCCCATGCTTCTGGTTCATCTCCGCCAGCATGGCGTCGGCCATATCCGGAATATCCTCGGCATGCTCGCGCAGCGGCGGCATGTGAATGTGGAAGACATTCAGGCGATAGAACAAGTCCGACCGCAACTGCCCGGAAGCCACAGCTTCTTCCGGGTTGCGATTGGTAGCCGCCAGCACCCGGACGTCCACATCCTGCTCGGTCCGTCCCCCCAGGCGGCGTAGCTTCCGCTCCTCCAGCACACGCAGCAGCTTGGCCTGTGTACCGATGGGCATCTCGCCCAACTCGTCCAGCAGCAGCGTGCCGCCTTCGGCCAACTCGAAACAACCTGCCCGTCGCTCCACTGCTCCTGTGAAGGAACCCTTTTCGTGCCCGAAGATTTCGCTTTCCATCAGCGTCTCGGGGATGGCTGCGCAGTTCACGGCTACAAAGGGTCTTAGCTTGCGCTCGCTCAAATCATGAAGCGTCCGTGCCACCAGTTCCTTGCCTGTTCCGCTCTCGCCCGTAATGAGCACTGAAACATTGGAGGGCGCAATGCGCTCGATCAGGCCAAAAACCTCCTGCATGTGCCTGGAATGACCCACCAGCGCGCCCAGCACCCCGCTCTGGCGCAACTGCCTCCGGGTGACTTCCAGCTCCAGCTCGGTGTCCAACTGACGGGTAGCATTGCCCAGGATGGTCCTGAGGCGCGTCGCATCAACCGGCTTCTGAATGAAGTCGTACGCACCGAGCTTCATGGCATCCACGGCATTCTCAACCGAGCCCTGCGCGGTCAGCACCACCACCGCCATTTTGTTGCCGGAATCGGTCAGCTTGGAGAGCAGCCCAAGGCCGTCCATGCGCGGCATCTTCAAGTCCGTCACGACAATAGCCGGATCCCAGGCCAGCGCTTTCTCATAGCCCTCTATGCCATCGCGGGCAGTCTCGGTCCGATAGCCCCAGCCGGAGATCAGCTCGGCCAGACCCATCAGGGCGTGAACCTCATCTTCCACGATCAAAACCTTGGTAGCCGTGTGCATTCTCTCCAGTATCTGTCAGTTTGGGTGCCAATGGTAACTTTTAGTAATAGATTTGGCTCTCCATAATCGACAGTCACCGTTCTACCATGCCCGGGAGCGCACTCTGAATTAGTCCGGGCTTGAATCCGGATCTGAATTTAGACACAGTTGCCAGCCGCACAAAGTATTCTGTCCCTATGTACGACTATGAAGTGACCGCACAGGACGCAGCCATCCTTCTCCAAGAGGGCAAAGCCAAACTGATCGATGTCCGCGAGCTTTGGGAATATCAGACAGCCCACATCGAGCCCAGCGTTCTGATGCCGATGGGCGAAGTCCCCGCCCGCGCCCACCAGGAACTCGACCCCGACGAGCGCCTGCTGATCCTCTGCCATCACGGAGCGAGATCGCTTAGCGTCACCAACTGGCTGCGCCAGCAGGGCTTCGACGCAGCGCAATCCGTCGCCGGCGGCATCGAAGCCTGGTCCAGCAGTGTCGATCCCAAAATCCCACACTATTAGCGATCAGCGCCCGAAAGCGTACGTTACCTGGAACAGCCCATTGTCGATGCCTGGATTCTGCCCAGCCGTGTCGTGATTCGAGATGTGATGGTAGCGATACTCCGCGCGAATGGACCGTGTTTTGGAGCGGTAGAACTCCAGCCCTGCGCCAAAATCGAAGGTGAAGTTGAAATTTCCGGAGCCCTCGATCGGAATCGCCCGCGTGGAATACATATATCCGCCATGTCCCACGAAGAACGGCTGCACTTTACGGCGAGGTTCGAAGTTCCATTGAAATCCGACCGGAGACATGCCCTCGCCGATCGTCCACTGGCGGCTGCAGGTATCGACATAGTTGTAGCTGTAGACCGTGCCGTTGATCGTCTGGGTGAAACTACCGGACGCGTTGTGGCAAGCTCCAACCGGGGCATAGGTGTTCGTAAACGTCCCCGGAAATGGGGAAGTGATGGTCTCCACCTGCTTGACCAGCGGATCGCTTTCCAGCGCAACCGGCAGCAGTTCGGCGTTGTACTGCCAGTTCACCACGCGGCCCTGCCATAGCCTGCGGCTATAGCTCACGCCGAGATCCAGCAGCTTGCGCTGCTCTACTACTCCCAGCAGGATGTGGCTGGAGTCGTTGGAATATGCTGCAAAGAATCCGTATGTATTCTTCCTGCTGTAATAGGGATTCTCCGGCTTGGTTTGTGCGAATGCAGTTGCGGTTGAAACGAGCGGGGCCGGTAAGAGCAAGGCCAACAAGAGAAAAAGACGAAGTCTGCGCATGGGCAAACCCAGCCTAACACCCGGAATTCGCGACAAGCTCACCACCCTTTCAAGCCGGCGCAGGATACCGCAGACTCGGCTACCCCCAACCGCATATACTCCACTTTTGGCTATCTGAACAGGAGTGCTCCCATGCCGTCCCCGGCCATCGCCTTTGCCCAGCAGAACCAGGCTCGTTTTCTCGAAGAACTCAAAGCACTCCTCCGCATTCCATCCATCTCCACGCTGCCCGAGCATAAAGCCGATGTGCGCCACGCCGCCGAAGTTCTGGCCGCCGAACTGAAACGCATCGGCATGGAAAACGTTCACCTCATCGCAACAGCAGGCCATCCCCTGGTCTATGCGGACTGGCTCCATGCATCCGGAACACCGACCGCATTGCTCTATGGACACTATGACGTGCAGCCGCCCGATCCGTTAGACGAATGGCTTTCGCCGCCCTTCGAACCCACCGAGCGCAACGGCAATCTCTACGCCCGAGGCGCAGTCGACGACAAGGGCCAGATGTACATGCACATCAAAGCGATGGAATCGTTGCTGGCCTCCGACGGCAAGCTGCCTCTCAATGTCCGCGTCATTCTTGAAGGCGAAGAAGAAGTAGGCGGAGAGGGAATCGCCACTTACGTAGCCTCCCAACCGGCCGAGCTCAAAGCCGACTTCGCTCTCGTCTCCGACACAGAAATGTTCGCCCCCGGCCTGCCCACTCTATGCGTCGGCCTGCGCGGCATGATCTACACCGAGATCGAAGTCCGCAGCTCGCGCACCGACCTGCACTCCGGCATGTATGGCGGCGCGGCGCCCAACTCCTTCGTCAGCCTCTGCCAGATCGTCGCCAAACTCAAAGACGAGTCGGGCCGCATTCTCATCCCCGGCATCTACGACAACATCATTCCGCCCAGCAGTGAAGAACTCGCCGCGTGGAAGAGCCTACCCTTCGACGAAGAGGAGTATCGCGAGAAAGAGGTTGGCTCGAAGACCCTCCCCGGCGAACCAGGTTACTCCGTCCTCGAGCGCACCTGGGCGCGCCCCACGCTCGATGTCCACGGCATGCCGGGAGGTTTCACCGGCGCGGGCGCAAAGACCGTCATCCCCGCTAAAGCGACCGCCAAGGTCTCCATTCGGCTCGTCCCCGGCATGAACCCAACTGAGACTTTTGCCCGGTATCGCGACTTCGTTCAGCACATCGCTTCGCCGGGAGTGGATGTCGATGTGCGCCTGATCCACTCCGGAGAACCATGCCTCATCCCGGTGGACAATCCCTATATCCAGGCCGCGACCGCAGCACTCCATGAAATCTGGGGCAGGGAAACGGTTTTCATCCGCTCTGGCGGCTCCATCCCCATTGTCGGAGACTTCGCCCGCCATCTCAATCTGCCCAGCGTGATGATGGGCTTCGGACTGCCGGACGACAACCTGCACGCACCTAACGAAAAGTTCCTCATCGCAAATTTTCATCAAGGCATCGAATCGATCATCCGCTTTCTCGAATTGACCGGCGCGATCACCGGCGAACCGGCCGGGAAATAGTCCGTGACGCAGCAGCAATGCTTGAAAGGATCGGTAGCTGGCTTCGTCCTGGCTGGTGGCCGATCCTCGCGTATGGGCTCCGATAAAGCACTCGCACTCTTTCACGGAGTTCCACTGATTCAAGCCGCGCTGCAAAGGATCGATGCCGTCGGAATCTCCGCCCGCATTGCCGGTGCCCGCAGCGATCTCAGTTCATTCGCCGCACAAATCCCCGACACCTTCGCCGAAACCGGACCACTCGGCGGAATTCACGCCGCCCTGTCCGCTTCCGATGCGGAATGGAATCTCTTCCTGCCCGTCGATCTTCCGCTGATGCCGTCATCCTTGCTCGCCTGCCTGCTTCAGCGCGCCATGCTTACAGGCGCTCCCGTTACAGCAGCCCGGCTAAATGGCCGCATCCAGCCATTCCCAGTCGTTCTGCACCGCGCTGTTCTTCCGTCGATCACGCAACGGCTTGAGACCGGCAACTCCGCCTGCCATGCAGCCTGGCAAAGCATTCCGGCCGAACTTGACTCAACTCTGGATGCAGCCCCGGCTGAATACCTCCACCAGTGCGGTCATTGCAGCCATCCGCGAGGTTTCCCGCCTATCCTGTGGTTTCAGAGCGCCAATACGCCGGCGGAGCTTTCCCGGCTCAACCGTCTCGGCGCGTAACGTACCCGGCATCTGAAACCAGGACAATCAACATGCAAAGCTATCGGCGAAACGGCCTTCCTCAAGTAATCTAAGAACGTGAGTGACCCGACACCGCCACAGTTCCCGGCCGAGAGTCCAGCCGATGCAACCACGCATACGCTTGGCCATGAGCTCGACGAACTCCAGTCCTCGACCACCGTTCACCAACTGGAGATGGCCTCGGCGGCAACCGCGGCCCTCATCAACGACGCCATTGCTGCGTCGCTGGCGGATCTGAAACGAGGGCCGGCCGAACCGCTTGCTCCGCCCTACATCGATTTCGAAAAAGTCTCGATCGCCTTCGGCGACCGCAAAATTCTCGATCAGGTCAGCTTTCACGTCGGCCGTGGCCAAACCCTTTGCATCCTGGGCCGCAGCGGCGTTGGCAAATCGGTTTCGCTGCGCATTCTGCTCGGATTCCTCAAGGCAGATTCCGGCTGCATCCGCGTCGAGGGGCAGGACATCTCTAGCCTCGATGAGCGCGGTCTTCAGGAGATCCGCAAGCACGTCACCATGGTCTTCCAGAACGGCGCTCTCTTCGATTCGCTCACCGTGGGCGAAAACATCGCTTTCCCTCTGCGCGAAAAAGGCGGCCTCTTAGAGGATCAGATTCAACAACTGGTAGGCCGTTTGCTTGAACTTGTCGGTCAGAGCGAAACAGTCGACCGATTGCCTGCAAGTCTCTCCATGGGACAGAAGCGCTGCATCGCCATCGCCCGCGCCCTGGCGGCGCAGCCTGAGGCCATTCTGTACGACGAGCCCACCACCATGGTCGATCCCCTCATGGGACGCCGCATCGGCGATCTCATCCAACGCCTCAAGCTCCAGCTAGGCATCACCAGCATCGTCGTGACCCACGATATGCGCTTCGCCATGCGCCTGGCCGATCTGGTTCTCTTTCTGGATGCGGGCGAGGCACGGTTTTTTGGGACCATCCACGAGTTTATGGAATGCTCCGACCCTCATGTGCAGCAATTCCTTAGTCTGGATGCCTACGCCTTGCCGGTTCCTCCTGCGGCTTGAGAATTCTATCCCGGCCGCGGCCCCAGAGGGCGATCCCATTCCCGCCATTCCTACATGCGAAGGCAGTTTTAGCTTGCAATCTTCGCTCTAAGGGTTCAAGCTAAATGCAGATTAGTGCTGAAGTATATCGGCGTAACTGGCACCCCAAATGTCATTTATGCTGTCTTAATCGAGAATCGGTTAAACTGTCGTCTGAGATTTTGGCTAATTGGCTTGCTCTGGATATCCATTTCTGTTCCATCCGGGGAAGCACTACGACACTCATAACGTCATCCTCGCATTGCTCGTCAGCCGGACGCGCGAAGTGCGGAAGTCGGCAAAAGATTGACCACTTGTTACGGGGGTGCGTCGATGCCGGATTTTCGAAAGCGGATAACTGAAGCCGGATAAGCTCCACATATTCATGAGTTTTCAGGCTTTGTACTTTTCCGTACAACCCAGGTAGCGGGAATTGGTTTCTAAATCCGTGTACCGCGTTGATGCGTTTTAACTGTAACGCTTGCTTTCTTTCTCTCCCTCATTTACAGACGAAGTCCAGATTCTGTTTTCAAACATTTTCGAGGCTTGCAAAACAAGTATGGCAACATCTGAATTTTGGCAAAGAGTGTCCGCGGCGCCACCCGCATCCGCCCAGGAATGGAATGAAGGCGGAACGGCCAGCCATCAGCGCACTGCCCGGGGCAGCGCTGGGATGTGGATGATTTTGGATGCCTGCACGGTCTTCGGTGCAGCCCTCGTCGCTGCGATCATCGAACTCCACACAGGACCCGTGGCGAGCGCGCGCGGTTTCTGGCACGGAACCCTCATCCGCGGCCAATCGATGGGCATATTGACCGGTCTGCTCATTGGCTTTACCGCAACGTTGATTGTCATCAGCCGCAGCCTTCATCTCTACACTCCAACTCGGCTCACCAGCCACCTGCATGAGCAGCGGCTGAGTGTACAGGCCTGCCTGGTCTCCGGGCTTCTGCTGACAGGCACACTTTATCTGATCAAGGCTGAGGAGATTCCTCGCAGCGTCGTACTGCTCACCATTGTGCTGCTCACCGTCTCCCTGAGCGCGCGGCGTCTGGTCTTTCGCGCCCTGCTCTACCAGCGCTTCGAACGCGGCATGAACACCCGCAACGTCATCATCGTCGGCACCGGCGCCGAAGCCCATGCGCTGCGCCACCATCTGCAAAGCATCCGCCAGCTCGGGTACATCTTCAAGGGATTCGTCCAGGTGCCGGGCATCGACACCCAGCTCGCCGGCACCACGAGCGACGTTCTCGGTTCGCTCGATACCCTCTTCGATTACGCCCGTAAGCACTTCGTCGACGAAATCTTCTTTACCTCACCCTGTGAGCGCGGGGTGATCAAGGGCGTTCTCGATCAGGCGCGCGCCAACGGCATCGATCTCCGCGTCGTTCCAGACATGTACGACGGCCTGGCCTGGAACAGCACCATCGAATACATCGGGCAGTTTCCCACCATTCCTCTGCATCGCGGCCACGTTCCCGAAGTAGCGCTGATTCTCAAGCGATTGCTGGATGTAGCCCTGGCCACAATTACCTTGGCGGTCTTATCGCCTGTCCTGCTGACCATCGCCATCGCCGTCAAGCTGGACTCAGATGGACCCATCTTCTACTCCTCCGAACGCATCGGCAAAAAGGCCCGTGTCTTCAAGTGCATCAAATTTCGCACCATGGTTCGCGACGCCGACCGCAAGCGCGCAGAGATTCTGCACATGAACGAGCGCCAGGGCATTCTCTTCAAAATGCAAAACGATCCGCGTATCACCAAAGTGGGCCGTTTCCTGCGTAAATACTCGCTCGATGAGTTGCCGCAGTTCTTCAACGTTCTGTTCGGCGATATGAGCGTGGTCGGCCCGCGCCCACCCATCGCCAGCGAAGTAAAACAGTACAACCTAGCCCACCTGCGCCGCCTCGATGTCACCCCCGGTATCACCGGCCTCTGGCAGGTGCAGGCCCGCCAGGACCCCTCCTTCGATAGCTACATTTCCCTTGATGTGGCCTACATCGAAAACTGGAGCGTCTGGCTGGACATCAAGATCATCCTGCGCACAGTCGGCGTAGTCTTCGCCGGCACCGGCTCTTAAAGGTAGGGAACAGGGATCAGGGAACAGCCGTTTTGATCCCTGTTCCCTGTCTTACACTAGAGAAGTGAAGATAGCACTCGCCCAGATCAACCCCACTGTCGGGGACTTCACCGGCAACCTCGCCAAAATTATCAGCGCCAACCAGCGTGCCGCCGGCTCGGGCGCCCGTCTGACCATCTTTTCGGAACTGGTCCTCTGCGGCTACCCTCCCGCCGACCTGCTCGATAAGCCCAGCTTTCTCGCTCGTTGCGCCACTGCTGTGGACGAACTGCGCCAGGCCACAGCTACCTTGCCGACCGCAGTTCTAATCGGCGTGGCGCTGCCCGCGCCTGCAGGCTCAGGCAAACGCGCCGTGAATGCCGCCGTTCTCATGGACAAGGGCCAGATCCTCCTCGAACAGCACAAGATGCTGCTCCCTTTCTACGATGTGTTTGACGAGCAGCGCTACTTCGCTCCCGCCACCAGCCAGCGGGTCATCGAACTCGAAGGCGAGCGCCTCGCCATCACCATTTGCGAAGACGCCTGGAACGACAAGAACTTCTGGCCGCAGCGTCTTTACCCCACCGATCCGGTCGAAGACCTGATGCGCCAGAAACCAACCGTGCTCGTGAACATCTCCGCCTCGCCTTTCTGGCATGGCAAGCGGGATATTCGCCGTCACATGCTCTTCACCATCGCGCGCCGTCACAAGATTCCCGTTTTCCTCTGCAATCAGGTCGGTGGCAACGATAGCCTCATCTTCGACGGTTCTTCTTTCGGCCTCGCAGCCGATGGCACGTTGCTCGCCCAGGCTGCCTCGTTCCGGGAAGACATCGTCATGGCCGACAGCGCCACGCCGACCGGCATCTCTCCTATGCCTTCTGGCTCAAAGGACGATGCCGAAAGCGAAGCCGCCTACCAGGCACTCGTCCTCGGTACCCGCGACTACGTCCTCAAGACTGGATTCAGCAAAGTTCTGGTCAGCCTGAGCGGCGGCATCGACTCGGCTCTGGTCACGGCCATTGCCGTCGATGCTCTGGGAGCCGAGAATGTCCTCACCATCGGTATGCCCAGCCAATATTCGTCAACAGGTTCGGTTGACGATAGTCGCAAGCTCGCGGCCAATCTTGGCGTCCGCTTCGAGACCATGCCCATTGCCGGCCTCTATGAGGAGTACACCCACACTCTTGAGCCTCTCTTCGCCGGAACCCGCCCCGACCTCACCGAAGAGAATCTGCAATCGCGCATCCGCGCCACATTGATGATGGCGCTTTCCAACAAATTCTCTTCGCTCGTGCTCACAACCGGCAACAAATCCGAGATGGCCGTAGGTTATTGCACCCTCTACGGAGACATGGCCGGAGCCCTCGCTGTGATCGGCGACCTGGTCAAGACACGCGTCTACGCGCTCAGCCGCTGGGTCAACCGCAACGGCGAAATTATCCCCCAGGCCATTCTCACCAAGGCTCCCTCCGCCGAGTTGCGGCCGGACCAAAAAGACACAGACTCGCTACCCCCGTATGAAGTGCTTGATCCTATTCTGGAGGCCTACGTCGAGCGCTACGAAACCACCGCTCAGATCGTTGCGGCATACGGTTTTCCCTCCGCTGTCGTCGAACATGTAGTCCACCTGGTCGAGCGTACGGAGTACAAACGCCAGCAGGCCGCGCCGGTCCTCAAAGTCACTCCCAAGTCGTTCGGCATGGGACGCAGGTTTCCCATAGCCGCCCGGGTTCAGGTATAAACCAAGAGCGTGCAGTTTGGCCTTCACGGGCAGGAATCACACCGGAATTCACAGCAATACCGCGCAGTTCAACAAGGAGAATGTAACTTGATTCGTACACCGCTTCATCGCAGCGCCACTGCTGCACTGGCTTTCGTAACTCTTCTCGCCCTGCCTCTGGCCTCGCGCCTGTCGGCGCAGACGGACGTTCCCGCCGCGCCTCAAGCGCCTGCCGCCGATGCCACTGCCGGTCCTACATTTCCTAAGCCCGAGGCCACCGATTTCACCGCCGACTCGCCCACCAAGGAACAGGTAGCTGGCTTCCTGCAAGCCTCATGGGGATACGACGCCAACCGCGTTTATCAGATTCAGCGCATTACCAAAACGGCCGTCCCCGGCATCTCGAACGTGGTTGTCCTGGTCGGCGAAAAGGGTAACAAGCAGACCGGCGGCCTTCAGTTCTTCGTCCTGCAGGATGGCAAGCACCTCATCACCGGCGGCGAAATCCTGCCCTTCGGCGATCACCCCTACACCGACAATCGCATCACCCTCATCAAGCGCGCCGAGGGGCCTTCCAAAGGGCCGGCAGCAAAAGATCTGGAACTGGTCGAGTTCGCCGACTTCCAATGCCCTCACTGCAAAGATGCGCAAGCCACCATGGATAAGCTGGCCACGGATTTCCCCACTGCGCACATCGTGTATGAGAGCTTCCCGCTGGTCAGGATTCATCCACAGGCTTTCCGCTCTGCAGCCTACGGCGCATGCGTTGCCAAGCTGGGTGGCAACGACGCCTTCTTCAAGTACTCCACTGCCGTCTACGACGGACAGGCAGGCCTAGCTAGTGACGATAGTGCCACGCTCACCCTCAATGGAGCTGTGACCAAGGCCGGTCTCGAACCCGACAAGATCGCAGCCTGCTCCAAGACCCCTGAGACCGAAGCCACCGTCAAAGCCGGCATCAAGCTCGCTGAAGATCTCAATGTCAACCAGACCCCGTCACTCGCCATCAATGGCCGCATGATCCCTCTGGGCGGCGTCGATTACGAGACATTGAAAAAGATGATCAACTACCACGTCACCAACGACGGCGCAGCCAAGTAGTCCAGGCTTCGTAAATCAACAATGGCCGCCTCGCATAGAGGCGGCCATTTCGTTTTGAAGGAGTGTGAGAACGCCTACTGTGTCTCCCAGGAAATATCGACAATCTGCCGAATCCACAATGGGCCTACCGTATGCCGCAGCCGACGCACAGGCCTTTCCGATCTCTTCAGAGCCTCGTCGACAATTCCGCGCATCTCTGCCGCAGTGTATGCCCCGTGAGTCGAATCTCTACAGTCTTGACATAATCATAGATAAGTTGATATCAACGTATCGTATCAAAATAAGCCATAACTCAGAGGCGGTATTTTTAGGAGGAATCGATGAAGCGACAGATATTCGCGACGATCGCATGGGGAAGCTTCGCGCTGGCTTTTGGGTTGAGCGTGGGGTGGCAGGCGCGGGCACAGGACGCCAAAGGGCCGTATCCGACGATGGCCCCTCTTGAGCAGTACCTGATCGCGGATCGCGATGATGAGATCGCTCTGGCACGGAGCGCGGCTCCGAAGCCTCTCTCGGACGATGCGGAGGTACTGGTTCTCGGACGGCATGGATACGAAACCGCAGTCAAGGGGAAGAACGGTTTCGTGTGTCTTGTCGAACGGTCATGGATGAACCCAGGTGACGACGATCCGCAGTTTTGGAATCCTAAGCAGCGGGGGCCGATTTGCCTTAACCCGCAGGCTGCACAGTCCATCCTGCCATTGACGGTTAAGAAGACCCAGTTGGTATTGAGCGGGCTGCCCAAAGCTAAAATCGTCGAAGCCTTCAGGCCATCCGGCAAGAACGAACTGCCGCCTCTGGCGCCTGGCGCAATGTCTTACATGATGTCGCCTCGGCAATATTTGAGCGACACCTTTGGCCGCGCGATGCCCCATCTGATGTTTTACCTTTCAGGTGTAGAAGGGACGGCCTGGGGCGCGGACCTGCCTGGCTCCCCGGTTATGCTGGCACTCAAACAAGTTCCAGGAGCAGCGGAACCGGTGACCATGTTCATCGTTCCAGTGCTCACGTGGTCGGATGGAACGGCATCGCCCATGGATCACCATTGATTGATCAGCTCAGTTCCAGCTCAATTTGAAGGTGTGCCGCTCCAGCCTCTAGTGCGCATTGGCCGGTTTGTCCACCGCCAAAATCGGCCCATGCGTTAGTTTCTGCGTGCTCCGTACCACATACGGAGTCACCAGGATCAGCAGTCGCGCCACATTCTGGTTGCGTGCAACATCGCTCACATCCTGCAATCCAGGAATATCGCTCACTCCGGGGAGCCCACTCAGCGCCCGCGATTCCTGGCGAGACAAGTCGCTCAGCAGCACTGCCGTCTCGCCTTCCTTAAGCGTCAGCACGCCTGTGAAGGTTTGGCTATTCAAAATAGGAATATCGTTCAATGCAGAGCCACCCAGCGACTCGATCTTCAAGTCCAGCGTCAGCGCCACATCGTTCGAACGCATGGCCCTGGGCGTTGCTTTCAGGGTGAGACCAAGATCCTCGTATTGAATCTGCGGCACCGTCTGTGACTGAGCCGCGGCAGCCACAGCGCTCAATCCGGGAATGTTTGGTAGCGCCGCAGATGAATAAGAAGAAGTTTCGATCGGATAGCGCTCGCCGATTTTGAAGGTTCCCGCTTCGTTGTCGCCCAGCCTCATATGCAGATCGTCAAGCGTCCGCGTATCGCTCGAATTCAAACTAAAATTGAGCGTAGCCGGCCCCGGCGTAATCAGGCTCTCCGTGAGGCCACCGCCAAACAGCGCAAACCCCTGGTTGAAGGGCGTCCCCGTCAACTGCCCCGATGCCAGCAGAATCGCGATGATCGTGATCTCGTTCTGTAGCGTGCTCGCGTTTGCCACCAGTCCTTGCGAGATAATTGTCTGCACCGCCGACTGATTCTGCTGGATGATCGAGTTGATCTCAGAGAATGCGTTATAGACGCCTGTCTGCTGAAAAAATGTAGTGCCCGTCTCCCGTGCGCTGGTATGAGCAAGCTGGATGACCTTCACGTCAAGGTCGAGTTGGTTCTGTCCCTTCTCCAGCCCGTCAACCGTGCGGTTGAAAGCCGCCAATGTGCGGGCGGGAGCACGAATGGTCATCGTGCCGCGCGTCGGCTGCACCGATGCCTGCTGCACTTCGAAGACATTCTTCGCCAGATTGTTCACATCTGTCAGTTGCTTGTCGTCCAGCCCCGCCAGATAGATCGTCTCCATCGCCTGGCGTTGGAACTGCGTTCGATTCTCGCGTGTATCCCGAGCCACAATCACCCGGTGCGGATCGAGTGGCTCCCAGAAAGTATTTGTCGCCAGCCCCAGCACACGCTCCGCGTCGGCAAAGGTCGCGTCATCCAGATCCAGCCGCACCTGCCGTCCCAGTACGCTCTCATGCACCGACGCCTCGATCCCGTAGGCTTTGAACACCTCTTGTACTACCTGCCGGGCATTGGTCTTCAGATGAAAGCTATGTTTGTCCGCGCTTGGCTCAAGCGTGATCGTTCCATCCGCCAGCGGCGTCTCCGGATCTTGCAAGGCAACCATGCTGCCTCCCACCGGCAGACTCGCAGCCTGGTCCCCCAGCTCTCCCAGATGTTGCAGCACGAGGGGATTCTTGGGATCGATCTCCATCGCATGGCCCAGCAGTTTTGCGGAATCAGCACTCTCGCCCCGGCTGCGTTCACGGCTCGCCTGCTGCACCAGTTGCGTTACCGCGCTCTGCCGCGCCAGTTCCGCTGCGCGCAGATAGGTCGCATTGTCCGGCTCCAGATCGGTAGCCTGCTTCAGCAGCTTCCACGCAGCTTCAGGCTGCTCTTTCTCGAGCAGCTTTACGCCTTGCAGATAGAGCTTTGCCGCTTTGCGCTGAGCGCGCAGCGTGCCTGCCTTGACCGGTCCTCCGGTTGTAACCGCATTCGAATCGTTTGTCTTTACGATGTCGAGCGTTGCCTGGGGCTTCACTGGAGTACTCGTCGCCGGAGCTTGTGCTGCCGATGCAGCAGGCGGCGTAGCCTGTGCGGCGGTCGGCGCAGACGACGTGTTTTGCGCATGAGCGAACACCGCAGCCGTTACCAGCCATACGATTCCCACATATCGCATCACAGACCCACCACCACAGTCTCCGCAAGCAAGTCCGCCAGCGACGAAGCACAGACCTCGGGCTTCAGTGCGGCCAGTTCATTGAAGCTGTAATTCCCCGTAGCCACAGCAATCACCGGAAGCCCATTCACCCGCGCCGCCTCAATGTCCCGAGGCGTATCTCCGACCACACAAATACCTGCCTCCGCAATTTCAATTGAAGAATCCGGGTGTCCCATCCTTCGCGCTGTATGCGAAGGATGGGATAGCAACAACTCTCGCGCCTGGGCCGCAGCATCCGCAATCATCTCCGAACGTACCGCAAACCGGTCACTGAATCCGCCAAAGCGAAACCACTTCCGCAGCCCCACTTCTTCAACCTTGAGCCATCCAATCGACTCCAGGTTGCCCGTAGCGAGACCCAGCAGTGCGCCCCGGCCGGCAAGATGCGCCAACGTCTCAGCAACCCCAGGCATTGTCCAGAGATCCATCTCTCCGCGTCGCGCACTTACCGTCTGCCGCATCGCTTCGAGAATCGCCTCCACCTGATGTTCCCACGCCTCCGCCGGCACGCCGGCAAGCTCAAAGGCCTCGCGCAATATCGCCGTATCCGTTCCACCATGCAGCACCACGCCGCTCAGCGAAATCTCAATCCCTGTGACATCTCGAACACTCGAAGCAAAGGAATTGAAATGGATACGGTCGCGGCTCCTCAGCAGCGTACCGTCAATGTCAAACAGATACGCATCCTGCGCATCCCAGACGAAGCCGTCCTGAATCAGGGCGCGTGCCTGCGTTGTCGATGGGTTTGTCGTGTCGGCTGTCGGCATATCTCGCTTTCCTGAGTTTACCGTGGCCGCACCTGCCAAAGCAGCCCCTCTAGCGAACCTGCTGGCGCAGCCCGCTAGGTATAAGACGTTCGCTGCGCACCGGACGCTTGAGGCCAGCGCGCACTTCTGCCACTTCCAGCTCCAGCTCAGCCATCGTGCGGCTCAGCGTGTTGCGATGCATTCCCAGTTCATCGGCTGCCTTACACTGGTTGCCGCGGTGCGCCCGCAGCACTTCCAACAGGTATTGCCGTTTGAATTGCCGCACAGCATCCTCGTAGCGGATGCCGGTCGAATGCATTTGGGTGATCAGGATGTCTAGTTCGCGCTTCACGTCTCGTCCTCGTGTCTCAATAGATTGCCATGCCTGCCGCTCATCTGTCCCGCGATTCGGCGTCGTCTTTATCTTTTATTTCGGATGTATCCATTCCGGCGCGTCTTTTTCGAGTACGTGCAGGCCGTCCAGTATCCTCAGCTTCAAATCTCCGGGAGTCATTTGCGTGGTCAATTGTGCAGTCCCTAAAAAATATCGGGACAGTTGCGCATCGCCCAGCCAGCTCGTATCGGGAAAGAACGCCGCCAACGTCACAATGCACAGCGTCACCAGGACTGCTCCGCGCAGTATCCCAAAGATGAGCCCCGTCAGTTTGTCCAGCCAACCCAACCCCACGCCATGCACGACGCCTTTGATCAGCATTCCAATCAGGCCGGCTGCCAGCATTACTGCCAGCGCAATCAGGCAAAACCAGATCGCCTCCGCCAGCGCCATGCTGTGCACTATCTCCGCCAGTTGGATGGCAAAGCGCTTGTAGTGCCAACTGGCGACTGCGATGCCTGCAATCAAGCCCAGCAGAGAGAAAACGCTCTGAATGAGCCCGCTGCGAAACCCCTGAATAGCGCTCAGGAGCAGAAGCAGTACGATCGCGATGTCCACAACATTCATTTAGAGAACCAGCTCTCGTCCCGTCAATAGTCGAAACGCCTCAAGATACTTAGCCTGTGTCCGTTCCACTACATCATCCGGTAGCGCCGGCGCAGGAGCCATCTTGTTCCACCGAATGCTCTCCAGGTAATCCCGCACAAACTGTTTGTCGAAACTGGGCTGCGCTCCACCCGGCTTCCATGCCGCGCCTTCCCAGAACCGCGAAGAATCCGGCGTCAAAGCCTCATCACCCAGGACAATTTTTCCGCCGACACGCCCAAATTCAAACTTCGTATCGGCAAGAATCAACCCACGCGCTTCGGCATGAGCCGCAGCCTTCGCATATAGCGCCAGCGTTAGCCGTCGCAACTCCGCTGCATCCTCGGCGCCTACCGCTTCTTCCATCACCGAGAAGGGAATGTTCTCATCATGCGCACCATCTTGGCTCTTCGTCGCCGGAGTAAACAAAGGCTCAGGCAGTCGCGAACCATCAAGCAATCCGGCAGGCAATCCAATGCCGCACACCGAACCTGAAGCCTGATACTCCTTCCACCCCGATCCGGCCAGATACCCTCGCGCCACGCACTCCACGGGAAACATAGCCGCTCTCTTCACCAGCATCGCGCGTCCCTCAAGCTGGCCTGCATACGGCCTCAACAGGGCAGGGAACTCGCCCACCTCGGCCGTGATCAAATGATTCGGAACAATGTCCTTGAGCAGATCGAACCAGAACAGAGAAACCTGCGTAAGGATCTTCCCCTTGCCGGGAATCCCAGACCCCAGCACATGATCGAAGGCAGAAATGCGATCTGTAGCTACAAGCAACAAATCGTTGCCCACAGCATAAAGATCGCGCACCTTGCCCCGCCCCAGCAGCGGAACACTCTCAAGATTTGTGGTAAGAAGCACAGCCAAGAAAAGAACCTCGCAAAATAAGCCGAACCAGATAAGCCGAAGCTCTGATTCTCATTTGCGTCCCGCAACTTGTCAACGGCCTTCCGCCGCCGAAGCCACGGAACCTCTGGATGTCTTTTGTGCAGTTCGCGTTTGCTTTCAATCGCAGTAGCAAGCATCATAGGAATCGATGTCATCTATCGAAGCAGAACTGGAACCACGCTGGCCCGCAATGCTCGCCCTGCTCGCAGTCGGCGGTCTTCGCTTCGCCCTCCCCAAAGAGCTTGCCTGGGGACCCGAATGGATAATTCTCGTAGTGGTCGTCGTCCTGATGATCCCCACTGTGACGGCGCGCCTGCGCGGCAACCATACCCTGAATCAAGTGCTGGGCTACATGCTCACATCCATCGTCACCTTGGACATGTGCTGGTCGCTCTACCTGCTGGTTGCGGCACTCCCATCCCATAAGGAGCCGCCGCAAACCCTGCTTCTCTCTGCCGCCGCTTTATGGATCACCAACATCATCGTCTTTGCGTCGTGGTACTGGCGCCTGGACGCAGGCGGTCCGCGCGCCCGCGAAATTCGCGGCGTCCATACCGACGGCGCCTTTCTATTTCCGCAGATGACCCTCGATCAGCAATCCAAGCGAGAGATGGGCGAGGAATGCTGGAGCCCAGGCTTTGTCGACTACCTGTTCCTGGCCTTCAACACCAGCACAGCTTTTTCGCCAACCGACGTCCCCGTCCTCTCACCCTGGGCAAAATTGCTGATGATGGTTCAGGCCCTGATCTCCTTCGCGACAGTTGCCCTGCTGGCCGCGCGCGCCGTCAACATCCTGTAGAGGTTTTGCGCTCAGGCGGGAGCCAGCGGCAGCGACACGATGAACTCAGTTCCAGGTTGCCGCGCCGGTTCAGATTCAAATACCAGCGTCCCGCCAACCCGCTCCACCATCTCTCTTGAAATCCAAAGCCCTATCCCCGTTCCACCGCTCGATCGCGTCGGGTAAAACGGCTTGAATATATTCGCCCGCGCCGTCTCGCTGATTCCCGGTCCCTGATCGCGCACGCGAACCTCAGCGTCGCCACCCACCTCGTGCACAGTAAGAAAAACCTCGCCACCCTCAGGACTGAAATGCGCAGCATTGTTGATCAGGTTGAACATCACCTGCCACAGCTCTCCGGGAATGGCTCTGACGTGAATGCCCTCCGCAATCGCAGGCAGGATCGTAACTCCGCGTGGAAAGCGCATATTCGCCAGCAAGTCTTCTGCCAATTCGCTCAAGTTCACGACGGTCGGCGGTAAGTGTTTACCCCGGAAAAGATCCAACGTTCTCTTCGTTGTCTCCGCCAGCCGTGTTACCTGCTCATCGGCGCGATCCAGCAGGCCGTGCCCGGTATCGGTGATCGTCTCGCCATGGATCAGGTACAGCAGGTTCCTCAGCGCTCCCAGCGGATTGTTAATCTCATGCGCCAGCGTCGCGCACATCCGTCCCACCGTCGCCAGTTGTTCCAACTGGCGAAGATGATCGCTCACACGCCGTCGCTCCGTCACCACATTCACCTGCCGTGCAATCAACCGGAACATCTCCAGTTCCTCGGGCTTGAACGAGTCGCGGCTGCAGCTTCCAAATGACAAAGTCCCGACAATCTCATGATCCAGAATCAGCGGCTGGCAGGTATAACTCCGCACGCCAAAGTTCCGGATGAGGCTGGTCATCTCATCGTTGCGGCGTTGAACGTCCGTCAGGTACATCCACTCGCAGGTCTGAGCCACCGTCCCGCACACCGCCTGCCCAAACTTCAGCTCGGTTCCCAAAATTGCCCGCGCCTCTTCACTTCCCCCGCACGAAGCTAATTTCAGATGCTTTCCATCCTCCGTAACCAGATAGTGGAAGTAGACATCCAGTTGAAACGGTCCGCGAATCAGCTCAAAGATCGCCCGGCACAGCGAATCCGCATCGTAGTCCTGTAACAGCAGATGCGCGGTCTCCGTCAGCAACCGCTGATGGTTAACCTGCAGGTCTCCAGGCACCCTGAAGGGTACCCCTAGCGTCGACGAGGGCGAAGCAGTCTGAGACATCATGGCAGCAGTATAGTCATACCTTCAATTCCTGTCAGCGTATGGGCACTCAGATTTTCAGGTAAGGTCCACGCCATGAACATCTTCTGAGTCTGCTCTCTCAGCATGGCTAAGAGACAGTCGTTGCCGCGAATGTTCATTCCCGCTCTCTGAAGCGCAGCGACAGGCCCATCTTTCTCACTTAATTAAATGGATGAAGCTATCAATCTTTGGTAACTAGAAGCGGCGAGATTGATCAATATGTGACTACTCTTCGGAGAAGGAAGGCCGATACTCTCAATTCGAGGAGGCTACAGGATGACTACCCAGAATTCGTCGCAACTCCGCGAACAGGCGCTCGCGCTCCTTCGGATTGAACGGGAGCAGATGTTGGAACAGTTCGATCCTGAAGGCGATCGGAAGATAGGCCCCGCCGCGATACATGGCCAATCGGCAGGGTCCGAAACAAGACGCTCTTCGAGCGCAGGCCGCCTAATTGCAATGCGGCGAACGGCTTGCTGACGGTCTTGCGCTTTGCGTCATCGCAACCTTGATTGCGATGACGCAAAGCGCATGAAAATGAACACGGCGGTAGTCCGCCGTGGCATGTTGCTTGCGGTGCAATTAAGGGGAGTCTCATCAGGTTGCCCGCCGATACGTCACGGTCCTGCCACGTCACGGTGTTGTGTCGTGGTAATACTCCCGGCCCCTGATAGGTTGAAGGAACTTCTTGCCTGCCTCATCGGTACGAACGATATATTTATCCCACCCAACTCTCGTTGGCAGCGCTTCGTCCAAATACTTTGCTCCGTCGAAAACATCATCTCGGCGATCATAAGGAGGGTGAGTGCCCGGATCATAGCTCAGCCTTCCATGCAAGCGCCCTGTAAAGAACTCAAGATGCAGCATGTCGTCTCCCGGCTGATCTCCCACATAGGCGATCACTTGCCCCGCTTCCACCGCATCGCCCACCTGGACCTCAGCGACCCTATCGATCTCGCAGTAGCGTGCAATGAATCTGGAGTGCCGAATTTCTAAAGCAGAGGTTCCCAGGAAAAAATCATAAGGCCCGTTGATGACGACTCCAGCCTCCAACGCGACTATGGGTGTACCCGCTGGCGCTGCTAAATCATTGGCCGCGTGGACGAGTCCGGGGCGCACACGTTCGCGGCTGCCACCAAACCCATTCGCACCTTTGTAACTGATAGTTGGAATAAAAGGCAGAGGAAATTCCATATAAACTCCGAAGAACAAAGGACGTGTTCCGTCTCTCGCTCAATTCATAGTGAATCCGGGGCTTGTATCGTTTCACGCAGCGCTTGTGAGATTTGTTATGTTGCCAGGGAAGGGATTGCCCTGAGTTGTTGCTCACTGAGACTTGGGTTATCCATGGTTACTTTATGCGGCCCGGAAGGCCACGCGCAGGCCTAGCGCTTTTGCCACTTTGATTACCGTCGCAAAGCTCGGGTTACCCTCCGCGGAAAGCGCCTTATATATCCCCTCACGCGTCAATCCTGTATCACGAGCGAGTTGGCTGATGTTGCGCGCGCGGGCTACGGCACCGAGTGCCTGGGCGATCAACGCTGGATCGTCTCCGGCCTCTTCCATGACGGCTTCGAGGTACGCGGCAATGCGCTCATCGTCGGTGAGGTAATCGGCGGTGTCGTAGCGGCTGAATTTTTCCTCGGGAGTGTTCATGTCTCAGTCCTTCCCATGTCGGGCGATCCATTGTCTTGGCCAAAGAACGGAGGGAGCGACGGCTTTCAGGCCACCGAATCGCGAATTGAGTTTTTCAGTATTGCGCCGCCTCGTCGAGCATACGCTGTGCCTCTTCAGCCCTGTCCAATCGTTTCAACAACTCAGCATGAAACGACAGGTCCTGCTTAAGAAGTGATTTGCTTTCCAGTTGTCTAGCAAAGCCCTCTGCCGTCGTCAAGTCGCTGTCGCCACCCTTAAGATCGCCCGAGAATGTTCGAATCTTCCCGCGCATGGCATATGCGGCCTCACTTCCAGAGTTACCGTCGTGGCCAAGCATAACCACCTCAACGGCTTTGTTGGCGTAAGGCAAACCAGCCGCCAGGTCGTGCATGTTCGCAAAGGCAATTGCCGCATAGACGTACGCCTCTCTTCGCTCCAAATATCGCGAATCTTGCGAAAATCTATCGGCGAACGTAGCCGCCTCCTTGCATGCGCTCGTTGTCTCAGCCGTCGTACTATGCGCAATCACCAGCCGGGAGCAAGCCTCCCACGCCGCATCAAACCTGTCGGCAATTTCCTTGTCCGGCATGCCTTCGTTGTTGGGCCGAGCCAACGTGATCGTCGTCGTATAGGTTCCCGTAGCCGCTGCCTCGTTCGGCGTGTGGACCTCTGGCTTATCGTTCAACTGGAAATGAACAACGACGGTCCCCGTCATCGCGGTCGAAGCATTTCCGACCTGAAACGGTGCGTATCTCCACTTTTTAACTGCATCGAGAGTCACCTGGCGCAGCATCGGAGGCCCACTGACAAATTTCTCCGAGCGAACCAATCCATCAGGTCCGATCTCCACTCGAACAACAACGTCACCGCTCACACGCGCTGCCTGTGCAATCGCCGGATAAACCGGTGCTTCCCACAGAAAGAGATGACTTGCAATCTCTTCCTGGCTCCGCTTTGGCACGCCATCATCCTGCGCAGAAGCTACCGACGGAGCAATCAGGGTAAGGGTAAGAAAAGTTCCAAGGAATCGCATCAAAATCCATCTCATAAGAGAAGCTTACGCGCTCACCCGCTCTCTCTCCCGATTCCCAAGATGCACACTGACAATCTTAGAAACTCCAGGCTCCTGCATCGTGACCCCATAGATCATGTCCGCCGTCTGCATCATGCGCTTGGAGTGCGTTACCAGCAGGAACTGCGTATCCTGGCTCATCCCATGCAGCAGATCGGCAAGCCGTCCCACGTTGGTCTCATCCAGAGCCGCATCCACTTCGTCCAGCACACAGAAGGGGGCAGGCTGATACTGGAAGATGCCGACCAGCAAGCTGAGCGCCGTAAGCGCCTTCTCGCCACCCGAAAGCAGCAGCACATTCTGCAGTTTCTTCCCCGGCGGCGAAGCCACAATCTCCAGCCCGCTCTCCGCCTGATTCTCCACGTCTGTCAAGCGCAGAAACGCCTGTCCTCCCGGGAACAGCTTGTTGAAGACCTGCGCAAAGTTCTCATTGATACGCGCAAAGGCCTCATCGAACTTCACCCGCGAAATCTGGTCGATTTCCTTGATCGTCGACTGCGTATTCTCAATCGAATCGACAAGGTCCTTGCGCTGTGTTTCCAGGAAGCCATGCCGTTCGGCCGTCTCCTTGTACTCCTCCAGTGCCATCATGTTCACCGGCCCCATCGCCTCCAGCCGCTGCTTCATCCCGCGGCTTTCTTCTTCAGCCGCAGTCAGTTCGTCGCCTTCAAGATAAGCAATGCCTTCTTCAACCCGCAGTGCCGCAGCCTCGACACTCAACTCGTTCAGGCAGCTTGCTTCCAGGTGCTCCAGGTCGCTGACCAACTTTGCAGCGAGACTAGCCAGCTTGCTCCGGTTCTCGCGGAACTCATCGGTAGCCGCGCGTAGCGCCTTCAACTGCGCCTCAGTCGCCGCCAATTGCTCACGCAGTGCCGCAGCCTCGGCCTGCGCTGCCTTGGCTTCCTCAACTGCCTGCGCCCGCGCCGCCTGCAACTCAATCTGCCGTGCCTGCAAGCCGTCATTTTCATTCAGCCGCTGATCGCGCTCTGCTTCCGCGGCCACACGTTGCTGCTCGATCGTCAACGCGCGCTTTTCAAGGTCGGCATGTAAGCGATCGATGCGCTGATAGGCCGCATCCGCGCCGCGCCGCCGCTCTTCAAGGCCAGCCAGTTCAGCTGTAACCTTAGCAGCCTCCTGTTGCAAAGCCTCGCGACTCTGACGCAACTCCGAAAGCCCCTGCTGCAACTCTTCCAGGTGAACCTCAGCCGCCTTGTGCTCCGCCTCCAGCCGTTGCGCCTCTTCAAGCTTTTGCCCGATCAGCCCCTGCTTCTGCTCCCGCGCATCTTTGTTGCGGCTGGCCTGCAAGATCCACTCCTGCAGCCGCCGCTCAATGCGCTCAACCTCAGCCTCCATCTGCTTCAGCGCCGCACCCTGGTTGGCCGCATCGCGCTCCGCCTGGCGCCGCTGCTCGTTCAGTAGTTCAAGCCGCGCGGCGAGTTCTTCGATAGTCCGCGCCGCAGCTACCGCATTGATCTCCGCCTGCCCCAGTTCAGTCTCAACCTTTTCCAGTTTCTTCTGCGTCTCACGCAACTCACGCTTCACAGCCAGCGGACCCTCGGCAGCAGGCTTGCCGCCACTCACCGTCGAGCTATGAAAGTATTCCCCAGTAGGCGCCAAAAAATAACCATGCGGATACTCAGTAGCCAGCCGCCGCGCCGTCTCCGAATCAGGCGCAAGATAGCCATCGCGCAGCTTAGGCAGCATCGCTTCCAGCGACCGTCCAAACCCGTTGAGCACCTTGATCGTCGAACGCAGCGAAATCAATCCCTCGCCGGGAATCTCGTCAGTCTCAAACAACTTCCCCGGCACATCTTCAGGATGTACGAGGAACGTAGCCCGCCCATCCATCCCCGAGCGCAGCAGCCGGACACCCTCCTCCGCCGCCTTCCAATCCTTCACCACGATGTAGCTCAACTCTTCGCGCAGAAAATCGTCCGCAACCGCCTCATGCTCCCCGGCGACATCCACAAAATCTGCCAGCGTCCCAATCGGAGTCATCCCCGGCCCCAGTGAATCCGGCTTCAACAGCTTGCGCACCGTATCCGTCGAATAGCTGTGATTCTTGATCACCGCATCCAGCGAATTCCGCCGCCCAGTCAGCGTGGCCTGTTCTCCCCGTAACTGGTTGCTCTGCGTCCGCAGCGCTGCCTCTTCCTGTCGTCGAACAGCTAGCGCCTCCCGCAGCTCTGCAATCTCGCCCTCAAGCTGCTTGAGATTCTCTGCCGCGCCCTCAAAACGCAGATTCGCCTGCCCGCGCTCAGCTCCCAGATTTTCGGCCTCAGCCCTCGCCTGGCCCATCTCGTTTTCCAGCCGCTGCGCCTCGCGCTCCAGTGAAGCAAGCGCCTCCTCAGCCTGTGCCGTTTGGTTCCGCGCCGTCCCAGCCAGGGTCAGCAGATGCATCGCCTGCCGCCGTCCGGTCTCCATCTGCCGCTCGGCATCGAAGACTTGTTGCGCCGCACCGCGTGCTTCAGTCTGCCGCGCCTCTACCTGCTGCCGGAAGGCCCGTGCCTCCTCCGCCGCATTCTCCAGAAACGCCCGATTCTGCGCTCGCTCCTCAGCCACGCCGGCAATCTGAACGTGCGTCTGCTCCAGCTCCGCAGCCGTAGCCGCCAGCCGCGACTCCAGCTCCAGCACGCGCTCGCTGTTGCCGCGCTCCCTCGCCGCCGCCCGCTCCAGCTCTACAGCCGCTGCATTGGCCTGCGCATTGGCCGCCTGCCCTACGCGATCCAACTCGTAGCCCTGGGCCGTCAACTCATGCTGCCCGGCATCCAGCACTTCAATACCCGCCGCGGATTCGTCAATTTGAACGGTCAGCGCCGCGATCTCCGTGTCAATTCGCACCTGCTCCGCGTCCATCCGCGCCATGCGGCTGGCGATCGTCACCCGCAGCTTGCCCCGCAGCAGATCGCGGAGCTCCGCATACCGCTCCGCCTTGGCCGCCTGCCGCTTCAGCGAATTCATCTGCCGTGTCACTTCCTCAAAAATGTCGTCTACACGCGCCAGATTCTGCTTCGCCGATTCCAGCCGCAATTCCGCCAGCCGCTTCTTGGTCTTGAAGCGTGTAATGCCTGCGGCTTCTTCGATAATCGAACGCCGGTCATGCGGCTTCGAGCTCAGCAACTGCCCAATTCGCTCCTGCCCGATAATCGCGTAGCTCTCCGGCCCCAGACCCGTGCCCATGAAGATGTCCTGAATATCGCGCAGCCGACACAGCTTCCCATTCAGCAGGTACTCACTCTCGCCGGTCCTGAAGAGCCGCCGCGTAATAACGATCTCGCCCTTCTGCGGCGTCCGCGAAAACTTCCTCCGCCGAATCTTCAACACCACAGATTGCGGCCCAGCGACTCCCGCCTCTTGACCCACCGCCGCCCCAGCATCAGCCGCAGTCTCCTCGCCATCCTCGTCAAGCGCCTGCCCCGGCTGGTTTTCAGAAATAATCTCCTCAGCCTCAGCAGCCCGCCGCTTGCGTAGTTCCGCCTCGTCCCAATCCACAGGCAGCTCCGCTACGCCCAGATCGGAATCGATCTCGACCTCCGGCTCCACGGCAATCGGACCCTCATACGCTTCCGGGTCCACCATGGTGATCGTCACCTCGGCCATACCTTGCGCTTTGCGGTCCCGCGTCCCCGAAAAGATTACGTCCATCATGTGCCCGCCGCGCAGCGTCTTGGCGCTCTGCTCGCCCAGCACCCAGCTAACACCATCCAGAATGTTGGACTTGCCGCACCCATTCGGCCCCACGACAACCGCAATCCCCGTCCCTGGCAGCGCCAGTTCCGTGCGATCGCAAAAGCTCTTGAAGCCAAGAATGTGGATCTTCTTCAGTTTCAGCATCAAAACTCCCGTTTTCTTCTGGACGTTGACCAACGGCACCAACCCGCAAGCGGGGCAGAATCCAGGTGCTCAATATCAACGCTAAGGTGCGGAAATGGCAGGGTCAACAGCCCAGAGGACCGTTCTTGTGGATAAGAAGTCCCAAACCGCGCTTCTGCAAAATAACCGGGAGAGAACCCGAATTAAGCCCAGGTTTTCCTCAGAAAACGCGAACCAAACTCGTCAACAGCTCAACCCTTCAGCCGCAAATCGAACGGGTATTCGTAGCTGTGTTCAACGCTAAAAAGCCCAGCATCCGTATGCAGCGGGTTCAGCAAATAATTGGCAGTCTCAGGCACCAAGGCGGAAGGCACGCGCAGCAGCGCCGATTGTTGGCTTTTCAGCCAGGTCGTACCAATCCCCCGAGTGAATTCGAACCCAGTAATCCAACTCTGAGGCAGGTCGCTCAAGGCCGTATCTTCAACTGGAATGTCCGGCCCAGCTACCTTGAGCAGCGTAAACGTCGGAGGCAGATCGTCCGCCACAGTATTTGCGCAAATCTCCAGCAGTGCGCCCGCAGGCGACTCGGCAAGATAAACCACCGGAAGCCCTGCCGTATGCCACCGGGCTGAAAACAGCAGCCCGCCCTCGCCGTTCAGATCGTGAAACGGGCTGATGCGCCACAAAACCATCTAAATAAACATTCCGTGAGCAATTTGACCCAATAATTCCTCAACCATCCGCGCCCCGACCTCGGTCGTCAGCATCGACAACGGCGTCCGTCCACCCTTGGCGAAAAGCACATCCCTCAAAGCCGGATCAAGCCGGGGATTCGGCCGCCGCAGCCAATCCAAAGCCCGCTCTCGGCTCTCATACACCGCCTCCGTAGCCCGCAGCACCCGCAGCAGCCGAATGACCCGATCGGACTCCTCCAGCGTCAGCAACTCCTTCCGCGAACGCCTGTGCTGCAAAGTCCGCGCCGGCAGCACAATCGAATGCACCTCGGCCCGCTCAAACCCCAACCCCAGCAGCCGGTCAATGATTGAAGGCTCAAACCGCCGCTCGACCATAGCCAACACTTCTGCCTGATTCCCGCCGTTCTCTAAGCTGAACCAATCCGGTTGTATCTGCGCTGCGCACATACCATGCACCTCACCTACAGTATGCCATCAGATCATCGGCAAAATGTAGTTTGCCTCAAATTGTCTAAAACAACCATTCCCGTTTCGGTCCGGCCTATTGCCTCCACTCCATCGGGACAGCCTTCCGTACCACCTTCTCAATCGCCCGCAGCGCCTGCGGCCGCGGAAATCCCGGCCTGCTCGCCAATCGAATCAATCTTGTCGCTCCCTGCCGCAGCGGCCGCAACTCCACCCCGCGCCCCGTCAGTCCCTTACCTGCAAACCAAGGCACAGCCAGCGCCGGAATCAGCGTAGTTCCATACCCAGCCGCCACCAGGTTCACCAGCGTCTCCAACGTCGCCGCCTGCATCGCAGATTGCAGCCCAGCCTTGGCTCCGCATGCCGCCAGCGAATGGTTCGCCAGGCAATGCCCATCCGCCATCACCAGCAAATCCTTCGCCAGATCCGGCTCATCCACGGTTTTTTCTCTCGCTAAAGCATGTCCCGGCGAAAGCACCGCCATCAGCGGTTCTGCAAACAGTGCCACCTCCGCAATCTCATGCGTGCCCAGCGAAGAAGCCACCAGCGCCGCATCCAGCCGGTGACTGCGCAAGCCCTCCATCAGCAGCCGCGTCTGATCCTCCCAAAGCTCGATCGTCAGTCCTGGATATGCCTTGCGCAACGGCCCAAGAATCAGCGGCAGCAGATACGGCGCAAGCGTAGGAATCACCCCCAGCCGCAGCGCCCCCACCAGCGGATCGCGCGCCGCACGCGCCACTGCCTCAATCTGCCCCGTCTCCGCCAGCGCCCTCTGCGCGTGCTCCAGAATTTGCCGCCCCACCGGCGTCACGTCGACTCTCTTATTGGTCCGCTCCAGCAGTGTCACGCCCAGTTCTTCTTCCAGCTTGCGAATCTGGCTGCTCAACGTCGGCTGGCTCACATTGCACGACTCGGCCGCCCGCCCAAAATGCCGAAACTCCACCACCGCCGCAAAATATCGCAACTCCTGCAGATTCAAATCACACTCCCACACTCACATTTCACACTCGTCTCATCATAGCCTCACTCAATCGTCACAGTAGAAACAATCGATTTTTCAAATGAACGTCCGAGGAGCTAAGGTAATCCTGCGAGGCTTTGTGCGAATTTTTCGCGCCACGCACAAAATTCACAGAAGACCTTTTCCGAACCAGCAATCATTACCCTGATGCAGCCGACAGGCCGCACTCACAGCAAACACCAAAGGAGAAACACCTTGTCAGACGAAGCAAAATGCCCAGTAGCGCACGGCACCCAAAGGCCCCTTGCAGGCGGAGTCCGAATGAACTCGGATTGGTGGCCCAAGCAGCTCAATCTGAAGATTCTGCACATGCACTCTCCCCTGGCTAACCCCATGGACAAGGATTTCAACTATGCCGAGGAGTTCAAGAGCCTCGATCTCGATGCCGTCATCAAGGATCTCCATGAATTGATGACCACCTCGCAGCCTTGGTGGCCTGCCGACTACGGTCACTACGGCCCGTTCTTCATCCGCATGGCTTGGCATAGCGCAGGTACGTATCGTATCGCCGACGGTCGCGGCGGCGCGGGCGCAGGTATGCAGCGCTTTGCTCCGCTCAACAGTTGGCCCGACAACGTCAGCCTCGACAAGGCCCGCCGCCTGATCTGGCCTATCAAGCAGAAGTACGGCCGCAAGCTCTCCTGGGCTGATCTGATCATCCTCACCGGCAACGTTGCGCTCGATTCCATGGGACTCAAGACCTTCGGTTTCGCCGGTGGACGCGAAGACGTCTGGGAGCCGGAAGAAATTTACTGGGGCAATGAGAACACCTGGCTGGGCGACAACCGCTACAGCGGCGACCGTCAGCTAGAGAATCCACTGGCCGCTGTGCAAATGGGCCTGATCTATGTGAATCCAGAAGGACCCAACAACAATCCCGACCCAGTCGCTGCAGTTCGTGACATCCGCGAGACCTTCGCACGCATGGCAATGAATGACGAGGAGACCTTTGCCCTCATCGCAGGCGGACACACCTTCGGGAAAGCGCATGGCGCCGCCGATCCAGGCAAGTACGTGGGTCCCGAACCAGAGGGCGCCGGCATCGAAGAGCAAGGCCTTGGCTGGAAGAGCAGTTTTGGCGGCGGCAGTGGCGTCCACGCCATCAGCAGCGGGTTGGAAGGCGCATGGACCACCAACCCCATCAAGTGGGACCTGAACTACCTCGAAAACCTCTTCGCCTATGAATGGGAGCTCACCAAGAGTCCAGCCGGCGCTCAACAGTGGACACCCAAGAACGGAGCCGGAGCAGATACCGTGCCCGACGCGCACGACCCGTCGAAGAAGCACGCCCCCATCATGTTCACGACCGACCTCGCCCTGCTCATGGACCCCAGCTACAAGGAGATTGCGAAACGCTTCCTCGCTAATCCCGATCAGTTCGCCGACACCTTCGCTCGTGCCTGGTTCAAGCTGACTCATCGTGATATGGGTCCTCTCTCGCGCTATCTTGGCCCGCTCGTTCCCAAGGAGACGCTGCTCTGGCAGGATCCTATTCCCGCAGTCGATTACGAATTGGTCGGAGAGACGGAGATTGCTGCCCTCAAGAGCAAGATCCTAGCCTCCGGACTATCCACTTCTCAGTTGGTCACGACGGCCTGGGCCTCGGCTTCAACCTTCCGCGGCGGCGACAAACGCGGCGGCGCCAACGGCGCACGCATTCGCCTCGAGCCGCAAAAGGATTGGGAAGTCAACCAGCCCGCCGAGCTGGCCAAGGTCCTCGACACGCTCGAAGCGATCCAGGCTGAGTTCAATGGGGCGCAATCCGGCGGCAAGAAGATTTCGCTCGCCGACCTGATCGTCCTCGGTGGCTCCGCAGCCGTAGAGCAAGCTGCGAAGAAGGCAGGATACGACGTGAAGGTTCCCTTCGCGCTCGGCCGCACCGATGCTTCGCAGGAGCAGACCGATGTGCACTCATTCGCCCCACTGGAGCCAATTGCAGACGGCTTCCGTAACTATCTTCGCGCTGGCCATGAAGAGTTTGCTGCAGATCTGCTCGTCGACAAGGCAAACCTGCTCACCCTGACTGCTCCAGAAATGACGGTTCTGATTGGTGGCCTGCGCGCACTCAATATCACCACCCCGCAGTCCACCTATGGCGTCTTCACCAAACAGCCTGGAACACTGACCAACGATTACTTCGTCAACCTGCTCGACATGAACACCAACTGGCAGCGATCCGCCGGAACAGCAGGCGTATTGGATGGCAACGACCGGGCCACCGGCGAGCCCAAGTGGTCTGGCACCATCGTCGATCTGGTCTTCGGTTCCAACTCCCAACTCCGCGCTCTCGCAGAGGTCTATGCCTGCAGCGACTCGCAAGAGGCGTTCGTGCATGACTTCATAGCAGCCTGGACAAAGGTGATGAATCTGGATCGCTACGACCTCGCGTAATCTTGAAGCGAACGTCCTAACAGTTGTTAGAACGCAGCCTCTACATGGCATCGGGTTACCCCGGACCAGGTAGAGGCTGTGTAATTTCTAGAGCTTCTTTTTGGGCTTTAGGAATCATGACTCGCCGGCGCAATTGCTGCATAGACAGTGATCATTTGTCTCAACGGTGCTTTGGATACGGCCCTGCAAAGGTCTATGGCCAAATGACGAATGCGAGACGGAATTCTATGGGGCTGTTCCACAAGACGTTGACGCGAACCTGCACAGCGTTTTCGAAGGGAGCGACATTCAAGATTTCGATCGAAGGGTCGCCGATGAAGGGTGCTCCTGTTCCGTCGAGTTGGGTGGCTGCTACCAGGATGTTCGAGTGCAGCGGTGTGACGCCGAACGATGCTGGAAGGTCGATATTCACGATTTGGACGCCGTTGAAGGTTTGAACCGCGCTGAAGAAAAATGGGGGCATGTGTGTTTACCTCTTAAGTTAGGTGGCTGTGACAACTGTTGATAAGGCATCGTCCGTGCTTTTTGGCAAGTTCGAGCCGAACGACAGGAAATTACAAGCACATTCTGTCGATTCAAATTTCCGTTTGTTTATGCGGGCCGCAGGTAAGCGTGTCTTCCACCTAGTCCGTGGTCAGGTAGCCATGAACGATGACACTGGTACCCAGCTGGCCAGCAAACACGGACATCTCTTCCCCTGCTGCAACCACAATGCCAGAGGGAAACTGATACTCGGTCGTCCCAGTGCCCGGCACTGTCCATTCTCCGTACCATCCTCCTTTGTAATTTCCGAGATTGATCCAGACAGGAGTGTTGGAACTGGGCGTAATATCGACACCTGTGATCACGAAGCTCTGACCAGCGGGCACCACAAAAGCTGATTCCGATACGGTCCCAGCCGTACTCAGTTGCTCGAAGGGTTCACCATAGGCAGTGCTCGGGACATAGCCGATGAGCGTTACGAGGTGCGAAGCGAAGTGGGGGACGTCCTCGACGATCGCAGGCGCCGATGCTGTGTTGGTGACGCGGACGAGGGTGTCGCCTATTGCGCCTAAGGCATGAACAGTCCGAGGCGATGTAAGGGAAAGCAGGAGAGCTGCGGCGGCGACTCCCCCAATCGAGATGACACTCTTGCGTAACAGGTTCATGGTTGATCTCCTTGTTTTGGTTATTTAAGGACCAGGTGCGACTTAGATGAATCACGAGGAGGAGATTGCCGGAACCTGGGTTGGCTGGCAATAACGTGCGTCTTAAGGTCGTCTTATTTTTTTATGACGAAATTAAGTTATAGAAAACACTGTTGTTGTCGCTGACAGATAGATTGGTTGTACTCTTCCGTCAGGGGTGGGGACATGCCTGCGGACCTGGTGAGATTCGGAGATGACCTGGAGTTAGACCGGGTCGGCTTTGAATTGCGCCGTTCCGGCACGGCTCTGAAGCTGGAGCGAATCCCCATGGAGATTCTGTTCTTGCTGGTTGAGCGCAAGGGGCAACTGATCGGTCGAGCCGACATCGTCGCCAGGGTCTGGGGCAAGGATGTCTTTCTGGATACCGACAACAGCATCAATTCCGCAATCCGGAAAATCCGTATGGTCCTGAGAGACGATGCGGACAAGCCGCGGTTCATCCAGACCATTTCTGGGCGAGGATACCGGTTCATCGCCAAGGTAAGTGAAATCGAGGACGCACCAGCGAGCGAACCCCCAGCTACTCTCGAATCGCCCCTTGATGTTCCAGGTGCGGATGTTCCAGGCGCCAAACTGAACGATAAAGGTGAACGGCCGATAAATTTGCAGCAGTTGGAGCCATCCGCGGAACCGGCGCAAGCTGCATTCGCGGCAAACTCGACAGTGACGCCCGGTCGAGGAAATCGGGGTAGAGCGATTCTCTTTCTATCCGTCGCCACACTGGCGTTGTCTCTGGTCTGCTACTTCCTGTTCCATCGATCATCCAGGCTGACAGACAAAGACACAATTGTGCTCGCCGACTTCACCAATACGACCGGGGACACGGTCTTCGACGACACGCTGCGTCAAGGACTGTCTGTGCAGCTCGAGCAATCGCCGTTTTTAAGCCTCGTCTCCGACGAGCGAATCCGCCAGATTCTGCGGCTGATGGCCCAGCCATCCGATGCGCGGCTCACCCCTGAAATAGCACGCGATCTATGCCAGCGAGCTGAAAGCACCGCAGTTCTGGAAGGCTCAATTGCGAAGATTGGAATTCATTACCTCTTGATTCTGAAAGCCGTGAACTGCGCTAGCGGTGAAACGCTCGCGAGCACCGAGGCTCAAGCCGGCGACAAGAATCATGTACTCGATGCTTTGGGAGAAATTGCAGCCGGAATGCGCAACAAGCTTGGCGAATCCCTGGGCACGGTGCAGCAATTCGACATGCCTCTTGAACAGGCCACCACACCCTCCCTTGATGCGTTGAAGGCCTTCAGCATGGGGATGAAAGCACTCACCACGGTTGGGGTTTCGGTCGCGACTTCGTTCTTCAAGCAGGCCATCCAACTTGACCCGAATTTTGCACTCGCCTATGCATGGTTAGGCCTTTGCTCCAACGTCGTCGGAGAACCGACCCTCGGCGCGGAATATACGCGAAAAGCCTACGAGCTGCGCGACCGGGTGAGTCTGTCGGAGAAGTATTTAATCATGGCCCGCTTCAACAAGCAGGTCACTGGGAACATGCAGAAGGCAGAGCAGGCTTGCCAGGTTTGGATCCAGGCTTATCCCCGGGCGGCGATGCCGCACACATTCCTCGCTGGATCAATCTATCCGAACACCGGACAGTATGAGAAGTCCGTTGAAGAAGGCAGAGAAGCAATCCGTTTGAATCCAGCATTTTCTGCGTCCTACTCCATCTCCATGCTTGGCTCTATCGATCTCGATCGCATCGACCAGGCAAATGTTATCTACCAGCAAGCTTTGGAGAGGAAATTGACGAACTCGTATTTTCTCCTGCCATTGTATGAAATTGCTTTTTTGAAGAACGATGCGGCGGGAATGACACAACAGGTGAAAGCGGCGGCCGGTAATCCGGTGGTAGAGGGAACTTTGTTGGCGACTGACGCCGAATCGGCCGCCTTTTTCGGGCGGCTTAAGAACTCTCGCGAGCTGTCCCGCCGCGCAGAGGATTCAGCTGAACGTGCCGAAGAAAACGAAACTACCGCAACGTTCATTGCCGTGTCTGCATTGCGGGAAGGCTTGTTCGGCAACAAGGAGGAAGCGCGACGGAGTGCGATCTTGGCTGTAGACCGCTCCACTGGCCGGGATGTGCAGTATGGTGCAGCCCTGGCCTTGGCGTATGGAGGAGACGATCGCCGGGCACAAGCGTTGACCGACGACCTGGCCAGAAGATTTCCTGAGGACACGGTTGTTCAGTTCAATTTCGTGCCTACTTTGCGTGCAAAACTCGCTGCCGATCGCGGCAACCTGGCTGAGGCGATCGAGGGACTGAGGGTAGCTACTCCCTACGAACTCGGACAGTCAACCTTCAGCACCTATGGCTGGACCGCGCTCTATCCCATTTTCGTGCGTGGCGAAGTCTATTTAGCCGCGCATCGGGGTGCTGAGGCTGCCGGCGAGTTCCAGACAATCCTCGCTCATCGCGGAATTGCGTTGAACTCGCCCATCGCCGCGCTCGCTCACTTACAGCTGGCCAGGGCGTACGCCTTGAATGGAGACAAGATCAAGGCAAAGGCTGCCTTTCAGGATTTCCTTTCCCTCTGGCAGAACGCCGACCCGGAGATTCCCATCCTGAAGCAGGCAAAAGCGGACTACTTGAAGCTCAACTAGGACCATCACCGCAGATGAATTGAGGCGCAAAGGGGAGTCATCTCAGATCGAGCACGACGTATTCATGGCGAAGTCAATTGATAGAAAACTTTGCCGTTGTCGCTAGCGGATGGATTCGTTGTACTTTTCCCGCAGGGGCGGCGATATGCCTGCCCGACTCGAGCAATATCCGGATGCGATCAGCATGCTCACCAGAGGCCGTCTCCTTGCAGGCGACCATCGCGTCAAGATTGCGGCATCGGATGAAGTCTCCCTCAGGGAGGCGTTTGTGGCAAGGGGAGCGAGAGGGTTTTGGCAGGAAATGCAGAGCCAGGGCGCGAAAGACGCCCTGAAGTCGGGGAGTTTGGCATGCCGCAATTGTTTGCCCGCCTGGGAGATAAGGAAAACGCATTGGAGGAACTGAATCGCGGTTTCGACGAAAGAGCCTCTTTAACCACCCGTGTGAATGTCGATCCAGCCTTCGACTCCCTTAGTTCCGACCCGCGATTCCAGAATCTGGTTCAGCGCATGGGGTTAGCTCCGAGCGCCAAGGGCGAGTAGAGAACCAAAGCGTATCCATCCGCAACTCAATTCCCAACCACCACAAGCCTGCGCATCTTGCGCGTCCTCTCTGCAAGCGAGGTTCCCCCAACAGCCTCGCGGACAATCACCCGCAATCGCTCCACTCCCTCGCTCATCTCTCCCTGCCGCGTATGCAGCGTAACCGGGAAAGTATCGAGCAAAGGCAGATCGAACATCCTCCGCTTGCAAACAAGCCGCGGCGGCAGCCCAAGCGCACTCCGCGCCGTAATGCCCAGCCCGCCCATCGCCGAAGCCCACAGCCCCGCCAGGCTGGGACTCACCGCCGCAATCCGCCATGCAATCTGAGCTTCATCCAGCTTCTGAATCACTTCCTTCCGAAACACACACTGCGGCCCCAGCAGCACCAGCGGCAGCGGATGCCCCGCGCGCGGCGCAAATCCCTCCCCGGCAATCCAAACCAGCTCGATCGCCCCAACCGTCTCCGCAGTCGCCCGATCCGCCTGCCCCACCGCCAGCGCAAGGTCCAACTGCCCCTGCTCCACCGCGTCTACCATGGCTGCATTGCCTTCGATGCGTACCTCCACCTGCACCAGCGGATAGAGCCTCGTAAACTGCGAAAGCACCTCCGGCAAGATCGTCTCCGCAAAATCCTGAGAGCACCCCAGCCGCACACTTCCCGCCAGCGCCGCCCCGCGCACGGCATGTAACAGCTCGTCGTTCAAAGCGAGCATCCGCCGCCCATACCGCAGCACAATCTCTCCTGCTTCCGTTAGAGCCACACTGCGGCCATCCTTGCGAAACAACTGTGCCCCTGCCACCTCCTGCAGCCGCTTCATCTGCAAACTGATCGCCGACGGAGTCCGACCCAGCCGCGCCGCTGCCTGCGCATAGCCGCCCAGATCGTGAGCCACAATCAGCGTCCGTAAAGTATCGAGATCGAGATTCGGTAGATTCATTGATGAGTAAAAATCACTGATCGATTAAAAATTATGAACTTGTAGTCAGTTCTACTTATTTATAGAGTGATTCTGCAAGCAATTCAACAGGAGTTTCGCCAATGCCAATCCCCACCAGAGTCCGCATCCTGACCGCGGTATTCAGTCTTTGCGCCAGCCTCGCGCCTGTCATGCAAGCCGCAACTGGCTACGACAATGACATACACGTGCAGCTAGCGGACCCCGCAGCCTCCGCATCATTCTCCCTCGTAGGCGCGTGGAAGCTGGTGCGCTGCGATAACGTCTACCCCGACGGCCATCGCGTCGAACTCTACGGCCCCAACCCCGACGGCCTCTGGCTTATCGACGCTCAGGGTAACTATACGATGCTGATTGTCCGCTCCCAGCGCAACCGCTTCGCCGCCAATGACAAGTCCAAAGGCACCCCCGAGGAATATCGCTCTGCATCTCTGGACTTCAATGCCCACTACGGCCACGTCAGTGTTGAAGGCATGAAGATGCACGTCCACATCGACCACGCGTCCTTCCCCAACTGGGACGGCCGTGACTCCACATCCTCATTCACCATCAAGAACGATGAAAAGGGCGACGAACTCACCTACACCGTAGGCGCACCCTCCAGCGGCGCCGGCGAAGGAGCCAAAGGCGAAGTAGTCTGGCGCCGCCAGCCCGCGATGGCAAAGTCAACTCAACCCTGAACATTGAACGCCGGGTGGCCCAGGTCTCGCCCTGAGACCTGGGCCCGATGCGCGCGAAGCGCGAACCTCAACCTAGACAGCAATCCGTACGGCAGCCTCGATCGCTACCGGTCAGTCATCTTTTCGAGGTGCTCCGGATACCGGTTGCCTTCAACCGTGATCTTTGAGGCAGCCGTGTCTATCTCGCGCAAATCGTCTGCGTCGAGTTCAATTGCGACGGCGCCGATATTTTCGTCCAGGCGATGCAGCTTCGTTGTACCGGGAATCGGAACAATCCAGGGCTTCTGTGCGAGCAGCCAGGCGAGCGCGATCTGCGCAGGCGTGGCGTTCTTCTGCTTTGCGATAGTCGCGAGCAGATCGACAAAAGCCTGATTCGCCTTCATCGCCTCGGGTGCAAAGCGCGGGAGAGTGCTACGGAAATCGCCGCTGCCAAGCTTGGTGTTTTCATCCATCTTGCCGGTGAGAAAACCCTTGCCCAGAGGGCTATATGCAACCAAGCCGATCCCTAGTTCCTCCAGCGTTGGCAGCACTTGCTCTTCAGGCCTTCTCCACCAAAGTGAATATTCGTTTTGTAAAGCAGTGACCGGCTGAACAGCGTGCGCACGCCGGATCGTCTGCACACCGGCTTCCGACATGCCGAAGTGTTTCACCTTGCCTTCCTGGATCAGTTCCTTCACCGCTCCCGCGACATCTTCAATCGGAACATCGGGATCGACGCGATGTTGATAGAACAGGTCGATGGCGTCAATCTGAAGACGCTTGAGCGAGTCCTCTGCCACCTGCTTGATGCGCTCGGGACGGCTATTCAAACCCTGCCACCCAGGGCTTCCGTCGGGATTGAGGTTGAAGCCGAACTTAGTGGCGATTACCACCTGCTCGCGAATTGGAGAGAGTGCTTTACCGACCAGCACCTCATTCGTGAACGGACCATAGACCTCCGCCGTGTCGAAGAAAGTAATTCCCCGATCCACCGCCGTGCGTAGAAGAGAGATCATCTCCTGCTCATCGTGAACCACACCATAGGAGAAGCTCATGCCCATGCATCCGAGGCCAAGAGCTGAGACTTCCAGATTGCTGTTTCCCAATTTGCGCTTCTGCATTTGTTTCTCCTGCAAACGGTTCAAGAGTGTTTTGGACCGGGCTGCCTCGTATCGAACAAAAATATCGAACCAATTATCGAACTAAGGCAGCGCCGGCCGAATGTGACTCGCGCTACTCGGATTTGAGCGAAGCCATATCGATGGAGAAGCGGTACTTCACATCGGACTTGAGCAGCCGCTCGTAGGCCTCGTTCACTTTTTGGATGGGAATGACCTCGACGTCGGAGGTGATGTTGTGCTGCCCACAGAAGTCCAGCATCTCCTGGGTCTCGGCGAGGCTACCAATGGGCGATCCAGAAAGGCTGCGGCGTCCCATGATGAGACCGAAGGCAGAGACAGCCAGGGGATTTTCCGGCGCGCCGACAAGGGTGAGATTGCCGTCGCGGCGGAGGAGGTGGATGTAGGCGTTGATGTCGTGATCGGCGGCGACGGCGTCGAGGATGAAGTCGAAGCTGCCAGCGTGTTTCGCCATCTCATCGGCGTTCTTGGAGAGGACAACTTCGTCCGCGCCGAGACGCAGCGCATCCTCCTTCTTGCCTGGAGACGTGGTGAAGACGACTGTGTGGGCTCCCAGAGCGTGCGCGAACTTGACGCCCATGTGTCCAAGTCCGCCGAGGCCAACGATGCCCACCTTCTTGCCTTTGGTCACGCCCCAGTGGCGCATCGGCGAATAGGTAGTGATGCCGGCGCAGAGCAGGGGCGCGGCTCCAGCGAGGTCGAGATTCAATGGAACGCTAAGCACGAAGCGTTCTGTCACAACGATGCTGTCGGAGTAGCCGCCGTATGTGACGCCTCCGGTGTGCTTGTCGGGGAAGTTATAGGTGAGGGTGAAATTCGGGCAGAACTGCTCGAATCCTGCCTGGCACTCGGGACAGGTGCCGTCTGAATCCACCAGACAGCCGACCGCAGCGAGATCGCCGGGCTTGAACTTCGTGACGGCTGAGCCGACCTTGGTCACGCGGCCGACGATTTCATGACCTGGAACGCAGGGGTAAACGGTCGGCATAACGCCGCTCCACTCGTTGCGTGCCTGGTGGAGATCGGAGTGGCAGATGCCGCAGAAGAGAATTTCGATTTGCACGTCGTGCTCAGAGGGGTCGCGGCGGGCGATTGTGCTGGAACTGAAGGGCGAAGTAGAGCTGGAAACTGAATAGGCTTTTGCGTTGTACATGAATTTACCTCGAATATTTTGCCGCCAAATTCATCCACGCAGGATGCGTGGCTTTCGCGTAGCGGGTGAACGTCCCGATCCAAAGATTACGGAAACAGGCCCCCAGAGCGGTATCCCGATCCTGCCAATCTATTGCCTATTTCTGTCGCAGCACAGATTTTTGTGCATTTTACTCTGGGTTCAGCGATACGCTGATTTGGAAGGAAAGATAGGGTCCGGTTGATGAAAACGGCTATGAGCAAGGCGATGAACGAGGTCATGAACGGTACGAACGCGAGAGCAGAGCAGAGGGCGGTAGCGATGCGGGCCTCGCTGGCTCACAAGGTGAGTGCGCATACCCATGCGGAGGGGAATACGCTCACCGAGATACCAGGTCTGCGGCTCTATCGCCGAAGCGAACCTTCTGCCTGTGTTTCGGCTGCGTACGAGCCGAGTCTGGTTGTCTTCTTACAGGGGCAAAAGCAAATCAACCTCGGTAAGACAACTTACCTGTGCGATGGGTCGACCTTCGTTCTCACGTCAGTCGATTTGCCCGTTGTCAGCCAGGTGATCGCGGCAACCAAAAAGGAACCGCTACTCGGTTTACTACTCAAGCTCGAAATGCCGCTGGTCCGGGAGATTCTCAGCCAGCAGGAGTTTCACTTGGGCGGGGAATCTGCCGATGCCCACGGCATGGCCATCGGTACTACTTCGGTAGAGCTTCTGGATGCATGTTCCCGGCTCGTCGACCTTCTCGATGCGCCCCAGGACATTCCATTTCTGAGCTGCCTGATCCAGCGGGAGATTATCTACCGATTGTTGCGCAGTCTGCAGGGAAAACATCTCCGCGCCATCGCAACCCTGGGAGAGCAGAGTCATCGGACGGCCAAGGCAGTTGAGTGGCTGCGAGGGAACTACGCCAAACCGTTACGCATCGAGGAACTCGCGACCATGGCGCGTATGGGCGTGTCGACACTGCACCATCAATTTCGCTCTCTGACTGCGATGAGTCCCCTTCAGTACCAGAAGCAGCTTCGGCTGCATGTAGCCCGGGAACGCATGCTCAACGAGGGCCTGGATGCCGCAAGCGCCGCCTTCGAGGTCGGCTATGAAAGTGCGAGTCAGTTCAATCGGGAGTACAGCAGGTTCTTCGGTCAGCCTCCCATGCGCGATGTCAAAGCGCGTAGGCTCACCGTTAACGCGACAGCCCGTGACTGAAAGTAACCGGGAAAACATCGAGCACCGGCAGATTGAATTCCTTCCAAGCGCAGTCTGCCACTCTTACTTCATCTTCTTATTTCATTTCAAGCGTGACCTTGCCGCGCTGGAGCGCAGTTGTTTTGCCCTTCCAGACAAACTCGCCGGTCAGACCGGGTGGCAATTCAATTTCCGCATGGCCGGCGTCATACTTTACATGAATGAGTCCCTTGTCATGCGGATAACTCGCCTCAAGATGAGTTAGATCTCCAAGATGCGGCTCAATCTTTACCGTCTTGAACCCCGGACTGGCAGGCTCAATCCCCGCAATGAGCGTCAATAGATCGTAAGTCGGATGCGCACTCCACGCATGGGAATCCGACCGCGTATCTCCCGGCTGCTCCGGCCATGTAGTAAAGCCCATCTTCAAAAAGTCATGCCAGATACCCAGCGTCTTTAAGTAATCGTCCGCCATCCCCGCATGATCCAGCGCCCGCGCCAGATAGTAGCGGAAATAGAAACTCGCATGGATCAGCTGCGGCCCAGTAGTGGCGCTTGTCTCTCCCATATCCTTCGCAAATACCTTGTGCAGCAGTTCGCGCTGCGTATCCTTGGGCGCCACGTCAAACAACACAGCAAGCATATTCGAGTGCTGGCTGAACACATCCTTCTTCGGCGAATCGGCATACAGCCCTACGCTCTTATCCCAACATTCAGCCTGTAAACCCTTCTTCGCAGCAGCCAATCTGGTCTTATCCATGTCGACATACACAGATTTCCCCAACGCGCCCTCCATGTCGATCGCATCCTGAAGCGCCCCGACATACTGGAAGGTAGTCAAACAGCTCTCGCCATTGGCATCATACGAAGGAAATTCCTGGCGAGTCTCAATCCAATCGATAAAGCTCCACCACGGTACCTTGCTCAGCAATCCATCCGGATGCTGATAACTCGCAAACCAATCCAGCACCGTTCGTTCGCCCGGCAGAAAGCTCTTCACAAACGCAGTATCCGGACGATACATGTAGTTATCGTGAATCATCCCGATCCACAACAACGAGAAGGTAGGAATATACTGCGGCAGCGCCGAAGGATACCGGCTCGCCGTAATCCCCAGCGGAATCCGAGAATCATCCAGCGCCTGAATCGCCTGCCGCGGCAATCGATCGTCGCCGGTCATCGAATAAGTAATCAGCGCCTGAAGCCGCGTATCTCCCGAGTACTGCAACTGTTCATAATAGGGAGTATCCATGTAAGTCTCATGCGCATCCAACTGCGCCGTATGCCAGCCTATCTTCCATATCTTCTCCAGATCGGGATCGCTTGAAGTAAAAGTAGCCTTGGTCGTGAAAGGAAAAGCCGTGTAATGAGCCTCCAGCTTATCCAGCACCAGCGGCTCATCCCCCGTCTCCACCGCAATATCCAGGTAACGCCAGGTCCGCCACCAAAGCGTCTCGAATATGCGATGCTGCCCGCCATCCGGATAGATATCATCGATAATTCCAAGCGCCTTGCGGTCGCCAACTTCGTTGCGATTGCCCTTGTGAAGCTTGGCGTCGTAAAGCGCCTCGGCGTAAGTAAAAGTCACATGCGATCCGTTGCCGCCCGAAAAAGTCAGCTTCGGATAGGCCGTCGTAAGCTCCGACCGGTCCAGCAGGATATGTTCCTTCGTGTGCGCAGGCACAGTTACAGCCTGCCCCGGAAAGCTATCCGCGCCGCTCAGCCCTGTGCGCACGACATGCCCAGCATCTTCGCTCTGATACGCCATATGCGGCAGCGCATCCGGCACGAGAGCCCAGGGCAGGTCCGCCTGCGTTCCAAACGAAGCCGCAACTCCAGCGTTAGGAAAGATATTCTCGCGTATCGCGGAAGCCGCATGGACCCAACCCGGTCCTGCTCCCGTCATCCAATCCCAGTCGTAATCCGCAGCCTTCAGCGTTTCACCCGGCCCAGCAGCCATGTACACCCACAATCCATTCACCTTGCGCGGCAACGGAACCTGCCCCGGCTCAACCTCAACCATCCAACTATCATTCGTATTCACCGCCGCTTCAGCCTTCGTATCGCCTTCCACCAGTAACGCAGTGCGATCGCTGAACTGCGCCACCGGAGCGTAGACCCCGAAGTTCCACACCGTAGCCGCCAGCGTATTCGTCCCCGCCTTCAGCATCGGCCCCAGATCGAACGTTTCGTATCTCCAGTGCGCCAGGTCGCCACGAGCAGGCCCATCTCCAACACGCTCGCCATTCAGGTACAGCACAAACCGGTTGTCCGCGCTCACATGCACCAGATAATGCGCAGGCACTGTCGGTAGATCGACTGCCTTCTTGAAGTGCAGCGTAATCGCCTCACGCAGCGGAGCCCTGGGATGGCTGATCCACTGCGCAGACCACTTCTCCCGCGGTTCCATCTTCGTGTCTGGATCTTTCGTGCCAGATTCCGTCGTACCAGGATCAATCTGAGCAACTCCACGCCTCGCGCCGCCAACAGCCGTCAGCACCATCAAAACAAAAACGCACTTCCTCATCGAAGGAAGCACAGCAGCCTTCACCCAGTTCGTATGCAAGGGCATATCTCCGAAAACAGATTTCAGGCCTGACCGCTGCCAGCTTGAGAGTCCGCATCAGTGTACGTGAATAGATATGTCTATTGGATTCGAATACCGCTAACGAGCCTCGCTCAAATCCGCCCCGCCGCGCGCAGCGCGCGAATCTCCTCATCCGTAAAGATGCGTGACCGGATCAGAAACCGCACGCCCTCCGGACCCTCCAATGAAAACATCCCGCCTCGTCCCGGCACCACATCCAGAATCAGCTGCGTATGCTTCCAATACTCAAACTGGCTCTTGCTCATGTAGAACGGCACGCCGGCCACATCCCCCAGCAGCACATCCGAGTCGCCCGTCATAAACTCGCCCCGCGGATAGCACATCGGCGAACTTCCATCGCAGCATCCGCCCGACTGGTGAAACATCAACTCGCCATGCTTGCCATGCAGCTTCGCCATCAACTCCACCGCCGCTTCAGTCGCCAGCACCTGCTGCGGCGTCGCACCCGTTCCACTCGCACTCGAACGATCCTGTCCCTCAAGTTGCATCGCTTCACCTCGCTCAGCCAGCACACAGTCAGCCAAGGCCAAAAGAGTAGCACGCCCGCACAACTCCTCGCTTTCAGCGAGCCGGCGACATAAGCAAGCTAACTTCCGGCTCTTTAGGTAGAAGATTGGTACGCAGGATCAGGCGCGAGAGGCCATCGTTTGTCTATGATTCGTTCAAGATGAGAACCGGGCGCATGAATAAAGCGGATGGTCAGGAGACGGCAAACCGCCTCTCTGCGATTGTCGAGAACTCCCTCGACACTCCGGCGAAGACGCAAGATCTGGCGCGCCGGGCGTATCAAAGCCGCACGCAGTTCCACCGATTGTTCCGAACCGTGGTCGAAGAAACTCCGGCAGCCATGCGGCGGCGGCTCTTGTTGGAGAGAGCTGCCTATCAACTGGCGGCTACCGGAACGTCAGTTACGGAGATTGCCCTGGACGCCAACTACGGTTCGTTGGAGGCGTTCACGCGCGCTTTCCGAAAAGCTTTTCGGACCTCACCCAGCATCTACCGGCGCATGCGTGATCCGCACTTTCATTTGCCGGCGCCCAACAAAATTCATTTTTTTGCGCTTGGTTCGTCGACAAGTGGCTCATCAACAAAAGGAGGGAAGGACATGGATTTATTCGATCGTTTTGCAGGCAACGACTCCTGGCACACGCGGCGTTTGCTGGAATACGCCGGTGCTTTGACAGAGGAACAATTGGATCGGCCGCTGCCCACCGTCGTAGAGCTGCTGCCTTGGCGAGAGTCGAACAAGACTCTGAGGCAGCTCTTAGAAAACATCATCTTCACCAAAGAAGTCTGGACCGCCGCGCTGTCCGGGGCGGATATGGACGTGAATGGCCCTCCCCAATCGCAGCGCACCCCGCAAGCGATGTTGCATAGGCTCGAAAAGACGGATGCCGAACTGCATCGTATCCTCGCTGACATCCGAAACCGCTGCAGCTGGGACGATACGTTCGTCGACGCTCTGTGCGAACCGGCGGAGACTTTCACCTACGGCGGCGTCTTCGCCCATATCATGACATTCAACGCGCATCGCCGATTGATGGCCTTGGACGCTCTACGTCAACTCGGCGTTCAAACCGAAGGTTTCGGTGATCCCATGGAGTATGAGGAGAGCGTGGCGCCTTGGAACCAGCAAGTAGCTCTCAAAGTGCCATGAGAGAACCCGCCCGCCGATTCCAAAGCTTCAGCGAATTTGCGGTCTCCGGTCTTGATGCGGAGCGACGATGAGAGAGCAATTGCTGCGATTTAACGGAACTGTCGAACGCGATCCCGCCATCGATGCCTGGATGAAAGAGCATAGTGGCGCATTGGGAGCCATCGCGCATGAGTGGTTTGCGGTGATGCGAAAATGCGGGGACGAAGTTCGCGAACTGTTACATGACGGCTGTCCCGTTGCATGTCTGGGCGATGCGCCCTTCGGCTACGTCAATGTATTTACGTCGCACGTAAACGTGGGGTTCTTTCAAGGCGCAGCGCTGCCTGATCCGGCCCGCTTGTTGCAAGGCAATGGCAAGCGAATGCGCCATGTGAAGTTGAAACCGGGAACGGCCACCGACGCCGCATCGCTCAGTAGGCTCATCGAGGCAGCGTACTCGGATATAAAGGCGCGCGTAGAAAACGGCTAGCTTGAAAATCGCTATGAGAGGGCGGCGGATGTGAACCCCCAGATTAGTATCGGAAAGCCGGCTAGTCGGAAGCAATTGGTTGTTTTGATGTTCGGGCAATCCGTAAATTGCTCGTCTTTAAGACACATACCACTCATCCCAGAAAACGACTTCCAGTCCACCCTTCAATGCAATATAAACCTGCTCTATGAACCGTCGCCGCTTTCTCGGGATCTCCATATCTCCTGCAATTTGTGACGCGAATGGGATGCGTCAGCGGTCATACGAACAGTGGTGCCGCCTCGCTTAAGACGGTCCATTCTCAGATGTCAATTCTCGCGCTCATATGAGTAGCCACTGAGGCCGACGCTGTCTTGGGTTTCTAAATAAACGGGATTATCTTTCACAACAGCATGGTGCGCAAAGACTCGAATTGCCACCGCAGGAAGCGGCCAAGACCAACTACATCTGGGAATATCGTACTGGCTGTTATGTTCTTCTCCTCGGCGAGAAACTGAAGAGCCTTGCTTTTGCATGAACCATCGATCAAAACGCGACGAAGTTCAAAATCTCGTTCGGGGGAACTATACATCTTCCGAAGAGTGAAGATCAGCGGCGCGTGATCCCCGAACGCGTTGGTACTGACCGTATGATGTGCCTCTTGCTGCTTCATCCGCGGTGAGATTTGGGGGTCGAGTTCGACAATGAGTTCGTCGCTTCTTCTGCCAAGAAAATATGGCTCTGGCGAAGGATTGGTGGAGCGTTCCATGAGCGCATGAAACTCATAATAGTTTTGGCGTTGTTGTTCAAACATCCCTCGGTTGTAGTACCACAGCTCTGCCTGGCTTCCTGGATCGCTCGCGCAGGCGAAGTAAACTGCTGTCCAAAAGTTAGATGTCCAGTCAAGAAGTCTGGTAGGGATTTCATAATGCTGCATGACGCTCAGGCAACGCAAATCACGACTGGTACCAATCTGGTCCGGAGAAGGCATGTCAGCGCTTCGGTCTTTCAGTTGAACATAGTGCTCTCGGAATGCTCTTATCAACCGCTGTTCAATGATTTCAGCAGTGCCTTTGGAACGTCGGGAGAACTGACGCTGAAAAGAAGGCACCAGTGTTCCAAAGTCTCGCGGCTGGCCACGAAAGGCCCACCACTTAAGCAGCCCATCAGCAGGTGGTATTGGAGGAAGGAGTAACTCAGATAGGTCGACGAGTTCCGCAACTGATGTGACCGGAGCAGTAGTAATGTCGTCAATATTGAATGAGGCTGCCTCAGCTGTGACGTTCAATTCCGACTGAGGTTCATGCACATTGTCCCTAACGTCTTTCTGATCGTTCAAGAGCTTCCTCCAAGTTTCAGGCGAACCTAACAGCCTGAATGATCATTTTGCTTGAGCTTGAGATAACTCTGCGCTAGGGGTCGAGAGGTCCGGGGAACACCTCATTCGCCGCGATTTAGTACGCCCCTACATACCAGCGCGGTTCGAATGCCTTTATGCCCGGCTCCCTGAGGATCTGGATGTTGCGGCATGGTCAGAAAAACTATGACACCAGGGAAAGTTCAGCCTTGCGCACGGAAATTAGACCACATCTCGACCGCTCGGACAACAACGCTGATAGCTAATGCAAATAGCCTTCCCGCCAACATTCCGGCTTGATAGGACGTAGCAACGCACTGGAAAGCTAGCCTGGTTCCGAGCAGACATCGGCTACTCAGAAATTAAGCTCAGTATTCTTCCTCCTTTGACGCAAAATCATCAGGTTCTCAGGGAACGCCCTTCAGACTTACTAATGGAAATCCAATCTCCCGCGATTCTGGCCAGATGACGGATAATCCGGAAATTGACCCGCGACTCGAGCTATACATTCCCTTCTACCTCCCAGAAAACGATTTCCAGCCCGCCCTCCCATGCGGTATAAACCTTCCCTATGAACCGTCGCCGCTTTCTCGGTATCTCTGCCTGCGCCTCCGCCGCTATCCTCACCGGCTCTCGCACCGCCTTTGCCGCCGACGCTGAAATCGAGATCACGCCGCAACCCGCCGGGCCCCAGAACACCAATACGATCAGCCCCAACCTCTACGGCCACTTCATCGAGCATCTCGGCGGAGTCATCTACGACGGCGTCTGGGTCGGACCCAACTCCAAAATCTCCAATATCAACGGCATCCGCAAGCAGTTCGTCGACGACATGAAGCATCTCCGTGCGCCCAACCTGCGTTGGCCCGGCGGATGCTTCGCCGATGGCTATCACTGGCGTGATGGCATCGGCGCCCATCGCCCCCGCACCTACAACTACTGGCAGGCCAGCATGCCTGCCGGCTACGATCACACCGAGCCGAACGCCTTCGGCATCCACGAGTTTATGCACCTCTGCCGCCTTACCGGCGCAGAACCCTACCTCGCCGCCAACATGAACTCAGGCTCACCCGGCGAATTTCACGACTGGGTCTCCTATTGCAACGCTCCCGTTGGCACTCTGTCGCTCGCCGATGAGCGCGCGGCCAACGGAGACAAAGATCCTTTCGCGGTGAAATGGTGGGGCGTCGGCAACGAATCCTGGGGCTGCGGCGGAGATATGAATCCCTCCGAATACGCCAACCTCTATCGCCGCTTCGTCACCCAATTTCCAGCCTATGAACCCAAGCCCATCCTCGTCGCCGTAGGCCCGCGCGGACACGCCAAAGATCTCGACCTCGACTGGACTCGATCCTTCTTCGAATCCATGACCACCGGCGGCCACCGCTCCCGCATCGACGGCCTCTCCATCCACTACTACACCGACTTCCGCAGGTCTCAGGAACGTGTCGCCACCTTCGACGCCCGCGGTTGGTTCGACGTCCTGCGCGAAGGCGCCCGCATTGAATCCGTCATCGAACAGCACTGGGAGATCATGGCCAAATACGATCCCGAGCATCACACCAAGCTCGTCGTCGATGAGTGGGGCGTCTGGTATCCAGTCGGCGAAGAGATCGCGCCAAACTATCTGCTCAGCCAGCCGCTCACCTTGCGCGATGCGTTGCACACCGCGCTCACCCTCGACATCTTTAACCGTCACGCCGACAAGATCGCCATGGCCAACGTCGCCCAGACCATCAACTGCATCCACTCCCTCTTCCTCGCCAAAGGCGACCAGTACGTCCGCACTCCCGTCTACTCCGTCTTCGAGATGTACCGCCCGCACATGGGCGCGCAGCAGGCCCAGCTCCGCATCCACTGCGAAGATCTCAAAGTCCCCTCGCACAGTGCCGCCGCAGCCACCATGCCCGCACTCTCCGGCTCAGCCTCCATGCAGGGCAAGACGCTCACCGTCACCCTCACCAATCCCTCTCTCAACGTGCCGTTGACTGCGAAACTTCGCCTCACCGCCGGGGACATCGTCGAAGGCAAAGGAACCATTCTCACCCACGCCAATATGTCCGCCAGCAACACCTTCGACCACCCCACCGCAGTCCAGCCCGCACCCTTCGCCGTCTCAATCCACGGCAACGGCAGCGCCATCACCGTCCCGCCGCGCTCGATAGTAGCCCTTGAACTCCGCTTGGCCTGAACCAGCATTCCGAACTCCGCATCCACACCCACCCCGCGCACATCCAATCAGCATGAAGAGCCCCACGCTCCCAAATTCCGGCCTCCCCGTTTCCGTTCTCGACCTAGTCGGCATGAAGCCCCACGAGCCAGCCGGCGAAGCCATCGCCCGCTCCATCGATCTCGCCCAGCACACTGAAAAGCTCGGCTACACCCGCTACTGGCTCGCTGAACACCACTCCATCGCCGGCCTCGCTTGCTCCGCGACCGCCGTCCTCATAGGACACGTAGCCGCAGCCACCAAAACCATGCGCATCGGCAGCGGAGGCATCATGCTGCCCAACCACGCGCCATTAGTGGTTGCAGAACAGTTCGGCACCCTCGAAGCCATCTATCCCGGCCGCATCGACCTCGGCCTCGGCCGCGCCCCAGGCGGAGACTTCGCCACCATGCAGGCTCTCCGTCGCGACCTCGGTCAGAACGGCGACGACTTCCCAGCCCTTCTCGAAGAGCTGCAAAACTACCTCGGCCCAGACAAACCCGGCCAGCGCGTCCACGCCTATCCAGGGCAGGGAAGCAACGTCCCCATCACGCTCTTAGGATCGAGCACCTTCTCCGCCATGCTCGCCGCCGCCAAAGGATTACCCTTCGCCTTCGCCTCACACTTCGCCCCGCAATACCTCTACGCCGCATCGGAGCTCTACCGCCGCAACTTCCGCCCCAGCGCGACGCTCAGCCAGCCGCATCTCATGATCGGCGTCCCCATCATCGCCGCCGAAACCGACGCCGCAGCCCAGCGCCTTTTCACCACGCCCCAACAGCGCTTCCTCCGGCTCATCCGCAACCAGCCGGTAGAATCCCTTCCGCCCGTCGATCCCGAAGAGCTGGACCAGCTCTGGAACTCCGCCGAACGCGAAGCCGTAGCAGCCCGTCTAGGCGCAGCCATCGTAGGCTCCGAAGCCACCATAAAATCCGGCCTCGAACGCCTAATCCGCGAAACCCAGGCCGACGAAATCATCGCCGTCACCGACACCTGGGACCACCAGGACCGCCTGGACTCCTACCGCCGCGTAGCAGCAGTAGCCCAAACCATCCAGCCCGCAGCCCTGGCCTCCGTCTAAAACAAAACTCCCACACTCATAAAACGAATGTGGGAGCCTTTGCCTTTCTGTTCCCTGATCCCTGGTCCCTGTTCCCTAGAAAAAGCCAAGCTTTTTCGGGCTATAACTCACCAGCATATTCTTCGTCTGCTGATAGTGATCCAGCATCATCTTGTGATTCTCGCGCCCGATGCCGCTCTGCTTGTACCCGCCAAACGCAGCATGTGCCGGATAAGCGTGATAGCAGTTCGTCCAAACCCGCCCTGCCTGAATCGCCCGTCCCATCCGATAGCACGTATTCGCATCGCGGCTCCAAACGCCTGCCCCGAGCCCATAGAGCGTGTCATTGGCAATCGCCAGCGCATCCGCTTCCGTCTTGAAGGTCGTCACACTCACCACCGGCCCAAAGATCTCCTCCTGGAAGATCCTCATCTTGTTGTGCCCTTCAAACACCGTCGGCTGCACATAGTACCCGCCTTCGAGATCGCCCTCCATCTTCGCTCTCTCGCCGCCAATCAGAACCTTGGCCCCTTCCTGCCGGCCAATGTCCAAGTAGCTCAAGATCTTCTCCAACTGCTCGCTCGAGGCCTGCGCGCCAATCATCGTTGAGCCTTCCAGCGGATTCCCCTGCTTGACGGCCGCGACGCGTTTGAGCGCCCGCTCCATAAACCGGTCGTAGATCGACTCCTGCACCAGCGCCCGGCTCGGACACGTACACACCTCGCCCTGGTTCAACGCAAACATCGTAAAGCCCTCAAGCGCCTTGTCGAAGAAGTCGTCATCCTCCCGCAGCACATCTTCAAAGAAGATATTCGGGCTCTTCCCGCCCAGCTCCAGCGTCACAGGAATCAGATTCTGCGAGGCATACTGCATAATCAGCCGTCCCGTCGTCGTCTCGCCAGTAAACGCAATCTTCGCGATCCTCGAACTGCAAGCCAGCGGCTTGCCCGCCTCCAGCCCAAATCCGTTGACAATGTTCAACACACCCGCAGGCAGCAGGTCACCCACTAACTCCGCCCACACCAAGATACTCGCCGGAGTTTGTTCCGCCGGCTTCAGCACCACGCAGTTACCCGCCGCCAGCGCCGGAGCCAGCTTCCACGTCGCCATCAGGATCGGGAAATTCCACGGAATGATCTGCCCCACCACGCCCAGCGGCTCATGAAAGTGGTACGCCACCGTGTCATGGTCAATCTCGCTGATCCCGCCCTCCTGCGCCCTTATAGCCCCGGCAAAATAGCGGAAGTGGTCGATCGCCAGCGGCAGATCCGCCGCCGTCGTCTCGCGAATCGGCTTGCCGTTATCCCACGTCTCCGCCTCGGCCAAGAGCGCGAGATTGTCCTGCATCCGCTGGGCGATTGCGTTCAGAATGTTGGACCGCTCCGCCGCTGAAGTCTTGCCCCACGCATCCTTCGCCGCGTGAGCCGCATCCAGCGCCTTCTCCACATCCTGCGCATTCGAGCGCGGAATCTCGCAGAAAGCCCGCCCCGTCACCGGCGTAATGTTTTCAAAGTATTGACCCGACAGCGGAGCCACCCACTCCCCGCCAATGTAGTTGCCATACCGCGCACGAAAACCATGCCGTCCGCCGCCCAGCACCCCAGGCTGCAAAGAAGTCAAAGTAGCCATAATGTCACCTCAGAGCGGAGAGAAGCACGCACACCCCCGCAAGCGCCAAATCATACACCCGCAGCATCAACGGCCGTCAAACGAAGCCGGCTTCGACTCCCAGGCTCGAACGTCAGGACTGCTTGAGCAATACATTAAGATGTCTGACACGTTCATCGTAGCTAAGTAGTTTCGGCGATCATGGCATCGCAGATCCATTGTAGGATCTAAGTACACAGGAGTTATTACTAAATGAGTCGAAAAGAACTTGGGGCGATTGTTCTGACGATCGTTCTGGGGCTAGTAACCAACTGGCTATGGGAATGGGTAAAGCAATATACTCCATTGCCGAATACGAATTCGACCGCTACTTCTCCTGTAGAGCCCCGGAAATCGACTGAGCCCAATAACCAACTCAATTCACCCCCTGAAGCCCCACAGCCTCTCATCAAGAAATCGAACTCAGGACCTGCTCAGATTGCTACAGCGTTAGGTCAACGATTTCCATCTCCTGTCTTGATTGTCTTTTGTGTTTTTTTCTCGCTGTATTTGATTATTTTCGCAACTCAGACTCTGGTGCAGACGATCGACATTTTCGGAAAATTCTGTTCATGGATAGGAGATGAGTGGCCCCCGTTCCTGTGGCCGTTTGTCTTTTCGATTGGATTTTTCTTGCTTTATTTTTGGATGAGCTTAGTGACGAGCTTTTACAGTCTCGGACTTTGGATTCTTGCAATACTCTGGCCGTTTCGAGCGATGGTTGCAAAGTTTAGCGATGATGTTCTACCTGAGTTCCCTGATTTCTGGTCCGCAAGTCCATCCGTATTTGACTAGGTTTCTTTTTTGAAATAACGGGCCGGGTGCCCTACATCTCGCTTCTGAGATGTGGGACCAAATTCGTGCGCAGCACGAACCCAGCGCAAAGGCGCGCATCATCCCAGCTCAGGGCATCGGCCAACCCGACACCACTGCCTGCGTTGTCCTATCGCTTGCGCCACATAGTCCCGCCCTTGATTGAGCCCAATGACAGCTTAATTCCTTGCAGTTTAGAACCGGCTGGGATTGTGGCTGTGACTTGTTCTGTGCATAATGGTCGGATGGCTCCCGTTGAGGCACAACATCACTTCGATGCGATCCTTGGGGCAATTGCTCTTCTTTTTGCCACAGGGCTCGCGTGGTTGCTAGCGCTTCGTAGCTCAATCGCACTGAAACGAAGTGAGGTAACCTCTCAGTTAATCCGCACCTGGTTTAGCGTCGAGCATGGTAAGGTCCGGCTCGAAATGTTCGAGGTCATCAGAAAGATTTATCACGAGGAGGATTACTCAGACCTGGATTGGCTCATCAATCGGGACTTGAAAACCTACACTGACAAGCTTCCTGGGGCGCCGGCCTTGAACGGCATAGCACCTGCGCAAAACGTACTCATATTCCTCTATTACTTTGTTGAGGTTACGGCGAACTACGAAATGGGTCTTCTCGACCGGAAGGTATTTGAAAAGGTCTTCTGCTCGCAATATGAGTTTTGGAGACCACTTCTTAGGAAAATCAGGCGGCATTACTTCAAGGTCCTGGAGACTGCAAAAGTACAGGACGATGAGCGAGTCAGGGTTGTGCCACCCTGGATTGAGAATCTTCCGATCCTCGCAACGATAATGGGCAGGCCCCGGGATGATTTCGAGCCCGAATCGTCTCGCGCGAGAGTAAGTCGATGAACTTGTTTTTAACTTAAACCAAAGGCGTGCGACCCAGAAATTAAAACCGTCTAGGTGCCGGGTGCCCCACATCTCGCTTCTGAGATGTGGGACCAAATTCGTGCGCAGCACGAACCCAGCGCCAAAGGCGCGCATCATCCCAGCGCAGGGCATCGCCCTGGGGCAGCAGCGCACAACAAACACAAAGGGCTGAAGGCCCGCCCTATCCCTACGTCTCGCGCAACACAAATCCTCACCCATCGCCCTTGTCATCCTGAGCGCAGCGAAGGATCTGGGTTTGACCCTCTTCACGCCTACATCGATGGCTATAGTTCAGGTGTAACGGCGACATTATGGTATTCGGTAATCCACCATTCACCTTTCTCTTTCACCAGAACTTCCAATAGCTTGAACCGCAGAATCCCGTCGGTTCCAGCCGGGAGACCTTGCGGTACTTTGGCGAAACCGCTCATCTCCCCGCTGATATCGACGATGGCCACATCCGGACGAACGAATCGCAGCTTTCCGATAGAATTCTTCACCGCGGTACCCCTGAAGATCGTATGGGCAATTTCGACATGCCGTTTCTGAAATTCTTCTCGTCCATAGCGCACCGTGCCGAAGATGTTCGTGAAGCTACCATTCTCAGCGAAATGATCGGATGGATTGCCGTGGACGATTGCTTCGATAGCGGCAGTATCTTGAGCAGTAGTATCTTGTGCCTGCGCGCTCACCATAGACGTCATCCCGGTAAAAAGAGTCATCAGCACAACGAAAGCGCCAGCGATTGTTATCGTTCTTCGCATGAATGTTTCCTCCAAAACCGTGGATTGCACTTTATGGGAGTGCAGATTGTCGGAGCTTATCACGGAAGGACGGCGGGTGGCCCACCCACCGATTGTTCTCGTTCGCGCAACGCAAATTTGGGGTGCCCCATCCATTACGCGTTTGTTGCGGAACGGGTGGGAGTCACAACCGCCCACACCACCAAAGACCAAAACCTGATCCCTGGTCCCTGCCGGGGTCCCCGGCGAGCGGTCTTGGCTCGCTGGGGTGGCTATTCCCTGGTCCCTGTTTTTCTGTCAATACCTGGCACCCGCAAAAGCCCCGCAAACCCGCGCCAATCCAGCAGAAACGCGCAGGCCAAAATTGCAGGCAATTAAGACCCAAAAGCGCACAATGGTATAAGTCGGCATTCCGTCAGGGGCAGATACATGATTCTTCACACCATACAGGCAACAAAAGACCCAGTCGAGAGTCTGCTCAGTCCGGAGATGTTGAAAATCGTCTTTGGAGAAGGAGCGGCAGCAAAAGAGCCTCCGCCCGTTGAGAAAGCGCCAACTCCCGACACCCCCGTAGCCCCCGCAGATTCAGTTGGCAAGGAGCCACATCCTGCAATGTTGCATCCCGCCGTTGCGCGCTGCGTAAAAGCGAACGATAAAACCTTTAGCAAGTGTCTGGCTGCGGGCTATTCGAGAGCGGAGGCCAGTCTGGCAGGGGACAAATCGTATCGTCGGGCAATGCCACCGCTGGCTGGCCGGGAAGACATCCGTGACTTCATCGCCTGCGTAGCCCACGGCATGCTGATAGGGGTTTTCGAGGCAAAGGACGCCTCACGCCTCATCTACGCAGCACAGACCGCATATAGCTCCGCACTGGAACCCGTAAACCGTCTCCCGGGCCGCCCACGCAGAGACCTCGACACCTCTGACCCGTCCCAACCATGCCCCAGACCGCCTCTCGTCGCACCCTCTAGTGCCGAATAACTAAACAAAACCCACAGCCAGTGTTAACCATAAAATAAATACCCCCCTCCCCCCTTTTCACCCATCGCCAAAAGAGGCCGGGTGCCGGGTCCCCCACATCTCGCTTCCGAGATGTGGGTTCTAAGCAGTGGCCTGCCCTCGCTCTTTACAAGCAATTGTTAGAGGTTCACCGAGGTGCCGCCCCAACTCTCCGGCTCTTCGTCCGCAATCGTCTCAGTGAAATTCCATCGATGGCCATGGAAGTCTTCTGCGTCGTACTGACGCTCGCCATACATCTGATCCGTCGGCTCCGTCAGGATTCTGGCGCCTGCCTGTCGCGCGCGCTCAACGTGGCTCAGAGCGTTCTCAATGCGCACCTGCACAAGAACGGAGTGGTTGGGAACGATGTCGCCCTCGGCAATCGTAAAGCAGCCCTCACCGGCGCGCATTTGAATCCTGTGATTCGCAATGCGCAACCGCACCGTGAAACCGAAAGCTCTGCCAAGCCATTCCGCAGCAACGCCGGGATCAGGGTAGCGCAGAACGGGAATTACTGGGCAAGGAGGAACTGAGCGGTTGGAGCGCATGGATGCCCCCAGAGAGAATGTGAGCCCAGATTAGCACGACCGACGGATGCCGATTCCGATCGGAGGGAGCAGTGGCCTTCAGGCCACTGAATCAGTCGCAGCCAAGAGCGGGCTTTAGCCCCGGCCGTTCCATCGAATTGCCGGGCGCCCTACATCAGGCCCGACTTATCGCCCTACCCCTCAGCAATGACCGCGATCGAAACCCGCATCCCAGGAATACGAACCGGCAACTTCGCCCCTTGCCGCGCAGGCGGATTCACCGGAAACCACTTCACCCACTCCTCGTTCATTCCCGCGAAGTCAGCCTCCTCAAGAATGATCACCGTCGCACTGACCACCCGCTCCAGCGAACTCCCGGCAGCCTCAAGAATTGCCGAGATATTCTTCAAACACTGCCGCGTCTGCTCCTGAATCGTCTCCCCAACAATCTTCCCAGTCACAGGATCATGCGGACTCGTCCCTGAAACAAACACCAATCCAGCCGCTCTAACCGCTTGGCTGTAGGTCGGTGACGGCCCCGGCGCATTCGCCGTTCGAATAATCTCTCTCGCCATAAATCTCTCCAGTGCGTGGGTGCAAAGCACGAACTCTACCGCGCAGCCACTCGCTCAAACGAAATCCGCAACCGCGTATTCGTAGCCTTCGCAAACCGCTCCAGCGTCCGCGTCGAGGGCAACACTCTGCCACTTTCCAGCCGAGCTACCACCGCCTGCGTCGTCCCCATCGCCTGCGCCACCTGCTCCTGCGTCATATCCGCATCGCCGCGGGCCTTGATCAACGCCGAGGCCAGTGCAAATTCCTCCTCCAGAGCATCATATGCAGCAACGTACTCAGGGTCTTTTCTCCATTCCTCGAACGCTTCTTCCACCGGAATAAACTTGCGCATCACTGAACCTCCTTCGCCCTCTTCAAGGCCTTTTCAATCTCGCGTCGCGGTGTCTGCTGCGTCTTCTTCTCAAAGACATGGACAACGACAACCCGCCTGCCAACCGCCGTTACATAGACTGCCCGGGCAATTCCATTTCTGCCCTTCATCCGCATCTCCCACAGCGGACCCTCAAGGTGCTTCACATAAGGTTCGCGGACCCGCTCAAGACCGTGCGATTGAATCAGTCCAGCAATCCGCTCAAAGCTCGCCCGAATATCTAGAGGCATCGAATAAAGCAGTGCCTTCACTTCCTCATCGAGAAACTCGACAACCCACACGGCCGCTCCAGTCAAGAATATACCTTTTTTGCAATATCGCGAAATTCAACAGACAGCGGACAAGGCTGCGCTGCAAAAAACAAAAGATGGAAGATTGGTTGAATCCTACCAGACCGAACCGTGAAAATTTCGATGGTCACGCCTGTGGGCAGAGAGTAGGATCGCCTCACGTTGATCGGTAGTTTTGCCGCGTTGAGGCGTTGCCGGAACCGTAAGGAGCCTCACATGCGCGTTTCTACCGGTCCCGCTCTATTGGCGGCCTGCCTGATCACCCTCTCATCGACGACTGGATGCCATAGTGACAACAACGGTACGGTGGAGGCTGCCTTGGCTCAGTCAACTGCGCTTAACGATGCGCCTGAAATCGATCCAGTCTTTCACTCGCGTAAGCCACGCACATGTCCTGTTGTGCAAAGCCCGCCCAATTCCGCGCAGGCCGCCGCGCTTGTGCAATGTTTTACGGAGATGAAGACCCGCAGTTGGATTAGCCTCATGCAGAACGTCAGCATTCAAATTGGACAGTCGCGGCCTTTCTCAGCAGCCATAGACAGAGGAGACGCACACATCGATCCCAGTGCGCGCGTAATCACCTTCACAGGGAGTGCGAGCCAATATATGTGCATGACTGTGGATGTCACAAACCAGGGCCGGAGTTGCAACTCTAAAGATATCGTCAACGCCGCGGGAACCTGCTTTAAGACAGCGGCGGGATATCAATGCAACCTGCCTGCGGTCGGCACCGGTTTTCACCCGTATTTGGCTCCGCCTACCACTTTTTAGCAAGGCGTCTAAGCCGGGCGCCCCACGTCCAGTCTCTTAGGCGTCAGCACAATCAGCGCCACGCCGATCACCGCAAGCACAGCCACACCAATCATTTCCCCCATCGCGACCATGTGACACGCCGCCTGCGTGCCCATCCACGCGGCGTGAGCCAGGCTGGACCACGCCGTAAAGGCAATCAAACTGCGGTTCGCCCAGGGGTTGCGTATAGCCAGCAACAGGAATACGCCGAGCGTCACATACAGGCTGAACATCATGGACAGCGCAGGCTCCTGCCGCACAAAGACCGCCATCGGATACGCCGTAGCCAGGAAGATCACTCCCACCACTCCCAGCACAATCTTCAACACTCGCTCTCGCATCCGCTGTTTCCTCTCCAGTACGCCATCCCAGTGCCTTACGAGTCTGCCACACCCCATGTTCCGTTGCCTGGAAATTATCAAAATCGCTCCAGCGTCCGCACCTGTGGACGGCAAAAGGCGGCATTCAACGGCAAAGAGTGGCCAGGGCGCCACCCTGCCTCTTGCCGCTTGCCGTCGCCAGCACGTTGCCCTAGTTTGCGAAAAGGAGGAACGACGTGAAAGCCATTTTTGTCTCCACTTTTCTTGTTGGATGCCTGCTGATCCTGGCCTATGTACCTGTCACGCGCGCGCAGCAGCTTAAATGGGGTGACCCGAACTACAAACTCGCCTCAGAAGTCGCTACCGACATAGGCTGGTATCAGATCACGGACACCAAAGCGTGGACTGTGAAGGATGGCGCAACCCTTGGCCTGAAGGGTGCGCGTTGCATGGCGACGCTGGACAAGCTCCGCGCTGCGGGAGTTCCGGATACCACGACAGTCGTCGTAAAGTACGACGCGCCCGAATTCAAGCGAGGCCCTCATTCGCTGGCTGAGATCCGCACCTCGTGCGCGCATGTGGAAAGCCTGGGCAAGATCAAATATTTCGAGAAATGGGCGATCCTGGCGATGAAGGACACTCCCAATCTCAACTCAGGACGATACGGGGCCGGGTACTACAAGAACTGCATCCAGACATACGACGAGATCGTCAAAGCCGGCGTCTCGCCAACCGAGCGTGTGCCCGACGAAGTGATCGGAGGCACGGCCTGGTCGGGATCCATCGAGCAGTTGCGGAAGAAGTGGTGCGATTCCGGGCTGAGTACGGCCAACGCCAAAACGGCGGCGAGTGAGGAACCTTATCGTAAGGTACTGACCAGCGACAAGCTCAAGATCGCGCTCACCTATCAGGAAGTTATACTGCCGGGCGGCGCGCGTACGACCGATCCTCGCAAGATGGCGGCGGCATCGGTCTGGTTTGAGGACTTTTCACCGTCCAAGGTCTGCAACGATGGACGCCAGGTCCACAATCTGCGCCGTTATCAGTTCGGCAGTGACCAGCGGATCGTCAAGACAACGGAGCAGGATTATTGCGGGTCTGCGCCACTCTCCGCGTTTCATTGATACTCGGAGCCAATAGATCGCCCCAGTTAGCGTAGAATCAAATAGAGACAGTAGTTTTCCTTCCAGTATCAAGTCGAGTCGGCGTCTCCGCGGCGCATATTCCTTCCGCCAGATCATCTGAATAGCTCATCCGAAATCCCGGAGTGCGCCGCTCGACCGCTGCTCCCGTTCCAAACTCTTCACAACCGCAAACGAAAGAAACGATGCGATCGAACTTGGTTTATCAGGCAGCGCGCAAGATCGAGAATAAGTTCTTGCTCTCCACCACCGTCATGCGAGCAGTCCGCAAGTTGCACATCAACGCGACCCGCACCGAGGACACCTCCAATCGCGTCTTCATCGACGTGGCCGAAGGCCGCTACTTGCCCGGGCCCCTCCCGGAGATTGTGCCTCCTCCAACCATCGAAACGCTGCTAATAGTGCCCGCGGCTTAATCAGCGGCTGGCGGCCCAGATCGAGGCCCATATCCGGGTCCAGCGGGGCGTCTTCCGGGTGTCCAGCGCATACTAAACGCAAGAGCCAATAAACGCCAACGCCCGTCCAGGAAAACCCGGACGGGCGTTCGGTTTTTACTCGGCCTTGTTACCGAGGCCTTGGCGGCGCAGCTGGCCGAGGCGCTGGCGCGTGCGACTGCAGACTTTGCCTTTCAGATGCATGTTTCTGCTGAAGCTGCTGTGTCTGCTGGGCATGTTTCTGCTCCATCTGCTGATGCTGGGTGTCGTTCATCTTCTTCTGATGTTCGGCCTCCTGCTTCTGCTGGAGCTGCTGCTGCTCTTTGTTCTGCTTGGCAATCAGTTTGTCCTGCTGTTGCTGGTATTTCTTGTCCGCCTTCGCATCGCCGGAGTTCACAGGTTCGGAGCGCGTGACCGGTTGAAGATCCTTCGCATGAGCCGCCGCCGCTCCTGTTTCCCTCGATTCGTTTGGCCTTGCGCCCGCTGCACCAGCCTCTCTGGCGTCTCCACGCCCTTGGACCGCCGCAACCGCAGGCCTGCCGTGGTTTACCGATGCCCGCGACTGCGGATCGGAGCGCGCCGTCCGCACATGCTCCGTTTGAGCACCGACGGGTGGAACATGTCTCTCGTGTGCCGCAGCCTCTTGTTCGGGAGTAGGCCGCTTCTCAATACCGCCCGGTCCACCGTTAAAGCTCACCCGGTTCTCCGTGGTGTTATGCACGATCGTAGTATTGTAGACGTTGTGGATATTCGTTACATCCACGTGCATCACAGCTCGGTTATAGAAGAAGTGGTCGTGGTCCCAGCGACCGCCTTCAAATCCATCGCCGAAGTAGCCAAAGCCATAGTTGATGCCGCCATAGAATCCAACGGTCGGCCCCCAGTAGCCTTCATTGAAAAAGAATCCGCCGTCGCGCCACCCCCAATACCCGGGCGTCCACAGGAACCCAACCTCCGGCGCTTCCACCCAGAGCCCAGGCACCCAGTAGTAGTCGGAGATGTCCTCATCGTATGCCCAGTAGCCTGGCGTCCAAAGATAACCATCTCCAGGACAAAGCGGTTGTTCATAAACCGGCAGAGCGGGTGGTCCAACTCGAATCGATACGGCAACCTGTGCGAACGAGGCAGCCGGAAGGGCCAGGATCAAAAGCGCAATGAGCAAACGAAGGTGACGCATACAAATCTCCTTGCCATATCGTCCTTCGATTGCCCGGTATGCTGCGCTGCTCCGAGCTGCGCGGACTGAAAGGCGACGCAAAAACGTCATCGGCTAGAATGCCGCCGCTAAGTCTCCCATGTCTGTCTACTAGAGGTCAGTAATGCGTCGATTTTGTATGGGCGTAACAAAATGAACACTTTGACTGGCCTCACCAAAAAGAGATTTCACCTCCCCAGCTCAGCCGTCGCGGAATGCCAACGACCTCGATTCGAATTAAACTTCATCTGACGCGCAATTCAAACAATGGAGCGATCTCTATGTGCCGGAACATCAAAATGCTCTTCAACTTCGACCCTCCCGTCACCGATGAAGAAGTGCATGCCGCCTCTCTCCAGTTCGTCAGAAAGATCAGTGGCTTCAACAAACCCTCCAAGGCCAACGAAGCCGCCTTCCTCACCGCTGTCGAAGAAGTAGCCGCAGTCTCCTCACGCCTGCTCGCATCCCTCGCCACCACCGCACCACCGCGGAGCAGGGAAGAAGAAGCAGCCAAGGCAAGAGCCCGCAATCTCGAGAGATTCCGCGTCTGATCCGGGCTTAGCCGCCGCACAAACGCCGGCCTTGCGGAAATCAGTAAGAATTCCCGCGCGCCCAACCGAGTCTTATGCCCGCACATCGCCTCGGCTTGCCTGACGAAATCGCGATCCCAAAGCCACCCAGAAGCGCCTTCCAACATCAAATCCATATGCACAAGCGGAGCGGCAGCAATCCGCTTTTGGCCGGCAAGCGGCTTGTTGAAATCCCTTCTTGCGTTCATCGACTACCTCGACCGGCGTCCCCGGACCCACTTCTGTGCAATGGATCATGACCTGAAGAGTGAATCGTGCGATGCGGAAACTTCGCATAGGATAGAAAGAACCTGCCCAGATGCCGATATAAGAGCAAAGGATCATGATTTCAGCTTCCTACGTCAGAACTGTCGCGGTTCGCGCAATGCTGGTGCTCGCCACCGCGACGAATCTGATGGCCCAGCGATATACATTTCGGCAATATGGATCGCAAGAGGGTTTGACCAATCTGTCGGTCAACTGCCTCATTCAGGACCACACCGGCTATATCTGGGTTGGTACAGACAACGGGCTCTTCCGCTATGACGGAAGCAGCTTCCGGACTTTCAGCCACGCGGATGGCCTGCCAAACTCCGAAATCAGGGCCCTTGCCGAATCGCCGGATGGCGCGCTTTGGGCAGCTACTCAGGGCGGAGTTGCACGCAGCTACGGAAACCAGTTCAAAATAGTGAATTTTGGCGAGCAGGGGCGAGTCCAGGGGCTAGCCTTCGACCGCCTCGGCCGCGTTTATCTGGAGCACGTCTCCGGTATCATCCGCGGAGATCCGGACGGCGCAGGCTCGTATAGGTTCAGCACCGTGGTGCATGGCGAAATTCGCGGGCTTTTCGTAAAGGGCGAGGATGTCTGGTTTAGCAGAGATGGCGACCTCTGGCATCTCCAAGGAGAGAAGTCGAAACGAATCGGCTCGCCAGCCGGATTGCCTGCCGACCAATGGGACACCGTCACCCAGGACAGCTTCGGCAATTTATGGACGCGCAGCGCAACCCAGTTGTATGAGCTTCCCCGCGGGCAGACCCGGTTCGTGGATCGTTCTGAGGGGATCGCACACACCACCGATAGTCGCCTCTTTGCCGACCCCTTCGGGCGGCTTTATGTTTCGAGCAACGCTGGAGTGGCGATTCTCTATGGGGCCAATCGAACTTATTTCGATCCTCAGCACGGGCTCCCAGCGGATAACGTAGGCCCCATTCTTCTCGATCGCCAGGAATCGCTGTGGCTGGGAATGCTTGGAGGTGGCGTGGTGCGGCGCCTCGGCCACGGCGAATGGCTCTCCTGGAAGAAGCAAGACGGCCTGTTGAACAACAGTGTCTGGACCATCCTGCACGATAGCGCCGGACGGCTGTGGGTCGGCACCAGTGGCGGGCTTAGCATCTTCGGCCCGGACGGCAAACTCGCCCAATCCTGGACCACGCGCAATGGGCTGGCCGGTGATCGCGTCCGTTCCATTACCGAGGGTCCCGCAGGCGACTTTTTCGTGGGGACCTTCCCCGGCGGGATTAGCCGCTTCAGTAAGAGCGGCATCCTGCAGCATAACTACGGCACCGCCGCAGGATTGACGAAAGATGAGATCGTAGCAACGGCGCTCGACCGGCAAAACCGATTGTGGGCTGTGGGGAATGGCGGTTGTTTCCGAAGTCAGACATCACTCGACACGAATGCCAACCTGAAATTCGAACGCATTGAGATCCCTGGCATCGCCGCGCATGCGTTCTTCCGCGATGTACGGGTCGGCCAGGACGGCGTCGTATGGGTATCCTCCTCGAATGGCCTCATCCGTTTCAACAGTGGCCAATGGAAGGTCTTCACCGAACGCGATGGGCTCAAATCCGGCGATCTGTCCGCAATCGTTGAGGGGCAAGGGGCAATCTGGGTGGCCTATCGCGACGCCCTTGGCATCGGCCGCCTCCAATTTCACGGCGACCAGATTGAAGCAACCCGCATCACTACGCAAGATGGCCTGTCCTCCGACCTGATATACGCGCTTGCGTTCGATTCCTCAGGACGGCTTTGGGCTACGACAGACAATGGAGTCAACGTTCTCGAACAAGGCCGCTGGCGCCACTACGGCATAGAAGACGGATTGATCTGGGACGACGGTGACGATCTTGCTCTATCCTCCGACCGTGACGGCAATGTATGGGTTGGAACCTCCGGTGGACTATCGCGCTTTGCACCGCTCCACTACAAAATCCCCGATTCTCCGCCGCCTATTGTGTTGACATCGATCCAGGGAGTTGCACAGGCATTTCAGCCTGAAGACAGGCCGGTGCTCTCACATGCCCAGGATTCACTCCTCATCCAATTCAGCGGCCTGAACTATTCCTCTGGAACCCACATGCGATTCCGCTATCGCATGACCGGTTATGAAAATAACTGGAGCGAGACCCGGGAACGAAACGTCCGCTTTGCCGGTCTTCCCGCAGGTAAGTATGTCTTCGAGGTTGTTGCCGCCGGCCCCAACGGCATATGGAGCCCCGTTCCGGCGCGATTCGCTTTCTCCGTCAAACCCCCGTGGTGGTTTTCCTGGTGGTTCATCGCTGCCAGCGTGCTTGTGGCCTTGCTGCTAGCGCGCGCGCTGTGGCGCTATCGCGTGCGGGCGCTTCTGGCTCAAAAAGAACTGCTTGAGCAGCAGGTGATCGACCGTACCGCCGAACTGCGCGAAAGTCATCGCCAGCTGGAAGAAATCGCCTACTACGATGCGTTGACATCGCTGCCCAACCGGCGCATGTTTACCGAGCAGTTTCGCTCGCGGCTGGCTTTGGCGCGACGTCATGGCGATTCATTCGCCATGCTGCTGGCCGACCTGGACAGCTTCAAGCAGACCAATGACTCCTTTGGCCACGATGCAGGGGACGCAGTCCTGATTGAAAGCGCAAACCTGCTGCGGGCCGCGGTGAGAGAGTCCGACTGTGTAGCCCGCCTCGGCGGCGATGAGTTCGCGATCCTGCTCATCAGTCCAACCGACCCAGCCGGCATTGACATGGTCTGCCAGCGAATCGTCGAAAGTTTCGGCGTTGGCATCCCCTTCAACGGCTCAACCCTGAAAGCAAGTTGCAGTGTCGGCGTCGCCGTCTTTCCCTGTGACTCAGATACTCAGGAAGGCCTCTATAAATCGGCAGATATGGCACTCTACGAGGCAAAGCGCATGGGAGGAAATATCTCCCGCCGCTACTGTCCTGCGTTATAGCATTTCCCTTTCGCTGAAAGTTGCAACGCCCGCTGTTATCATTTTTCCGTGAGGCGCGGAATGCTCCAAGCTCGGCCCGATGCGGACCTGCCAACTTTGGATCAGGTTCACCACCGGCCTCTCTGGGGACACCCCAGGGAATCGTGAAAGACTGAGATTTCATCGCGTGTGGGGCGCTGCGCAAAGCGCAGATATCCGCACGCAAGGTCAGACTCGTTGGAGCATTCCGCTGCCCCACAAAGTCTCCAATTCGATCTTCATCTCTGCCCTCGCGCGAGCGATGCTTGCGGGAGAGATGTCAATCGATCGGATTGTTCTCGGCTGCACCCAACTAACGGGCCGCCGTTGGCGTTGGCTGAGACCCCTGGCGCATCGCTATCTCCAAATTTTTGGCGCCCAGGCCCGCCCCAGGCACCGGGAACTGGTGCAGTTTCTCATTGCAGACACTCATTTCCAGGAGGCTCTTCACCGGTATGCCGCAGAGCTGCGAATCGAAACTTGGCTGCACCCGCCACAGCAAATGCAGCCCGTTGCAGCAGCGAGCAGTTGGAACCTGCCTATCGTTGAGTCGACCGGCGCTTTGGCACACTGGCTTCGTCTTGATCCTGCTGAACTGGAATGGTTCGCAGACCTAAAAGGGTTGACGAGAAAGACCAAAAACGCTCGCCTGACTCACTACAACTATAGAATTCTGGCCAAGAAGTCGGGCAACATCCGGCTCGGCAATATCCGGCTTATCGAGGCGCCCAAAGCTCATCTCAAACAGATGCAACGCCAGATACTCTCTGAGATTCTCAACCGCATTCCACCGCACCCTGCTGCACACGGCTTTGTCCCCGGTCGATCCATCCAGACGTTCGTAGCTCCGCACGTTGGCCGGCACATCGTCCTGCGCATGGATTTGCAGGACTTTTTCCCATCCATCTCAGGCCCTCGAGTACAGGCGGCTTTTCGCACCGCAGGTTATCCAGAACATGTAGCCGATCTTCTCGGCGGCATTTGCACAACTGCGACGCCCAACTACGTATGGCAGGATCATGTAAAGATCGCCGAACCAGCATCGATCAATGCCGCGCATCAGTTATATGGCCTGCCACACTTGCCTCAGGGCGCGCCAACCTCTCCAGCACTTGCCAATATCTGTGCGTATCGCGTAGATTGCCGGCTCAAAGGACTGGCCCTGTCGGCGAATGCCGAATACACCCGGTACGCCGACGATCTGGCGTTTTCAGGCGACGCCAGATTTGCGGCAGGCATTCAAAATTTTGCAGCTCAGGCCGCGGCAATTCTTTTCGAAGAAGGCTTCAGCGTTCATCATCGCAAGACCCGCATCATGCGCCAGGGCGTTCGCCAATACCTTGCCGGCCTGGTCACCAACCAGCGCATCAACATCGTTCGCGCAGACTTCGATCGCCTCAAAGCCATCCTCAATAACTGCGTCCATCACGGCCCAGCCACGCAAAACCGTGATAGTCACTCCAACTTCCAAGCGCACCTGGACGGCCGTGTTGCCTTCGTAGAAAGCGTAAACCCCGCCAAAGGAGAGCGCCTGAGAAGAATCTTTAACCAGATACGCTTCTAATTACCGCGCCAAATCGCCAGCAACAAAATCCAACTATGCGAACCAATCTAAAAGATGGAGGCTAATCCAATGGAAAGGGAAGCAACCTGCCAATGCCAGTGGGGAGCGGAATCGGGCCAGTGCAAGGTGGTGCTTGAAACCAGCGAACTGATTGTCCGGGGCCAGATCCGTCGTCGAACGCCTATCGCATCGTTGACAAGAGTTTCCGTCAAAGGAGACAGTCTTCATTTCCACGCCGGCCAAGACGCGGTGACATTGATTCTTGGTTCAGAGCTAGCCCTCAGCTGGGCGAAGAAGATCGCAACTCCGCCTCCGACCTTGGCCGCAAAGCTCGGCATCTCTTCCCAATCCAATCTGCTGACTGTTGGCGATTGCGCAGATGAAGATCTGAAGGCGGCCGTTGAAACAGCAGCCACCACGGAAAGCAAAAATCCAGATCTGATCTTTGCCTGTGTCAAAACAGCGGACGACCTGAACTACGCGCTCGATCTCTATGCGAAGATCGCAAGTCAGCCGCCCATCTGGATCGTCTATCCCAAAGGCCCAAACAAGCCAATCGGCGAAACCGAAATCCGCGACACGCTTCGTCGCGAAAACTTTATCGATACCAAGGTCGCCTCGGTCTCCACCAGTCTCACAGCGCTCCGTTTTATCAAGAGAGGGTGAGCCGCATCCTGAATTTGAGCACGAGTACAGTTCTAAAAAGATGATCAAAAAAGTTTTTTGATCATTTGTCTGTTTTCCAATTCATCATCCGACGTGATAGTAGAGAGCCTGGAGCGAGCCTGAATGCGGCCCACTGTCCAGCTTTCAAATCAAACCAAGGAGACGCATCCATGCGTTGCTTAGTCATCGTCAAAGCCAATCCCGAATCAGAAGCGGGCATCATGCCCAGCACCGAACTCCTCACCGCCATGGGCAAGTACAACGAAGAGCTGGTGAAGGCTGGCATCATGCTCGCCGGCGAAGGACTGCATCCCAGTTCCAAGGGCAAGCGCGTTAAATTCAACGGCGGCAAATCGGTTGTAACCGATGGTCCTTTTGCGGAAACAAAGGAACTCGTCGCCGGCTTCTGGCTGTGGCAGGTACGCTCGATGGATGAGGCCATCGAATGGCTCAAGCGCAGCCCCTTCGATGGCGGTACCGAGATCGAAGTTCGGCCAATCTTTGATCCCGATGATTTCGGCGCCAATCTCACCCCCGAACTTCGCGAGCAGGAAGAGCGGCTGCGCAAACAGGTCGGCGAAAAGAAAGAGCAAAAATAATTTGCAAATCGTGTCGAATTTGCCGATGCTCATTCGACGTACAGATAGAGCCAGTCTTCGAACAGGCCCGCAGCCGCAACGAAGGCTGGCTCACAAACCAATTCAGGAGTAGCGATCATGCGATTTCTATGTATCTATATGCCTGCCTGTGCCGAAGGCGCGCCACCTACCCCGGAGGACATGGCTAAGATGGGTCCATTCATGGAAGAGTCCTTCAAGTCCGGTGTGCTGCTAGCTGCCGAGGGCTGCATGCCCAGCGCGCATGGCGCCCGCGTCCGCCTTGCCGAGGGCACCTTCGGAGTGACGGATGGCCCCTTTACCGAGGCCAAGGAACTGGTCGGAGGCATGGCCATCATCAACGCGGCCTCGAAGCAGGAGGCCATCGAATACACCAAGCAATTCCTCAACGTCGCCGGCGACGGAGTCACCGAAATCCGCCAGCTATACGATGTCTCGGCTCTTGACACCGTCAACAACGCTGCATAGTTTTCCGGCAACCGTGGCCATGCGGCTGTCTCGCTTGCAACCCTTTGCGAGCAGGACAGCCCATCGCACCATTTGCCTCTGCCAAGCCAAAAGTGATGTCATCGGTAGTGGTGGCCGCTACCGAAACATCCCGCTCCGCGATCAATCGCGCAATCGATGCTGTCTGGAAGATCGAGTCGCCGAAGCTCATCGCCGGCTTGACGCGCATTGTTCGCGATGTCGGCCTCGCGGAAGACCTCGCCCAAGACGCGCTCGTGGCCGCTCTCGAACAGTGGCCAATCTCCGGCATTCCGCAAAACCCCGCCGCCTGGCTGATGACCATTGGCAAGCATCGCGCCATCGACCACTTTCGCCGCAATTCCTTGCTCGACCGCAAGCATCAGGAGCTGGGCCGCGAATTTGAGATCAGAGAAATGACTCCGCCCGATTTCGACAGCGCGCTCGATGATAGCGTAGGCGACGATCTTCTCAAGCTCATCTTCATCTCCTGCCACCCGGTACTGTCGATCGAGGCGCAACTCGCCCTCACGCTGCGGCTGCTCGGCGGTCTGACCACCGATGAAATTGCCCGCGCCTTTCTGGTTCCAGAGTCGACCATCGGGCAACGCATCGTCCGCGCCAAACGTACACTGGCCGAGCAACATATACCCTTCGAAATTCCTCGCGGACCAGAACTCACTACGCGCATTTCCGCAGTCCTGAATGTTATCTACCTCATCTTCAACGAGGGCTACTCTGCCACCGCAGGCGATGACTGGATGCGTCCTGCTCTTTGCGAAGAAGCGCTTCGCCTCGGTCGCATTCTTGCCGAACTCGCTCCACAGAATTCTGAGGTCCACGGCCTCATCGCACTCATGGAAATTCAGGCGTCCAGAGCCCGCGCACGCGTCAGCCCCACCGGCGAGCCAATCCTGCTCTTCGATCAGAATCGCGCACAGTGGGATCAGCTTCTGATCCATCGCGGCCTCGCTGCTCTTGAACGCGCGCAGGGTCTTGATGGAGCGCCGGGTCAATACGCCCTTCAAGCCGCCATCGCCGCCTGCCACGCCAGAGCGCGCACTCCGGACGAAACCGATTGGCCCCGCATTGTTGAACTCTACGGAACTCTAGCCCAACTCACACCGTCTCCCATTGTCGAGTTGAATCGCGCAGTAGCCATAAGCATGGCTCACGGTCCACAGGCCGGCCTTGATCTGGTCGATGATCTTGCAACCGATCCGGCACTCGACAGCTATCACTTATTGCCTGCTGTGCGCGGCGATTTGCTCGTGAAACTCGGTCGCGCTGTGGAAGCCAGAGCGGAATTCGCGCGCGCTGCTTCGCAAACTCGCAATACCCGCGAAAGGGAACTGCTCCTGGAACGCGCCCGCTCCTGCTGGCTCAGCGAAAATGCATAACCGTCAACGACGCGTGGACCATGCTGTTTTTTTCTTTGTTGTCACCGAAGTCAGCTTGCCCGTGATCGCATATTTTCGTCGCTCGATCGGTGTCGAAAGCACCAGGCTCGTGACCGGATTTCCATACGGCAGCAGCGCCTCGATCAGCGCCTCCAGGCCAGACATGGAGGTCGTTGTCACCTTCAGCAGAAAAGCGTCGCCGCCGGTCAGATGATGGCACTCGCGCACCTCTTCCAGCGTCTGCACAAACTCCATCAGGCGAAAGTAATGCTGTCCGTCGCACGTCAGCCGGATAAACGCCAGCTCCTCAAGCCCCAGCGCTTCGCGATCCATCTCGATCGTGTAGCCGCGCACGATGCCGACCTCTTCCATCTGTTTCATGCGCTCTGCCGTAGCCGTGGCCGAAAGCCCCACCCGCCGCGCCAGCTCCGCTACGGAAAGCCGCGCATTGTCCTGCAACTCCTTCAGCAGGCTTCGCCCAAAACTATCCATTAATGCCGTTGAATCCATCGCCATAGCAATTCAGCATAGTGGATTCGACTCATACAGCGAAAGGCAACACCGCATCGCCTCTGTACTGCACTTAGTCATCCGCCTACCATTCAATGTATGAAAGTGGACCACAACACGCTTCCGTTGCAGCTCGACGGCCGCCCCCTTACGCTCTCCGAAATCGACTCCGTATCGGCAGCCCAGCGTCCGGTTGTTATCACTCAAGAAGCCCTGGTCAGAGTGAGGCAAAGCCGCGCGGTCATCGAACGCATTCTCGAGACCGGCCAGACCGTCTACGGCGTCAATACCGGCTTCGGCAAGCTGGCAGACGTGAGCATCCCAGCGGAGCACCTTGCGCAACTGCAGACCAACCTCGTCCGCAGCCACGCCTGCGGCCTCGGCGATCCGCTCTCCGAAGCCGAATCCCGCGCCATGCTTCTGCTCCGAGCCAATGTCCTTGCGAAAGGTCACAGCGGCGTTCGTCCTGAATTGGTTCAGCTCCTTGTTGCCATGCTCAACAGCCGAGTCCATCCCATCATTCCCGCCAAAGGCTCAGTCGGAGCCAGCGGA